>MKWU01005309.1_pt1 | contig 14149 bp, 10 predicted proteins | sample 809101 | NCBI WGS metagenome assembly MKWU01 (sample SAMN05860141, study PRJNA318959) | sponge metagenome | host: Aplysina aerophoba | place: Slovenia: Piran, Adriatic Sea, Gulf of Piran | collected 2013-05-07 | reverse complement strand
CTGCTGTTGAATCCCGGTTAGCGCGGATTCCGCTCCGCAGCCCCGGAGTCAGGTCCGTCACGGCATGGCGGACGGCCCCCCTGCGCCTCGTGGCGTCTGCCGGTGCTCCCAACTCGGCGTTGCCCCCCTCCAGCGCCTTCAGCAACGCAACAAAACCCGATTCTCCGCGGCAATCCGCCACAGTTTCCGTGTCCCAACGTCAGATTCTCCACCATATCCCCATCCAACCGATTACGAATCAGCGGTGGGTGTCACGTACTGCCGGTCGCGCTCGTCCCAGCGGCACCCCAGTGCCCGTAACTCGTATTGCTTCAATGTCTTCGAGTACGCTTCCGCCGCCCTTCCGCCGTGCTTGCCCGCCAGCTTTGCCAGCACCAGCAGCGCCAGCACCACGCCCAGGCCATGCCGCCTCCCGTGGCGACTCCGACTGTCCTCCACCGCCTGCAACTGTTCCCGTAGCGACCGCAGTTCCGGCTCCCCGTAGCGCACCTCCACCGGCCGACAACACCACTCCTGCCGATCCTGAGGATCCGCCAGCCGCGCCCGCGCCCCCGCCTGCAACTCATACACCAGCATCACTTTCCGCTGCCCGTGCTTGTCGGTGTACTTCCCGTTCGACCGCGCATACCCCTGGCTCAATCCCAGCTGGATCCAGTTCGACGCCAGATACACCGTGCCCCGATACTTCTGCGGCTCGACGAACGTCTCCGCCAACTCCAGCGGATGCCCCCAGTGCGCCTGCCAATCCGCGCTCAGCCGCCGCAGATTCAACCCCAGCACGCGCGAGGCCAGATTCTTCACGCCCGTACCCTGCGGTAACACGACGAAACGCGTGTTGTTCGCGATCAGGTGCAAGCGCTGGAACTGCACCGCCTTGTGCCAGCCCAGCCACTGCTCGCGCGGCCGGCACTGGAACACCCCCGTTTGCCAGCCCAGCAGTGCCAGCCACTCGCCCTTCCAGACCGCGACATAGCGTAGCCCGCGCCCCGCGAACTGCTTGAACCCCAACGGATGATGCCGGTCCATCAGCGCATCCCAGCGCCGGCGCTCGTCTGGCCGTGCCAGTCGCAACGTGACCTCCTTGACCACCGGCACGGGTGCGGAACCCCTCTGCGCGTCCATACTCCATGCATACACGAATGCGCGGAAAATAGCCAGCCCCTCGGCTAACTGCTTGGGCCTGAGGTTACGCCGTCGAATAAAGAATCAGCCGTGAGGAGGCGCCGCCGCCTGCGTCTCAATAGTCCGGTAGACTCGAAGATAGCCGATGCGCAGGATATACCAGCGGGGGATGTCTTCAGGTTTCGACATGCTGCCGCGGACGCCCTTGGTGATCAAGCGGCTCCTCTGGATCAATTTCATCCTCTGGTTTGTCTTCGCGGTCGCGTTTGCCACGCGGTCCGCTGCAGGAGTCTCGATCTTTCGCTGGCTCAGCCTCGCACCGGCAGTGTTCTTGCGAGGCGCGATCTGGCAGCCCGTCAGCTACATGTTCCTGCACGATCCCGGCGGATTGTGGCATGTGGTGCTTAACCTTTTCGCGCTATGGATGTTCGGGGGCACGCTTGCCCGCGACTGGGGTGACAGGCGTTTTCTGCACTTCTACTTGATTTGTGGGGCCGGGGCGGGCTTGGTGGACGTTGTTGCTCGGATAATGACCGGATCGGCCCACGTGCCGACCATCGGTGCTTCTGGGGCCGTCCTTGCGGTCGTCACGGCTTTTGCTGTCACATATCCGAATACTCCGATACTCGTCTCGTTCATCTTGCCAGTTCCAGCTTGGGTCATCGCGGTGGGATATGCCGCCATCAACCTCCTGGGCGCGGTCCAAGACTTTTCCCGCGGGGGGAATCCGTCTGGGACGGCGTTCACCGTCCATTTGGCGGGAATGGCCCTCGGATTCTACTTCGTGCGTCGCCGGGCCGGTCTGCCAAGCCTCCCCTCCTGGGATTTCGAAGCCCGCAGGCGTGAACGAAAGCTCCGGAGGGCTCGGCAGAAATTCGAGGTCTACATGCGTAAACGCGACGACGACCACGATCCTTGGGTGCAGTGACCCGGGTTCAGTCCGGGGCATGGTGGAGTTGCCGATCCACGTCGACCGCAGTGCCTGGCAGGGTTTCGGGTCGAGTCGCCCTCGGGCGACTCGACCCTCAGGCCAGCCGAGATCAATTGGAATCACGAAAGGGCAATCTCTCGCCGGGCCGTATGAGCAGATACCTCCGTGCCACCCAAGGGAGCTTATCGAATGCCCTCGCCCTGTACAACTGGAACACTGCCGTCAGCACAGCGATTCGTGGCCCACTCCAATGGCTGGATGTGACTCTGCGGAACTCCATCGACAATGGCCTCGCCGAGGCGCACGGCGCCGCATGGTACTTCTACAAAGACGCCAGCCTCGATTACATTTGCCGCCGACAAGTCAAGGAGGCACGAGCACGGCTCGAGCGCAACAACCAGGCGATCACCCGGTCCCGGATGGTAGCGGCCCTCTCTGCGCATCCTTCACGCTGAAGCCTTGGAGAGGGGCAGCGTCTGTTCCTATACACGATGAGGGTAAAGTCTGAAGTTGAATGCAATCACTCAAGAGCAGACGCGGCCAAGAGCGAACGTGGCATCCTCCACGTGCAAGACAGATCCTGGGACCAACAAGATTTCGACGAACCGATCTTGATGAAGTCGATTCATCCTCCGCGTTGAATAGGTCCATGTTGAAGTTGAGGAGGACCAAGTCAACAGGTGAGGGATCATTGGTGGACCGCTTGCAAGAGCTGGTTCGAGCTCGTCAATCGCCCGGACCCTTACCCCTTGACCGTTACCCTCGATGCCTTTCGCTTCCTTCAGCTGTGCGGACCATTCGAATCGATCACTAAACCGTGCGCCATAGCTGCCCTCCGGCAGCTCTCTCAGGATTGCGGCGTACGTGCGACAATCCGCTCCGACGTCGGCCGCCCAGTCAGCCGCTAAGACCGCTGCCAGCTTTCCGTCTGGTGGTAGTTGCCAGCCATTGGCCTAGGGCGCATTCAGTCCACGCACCCGCATTAGTCCCTTACGACGCAACGCCGCGACATGAGTGACGCAGCAACCGGGCGAGGCCTGCGCCTCCCGTCTGCGGCTGGCCAACGCGTTATTCCCTACAACCCAATTCCGCGAGATCCACTAACGCCACGTTCGCGGACCGACGCGTACCGCGGCAGCCACAAGAATCGCTGCCTGTTGGTGATTCAGGACGCGACGATGCCGACTCGACACGCGGGGGTGGATCTGGCATCCTGATGGAAGTCCATTCGGTCCTTCGTCGTGGAACTTTGGATTTGTTCGTCGCGAGTTGCTCCTGCTTTGTCAACTGGAAACCGAGTGCATGTGTGACTGGCAGGTATTTGCCCCCTGAAGTAGAGCATGCGCTAAGGCGTTGGCGATAACTCACGAGAGGGGGTAACAAGGAGTGAATGAATGCCGTCCGTCTATCGGCCAACTTGGGATCGCTTGAGGGAGGTGCTTGGCTCAACTGCGCAGCGAGCTCTGGTTTGCTCGCCCTACATAACCAGTGCCGGTGTCGATCACCTCTTTGATGCCCTTCCAGGCCACGTTGGTCTCGAGTTGATCACGAGGTTGTCGCCCTCAGACTGGGCATCCGGGGTATCTGACCCCGAAGCGATAGTAACCCTTCTTGCGACTTGGCACGAAGGGGGTAATCAAACGGGGCTACATGTGGTGCAACGGCTTCATGCAAAGGTCTATTCATCTGACGATTCACGAGTCATCATAGGATCATCGAACCTTTCGGAGGGTGGGTTCGATCACAACATCGAATTCGCCGTCGAACTCTCGGGTGATACGGCACGGACCGCCGTGAGTGCTCTGCACACAGAATGTTCACCTCATTCCAGAGAGATCTCTCTCGACCAACTGAGGGGATGGGTTGCTCGCTCGCGGGACCCAGTCTTGACTGCGCGCGCAGCCGCCGTTGAAGAGGCTAATGCGCTTTCTGGCGTCCAGGCCGATCTAGATGAGATGTTGGGGTTTGGGACTCGTTCATCGCCGCCGTCAGCGGTGGCTCTCCCGGACATCGATCCGTTCATTTCCTGGCTCGATGCACGACAAGAGCTCCCCGGAGCTGAGGTAGTTCTCAAGAGGCACAGGAACGCTGACGGCCAGAACTTGACGGGGCACGTGAAGCAGTGCTTCTTTGGTTCTCTTCGATTCCTCAATCAGCATCCTCATTTCGTCGCGGCGACATCCGACGCTCTTAAGAAGCTTTCTGCGCAAGACCTATACCAGATGTCCGAACCAGGCCTTCAGGAAGCATGGGCGGCTCACCTAGACGTGCATGCGCTCGACCGCGGCGAGTCGTACAGCTACTCGACTCTCCGAGGTATCCTGCCACCCTCGCTCGGGGGGACAAGACAGGGTGGGGGCGGCGGCATGAGTACACTCAAGAGGTTGCTCCCGTTGGTAGCACGATGTCTGAGAGAGGGGCATCTGCGCATTCCATGACCGCCAGATGGCATTGAAGAAACTTAACGCAAACGATCCTGAGATCGGTTCCACGGACCTTGTGGCCGAGAATATCAAGCGGCTGCAGTCGCTCTTCCCAGGGCTCGTCGCCGAAGGCCCTGGCGGCTGGGCAGTGAACGTGGACGTGCTCAAGGTGTTGGTCGGCGACAGCACCGTTACCGACGCGGACGAAAAGTACGGGCTCACTTGGCATGGCAAGCGTCGCGCGCGCCAGTTCGCGCTGACGCCTTCCACCGGTACCCTTCGCCCCTGCCGGGAGGAAAGCGTGGACTGGGACACCACGCAGAACCTGTTGATTGCGGGAGACAATCTCGAAGTATTGAAGTTGTTGCAAAAGAGCTTCTCTCGTAGGATTAAGGCGATTTACATCGATCCGCCGTACAACACAGGGCGGAATCTGATTTATCCGAACGACTACCAAGATGGAATTCGCACGTATTTGGAGGTGACCGGGCAGCGCGATGGCGGAGCCGCTCTGACCAGCAATCCTAGTGCTGGTGGCCGCTTTCACACGAACTGGCTCTCGATGATCTATCCCCGACTGAGGCTTGCGAGGGCACTACTCTCTCCAGATGGGGTATTGATTTGCACGATCGATGACAACGAGGTAAGTCAGCTCGGTGTCCTGCTTCGCGAGGTCTTTGAAGAAGGCAACTATGACCATGTGTGCGTACCGACTGTTCACAACCCTCGGGGTGTACAGGGAAAGAACTTTTCGTATGTACACGAGTACGCGTACTTTGTGTTTCCCTCAGGTAAAAAGGCGATCTGCAACCGCAGAATCGATGAGTCCGAGGTCGATTGGTCCCAGTTTCGCAATTGGGGCGGTGAATCACAGCGCACCGACGCGAAGAACTGCTTCTACGCAGTCAAGGTACGAGACGGCCGCATTATTGGATTCGGCGATGTATGCCCCGATGACTTTAGTCCGAATCAGACCGAAGTCGTCGACAGGATCGCACATGTCTACCCGATTGACAGGTCGGGAGTGGAACGTAAGTGGAGATATGCACGTCAATCGGTGGAAGCGATTCGTGACATGCTCCGTGCAAGGAGAACTGACTACGGCTACGAAATCGAAATCGGCAAGACGTTTGGGCTCTACAAGACGGTGTGGAATGACAAACGCTACGATGCAAACGACTACGGTACAGGAATGGTCAACAGCTTGGTTCCTGGATCACCCTTCACATTTCCGAAGAGCGTATGGGCGGTTTACGACTGCCTGTTAGCGGCAACCGGCGACGATCCAAACGCGGTAGTCCTAGACTTTTTCGCGGGCAGCGGTACGACTGCACACGCAACGATGAAACTCAACAGGGATCTCGGTGGGCGACGCAGGTTCGTCTTGGTGCAAATCCCTGAGCCCGTCGCTGACAACGAGGCATTTCCAACGATCTTCGAGGTGGCTAAGGCTAGGATTAGGGCAGCGGGACAGCGGATCGAGCAAGAAGCACCCAACTCTGGCCTAGACCTCGGCTTCCGCGTCTTCAAACTTGACTCTAGCAACATCCGCGCCTGGGAGGCTGGTCGCGACGACCTCGATCGGATGTTGCTCGATGCGGTGGACCACCTGAAGCCCGATCGTATGGAGGCCGACGTGCTCTATGAGTTGCTACTCAAGCTCGGCCTCGACCTGTGCGTGCCCATCGAGACGCGAGCCATTGCTGGCAAGGACGTCCATGCGGTCGGCGGAGGGGCGCTGATGGCTTGCCTTGCTAAGCGGATCGGGCGCGATGACGTCGAGGCGTTGGCGTGGGGCTTGGTCGACTGGCACAAGGAGCTCGCGCCGACCGGCGACACCACGTGTGTCTTCCGCGACAGTGCGTTCACTGACGACGTATCCAAGACAAACATGGCGGCGGTCTTGGAGCAGCGCGGCATCGCCAGCGTGCGGAGTCTGTGAGGGTTGCCCGGCGATGAAGCTCCACTTCGAACCCAACCTCGACTACCAGCTTCAGGCCATCGAAGCGGTCTGCGACCTGTTCCGAGGGCAAGAGGTCTGCCGTACGGAGTTCACGGTCACTCGCGACCAGTTCGATGGGCAGATGGACTTGGGTCTCGCCCAGAACGACCTCGGCATAGGCAATCGCCTGACCCTTCTCGACGAGGAGATCCTCCTGAACCTGAACGAGGTGCAGATCCGAAACGGGCTCGCGCCTTCAAGGACGCTCGCCTCTGGGGATTTCACCGTCGAGATGGAGACGGGCACAGGTAAGACCTACGTGTACCTGCGCACGATATTTGAGCTGAACAAGCGCTACGGATTCACCAAGTTCGTGATCGTAGTCCCATCTATCGCCATCAAGGAAGGCGTGTACAAGACGCTCCAGATCACCGAGGAGCACTTCAAGAGCCTCTACGCCGGTGTCCCCTTTGACTATTTCCTCTACGACTCAGCCAAGCTCGGTCAGGTGCGTAACTTTGCCACTAGCGCGCAGATTCAGATCATGGTGGTTACAGTGGGCGCCATCAACAAGAAGGATGTCAACAACCTTTACAAGGACAGCGAAAAGACCGGCGGCGAGAAACCGATCGACTTAGTTCTCTCCACACGCCCGATCCTCATCGTGGACGAGCCGCAGAGTGTGGACGGGGGTCTCCAGGGGCAGGGCAAGAAAGCGCTCGACGCCATGAACCCGCTCTGCACGCTGCGCTACTCGGCGACTCACGTGGACAAACACCACATGGTCTACCGGTTGGACGCAGTGGACGCCTACGAGCGTCGGCTGGTGAAGCAGATCGAGGTGGCTGCAGCCACGGTCGAAGAAGCCCATAACAGGCCCTATGTGCGCCTAGTCTCGGTAAGCAACTTGCGCGGAACGATCAGCGCGAGGGTCGAGCTGGGCGTGGCGACTAAGAGCGGCGTGCGGCGCCGCGAGGTCACCGTGGAGGATGGCGACGACCTCGAGCAAGCGACCAAACGCGCGATTTACAGGGACTGCCAGATCGGAGAGATCCGCGTGGCCAAGGAGGATAAGTTCATGGAACTGCGCATTCCCGGCGGGGAGCAGTTCCTTCGGTTGGGGCAGGCCTGGGGCGACGTCGACGCTCGTGCCGTGGAACGCGAAATGATCCGGCGCACTATCAGGGAGCATTTGGACAAGGAAAAGCGTCTACGATCGCAGGGGATCAAGGTGCTCTCGCTCATTTTTGTCGACGAGGTGGCGAAGTACCGGCACTACGATGAGGAAGGACGCTCGGTGAAGGGGCCCTACGCGCGGATCTTCGAGGAGGAGTTCCGGAGGCTAGGCAAGCATCCGGACTACCAGACGCTCTTCGCGACCGTGGACCTCTCCCGCGCCGCCGAAGACGTCCACGACGGCTATTTCTCCGTGGACAAGCGATCAGGGCGCGTGGTGGATACAGCGGAGGGTACTCAGGCCGGTCGCGAGGCAGCCGAGCAGGCGTACCACCTGATCATGCGTGACAAGGAGAAGCTCCTCGCCTTCGAAACCCCGCTCAAGTTCATCTTCTCGCACTCGGCGCTACGCGAGGGCTGGGACAACCCTAACGTCTTCCAGATTTGTACGTTGCGTGACATCCGGACCGAGCGCGAGCGCCGCCAGACCGTCGGTCGTGGGCTTCGCCTGTGCGTAAACCAGGAGGGGCATCGTTTGCGGGATTTCAAGGTCAACTGTCTCACGGTCGTAGCGACCGAGAGCTACGAGGAATTCGCAGAGAACCTTCAGCGCGAGATCGCTGAGGAGACCGGCATTCGATTCGGTATCGTCGAACCGCACCAGTTCGCGGCTGTGACCGTTACGGCTAAGGACGGAACGGTCTCGCCGCTGGGGATTGAGCAGTCGAGGGCGCTCTGGGAGCACTTGGAGACCGAGGGGTACATCGACGCCAATGGCAAGGTCCAGGATGCCCTGCGGGCCTCTCTCAAGGCTGACGACGTGAAGCTCCCGGAGGAGTTGGCGCCGCAGGCGAGTCAGATCATCCTGATTCTGCGCAAGCTCGCCGGCCGGCTGGAAATCAGGAATGCTGACGAACGGCGCCAAGTGCGGCTTCGCAAGGAGGTCTACCTCAGCGAGGAGTTCAAGGCACTGTGGGACCGCATCAAGCACAAGACCGCTTACCGTGTGGAGTTCGACAATGAGAAGCTGGTCAAGCGCTGCATCGAGGCTCTTCGTGACGCCCCCAAGATCCCGAAGACGCGCCTTGAGTGGCGCAAGGCCGGCCTCGCCATTGGCAAGGGCGGTGTGGAAGCAATCGCGCGCGAGACGGCGCCGCCCGTCGTCTTGAACGAGGGGGACATCGAGCTACCGGACCTTCTGACCGAGCTTCAGGATCGCACGCAGCTAACGCGCCGCACTATTTATCGCGTGATCGAGGGCAGTGGCCGCCTAGACGAGTTCAAGCGAAATCCCCAGGCCTTCATCGAACTGGCCGCCGAGGCCATCAACCGCCGCAAGCGCCTAGCCGTCGTGGACGGCATCAAGTATCGGCGCCTCGGAAACGACCACTACTACGCGCAGGAACTCTTCGAGAAGGAGGAACTGACGGGCTATCTCAAGAACATGTTCACCGAGACCAAGAAGTCCGTCTACGAGCAGGTGGTCTACGACTCGGGCACGGAAGCGGCATTCGCTAGTGACATGGAGAAGCACGAGGCTGTCAAACTCTATGCCAAGCTTCCAGGGCGCTTCACTGTACCTACGCCACTCGGACCTTATAATCCTGACTGGGCGGTGCTTGTGGAGCAGAACGGCAAGGAGCGTCTGTATCTCGTCGTGGAGACGAAAAGCAGCCTTTTTGCAGAGGACCTCCGCGAGAAGGAGCGCGCGAAGATCACATGCGGCAAGGCGCACTTCGGGGCGCTGGAAGTGCGCGAGGAGCCACCCATATACCGCGTTGCGCGATCCGTGGAGGACATGCTCAATTCGTAGTGGTTGCCCTTGAGGAAACGTGGAGAGGGTGGGGGAGCGGGCAGAGCCATAGATGCAATGCCAGTAAGTCCCGCCCTGGGCTCCTGCTTTGGCCCGGAGCAGCCAGTTGGCTCTTAGGGAGCAATCGGGAACGCCGGTTGCGCAACCTCAACTCTGCGGGGAGACACAGCGTTTCCTCGCCGTCCATGCTGACATTCGAACCGCATTTCGGTTACGCGTCATCGGCTACAGGTCATGCATCATCGACTATGGCAGGAAGAAGCCTCCAACACTTGGAAGATGCCGACCTGTGTCGACTGAGAGACCGCAGACCCATTCATGGTTGGATCATAACGGCCTTGATGGAATCAATCTGGCAACACCCAGTCAGACACACTGGTTAGAGTGCGGATTCCCGGCACTAAACGCGCCGCGCACGACGCAGGCCTAGCCCCTGCACTTGCGGCGCGTCCGTTATCGTGACTCCTAATCCGGCAAGCTGCTCGTCTTCCTCACCAATCGCACCGATCTCCACGCGACCACGGAGTGCACCCTGCACAAGAGAGTAGCTGGAAGGTCGAAATCTTCTTCTGGTAGACTATATCTTAAACTACATACTCCGGAAGAGCTACATGTTAAACTTGCAACTTCCTAGTCTAGATTGGGCACTCAAACATTTGGAAACATTCGGTGATACCGATGTGCTACCGATCCCGTTTGAGTACCAGGCAATTAGACATGATTGGTCAACCATCAAGAATCACTTATCCCAGCAAGACGTCCTGTCATGGAGCGTAAGATCCAGCCGGACTATGCTAGCTCCAAAAGCCCGTCACGGATTCCGAGTAATTACCCAGATAGACCCTCTAGACCTTCTGGTATTCACTGCGCTAATTCGCGAAATCTGCAAGGACGTTGAGAAGAGTAGAATCCCGAAATCTTCAAATGTAATCTTCTCTTATAGGGTACGTCCACAAAGAGACGGACAACTATTTGACCCCAAGACTGGTTATCGCGCTTTTCGCGACCACTCAAGACAGATCCTACGTCGGTACAACGAAGTCTCCCACATAGTTCTCACGGACATATCAGATTTCTATTCCAGAATATACCATCATCGTTTAGAGAATGCATTACAATCTAGCACCAAGAAGTCGAATCACGTCAAAGCCATAATGCACATACTATCCGGCTGGAATGTGAGCGAGTCATTTGGGATTCCGATTGGAAATACCGCATCCCGACTGCTAGCCGAATTGACGATAAGTGATATCGATTCTGCGTTACTTGCCGCCGATATCAGATTTGTCAGATTCAACGATGATTATCGAATCTTTTGTCAAAGCTACACAGAAGCGTATAAAAGACTCTCATTCTTGGCAGATTACTTGCGCACGAATCATGGACTAACCCTACAAGCACAAAAGACAAGGATTCTAAAGCGTGATGAATTTGAGCGCCTGCTCTCAATCACTCCAGCAACTCACGAACTACGCTCAATGAGCGAGAAATTCGACGAGCTGATTGAATCTATTGGCCTGAATGACCCCTACGGCGAGATCGACTATGAGGGGCTTGACGAAGCAAATAGGGAAATCGTCGATTCTATGAATCTACGAAGCTTGCTAGATGAACAAATCGACAGCAACAAAGAAATTGATATTCCTTTAACGAGATTCCTGCTGCGACGGCTGGCCCAAATCGGCGATTCCTCGGCTATAGATTCACTGCTGGAAAACCTGAATATCTGTCATCCTGTATTTCCCGACATCATCAAATATATAGGACACTTCTCAAGCTGCGGGAAAAGATTTCGAGTCTCGACAGGAAAAAAGCTATTGTCTGTCTACGATGACTCTATCGTAGGAGAACTCGAGTATCACAAGTTATGGTGTCTGCACTTGTTTTCTGTATCGAAGTCATGGCATCAACGTGATCGGCTATTTCAATTATATGCCGGATCAAGAGACACTCTTAGTCGGAGAGAATTAATACTAGCGATGGGACAAGCTAAACACCGACATTGGTTCCAGAGTCAATGGCGAGACTTAGCCAACTTTTCCCCATGGCCGCGACGGGCTGTGTTGGCCGGAGCGAGTTGTATGCCACGAGATGCACGGAATCACTGGTATAGATCACTTTCGTCACAACTCGATGTGCTTGAAGATGCCGTAGTAAAATGGGTGCGGAAATACCCATTCGGCGGTAGTAGGTAACAAAGCGTAGGTTGGTCGCACCCTCGAGTCTCGCTGAGTGAGGCTGGAGGTGTTAGTCCACGCCCGTGCCCGTTCCAAAAGCCGGAAGACTCGCGCTGACGCGCAAACCCAAGGGTTCTATGCCCGACCACCGGGGCAACCAGCAATGGAATGCCCTGCGTCATCACACCGGCGGAGACGCCGTCTTCGCTTATCAATCATCTGCAGCAACTTGAGTTGCGACCCGAGGGCCTGATCGCTCAGACGCTGCTTTACCTAATGCCGCCCCATCATCACACTGCGCATCAAGCGCCGGGAGGCAACATGTTGCCAGCTGAATTGGTTCGCGCCGGTTTGGTCGCGCTTTCTCGTCACCCAATCTTCCGTTATTCTCGGCGACGATTCCCTGCGGGTTCACCGTGATGCTGCCTCGGCTCAGCCGTGCTGTAAAACAGAAGAGGCTCCGTAGCGCGGATCCGTGTCAGCGCCCGGCCCGCTCGAGATACAGTCGGGGACTGTCACTTTGCAACCGGCCTCGACCACCCCGGAACCCACGCACAGGCCCTCGGCGCGGAAGTACGGGTAACGCATCCGAGCGCGGTCAATGTATTCGGCGCACTTGCGAGTCGGCTCGCAGCTGTCATTGTGCTCATGCAGGGCTGCCAGCAGATCGTCGATCCGGCCCGCTTCCAGTTCGTCGTGACGGGCGTCGGCCCAGGATGCGGCACGGTCGGTGCCGGGGCCATGGACCGCCTTGGCGACCTCGCTGAGGTGCTGCTTGACGTGGAACAGGTCGAGGATCTGGATGGCGCCGGGGAACAGTTCTGCGCTCTGTCGCCAGATCCATGGGGCGCCGTCGCCGAGCACGACGCAGCGGGTGGCTTGGGGGAAGCCGCGGCGCTCGGCCTCGCGACGGGTGCGCTGGGCAAAGGGAGCGGGCTCCGGGTCGGTGTCGAGGCTAGCCGCGCTCTCGATCGCAGCCGAGTAGGAGACCGAGCCGGGATCGCGCTGGGGACGACCGGTCCGCTTGTCGACCGACTCGGCAGTCCAGACGGTGACCAGTTTGACCTCGCGCGTCTTCGCGGAGCCGTCGGGCTGCTTGCACCAGCACGACCGGCCAGTTCGGTCTGGCGCACGGGCACGCCGGTGCCGTCCAGGCCGAGGTACATCGTGGGGGCTGGGGGTGGCAGGGGCTCGATGTGCTGGCGTTCGTCGGCAGCGATCTCACGGCCGAGAGCCTCGGCGGCGCGCTCGACGCGCTTGGGGTCGACGCGCAGGGCGGCGAGTTCGTCGAGCAGTGCGGTGGCCTCGACGAAGCTGACGCGGGCTGCGGCGGTGCCGATCATGCGAGTGACGGCGGGCGAGAGCGAGGCGTCTGCCAGGCCCAGGGCACGGTCGCGCGGGAAGAAGCCTGTCTTGCAGCGGGAGCAATGGTAGTAGGCCCGGCGGAGTGCGACCGGGCCGAGTGCGGTGAGGACCGTCTTGTGGCGCCGGCCGGCGTAGCGAGCGGTGTTGCCGCAACCGCAGGGCAGTCGGGGACCTTGCCAGTCGGAGCCGTCGGCGTTGAGCCGTTCCTGCAAGGCGAGCGCCGCGACCTGCAAGGCACCGCGGCGCGCCGCCGTCTCGACGGCTTCCAGATCCAGCGAGTCGGCGGTTGTCTGTCCTAGGAGAGCTTCGATCTCGGCCTGGATGTCGGCGACAAAGGCCGTGGCGAAGGCTTTTTTTGCCTTGGCGGCGGCGCTCTCGCGACCCTGTCGGAGCTGTGCCTGGCAGAGTTGTTCGCTGAGTTCGACGAACTCGCCGGTGAGCGTGCGAAAGCGCTTGTACGCGGCAATCTGCTGGCGGGTGCGTTCGAGCGCATGTGGGGGGATGGCGCGGGTGACGGTCTTGCCGCCGGACTTGAAGGTCAAGGTCCAATAGGGGCCGTGGCCGGGGGAGTCGGGGGCGGCGCAATGGCAACCGGGTTTGCCGCAGCGTCGGAACCGGCTGGCGAGGGAGCCGGGGCGCATGGCGCCCATCGAAGCGAGTTGTAGGCGGACCTGCTCGAGACGGTCCTGGAGGGCAGAGATGGCAGGGGTTGTGGGCACGGGGCCTCCCTTCTGTACGCCTATTATACTTACAGATATGAAGCCGGACGGCCTTTGCGCAGAATACCGCCCCAAAACCTAAGTCGCTAAATCAAAACCCTGACGTGCGCCCAGGGTCTCCGGGCGCTTTGACTACCCAGACGCTTGATAGTACAATCCAAGGGGTACCACAATGGAAAACCTAGAACCGCTCCCGGCCATGATCTTCGGCCCGATTGGCATGCAAGAACTGCTGATCGTGCTCGTGATCGCGGTACTGATCTTCGGCGGCAAGAAAATTCCCGAGCTCGGACGCGGGCTTGGCGATGGCATCCGGCAGTTCAAGTCTTCGCTCAAGGGCGAGGACGAAGAGCCGGCTACCGCTAAAGCCGACGACGCCGCCAAGGGTTCCTGACTCCAACCTCCCGGCGGGGGTCGCATGACCGGCCGGGACGGGCTACTGGTCGTCTCGCGGCCCTGGGCTCTAGCTTCCATGCGTGTC
>MKWU01005307.1_pt1 | contig 14153 bp, 18 predicted proteins | sample 809101 | NCBI WGS metagenome assembly MKWU01 (sample SAMN05860141, study PRJNA318959) | sponge metagenome | host: Aplysina aerophoba | place: Slovenia: Piran, Adriatic Sea, Gulf of Piran | collected 2013-05-07 | reverse complement strand
GCCCGTCCACGATCTCGATGGCGCGTGTCTTGTGGGGATGGGGCGCGCCGACCAGGTACATCGGCACGTTCGAGTCGATGAAGGTCACGAGGGACGGTGGCCCGCCTCGATCTCGCGAAGCATGTCGTCGATGTCGGCGGTGGGAAATTCGTGCCTTGCGGCTTCGGCCACGGCGGCCAGCTTGACTTGTACGGTTGCCGGATGGTCCTGTCGAGCTCGTCGCAGCGCCTGGCGGACCCACTCTGCGACCGTCATTCGGGACCGACGGGCGGACTGCTGAATCTCCAGGAATTCCTCGTCATCGAACAGAACCTGCAAGCGCTTGCTCATGGTGAGTGAGGCTATCTAACTCATACCGAATGAGTCAATTCATACGGGTGTTGGACGTCCGAGGCGATTCGAAGAGCCGTGCTGCGTCATCATCCGATACGTCGGCCCGTCAGCCGGAGCCCGTCGCGAACGTTCAGCCCCAGGAGCGCGAGGTTCACCGCACCCGCGACGAGCTCCACGACCTGCACTGCGTAGAAGGCTGCGTCGAAAGCGTAGCTGTCGGCCTTCCAGGCGAGAAACAATTGCGGTCGATCGACGATGGGCGCCCGTGTCCGGGGTGGCGTGCGAAAGGTCTGCGCCGGTGCAAACAGATCGGATTCCCGAACGTCATGACCGGCGGGCTTCATGACGGTGATGATTTCAAAGGATGACGTTGCACTACGCGTAAATCATGACGTGGCGATACGCGTAATTCCCGCACAAGGGATGCGAATGGACATCGAAGGCGCCCGCCTGGCTGGCAGCGGGCGGAACGGGCCATGGCAGAAGGACTCCACCCGTTTCAATGCTCCCCTGATCCATGCCCTCCATGCCCGGCACCGCCCGCGTGCGCGCCGTAGCCGCGAAGCGCGTCGTATCGCGCAATCTGCTCGTGGGTCAGCAGTGCCGGCGTTTCGAGATGGGCGGACAGGTGGATGAAGCGAAGCCGGGCTCGCGACCGCGCGACTTCGGCGAGCAATGCGCGAAGGCTCTCCTCCGTGACCGCTCCGGCGCGAAACGCGTCCTCGAGCGCACGCTCGGCGGCGATGAAGTGCTCGCCTTCCGCTATCGCCGCCTCGCGCATTCGTTCGTAGACCGCGGTGATCACGGTCACCTGCACGCGAGTGAGCGGGATGTCGTCCTTGAGCTCCAGCAGGTGGATCGGGCCCGGCATGCCGTTGAGCTCCGCCGCCTTGGCGAGGCCCCAGCCGCCGCCGCGCCTGAGCTCGGCGACGTCTTCCGCCGAAAGGCTCTTCACCTCGCGCGACTCTTCGCCGGCATAGGGAGACGGCGCGGAGTCCGCCGCCTTGCTCGGCACGGCGAGACACCAGAACAGGATCGCCGAGGCGACCGGGATGCGTTTCATGACGAAGCTCCGGATTCACACACGGCGGCGCATCATGACCGAACGCGAGGCACCCCGCTATGATTGCCGTCAGACCCATGTCCCGTTCGATCGACTTCGCCGACACCCCGTTCTCGCCCATGCCGGACCACGAGGAAAATCCGGGTTTCGACACCAGGCAACTGCCTGCCGACCCCGACACGACGGCGCCTGACGGATCGCAGGTGCGGGTGCTGCTGTCGCTTGCCGCCGGGAGCGCGGCGCACTTCCGGCTTGCACCGGCTGAGGTCTCCCGGGCAGGACGTCATCGAACCGTGGAGGAGATCTGGTACATCCTCTCAGGCCGCGGCGAGATGTGGCGGCGCGACGGCACCCGTGAAGAGGTGGTCCCGCTCGAGCCCGACCTTTGCCTGACCATCCCGGCCGGCACTTCGTTCCAGTTCCGGGCAGTCGGGGATTCTCCACTGTCGGCATTCGCGGTGACGATGCCGCCATGGCCTGCCGAGTCCGACGGCGAGTGGCTGGAGGTCGCGCCCTACTGGCCGGTGTAGGGTAGTTGTGGCGTCCGTTCGGATAGAGTTGCGTACCGTAGTGTCCACAGTCGATTCGTTGCCGTCGGGCGGCGCCGCGGCGGGGCCGGCTCGGGTCGCGCAACGGCGTCGCCGCGCACTGGCGCCCGCCGAGACCGCAGGTGCTCCTCCTCGAACAGGCCTCCTTCGGTCATCGTCGATTGCCCGCGCGATGGTACGCTTGACGGGTTCGGTCACCGTGCCGGTGGATTCGTCGAAATTCGGCAAGCTGGCGCCCTTCACGGTTGCCGGGTTCGATTCCATCGGCTGCATGGTCTGCGACGAGGCACCGGACGGGCAACCGGCGGCGCTCATGGCCCGGGAACGGGTTGAGATCATCCGCTGAAACGGGATGATCGGCGCGGCGCCATTTCCCCCGGCTACGACAGGTAGGCCGGTCAGGCAGTAGCAACCTTCGAGACCAGCCACCCAGATGCCCCCATTCATCGTCAGATACGTCCGAGTGGTGGACTACCTGTCCACACGGTTCGGCCGCACGGCGATGTACCTGATCTTCCTCATGATCGGCACCTTGCTGCTGGATGCCGTCACCCGCAACGTGCTCAACATCCCGTTGTTCTGGTGCGTGGAGCTGGCCCAGTTCACCCTGGCGGCCTACTACATCATGGGGGGCGCCTACTCCATGCAGTTGGAAACCCACGTCCGGATGGACCTGGTGTATGACCGCCTGTCCGCCAGGAACAAGGCGAGGATGGACAGCTTTACCGCCATCTTCCTGGTGGTCTACCTGGTGGTGCTGCTGTTCGGCTCCATTTCCAGCACGATTTACGCCATCGAGACCAACCAGAGACTGTTCTCCATGTGGAACCCGTCCGTGATACCGATCAAGGTCATCATGGTCCTGGGCATCCTTCTCATGCTGCTGCAAACCATTTCCACCTTCTTCAAGGATCTGGCCAGGTCGCGGGGTGTCGAGCTGTCATGAGCTACGAAGCCATTGCCATCATCATGTTCGGCTCCATGCTGGTGATGCTGCTGACGGGCCAGCGGGTGTTCGCCGCCATCGGCATCGTCTCCACCGTCGCCGCGCTGCTGCTCTGGGGGGAGGGCGGCGTGGAAATGCCGTTCACTGCCGCGTTCAAGCTGTTCAAGTGGTATCCGCTGCTGACCCTGCCCCTGTTCATCTACATGGGCTACATCCTGTCCGAGTCAGGCATCGCCGACGACCTGTACCGGATGTTCCATGTCTGGTTCGGCGGCCTCAAGGGTGGGCTTGCGGTGGGCACCATCGGCCTCATGGTGGTGATCTCGGCGATGAACGGGCTCAGCGTGGCGGGCATGGCCATCGGCGCCACCATCGCACTGCCGGAAATGCTGCGCCGGGGCTACGACAAGATCATGATCACCGGCGTGGTGCAGGCGGGCAGCTCCCTGGGGATTCTCGTTCCGCCCAGCGTGGTGCTGGTGCTGTACGGCATGATCGCCCGGGAGTCGGTGGGCAAGCTGTGGCTGGCCGGGGCATTGCCGGGTCTCATGATGGCGGCCCTGTTCATCATCTATATCGTCATCCGGTGCCGCGTGCAGCCCCACCTCGGGCCCACGGTCAGCGAAGCGGACCGGAATTTGCCCATGACCGAGAAGCTCCGGCTGCTGCGGGCCGGAATCATCCCCTTTCTCATTTTCTTCTTCATGACGGGACTGTTCGTCATGGGCATCACGAGCCTGGTGGAAAGCTCCGCCGTGGGTGCCTCGGCGGCCACCCTGGCGGCCCTCGCCAAGGGCCGGCTCAACCGCAAGGTCATGGAGGAAACCACCCGCAAGACCCTGGGTATTTCCTGCATGTTCATGTGGATCATCCTGGCGGCCCTCTGCTTCGGGGCCGTGTTCGACGGAATCGGCGCCGCCCGGGCCATCGAGACCCTGTTCATCACCAACTGGAACCTGACGCCCTGGGAAGTGCTGATCATGATGCAGTTGTCCTACCTGTTCATGGGCATGTTCCTGGACGATACCGCGATGCTCGTGATCGTGGCGCCGCTGTATGTGCCGCTGGTGAAGATCCTCGGTTTCGACCCCGTCTGGTACGGTGTGCTGTACACCATCACCTGCCAGATCGCCTACATGACGCCGCCATTCGGTTACAACCTGTTCCTGATGCGCGCAATGGCTCCGCCGGAAATCACCCTGGCGGATATCTACCGCTCTATCTTCCCGTTCGTGCTGGTGATGACACTCGCGTTGGCACTGGTCATGATTTTTCCGCAGATCGCACTGTGGCTGCCTGGACAGGTCTACGCCCGGTGACCACACAAAGGCCGCACGGCCAATCCTTCAACTCCCACCACAAAGGAGTCATACGATGACGGACAAGAGCAACTCCAGCAGGCCGGCGAGCAGCAACCGCCGGGATTTCGTAAAGAAGCTGGGCACCGGCACCGCCGGCATCCTTGCCGCCGGTTCCGCCCCCTACGCGTTCGCCCAGAGCAATCCCATCAAGTGGCGACTCCAGACTTATTCCGGAGCCCCGCTCGGTGCCCACGTGGTGCTGCCGCAGATCGAGTCCTTCAACAAGATTGCCCATGGCCAGATGGAGATCGAGCTGTACTACGCCGACCAGCTTGTACCCACCGATGAACTCTTCCGGGCCATGCAGTCCGGGGCGCTGGACGCGGTGCAGAGCGACGATGCCACCATGGCGTCGCCGGTGGACATCAGCGTATTCGGCGGCTACTTCCCGTTTTCCACCCGTTACAGCCTGGACCTTCCGGTGCTGTTCAAGTACTACGGGCTGGATGAGATCTGGGCCGAGGCGTACGGCGAGGTGGAAGGCGTGGAGTGGATCAGCGCCGGCGCGTGGGACCCGCTGCACATCTTCACCAAGGACCCGATACGCTCGCTCGCCGACATGAAGGGCAAGCGTGTGTTCGGCGTGCCCACGGCGGGCCGGTTCCTCTCCCGTTACGGCCTGATTCCGGTCACGCTGCCCTGGGACGACATCGAGGTCGCCATCGGCACCGGCGAACTGGACGGCGTTGCCTGGTGCGGCTTCACCGAGGCGTATGAAGTGGGCTGGGCGGACGTCTGCAACTACGCGCTGCTCAACAACGTCACCGGCGCCTGGTGCGGATCCTATTTCGCCAACACGAACAGTTGGAACGCCCTGACGCCGCAACTGCAGGAGCTGTTCCGGATGTCCTGCAACGACTCGCACTACTACCGTCAGGTCTGGTACTGGGGCGGCGAGGCCCAGCTCCGGGTCGAGGGCGAGAAGATGGAACTCACCACCATCCCGGCAGAGGAATGGGACCAGGTCGTGGAGGATTCCAGAGAGTTCTGGGAGGATCTGGCCTCCATCAGCCCGCGGACCCGCAAGGTGGTGGATGCGTTCCGCAAGTATTCCGAGGTCATGGAGCAGGTCGGCGTGCCCTACCGCTACAGTTGAGGCCCGTCCGGCGGCGGCATGGAGCCGCCGTGATCCAACGGGACGGCCCCCGGGAATTTCCCCCGGGGGCCTTCCCGGAATCCAGGAGCCCTCCCGTCCCGGGAGGCGGGGTTCCGCAACGCGGGATTTGCAGCATGCGTCCTGTCGTGCGCCCGTGCCGAGGCTGGCGCGCGAAGTCTCACGCTTCGTACTGCGCTCCCGCGCGCCCCGCCGCCTCCGAATTGCCCGAGGCGGTTCGGTTCAGGCCGAGTCCGCGGTCGGGGCTGAAACGGTGCGGTCACCTACACGGAACGGGTCAGCCCGCCGTCGATTCGAATGTTCTGACCGGTGATGTACGCCGCATCCCGCGAGCAGAGATAGCTCACCAACGCCGATATCTCGCCTGCCGTGCCGTATCGGCCCATCGGTATGCGCGCCCGGCGGTCCGCGGTTTCGGGAAGACTGTCGATGAATCCGGGAAGGATGTTGTTCATCCGGACGTTGGAGCCCGCGTACTTGTCGGCGAACAGCTTCGTGAAGCTCGCGAGCGCGGCGCGGAATACACCGGAGGTCGGGAACAGCGGATCGGGCTCGAACACCGCGAACGTCGAGATGTTGACGATGGCCCCGCCTCCTCGTGCGCACATGTGGGGCGTGACGAGGCGGGTGGGCCGGATCACGTTGAGCAGATAGGTCTCCATGCCGGCGTGCCACTCTTCGTCCGAAATCTCCAGCACCGGACCGTTCGGGCCGTGTCCGGCCGAGTTCACCAGTGCGTCGATGCGGCCCCAGCGCTCCAGAGCCGTGTCGACCAGCGTCGCGAGATCGTCGGCGGAACGGTTCGAGCCGGTGACTCCCACGCCATCCAACTCGGTCGCGAGCGCCTCGCCCCGTCCTGACGACGACAGGATGGCGACCCGGAACCCGTCGTCGCTGAGTCGGCGTGCTGCGTCGGCGCCCATTCCACTGCCGCCGGCGGTAATCAGGGCTACTTTCTCGTCGGTCATGTCCAATCCCTCGGTGTTGGCGTCGAACAGGTTGCTGACGTCACTGCGGCTCTCGGCAGTGTGCAGTCCGGCACTCCCGGCGTTGCTGCTGGCCGACGACCTCGATTCCGGCCGTCTGCGCGAGCTGTGGCGAGTCCCCGACACCGGGCGTGCCGGCTACTACCTGATGTATCCGACCCGGCCCGATGCCGCCCGGGACGGGCTGGTCGAGTGGCTCTGCACACAGGCTGCGGCGGAATAGCCCACCGACCGACTTCGGAGCTCCGCCGCTCAAGGTCCAGGAACAGCTCGATCGTCTGGCCGCAGATGACCGTCTGCCCGAGCATGCATTCGAGGGCTCGGAGCTCATCCCATTTGTGCCTTCCCTCCCGGTCGCCGTGCGTTGGTGCGTCATGCCGCGGGAGGAACCGCAGCCCCGTTCTCCAGAAACACGTTGCAGGTCTGCGCAGCCCTCGCGATTTCATTGCGGAGCCACCGGTGAGGCGGCGAGACGTGGAGGCGGGGCGCCCAGTAGGCGTTGAGTTCGAATCCCGCAACACGAACCGGCGGTTCGAAGGTCTCCAGGTCGCGTCGCATCGCGCCGGTCATGCGTTCGGGCAGTACCGCGATCAGGTCCGTGCGCTCCAGCAGCGCGCCCACAACGGAGAACCCGGGCACGACAAGGCCGATCGTGCGGCTCCGGCCGATGGCGGCGAGCGCTTCGTCGGTCGGTCCGGCCGCGTCGCCGCGGAAGGGCGAGACCAGGAGATGCGGATGATGGCAGAAGGCGTCGACCGAGACCGACCGGTCGGCGAGCAGCGGGTGGCCCGCTCGGGCGACCCCGACGTAGCGTTCGTCGAAGAGGTGCAGCGAATGCAGGCCGGGCGGGGTGAACTGCGGAATCGTGATCGCGAGGTCGATCCGGGCTTCGCGGATATCGACCTCGAGAGAAGCGACATCGGCCGGGCGAATCACGAGACGCAGCCGCGGCGCCTCGGTGCGGATGCGCCCCAGCAGCGGAGGCATGATGAGCGCGAGCGCATAGTCGGTGGCGGCGATGGTCGCCACGCCGTCGAAGGTGGCGGGGTCGAACCGGCCGGGAGAGACCAGGGTTTCGAGGCCGGCCAGCGCAGCGCGGACCGCCGGCTCCAGCACCTCCGCCCTGGGCGTGGGGACGACGCCGCCCTTGGCGCGAACGAAGAGCGGATCGTCGAACAGGTCCCGCATTCGGGAAAGCTGCCCGCTCATTCCCTGCTGGGTCAGGCCGAGGCGCTCCGCCGCGCGGGTCACGTTGCGCTCGGCGGCAAGCGCCTCGAAGGCGAGCAGAAGGCGAGTGTCCAATCGCGCAATATCGCGATTCATTGTGGCAATCACCGTGTACATCTGTTGGACAGATAGTAGCGCAGCGTATACAAGCGGCACTCCGAATTGAACGAACATCCGCGCCGGTGGCCGCCGTGGCGGCGCTCCGGCGCGCCAAGGGAGAACACGATGGAACTTCTTGCCGATCCGATCACCGTCAACTGTCGAAAGGTCCTCGCCGGTCTCAAGCTCATCGGCGCGGATTACACGCTGACCAAGGTCGACTACTTCAAGGGCGAGCAGGCGGGCCCGGAATACATGGCGGTCAACCCGAACGCCGCGCTCCCGGCGCTACGCGACGGCGACCTGGTCCTGTGGGAATCGAACGCGATCCTGCAGTACGCGGCCGACAAGGTGGGCAACGCGAGCGCCTATCCCACCGACCTGGAGACCAGGGCCGACGTGAACCGCTGGCTGTTGTGGGAGTGTGGCGCCTGGTTCGCGAGCTGCTACGTCTACCTTGTCGAGAACTGCGTCAAGCCGCTACTCGGCGGTCAGACGGACCAGTCGGTGCTCGACGGCGAGGCGGCGAACTGGCACAAGCTGGCCGGCATCCTCGATGCGCGCCTCGCCGGGAGCGCCTGCCTGTGTGGCGATCACCCGACCATCGCCGACGTGGCCGTGGCGGCGCCGATGCACCTCCATGCCTGGCAGAAGCTGCCGCTGGAGAACCACGCCAACCTCCGGCGGTGGATGGCGGAGCAGATCGAGACCGCGCCCTGGTGGAAGGCGACCCACGTGGGCGAGGGCTTCACGGTGTCGGAGGCGGCCTGAACCGCGCGGTGCGCCAATTCCGGGCGCGGGAGGTCTTCAAACGATGGGCAGCGTGCGCGCGGCCTTGAACTACTCGGTCGATAACGGCCGGCCGATCGACTACTACTTCTACGAGCCGGATCCGGACCTGGAGCTCAACCCGCCGGGCACGGACTCGAGGGAGATGGTGATCCGCGACGGCTGGCCGATGGCCGACAGGTTCTCGGTCGACCGCGAGGGATTCGAGATCGGGCGCTTCGGCGGTGCCTTCGCCGACTTCGACGACGATGCGGCGGTCGCGGCCGGGTTCTACCCCCAGGTCATCGACTTCGTGAAGCGGCACACGGCCGCGCGACGGGTCGAGGTATTCGATCACACGATCCGCCGCCGGCTGCCCGACGACCTCGGTCAGCAGACCGAGGTGAAGCGGCCCGCCGTGCAGCTCGTCCACTGCGACTACACGCCGAGTTCCGGTCCGCAGCGGGTGCGCGACATCTTTCCGGACGAGGCGGAGGAGCTGCTGAAGCAACGGGTCGCCTTCTACAACGTCTGGAAGCCGCTGTTCGAGACGGTCGAGGAGCTCCCGCTCGCCTGTTGCGACGCCCGATCCCAGGCCGCTGCGGACATGCTGATCATGGAGCTGAAGTACCGGGAGCGCACCGGCGAGATCTTCGTCATGCGTTACTCCGACCATCACCGGTGGTGGTATTTCCCGCGGATGACCCCGAATCAGGCACTGCTCCTGAAGACCTATGACAGTGAAACGGATGGCCGGGCGCGATTCATGAGCCATACCGCCTTCGAGGATCCGAACACGCCGCCGAACGCGCTGACCCGCCAGAGCATCGAGGTCCGGGCGATGGCCTTCTTCTGAGCGGCGTCGAAGAGGGGCGCGGGCCGCCGGTTCGGGTCGAGGCCGCGGGCGCGCGGTGTGGCGCAGGACAACGACGGAGGAACGGGTGACCGACAGGGACCTGACCGGGCGCGTCGCGCTCGTGACCGGGGGCTCGCGGGGCATCGGCCGGGCGATCTGCCGGCGGCTCGCAAGGGCCGGCGCATGGGTGGCGATTAACTACGCGTCGAGCGAAGAGGCCGCGGCGGAGACGCTGGCGCAGGTTCGGGCCGATGGTGGCGACGGCGGTGTCTACGGGGCCGACGTTTCCTCGTTCGAGGCGACCGATGCGATGTTCGGGCGCATCGAGGCCGACAGGGGTCCGGTCGACGTTCTGGTCACCAACGCCGGGATCGCCTCGTTTCAGGACGACGTCGACATGCCCGTCGATCTCTGGCGCCGCATCCTGTCGGTGAACCTGGACGGCACCTTTCACTGCGTGTGGCGCGCCAGGGAGGGGATGCTGGCCCGCGGCGACGGGCGGATCGTCTGCATCTCCTCGATCAACGGCCTGGCGCCGTCGACGATCCGGCCGGACCGGCTGATCGCGTACGGCACGTCGAAATCCGCCGTCATCGGGTTCGCGCGTAATTGCGCGAACGCGTTCGGTCCCGCGATTCGCGTCAACTGCGTCGCGCCGGGGCTGATCGACACCGACATGACCAGGGACATGAGCGACGAGATGCGGCAGCGGATTGTCCAGAGCACACCGGCGCGCCGAACCGGCATGCCGGAGGACATCGCAGAGCTCACGTACTTCCTGCTGAGCGATGCCGCGGGATTCATCACCGGCCAGACCTGCGTCGCCTCGGGCGGCCTTGTCACGCTGCCCTGACGCCCCCGGGGGGGCGACCTCGGGCACGAGCACGCGGGCGTCGGGGCCTTTCCGGGAGCCGGGAGCCCGCTGGCCGAACCCGCACCGATGACGATGTCGGCGTTCCTCCGGCTCGGCGCGCGGTGCGAGTCCGAGTGCTCGAACGTCGGTTCGATCCACTTCGGGACCAGGAACCGGGGGCCGCGGTGCGCTGTCTCAAGGAGCGGGACGAAGGGTTCCGAACAAGAGGGGAGAAGCCAATGAGCCGATATGCATCGTTCGTCGCCGCGTCGATGCTCGCGGTGTTCGCGCCGCATCACACACTCGCCGCCGATGGTGACGAGCTCGCGGTCGCGACGTTCGCGGGCGGCTGCTTCTGGTGCGTGGAGTCCGACTTCGACACCGTGCCGGGGGTAGTGGAGACCATTTCCGGATACACCGGCGGGACCGCCGACGACCCGACGTACAAGCAGGTCACCAAGGGTGGCACGGGACATCGCGAGGCGGTGCAGATCCGCTACGACCCGAAGCAGGTCTCGTACGAACGGCTGCTGCACATCTTCTGGCGCAGCGTCGATCCCACCGATGGCGGCGGGCAGTTCTGCGACCGCGGCGAGAGCTACCAGACCGCGATCTTCGTCGGGAACGAGGAGGAGCGGCGCCTCGCGGAGGCGTCGAAGGAGGCGCTGGAGCAGTCCATGGTGCTGGATTCGCCCGTGGTCACGCCGATCGAGCCGGCCGGGGAGTTCCATCCGGCCGAGGGCTACCACCAGGACTACTACACGAAGAGCCCGGTCCGCTACCGGTTCTATCGGTTCTCCTGCGGCCGCGATTCCCGGGTTCAGCAGCTCTGGGGCAAGCAGGCCCACGACGGGATCGAGGGCCACTGAGCGAGCGGCCGCGCATTCGTTCAGGCGTGCCCGACCGCATGGCAGCAGCCGCCACGCTGGTCGAGCCGCCCGGATCGGGTAGTCGAGGAATTCCCGTTCAAGGTCCCGGGAGGCGGGAGAGCGGCTGGACGAGCGCATCGCACGAGCCGGGGAAGCCCCTCTCTCCGGCGCCCTCGGCCAAGAACGATGACCGATTGATCTTTCCGCCTCCTGCTCTAGAATTCCATATCTGGTGCACCGTCTTGCGACATAACTTATGGCGATTCGAACCACGCTCATGCTCGACGAAGACGTGCGCTCCGCCGCACGCGAGCTCGCCCACCGATACGGGTGTTCGACGTCCGAGGCGATCCGCCGTGCCGTGCTGCGTCATCGCGATGCGGTGGTCGGAATCCCCCCGGCTCGGCGCGCGGAACGGGTCCGGACGCTCGAACGCCTGTTCGAACTGTTTCAGGGTCATGATCCGGCGGATGAGGTGCGTCGCCTCAAGGAACAGGACGAGGGGTTCTGATGGCGCTGCACGTCGACACGGACTTCCTCATCTACGCACTGGAAACGGCGGGGTGGGAGCGGCGGCGTCTGCTCGACGTCGCGGAGTCGAATCATGCGCTCTGCATCAGCTCGGTCGCCTGGTACGAGTTTTCGCGGGGACCACGCACCCCGGAACAGCTCGCGACGGCGCGAGCGCTGTTCGCCGAGGATGGCGTCATTCCCTCCTCCGAGACGCTCGCGGCGAGCGGCGCCGAGGTGTACCGCCGACTCGGTTCGCCTCGCCGACGTGCCGCGGACATCGCAATCGGCGTCACGGCGGCCTCGTGTGACGCCATCTTGCTGACGAGAAACGCCCGGGACTTCGCGGGCATCCCGGGACTCGAGGTCGAGGACTCGCGAATCGCAGGCTGACGCATGGGCCCGGGAGGGCGAGCCCATGTACCGATTCGCTTCGCTCCTCGCTGCACGACCGTCGCAGTCAGGCGGCTCGCGTCTCGACCCGCGTGACGGTGAGTCCCAACGAACCGGGCCGAATCAGCCGAGCATCTCCCGCACGTCCGCAAGCCGCCCGCGCACCGCCGCCGCTGCCGCCATCGCAGGGCTCACAAGGTGGGTCCGGGCGCCTCGCCCCTGCCGTCCCTCGAAGTTGCGGTTCGACGTGGACGCGCAGCGCATGCCCGCTCCGACCCGGTCCGGGTTCATCCCCAGGCACATCGAGCAGCCCGACTCGCGCCACTGAAATCCCGCCTCGACGAAGATCCGGTCGAGTCCCTCGGCTTCCGCCTGGCGCTTGATGAAGGTCGAGCCCGGGGAGACCATCGCGTCGACGCGCGACGCGACCGTGCGACCCTTCACCACCGCGGCGGCGGCACGGAGATCCTCGATGCGCCCGTTGGTGCACGAGCCGATGAACACGTTGTCGACCGCTATGTCGGTCATGCGGGTGCCTGGGACGAGCCCCATGTACTCCAGAGCCCGCGTCATTGCGCCGCGCTTCGCATCGCTCGGCGCATCGGCCGGGTCCGGCACCACGCCGGTGATCGGCACCACGTCCTCGGGACTCGTGCCCCACGTGACCTGCGGGGCGATATCCCCCGCCTCGATCCGGACCTCCCTGTCGTAGGCCGCACCTTCGTCGGAAGCGAGGGTGCTCCAGTACGCCACTGCGGCGTCCCACTGCGCGCCTTTCGGCGCCATGGGCCGGCCTTCGAGGTAGGCGTACGTCTTCTCGTCGGGGGCGACGAGACCGGCTCGCGCCCCGCCCTCGATGGTCATGTTGCTGACCGTCATGCGGCCCTCCATCGAGAGCTCGCGGATGGCGCGGCCCGAGTACTCGATGATGTGTCCGGTGCCGCCGGCGGTGCCGATCTGCCCGATGATGGCGAGGATCAGGTCCTTGCCGGTGCAGCCGGCCGGAAGCGGATCGTCCACCGTCACCCGCATGCTCTTCGGACGGGGTGCGCGCAGCGTCTGGGTCGCGAGCACGTGCTCGCTCTCCGAGGTCCCGATCCCGAAGGCCAGCGCGCCGAACGCGCCGTGGGTGGCGGTGTGGCTGTCGCAGCACACCACCGTGGTGCCCGGCAGGGTGAAGCCCTGTTCCGGTCCGATGACGTGGACGATGCCCTGGCGCGGGTCGAGCATGTCGAAGACCTCGACTCCGAACTCCTCGCAGTTCGCGCTCAGGGTCTCGACCTGGAGCCGCGACTCGGGGTCCTCGATGCCGAGGCTGCGGTCCGTGGTCGGCACGTTGTGGTCGGCCACGGCGAGCGTCGCGTCCGTGCGGCGCACGCGCCGCCCGGCGAGGCGCAGCCCCTCGAACGCCTGGGGTGAGAGCACTTCGTGCAGGAGGTGCCGGTCGATGTAGAGGAGGTTGATCCCGTCGTCCTGGACGTCGACGAGATGGCTGTTCCAGATCTTCTCGAAGAGGGTCTGCGGTCGCGTCATTGAGATGTTCCCGGCGTGTCCGTGGCCGGACTCATCGATACAGCCACGGCTGCCGCTCGCGCTGCGTCTTCTCGAACGCGTCGATCATCCCCACCTTCTGCATCGTGAGGCCGATGTCGTCGAGGCCGTCGAGCAGGCATTCGCGCCGGAACTCGTCGATCGCGAAGCGCACCGTCGCGCCGTTCGGCCGCGTGATCTCCCGGGCTTCCAGGTCGACGGTGAGCACGGGATTCTCCCGGTCGGACGCGTCCGCCATCAGCGCCTGGAGCTCGTCGGCGGAGACGGTGATGGGCAGGATGCCGTTCTTGAAGCAGTTGTTGTAGAAGATGTCGGCGAAGCTCGTAGAGACGATGCAGCGGATGCCGAAGTCGAGCAGGGCCCACGGGGCGTGCTCGCGCGACGACCCGCACCCGAAGTTGTCTCCGGCCACGAGGATCTCCGCGTCGCGGTAGGGCGCCCGGTTCAGGACAAACTCGGGCTTCTCCGTGCCGTCGGGGTTGAACCGCAGCTCGTCGAACAGGACCTTGCCGAGCCCGGTGCGCTTGATGGTGCGCAGGTGCAGCTTGGGGATGATCTGGTCGGTGTCGACGTTGATGGCGTCCATCGGCGCCGCGACGCCGGTCAGCTTCGTGAATTTCTGCATCGGTCGGTCCCCTGGTGCTTCGTTCGTGACATCACCCCATCAGCTCCCGCA
>MKWU01005306.1_pt1 | contig 14158 bp, 10 predicted proteins | sample 809101 | NCBI WGS metagenome assembly MKWU01 (sample SAMN05860141, study PRJNA318959) | sponge metagenome | host: Aplysina aerophoba | place: Slovenia: Piran, Adriatic Sea, Gulf of Piran | collected 2013-05-07 | reverse complement strand
GGCTATCGGCAGTTCTTTCTGGAAGAGACCAATCGGTCGATCGGGCTGTAGCCGCCGTGTGCGCCATTCTCGACGCGGATGCGGTCTCCGCTGTCTTCACTGAGGATCCGGCGCCCGGAGCGCGCGAGTTCAGGCGGTGGATCGAATCCGCCAGAGGGCGTTTGGCCATCGGCGGCCGCCTGCGGAAAGAACTCGCCGTCAACACCGCCTTCAAGAAGTGGCTTCGGGAAGCTCTGCTCCGGGGCAGCGTCCGGGACACTCCGGATCGCCGGGTAAACGACGAGGCGCGGGCGTTGGCGTCCCGCGAGAACCTCAGATCGAACGACCAGCACGTGCTCGCCCTTGCCCGGTTGAGTGGGGCGCGGCTGCTCTACTCCCGCGACAAGGCCTTGCGTGAGGACTTCAGGAACGAGAAGATCCTCGGCGACCCTCGGGGCAAGCTGTACCCGGAAGGCAAGGGTGCCGAGTGCCATCGCTGGCTCTTGCGGCAGCAGCGACTCTGTGCGAACTGAGCCGTTCCGCCCGCAGGCGGGCCGGTAGCCCCGCATCCAGCCGTCCCCGCCGGCTCCGTCACTGGGTGCGCCGGCGTCCCCGCCGGCTGCCGCCGAAGGCGGCGGAAAAGACGTGCCGCGAAACGGCGACGTATGACGACCCGTCAGGCAACTGCCACGGCTACATCCGCCAGGGCAGCGGCGAAACGGGCGGCCCGGAACCTGACCGCCGCCAGCGGAACCGCGGCGTGCGGCCGTCGCAGAACGGCCAGAGCAAGCCGCGGGATCGCGATTCCGCCTTCAGCGGTCACGGCGTCCGTGAGGGCCACGGGCATGTCGTCCTCCGCAGTGTCGCTTATGGCACGCAGCACGGCGAACGGCAGGCCCGCGGCGTCGAAGACTCGCGCCGCTTCGTAGCTCTCCATGTCCACCGCGGCCCGGTCGGGCGAGCCGACGAGTGCCCACAGCCGGCGCCGCTCGTCCGCGGTCACGACAGGGGTCGGCGTCGTCACGAGGACTGCTTCGGCGCAGCCTGAGGCGACGGCGGATGACGCGAGATCCCGGTCCAGCGCGATCGGTTGCGGGGTGGCGTCCGGATCCGGATGCCGGCCGGAAGGCCGGCGCACCCGGTGTGGCTCTTCCGCGGACGTGACGCTCGTCGCGACGACCAGGTCGCCCACCTTCAGCCCGGGCGACAGTGCGCCGGCAATGCCGATCCAGACGACGCGCCGGCACCGACCCTGACGGGCAAGGCCCACGCACGCCTCGGCGGCCGCCCGGGCCGCCTGGGGTCCGATGCCCGACACGGCGATCAGCACCGGTCGGCCTGCGATGGAACCGGATACCGCTCCCCGGAGCCCCGTGTCGCTGGCTTTCGTAGCTCCCGCAACCCGGCGCATCAGCGCCCCGGCCTCGAACCGCATCGCGGCCAGATAGACCGTGCGGGCGCCGCTCAACCCGAGAGTTGCCAGGCCGCGAGCCGCGCCAGGTCCCGCGGGCTCTTGTGCAGCTCGCGCACGACGGACGCCTCGAACCCGGAGTGCATCGAGCAGTTCGCGCACAGCGGATCCTCGCGGGATTCCCAGTAGCTCCAGTCCGTGTCGTCCCAGAACTCCTGGAAGGTCGGGTAGTGGCGTTTACCGATGAGGTAGCACGGACCCTTCCAGCCGAGCGGCGTCCTGGTCACCGTGCTCCAGGGCGAGCACGAGTAGTCCCGGATCCCGGCGGCGAACTCGAGGAACATCGGCGTCGAAGTCAGCTTGTAGTCGTCCGCGATCTCGAGGATGCGCAGGAACTTGTCCTCCGTGTCCTGCCGGGTGAGGAAGATGTCCCGGTCGACCGACTCGTACTGGTAGCCGGGGGAGATGAGCATCCCGTCGACGTCCAGGTCGCGCAGGAAGCGGCAGAGTTCCTCGACCTCCTCGATCCGGGTCTCCTTGAAGACGGTCGTGTTCGTGCTCACGCGGTAGCCGAGCTCCTTCGCGGCCCGGATCATCTCGACTGCCTTGTCGAACACGCCCTCGCGCGCGCAGACATAGTCGTGGGTTTCGCGCATGCCGTCGAGGTGGACGTTCAGCGTCAGGCGCCGGTGCGGCGGCACGCGCCCGAAGACCTTCGTGTCGAGCAGCAGGGCGTTCGTGCACAGGTAGATGTGCCGGCGCCGGGCGACGATGCCGGCGACGAGTTCCGGCAGCTCGGGGTAGATCGTCGGCTCGCCGCCGCAGATGGAAACGACGGGCGCCTCCGTGACCTCGACCGCGTCGATGCAGTCCGCCACCGCCATCCGGTCCCTGAGCTTCCCGGTATGCCGCTCCACCGAGCACCCGATGCACGCCAGGTTGCACGTGTAGAGCGGTTCGAGCATCAGGACGAACGGGTACCTCTTCCTGCCCCGAAGCGCATTCCGCACCTGGAGTACCAGATTCTCGACCACCAAATGAAGCGGCGTTCTCATCGTCGATACCTCGCCAGCGCTTCCAACGGAAAGTAAACCCCATAACCGTGGTAACGAAGATAGAACACCCGCGGAAACCCGACCCCCGTCCAGTCCCGGTCCCGCCACCCACCATCCGCCATCTGCCGCTCACCCAGGAACTCCACCGCCCGCTCGAGCGCCGCGCGAACCGCCGCTCCGTCTCCAGCCGCAGTCAACCCGAGCATCGCCCACGCCGTCTGGGACGCCGTGCTCCGCCCGCGCCCCTTCGCGCTCACATCCTCGTACGACCGCAGCGACTCGCCCCATCCCCCGTCCGCGTTCTGGACCCCAAGCAGCCAGTCGCGCCCCCCGCGCATCGAGCCCGCGATCCGGCCGTCCGCCGCCTCACCGGCCTCACCGGCCCCGCCGCCGCCACCGACCTCCGACAGCGCGGTCAGCGCCAGCCAGGTGCCGTAGACGTAGTTCGCGCCCCAGCGGCCGTACCAGCTTCCGTCTCTCTCCTGCATCCGCAGCAGGAACTCCACCCCGCGCCGCACGGCGCCGTCCGACGGGCCGGCGCCGTGGGCGAGCAGGGCGCAGACGGCGCGGGCCGTGATGTCCGCGGTGCTCGGATCGATCATCGCGTTGTGATCGGCGAACGGGATGCGGGTCAGGATCTCCTTGTCGCACCGGCGGTCGAACGCGGCCCAGCCGCCGTCCGGGTTCTGCATGCCGCGCAACCAGCGCAGGCCGCGGGACACGGCGGCCCGCCGGCGCCACTCCAGTTCCTCGTTCTCTCCCCTGATCCCGGCGAGCACCGCCAGGATCTCGGCCGTGTCGTCGCAGTCCGGGTAGAAGTCGTTGCCGTACTCGAAGCACCAGCCGCCCGGCGCCTGCTGCAGGCTCTTTCGCAGCCAGTCTCCCGGCGCGGTCACTTCCCGGTCCAGCAGCCAGCGGAGGGCGTCCTGCAGCGCCCCGTCCGCGCCAACCCCGCCTGACGCCAGCAGGGCGTTCATCGACAGCGCCGTATCCCAGACCGGCGACAGGCACGGCTGGAGCCTCATTTCCCCCGCCTCCTCGATCTCGAACCGTTCGAGCGCCCGCAGTTGGCCCTGGACCAGGGGATGGTCCTCCTCGTACCCCAGAGCCCGAAGCGCGATCACGGCGTTGACGATCGCCGGGAAGATCGCCCCCAGACCGTCGTCCCCGCCCAGCCGCGGCGTCATCCAGGCCTCCGCCTCCCTGAGCGCGCGCCGCCGCATCCACGGCACCGGCCCGACCCTCTCGACGAACTTGATCAGCCTGTCCACACCCCGGAACACGACCGACCAGAACCGATCCACCGGGTCCGCCACCGGGTGCGCCGGCCTCCGCTCCGCCACTGGGTGCGCCGGCCCTCTGGCCGGCCTCCGCTCCGCTCCGCGAAGCTCCTCAAGCGTCACCCCAACCCCAACCGCCGGCTTCAGCGCCCAGACCACAGCCAGCGGCACGACAATCGCCCGCGTCCACGCCGACATCTCATACAGGTTGAAGTAGAACCACCGCGGCAGCAGCACGATCTCCGGCGGCACCGCCGGCGCGTCGCGCCAGCTCCAGAGCCCGAAGACCGCGAGCAGCAGTTTCGTGTACGAGTTGCAGGCGCCCAGGCCGCCGGCCTCCACGATCGCGCGCCGCGCCGCGGCCATCCGCGGCGACTCCGGGTCGTCTCCCGCCAGCTTCAGGCACAGGTACGCCTTCACCGAAGCGCTGACGTCCGCCGGCCCGCCCGGATGGATTGACCAGCCGCCCGCCTCCAGCCGCGTGTTCCGCAGCCGTTCGCAGCAGGCCCCGACCCGGGGCTCGTCGCCGCGACCCAGGAAGTGGAGAAGGAGCACGTACTCCGATTCCAGGATCGTGTCGCCCTCCAGTTCGAGGCACCAGTGCCCGTCCCGCCGCTGTTCCCCCAGCAGTCGACCCGCCGCCGCATCGATCATCCGGTCGAGGCGCGTTCCCTCGGCCCCTTGCGGGACCGAAGCCGCCGCCTGCTGCGCCGCTGCTCTCATCACTGGCTACGCCGGCATCCGGTCACGGGCTACGCCGCCCTCCGGTCACTGGCTGCGCCGCCCCTCCGGTCACTGGGTGCGCCGGCCTTCTGGCCGGCATCCGGGTCCGGGTCAAACTTCCGAAACCGTCCATCGCAGCGAGCGACGATAACAGCCCCGCCCCCTTCTCCGACCACCGTCTACCCCGGCCCTCCGGCCGGCACCTGCAGACGTCCCTAACCTCAATCCCCTCAGTAATTTGACTGCCACACCCCCGCCCCTTGACGAATCCCCTCAAAGGCCCTATAGTGTCGAACCTCGGAGGAACTGAATTGGCAGAAGGCCCGTTCGATCCGCCCCGCGCCCCGTTGTTCTGCGACACTCGCACAGCACTTGGCGCACTGGATCCGGTCGGTCATATCAGCTACAGTTCCAACCACGTTTTGGACAGACGGCCTTGAAGTCTTTAATCGGGAGGTGATGCGCAGCATCAGCGTAGGACGGTAGGTGGCTCGGTTCAGCCGGGTTCCGGTCGTCCAAGCAGAAACGTCAGCGGCCATCGCACCGCGGGTTGTCCGCATCGCAGTGGCCTGATCTTCGGATCAAAGAACTCCCGGCCCGGCAAACGGCCGGTCCGGTAAACGAACGGCGGCAGAAAGCCGCTCAAGGAGAAAACAAACTGATGAAGCTGATGAAGCACATCACGATCGCGCTGGTTCTCTGCGCGATTCCGGCGATGGCCTTTGGTCAGACCGCCGGCTGCGAGGACTGCGACCACCAGTTGTCGGTCTATCGGAGTGGCGGGCTTGTCGCCACGCCGGCCGGCGACGCCGAAATGGTGAACTACCGCTCGACTTGCAACAACGTCACCAGGACGGGTTCGTGGATGCCCAACGACGATGGCATCGTCGCCGAGCTGCTCAATGGCGACCTCGCCTGCGATGACGAGGATGGCACCTTCGAGCTCGGCCCCATCATGGATGGTGGTTGGTTCTATATCCACGTTGGGGACAACTCGGCGGTCGGCAACATTGTCGCCAAAGACATTCTGATGAACGACACGGTCGAGGTCACTGACGCTGGCGACAGCATCACGATGGTGGAGGGTGACGGTGCCGTGCTCCTCACGCACACCGAGAGCGGTCGGACAGGCCTCCTGCCGACCATCCTGCCGGAGCCTCCGGCGGATCCGGCGACGATGTGCGGTGCGTACCGTGTCAACGCGACGACCGTCAGCCAGCGGACTTCCGGTTGCATGCTCGGCGACGGCTCGACGATGGTCCGCATCCTGTATGCCGGGGAGTTCGGGCGCACCGACCATTCGGTCAACTCGGCGACCGTGTACCGTAGCACGACGGCAGCGGGCAGCGTCACCCTGGATCTCTGGACCACCGGTGGCATCGTCTCGACGAACACGACAGATACTCCCGCCGGGACCGGCTACAGCGGTCTTGGTCGCGCTCTTGGCCTCGAGTCCGGGGCTGCCGGCGTCGACGTGACGGTGGGCGGCTTCGGCGCCAGCCTCGAGGCAGCGCTGGGGGATGCGAACGCGACCATCGAGGTTACCGCCGGCGACCCGAGCGCCACCCCGCCGACCGAGGATCGGGTGACGATCACGTTCGAGGACGCCGGGGCCAGCACCTACTGCACCGCCACGAGCAGCAACGACGCGGTACTCACGGTCAAGCTGGTGTCGAACCAGGACAACACGCTGCCTGCGCCCAAGAACCTGGGCACGGACGCGTCCGCGTTCCACGGTCAGGCAACGGTCACGATCAAGTGCCCGCCGCCCGCGGCGAACATGGGTACGGAGCTCGTGCCGGACAACCCGTTCCCGACGCCTATTGGGTAAGGGAACAGCCGATTCTTCCCTGAGCTGAGGGGCTTGTACGAGTCCTGAAGCCGACAGGGAGAACGACTTCAAGGCGGCGCCTCCGCGTCGGGTTCACGCCCGGCGCGGAGGTTGCCGCCGTTTCTTGTTTGGGCTTGCCGCTCCGGACCCGCACGTTCTCTGGACCCGCACGGACGTTTCCCGTAGGGTTGATCCGCTGCGGTGTATGCCGCCCCAGAGGGAGAACCGACCGATGAAGCACATCCGGGTCGCGCTGGCGCTTTGTGCGCTTCCGGCCACGGCGTTCGCTCAGAACGTCAGTTGCAACGCGTGCGATCACGTGGCTCCCTACTTCAGGGGCAACGGCGGTTTCATCGGAACCGTTGCCGCGGAGGCCGAGGAGGTCACCTTCGTGGCCTTCTGCGGCAGCGTCAGCACGACCGGCCAGGCGGCGGTCAACGGCCGGACGGCCAGCCTGCTGTTCACCGATCGCAACGGTCTCGCCTGCGACCGGGATGGCGGCGCCCTCGAGATCGCCGGCCTCGAGGACGGCGGCTGGTACTGGATCAACGACGTGGACAACTCGGCCGTCGGCAATCTGGTCTCAGCAGACGTTCTCGGTAACGAAACGACCGAGATCACCAACGCCGGCGACAGCGTTTCGATGACGGTGGGGAGGGGCGCCGTCTTCCTCAAGCACAGGGCCACCGGTCGCGTCGGCATCCTGCCGAACATCCTGCCCGAACCGGCGGCGACGCGGCCGCGGAGCTGCGGTGCGTACAGGGTCGATCGGACCACGGTCAGGCAGTACGCGGCGGAGTGCGCGCTCGGTGACGGCTCGGCGACGGTCCGGATCGTCGGACCGGCCGGCTTCGGCCGGAGGGAGCCGATCACGAACGGCGTCGTGTACCGGAAGGTCCGCGATGCCGTGACGGTCCAGGCGGATCTCTGGAGCGAAGGCGGTGTGATCACGACGAACGCGACGGCCACCCCGGTGGGGACCGGCTACCTGGGTCTTGGCGGCGCGCTCAGCCTGAGCGGCGTCAGCCTGGAATCCAGCGGCCTGGGCGCCACGATCGCCGGTGCGCTGGGGGCGGGGAACGACAGCCCCACCGTGACCCAGGACTCCGACGGCAACGACATCGTGAACCTGACGATCGAGGATGCGACGGCGAGTGACTACTGCACGGACGACACCAGGCGGGACGCAACGATCACGATCGGCCTGACGTCGGATCAGGGCAACCTCGTGCCGCCGGTGAAGCCGGTGAACGACGCCGGCCAGCACGGTCGTGCGCGTTTGACGATCAGGTGCCCGCCGTCCGCGGCGAACTAGGGACGGTGCCTCTCGCCGTGACAGCATGGAGCCGCGCCGCGCCCCGGAAAGGAGAATGGCCGTGAAGCACACCCTCCCGCTCGCATTTCTGATCGGCGCGGTGCCCGCGCTTCTCTTCGCGCAGGTCACCGTCGATTGCCCGGAGGAACGCTGCCAGGTCGCACCGTACTTCGCGGGAAGCGGGGGCTTCGTGGGTGAACCGGCCGGCTATGGCGGCGAAAGAGAGGTCACCTTCATCGTGATCTGCGGCAACACGACGATCACGTCCACCGTGCAGCCCGACAGCGACGGAGTCGTGCGCCGGGCCCTGAGCGATGCCGAGGGTCTCAGCTGCCGTGCCGGAACCAGCGGCAGGATCGAGATCGACAATCTGTTGCCCGGTGGCTGGTACTGGATCAACGAAGACGTGAATTCGGCGGTTTCCGCGCTCATCCCGAAGGAGGCCCTGGGCAATGAACCGATCGACGTCACGGATCCGGGAGGTGTGATTCTGGACAGCCCGAGGGGCGGTGCCGCCACCTATGTGAAGCACGAACCCACCGGCCGGGTCGGCATCATTCCGCGCCTCGTGCCGACGAAGCCGATCCCGGGCTGCAGCGGCGTGGTGGGTTCGGAAACCGCGGTGGACTGCCACCTGGGTTCGCCGGACGAGTGGCTGCTGCGGGCGAGCCCGTCGTCCGTCGTTCGGCCGGCCGCCAACCAGGCGGTCAGGGAAGTCGTCGTCACCCTCTACGGGGAGAAGTTCCTTACCACGGGTACGGTGCGTGCGCGGGCCGAAGCCAGATATCACGCCAGCGTAGAGGGAATCCTGTTCACGCGCACCACGGGCGAGCTACGACAGGAAGGCGACCCGGGAGTTGTCCGATGGCTGGTGGAGATCGCGGCGGACGATGACCGATGCCTTCCCGCGAACAACGATCCGGACCGCGGAAACGCGCAGACGGTCACCTTCAGGCTGCTTGAGTTGGAAGGTGTGCTACCGGATCCCCCGAACGACACGGTAGAGACCACGTTCACGGTCAACTGCCCGGACGACTCGGCGGCGAGCGCGGCCGCGGATTTGGTGCCGGAGAACCCGTTCCCGGTCGACGACTGAGACGCGGTGCAGTAGTTGGCCGCTTCGTCAGCGTCCCGTCAGGGGACCGCGCCCCCTCGGTCATGTGACTTGCGGCTTGAACGCGTATCCTTGGCTTGCCGCCGCTCTGCGGCGTGTTGAGGTCGTTGGTTTTGGCGAACGGAAAAGACCCAGGCAGCCACCGGCGCCGCCACTTCCGGCAGTCGCTGTTCCTGCTCCGCGAACTCGTTGTCCGCAACCTGCGCGCACGCTACGCGGGTTCGGCACTGGGCTTGCTGTGGTCGCTGGTCAACCCGTTGTGGCAGTTGCTGCTGTTCACGTTCGTCTTCTCGATCGTGATGCGCTTCTCGCTCGAGGGAGAGCGCACGGACAACTTTGCCGTGTTCCTGTTCTGCGGGCTGCTGCCGTGGTTCGCGATCCACGAAGGGCTGAGCCGATCCGCCTCGGGAATCACGGACAACGCGGACCTGGTCAAGAAGATGCGGCTGCCGGGGGAGCTGCTGGTGGCGTCGCTGGTGCTCGGCGCGGTGCTTCACGCCGGCGTGGGCGGCCTGGCGTTCATTGTGGTCCTGGCCGTGATGGGGGAGCTTTCCGTCGCCAGCCTGCCTCTGCTGCTGGTCGCGCTGCCTGTGCAGGTGGCGCTGACCTTCGGTCTTGGACTGGGACTGGCCGGAGCGAATGTCTACTTCCGGGACGTCGCCCAGGCCGCTGGTTTGATCCTGAACACCTGGTTCTACGTCACGCCGATCATCTACTCCGTGAACCATGCCCCCAACGAGACGGTCCGGTTGGTGCTGGAGCTCAACCCGCTGACGGGGCTGGTCTACCTCTACCGGGCTGCCTTCCTGGGCGGAGGGCTGCAGGTCAGCCTGGTTCCGCTGCTCGCCTGCACTGCCGGGGCCGTGGTCCTGGGCGGGGCGCTCTTCGCCCGGCTGAAGGATGGCCTCGCGGACGAGATCTAGGGCGGCGGCAGGTCCGGAGGCCGGCGCTTCGCGCCGGAAGCCGGCCGGAAGGCCGGCGCACCCAGTCCCGGAGCCGGGTGGCAGGCCGGCGCACCCAGTAGGGCTTCGCGCTCGCACGATCTCGGCGGTCATCGTCCACTACCGCACGCCGGCGATGCTCGAGGCGGCCGTCGACGCGCTGCACCGCGACGCGCGGGCTTCCGGCTTCGAGATGCACGTCATCGTGGTGGACAACGGCGCGAGTTCGGCGACGGGCGAGCGGCTCGACGGGCCGCGCCTGGAGGCCGAGGTGCTCGAGCCGGCCGCGAATCTGGGCTACGCGGCCGGGCTCAATCTCGGCGCACGCGAGGCGCGAGGCGAGGTGTTCCTGCTGATGAACGCGGATGTCGTCGTGGAACCGGGATGCCTGCGGGCGCTCGTCGACGCGCTCGCCGATGCGGACATCGCCGGGCCGCGGCTGTTCTGGGATCGCGGCTGCCGGCTGATGCTGCCGCCCCAGCAGGTCCGTACGCGGGCGGCGGAGGTGGACGCGGTCTGGGCCGAGCGATCGGTCGCCTGGGGCCGCTCCTACCGTCGCCGGTGGCGCCGGCGCGCCCGGGCGTTCTGGTCGGCCCGGGAACCGGTGGTCTGCTTCGAGCTGAGCGGCGCCTTGCTGGCGGTCCGGAGGGACTACTGGGAGCGGACCGTGCCGTTCGACGAGGGCTACCGGCTCTACTTCGAAGAGACGGACTGGCTGCTCCGTGCCCGGGGGCTGGGAGCGAGGGCGGTCCTGGCGCCGGCCGCGCGCGCGGTTCATGCCTACGACCAGAGCGCGAAGCGGGAGCCCCGGTCGCAGATGTGGTTCGAACAGTCGATGGCGCGTTTTCGGCGGCGCTGGTACGGCGCCTGGTTCGCGGCGCTGCTCCGGCTGGTCGAACGGGCGCCCCGGCGCTTCGCCGAGCTGGGGCCGCCGCCGGCCGGGCCGGTGGAGGGAAGTGCCGCCGGGGAGACCTGGGTGGAGGTCACGCCGCTGCCCCTGGGCGTTCCGGCGGCGGGCTGCCGTCTGGAGAGCGGCGCCGAGCCGGCGGACTTCGAGCTGCCGGCGGACGTGGCGGAAGGGGCGAGGTCCGAGTTGCAGATGCGGGCGAGTGACGGCGACTGCCGGGATCTCGGGTGACCACTGGGTGCGCCCAGTCCCGGAGCCGGCCAGAAGGCCGGCGCACCCAGTCCCGGAGCCGCGCAACGGCCGGCGCACCCAGTGGCGGGCCTTAGTACCATCACGGCCGTGAATGCGGAGCGCGGCTCGGACACAGCCGCTGCGGCGGTCGAGGCCTGGAATCGTTGTCTCGAGCGTTGTCGTGCGGGGGCGGAGCCGGAGGGCGGTCTCGACCAGGCGATGGCGAAGGTGCTGCCCCGGGGCGGCGTGGCGGCGATCCAGCCGGAGGGGCTTCGCCTGGTGCGCGGCTCGGAGGCGATCCCGGAGGTGGAGGACCTGCCCGACGAGGTGGTCGTCGGCTGGAGCTACGAGACCGTTCCGGAATCCGGGCCGACCGGCTACGACCGGCTGATCCTCGATCTGCTGGAGGCGGGGTTCCGGCCGGTGGCGGAACGGGCCGGCCTGCCGGAGCCGGTCGCCGGTAGCGAGGCGGCGCCGCCGTTCCGGGTGGTGCGCGCCCGGCGCGACGGGTACCGGGTGCGGAGCTACCGTCCTGGTGACGAGCACGCGGTCTTCGGGTTGTTCCGCGAGACGTTCGGCGTCGACCAGGATCCGGAGCACTGGGCCTGGAGGTTCGTTCGCAATCCGCGCGGCGGTCCGCGGATCTCGCTCGCTTTCTCGCCGGAGGGTGAGCTCGTCGGCCAGTACTGCGCGTACCCGGTGCGCTGGCGCGGCCTGCCGCCGTCGAGCCCGGCCGACGGCCACCAGGTCGGCGACACGATGACCCGCCCCAGCGCCCGCACCGTGGGCCGCGGGCCGACCAGCCTGCTGGCGCGGACGGGGAGACACTTCTATCTCACCCATTGCCGGGGCCGGGTCGCGTTCAACTACGGTTTCAATACCGGCAACATCACGAAGTTTTCATGCCGTTTTCTCGAAGCCGCGGTGGTCGAGGACGTTCCCTACCGCGAACTGCCGCCGGATACGCGCTTGCGCAGCAAGCGGCAGGAGAAAAAGCGCTTGCGCAGCAAGCGGCAGGGGAAAGTAGGGCTCAAGGGCGGCGCCCGACTGGATGCCCGCTACGACGTGCGGCGGATCACGCAGGCTTCCGAGGTCGATGCCCGGTTCAATGCCCTGTTCGAGGCCGTGGGCGACCGTTACGGTCTGCTCGTCGAGCGCTCCGCCGAGTACGTGCGCTGGCGCTATCTCGACTGCCCGGTTGAGGGTCCCGAGCTGGTCGCGGCCTACCGGCGGGGCCGGCTCGCAGGGTGGGTCGTGGCGACGCGTCATCCCGATCGGGTGGAGTGGGGCGATGCGTTGGTCGACCCGGCCGAACTCCCTGCCCTGCGCGTGTTGCTCGGCGAGATCAGGGAGCCCGGTCTCCCGATCGTCGGCTGGTTCAGCGAGCGGCCGCGCTGGTGGTCAAGGCAACTGGACAGCCTCGGTTTCGTCCGGCGGCCGGAGCCGGACTCGCTGGTCACGATTCAGGTGCCCTTCGTGTGCGGCGATGCCCTCTCGCAGTTGCGCGGGGCCTTCTACACGAAGGGCGACAGCGATCTGTTCTAGAGGGCCGCGACGGGCGGGAAGGTCGTCCAGTGCCCGGCGAGGACACTCAATCTCTGTCAGTACGCTAGAATCGGCCCGCTACGCAACAACGCTCGCGGGCTGCCGGAACGAAGGGGCCGGTGCGGCCCTTTGGCGGGCAGCTTTGGGAGTACGTTGTGGCCGTCAGGATGAACGATACGCTGCTCGAGCTGGTCGAGGGCGACATCACGGAACTGCAAGTCGACGCGATCGTCAATCCGGCGAACGAGGAACTGCAGCTTGGCGGGGGAGTCGCCGGCGCGGTTCGCGAGAAGGGCGGCACCTCGATCCAGGACGAGTGCAACCGCATCGGCGGCACGCCGGTCGGCACGGCGGTGATGACGGGCGCCGGCACGCTGAAGGCGAAGCAGGTGATCCACGCCGTCGGTCCCCGCATGGGAGAGGGCGACGAGGACCGCAAGCTGGCCGCCGCGGTGCGCGCGTCGCTGGCCCTCGCCGACCGCAACGGCCAGCGCACGATCGCCATCCCGGCGATCTCCACCGGCGTCTTCGGCTACCCGGTCGACCGCTGCGCCCGCATCCTTCTGACGGAGGTTCACCGCTACCTCCAGGGCGGCACGAAGCTGGAGCGCGTCGTCGTCTGCCTGCACGGCGACCAGAACTTCCAGACGTTCCGCAACGAACTCCGCCGCGGCTTCCGGTAGCCGGGTACGCCGGCCCTCTGGCCGGCATCCGCTCCGCTACTGGGTGCGCCGCCGCTCCGCGTGGTACTCGGTGAACACCCTGGCCTGTTCCTCCCTGCTCAGCGACTCCCAATCGACGCCGAAGCGCTCGTTGAGGAGGTGGTAGAACTCCTCGAGGATGGTGTCGGACCCGTCGTAGCCGGGCTCCGCGTCGGTGTAGGAGACAACGCCGTACATCATCTCGGACGTCGTCGGTTGGCCGTAGAGCACCGTCGTCGCCGGATCCGGGTTCGACGGATTGTCCGCGGAGTTGTCCCACGCCACGGTCAACTCGATCTCGGTGCCGGCCGGGATCCTCTTGCCGCCAGCGCGGTACCTGTACTGGGTTTGCCAGTTGAAGTCGTAACGCGGCACGTCGAGCAGGACTTCTTCGGTGCCGTCGGGATACTTCGCCAGGAAGCGGGCCGACTTGCCGCGCAGGTGCATGTGCGGCGTGTAGCCGAGCACGATCGCGTCGCGGTCGAACCTCGCCCACGTCGTCGAGACGTAGTTCGGGTCGCCGGGCGGGATCTCGAAGTCGAACTTGCCCATCGCCGCGTTCTTTATCGCGTGGTCGGGCCTGTAGCCCGAGGGGTAGAACTTGAGCGCCACGGAAGTACGGTCCCAGACGCCGGTGCCCGGGCCCGGCTCCTTGTGGTAGTGCATGTCCCAGATGATCGTCATACCCGGCTCGAGCAGGGTTCCGAAACCGTCGTCATGCACGAGCGGGTCGTTGCCCGGGAGGATGAAGCCCAACGGAGGCGCCAGGAGGTGGTGCACCGGACCGCTTGGACGGAACTCGGAGGCCTTGATCCAGCGCGGCTCGGGCAGCATCTCTTCCGTGATGACGGTCTGGAAGACGACGTTCCGGTCCTGGACGTCGTCCTCGATGAAGTAGTCCTCGCCGATGTCGACGATGAGGTCCGGTTCACCGATCGCCCAGGCGCCGTCGTCGGCCTCCCACACCCTGGCCGGCGGCCCGCCGGCCGGGTTGCCCGGCGGCGCTCCGCCCCTGGCCCAGGCGATCAGCGTGGCCTTCTGCTCCTTGGTCAGCAAGCGCTCGTTCTCGAACACGCCGCTGTGCCGCGGGGCGGCATGCCACGGCGGCATCAGGCCGGATTCGAC
>MKWU01005305.1_pt1 | contig 14161 bp, 18 predicted proteins | sample 809101 | NCBI WGS metagenome assembly MKWU01 (sample SAMN05860141, study PRJNA318959) | sponge metagenome | host: Aplysina aerophoba | place: Slovenia: Piran, Adriatic Sea, Gulf of Piran | collected 2013-05-07 | reverse complement strand
ATTTCCAACGCCTCGTCGAACACCACCCGCGGCGGCGTCTTCGCCCACCGCAGCTCGGCGATAGCGAGCCGCAACAGGTCGCGGACGACCGTGGACATGCGCTCCGGTGACCACCGGCTCGAATGTCGCTGGATAATTGCATCCAGCTCCTTGACTTCCTGGGTCACGCCCACGAAGAGCCGCTCGGCAAAGGGATCGACCGGGCGCGGTCCATCCCCAGCCAGGCCGCCAAAGAAGTCCTCCACGACCTTCTCCGGTGATCCGCCGCCGATTCCCCACTGGTAGATCATCTGCAACGCGCTCTCGCGCGAACGGCGGCGGGACGGCATGACGTAGATCTGGCCGGGCTACTTGGCTTTGAGCTTGCCGACTAGGTTGGCCATCTCGATCGCCGCTGTTGCTGCGTTGAAGCCGGCGTTGCCGCTCTTGCCCCCCGCCCGGTCGATTGCCTGCTCGGCGTTCTCGCAAGTGAGCACGCCGAAGATGGTCGGCACACCGCTCTCCGGCCCGATCCGCGCGATGCTGCTGGCCGCTCCGGAGGCGACGTGGTCGTAGTGGTCCGTCTCGCCCTGGATGACCGCGCCGAGACAAATCAGGGCGTCGTAGTTTCCGCTTGCCGCCATGGCGCTCGCCGCTGTTGCGAGTTCAAGGGATCCAGGGACGCGGGCAACAGTGACGTTGTCCACGTCGCCGCCGTGCCGATTGATGGCGTCTAGCGCTCCCGCCAAGAGCCGGTCCGTGATGAAGCTGTTGAAACGCGCCACCACGCAGCCGAATCGCAGCCCTTGAGCGGTCAATCCGCCTTCGATCGTAGCTGGAGTGGACTCTGGCATGGCTAGTTCCTGCCCTTAGGCGATCGTATCTAAGTATGGACCCTGTCTGTGCGGGCACTCGTCTACGATGGGCCGAAACGGCCGTTCCGACTACCTGCGTCGGCAACGTCCCCCAGCCACCGCGTCCGGATTCCGACTTCTTGTTAGGACACTGTTGCGCTTATCGCCGGAGGTCTTCGCTGACTCTCTGTCGGTCGTGTTGCTCGAAGTCGACAGTCCATTCGAGCGGTACGGAGGTGGGCAGGTAGCACATCTTGTCGTCGCAAGCCTGATACCGCAGGCTGCCGCGAATCGTTAGCTTGCCATCCTTTAGCAGGTCACCGAGTTGTCTGTCTTGGCCGATCATTACGTCCCTGACCAAGCGGAACGAACCCTCGTACACGGGCACTGTCTCGTCGATCGCTGGCAAGTGCAGCGACTTGGACTCCGGGTACTCGGCATCGTAAACCGTCACGCCAGCAGCTTCCTCCATGCGCCAGTCGATAGGAATATAGCCCTCCACTTCGGGTGAATAGACATGCATCTTCTGATTGAGATCGACGTCGACCACCAGTGCGAAGCGGTTGCCGCCGCGTAGGGCGGCGTCGCTTGCCCACGTCGTGAGCTTCAAGTGCGATGTTCGCGCGGTCGATCGTGCTGCTCCTGAATCGCTGCCAAGTTGCCGGACCAGAACTCGACCGGCCGTGAAACGGTCCCTGTAGCTGGCTTCGTGGAATTTCTCGCGGACGACGCGATCGGGACCCAGGAGAAACTCGACCGGGTGGGGGATCCCGTAGAACTGATGGTCTTTCGGTACTTCTTCGTTGAGCACACCAAACTCGCGGATGATCGCGGAATCCGGATCGGAGAGTAGCGGAAAGCCGATGCCCGCTCTGTCGGAGAAGGCCTTGAGGGCACCGACGCGGTCGTTGCTAATGCCAGCAATTCGGACCCCTTTGTCTTCGAATGCCTGACGCTTGCGTTCCAGCTGCACGAGCTGGCCCTTGCAGAACGGTCACCAGTCGGCCGAGCGGAAGAACAGTAGCAGGAGCCCGTTCTCGCCCGTGAGGTCCTTGAATGCTCGGGACTGGCCCGATTGGTCTTTGGCTTCGAATTCGGGTACCACAGCGCCGCGCTCTGGCCCGGCAGTCGGCGTCTGGGCGCCTGCCAGCCAAGGGCTTGCGAATAGTAGCACCGCAACTCCGAGCCCAACGCGCCGGCGTCGGGCATTGGTGAGATGAGTCTCCATAAGTTCCAGTGTAGTGCCTTGATCTCGCGACAGATTTCTTTGAGCACGGTTGAGGCTAGTCTTTTCATGTTGCGCTGCGTGCCCCGAATGGGGTTTTCCGGTCTAACCTCACGACCGGACCCTTGATCAACGTTTGGCACGACGGATGGCTGCCGCAAGAGCGCGATCTGCCCGGCAATGGTCGGAACAGCTCTTATCCATGGATCCACTCATTCGGACCAAGGGTTCGCCCGCCTGCAATTCGACTGAATGGGTTTCGTCTGGAAGCCACGAACTCGAGAAGGTATCGGTCGGCTCCCCTGTCGCGGGCACGGAGAATTCAGAGCAACGGCAAGACCAGCCTTGCTCGGAGGGCCAAGTCGAATCAGGATACGGGAGGGCCACCCGTCGCTCAAGATGCAGGTAGGCTTCACACCGGCCTCCGCACTAATGCCGCAAGAACTCCGCGCAAGCAGCTGGCCCAAGTGATCAGGACCTCCCAGGAACAGCTACGCGTGGAAGCGTAGGACAAGCGCATCGTCGTGGATCCGGGGCCGCCGCCAGTCGCAAGCTGGACGGTCAACCCCAATGCGATGGGGCGCTAGCGGGAAGCAGTTTGCACGGACTTGGTCGCGATCTTATGCGAGCCGCTCTTCGCGGTTCTCCGACCTTGGCGGCAAGCAGGTGCGCTTCTGTGCTCTGGCTTGGATACAGCATCACCGAGTCCCGTCCTTGCTACCAGCAGGCCTGAGTTTCCGCACTCGGTTTCCGTAGGCTTCAGTGACGTAGAGATTCCCCGCCGAGTCGATGGCAATTCCACTGGGCCGGTCCAGGCTGGCTTCGACTGCTAGGCCCATGTCTCCGGTAGATTCCTGGCGACCCGTGCCTGCGACCGTCGTGATGATTCCGTCCGGATCGACCTTTCGAATCCGACCCGCCCAGAACTCGGTCAGGAAGAGACTCCCCTCAGAATCCACGGCAATTCCCGCGGGAGTGGCGATCCGGGCCTTAGTGGCTGGACCATCATCGCCCGACCATCCACTTGTCCCAGTCCCTACGACTGTGTCAATTGTCCCGCCAAAATCAACCCTTCGAACTCGGGCCTGATTCATGTCTGTCAGGTAGACATTGCCAGCCGAATCGACCGCCAAGCCCCTCACGTAGTCCAGCTTTGCGTCGGTAGCGGGCCCACCGTCCCCTCCATGACCCTTCACTCCGGTTCCAGCAAACGCAGTAATGATGCCCGCAGTATCAATCTTTCGCACTCTGTGCGAGCCGTATTCGGCAACGTAGACGTTGCCCTCGCCATCAACGGCGATCGCATCGGGCCGGTCAAGTTTCGCCTCGATTGCTGGTCCACCATCTCCACTCGACCCTTGCTCGCCGGTGCCCGCGATCGTCGTGATTATGCCCGCTCCGTCGATCTTGCGAACACAGTGTCCGCTGGAACTGGCGACAAGAATGTTGCCATCAGCGTCTAGAGCAATCGCGCTGGGATTGAAGAGCTGCGCATCAATAGCCGGCCCGCCATCCCCGGACGTGCCTTGGCGCCCGGTGCCAGCGATCGTAGAGACCAGTCCAGAGACGTCGATTCTACGCACCCGGCTATTGTTGCGGTCTACCACGTACACGTTTCCTTCCGCATCTACAGCCACACCGTCCGGAGTGCGGAATACTGCTTTGGTCGCGGGGCCGCCGTCACCACCGACACCGTGGTGTCCAGTCCCCCCGATGACGTCAATGATGTAGGCTCCGTCCGGTGCGCCCACTGGGGTCAGAATGGGATTGCCGCCTCGATCCTCAACAGCAACGACGTGCTCCGGGATGTGAGTGGCAACAATCACCCCAGCGGGGTTCTGCGAAATCAAGTACTTCGTGCCATCACGCGCCGTGATCTCGAATCCGTTCAGGAGCGGCTGATCACCGATTCTCACGACCCCGTTCTCGGCCACCGCGAGCAATACCTCATCCCCGCTCGAACCAAGGGTCAGCGTAAACGCCGATCGCTGGGCAACAGGCCTCAGGATTCGAATCTTGTTGCCGAAGGCTTCGGTGATATAGAGATTCCCAGAGGGACCAACTGCGATCGCGCTGGGCCGGTCGATACCGGCTCTGGATGCCGGACCCATGTCCCCGGAAGATTGCTGCTGGCTCGTTCCTGCGATTGTCGTGATGATTCCGTCCGGATCAACCTTCCGAATTCGGCCCACCCAGTACTCGGTTACGAAGAGATTTCCCTCCGAGTCTACTGCGATGCCCGCCGGGGTAGCGATTCGGGCCTCGGTGGCGGGACCGCCATCGCCGGACCATCCTCTGATTCCCGTCCCGACGACTGTGGTGATCATCCCTGAAGGGTCTACTTTGCGGACTCTTGCCTGATTCATGTCCGCCATGTAGACGTTGCCAGCCGCATCAACCGCCAGGCCGTTCACGAAATCCAGCTGGGCGTCTGTGGCAGGCCCACCGTCCCCTCCGTGGCCCCTCGCCCCGTTTCCCGCAAACGTTGTGATGACACCAACGGCACTAATCTTTCGCACTCGGTGCGAGCCGTGTTCGGCAACGTAGACGTTGCCCTCGCCATCAACGGCGATCGCATTGGGCCGGTCAAGCTTCGCCTCGATTGCTGGTCCACCATCTCCACTCGACCCTTGCTCACCGGTGCCCGCGATCGTTGTGATTGTGCCTCCTTCGTCGATCTTGCGAACCCAGTGTCCGCTGGAACTGGCGACAAGAATGTTGCCATCAGCGTCTAGAGCGATCGCACTGGGACTGAAGAGCTGCGCATCAGTAGCCGGCCCGCCATCCCCGGACGTGCCCCGGCGCCCGGTGCCCGCGACCGTCGAGACCGTTCCGGAGACGTCGATTCTACGCACCCGGTTGTTGTTCCGGTCGACCACGTACACGTTCCCGGCTTTATCGACGGCGAGACTGGATGGAGTGAAAAAAATCGCCTCGGTGGCGGGTCCACCGTCACCGCCGTAACCCTCGTATCCGGTTCCTCCAATGGTGTCGATGCTGTAGGCTGCTTCGAGTACGGTGCGAGGTGGCAGAACGGGATTGCCGTTCTCGCCGAGAGGAAGGGTTATGAAGCTCTGCGAAACCGCGGTTCCCGCAATGAGCAGAGCAATGCAAGCCAAACGCGCAAAACGAACAACCGAGCGGATGAATCGCAGCGGAATTTCCGACGCCGCGGCGCCGCAGCTTACGGAGTTCGTCGCGCGACCACGAACCACTTGAAGCGAGCGGCGCGCAGTCTCGGGGGCAAAGAGGACGAGGGGCGATTTTCTCAGATGCATAACAGCAATAACCTTGGACTCCGGACGTGCAGGATCGATTGCGACCTCAATAATGTAGTATCCGGTTCTTCACGAGGTCTCAGGCGAGTCAGTGCAGTCTGAGATAGGCATGACCAGTGCGAAGTTCCCTGATTCCCCGCAGAGTCTGCGCCAATTGCACTGGGTCGATCAAGACTGGCTTCGACCGACTCGCTTCGAGCGCCAGGCGCATGTCGCCGGTAAACTCTTTTCGTCTCTCCCGCCCACTGGGACCCGCCACGATGTACTCGGTCGTAGCCTGAGCGAGGCCAGAAACTAACGTGCGAATGAATCCCTTCAGACCGTTGCACTGAAACCAGGTTTGCACTCGCTGCCGATTCCCTTGTTAGGGAACCTTGGAATGGAGACGATGGTGCGGTCCTATGATCCAAATGCGAAATTGCTCGTCGAGCGATCCGGGCCAATCTGATTCTGAAGCAGATTCATAGCTTAATCAGTCGCCACGGTAACCGCCTTGTCAACGTCTCGGTAGTTCGTGCGTCAGATTGGGGAGGAGTGCTTCCCGGACCCAGCAACCGACTAGAGTTGCTTCCGGTTTAACGAGCCCTGGCCAAACCACCCATAGCAGGAGTGATTCATTTGGGAACCGGAGACGTTGGATCCGGGAGATAGTTGACCGAGTCCTCCACGGTGAACTTGCGGTAGTCGGAATAGCGATTGCGGATCTCGACGCGAAACTTCTTTATCAACAGGACCCTTCCCGAAACCAGGAAATGGGACTCGGCCGGCAGCCAGACCTCGTCGTTGACCTTTCGCCGCATAAATCGCAGGCGGGCCCCTTTGTGTAAGCGCGCGACCACACCCCACGCTAAGGACAGAGACTCAATGGTCTCGATCTCGACCTTAACCACTTGATAGTCGTCTTCACAGATCCAGGCTTGTCCTTGCATCTTTCGCAGAGGACGAATGGACTTGAGGGCGGGCCGGTAGCTGGGCCGAGGCTCAAACGAGACGACAACAGTTGAGATTCCTTCAACCGTATCCCGGCCCAGCATCCGGAACCTAAAGAGTCGAAAGAGTTCCTCGATCTCGCGCTGTTCTTCTTGTTTTGCCTCCCGGCGTTTCTTCTCGACCAGCTCAGGCGTGAGTTGCTTACTTTTTTCTACCTTCTCGCGATGCTTGTGGTCTTGGCTCTCGAGTTGCGAGGGCTTGATTGGTACTCCATCTTTCTCGATCAAGCGCTGATAAGAAAGCTTCGGATCGACAGATGGGAAGACTTCCCATTGCTTAGACGAGCTGCTCTTCACTTTCCCTTGAGGATCAATCTGTTGGGTGGTTTCGTGGCGGCTGAAAGTATACTGACTCTGCAGCATGCGATCTCCGCTCAAGTTTTGCTTGACATGCTCAAGGAATTCCTCCAGTTGCGGCAGTGGCCTGCTCTCCTGAGATGGGAGTTGGACCGGTTGGCACCAGCTCACTGACCCCACAGCGAGCCAGCAGATCAGCCAGAAACTCAGGTTTGGTTTCATTGCGCCCCGCATCATTGTCCGAGCCGCCGTTCCAAGATTCAAGCCGTTGTACACCAGAATGGGGGCATCACTAGGGTCCGGTGATCCGAGGCCAAGTCGGGTAGGTAGTTGCTAGACAGAGACGCCCATCTCGTCCCAGGTAATCATGCGCCGTTGGTAGATTGCTTTCCGCCCCATGATGCTGGTAAGTGTCGCGGTGGCGGCGACATCGATGTCAGCGACCGGCCTATGGTTTTCGCGGATTGCCCGCACGAAGTCGTTGTGAGCCGCTTCGGTCAGGTCAACCCCCTCCGGGCCTTGGTGCTCGACGGGCTCGGAGTCCCCGTAGATGTCGTAGAAAGTCCAGGAACTGAAGTCCAGTTCGATTGTGCCCTTCTCGCCGTAGACGACGAACCACACACCGTTCGGGAACATGCACATGCCCTTCAATACGGCGTGGCAGTCCGTCCAGATGCTCGTCGAGGGCTGCTCCGCGAGGTCCGCTGCGTAGCGTGTCGGGATTCAGGCGAACACAGTCCAGTCGCTCGTGTCAGGTACGGGACGCGCTGCGGGTCTCTGCTCCGCTCGCACATCCGCAACGTCGACGTGAGCTATTTGGAGATGGACGAGACATGGGGGGACGCCGATGAGGAACAACGGCTCGTCGACGCGAGTGATCCCGACACGGTCGGGCCGCGCACTGCTTCATCGCCATCGATCGGGCGACGTGCATCGAGCGCTTCAACGGGACAATGCGGGGATGGTGCAAGCGCTCGGCGCGCAGGACGTAAGCCTTTTCGAAGAAATGGGAGATGCTCGAAGCGGCGCTTGCTCTGGAGTTCGCGCACTACAAATGCTGTCGCGCGCACCGCACGCTACGCATCACGCCTGCGACGCTGGCCGGGCTCTCTAGCCGTCCGTGGAGCGTGTGCGATCTGCTGGAGAGGTGTGTCTGGCGAATTGACCGCGTTCGCTCCGCGCGGGTGGCCGCACCCGGCAGATGGCTCCAGCAACAGGAGGAACGCCGCGACCACGTCGACGAGAAAGAGGATATCGCTGGCCATCCGGGGGGCTCCCGGAGCGCGATTTGTACTGGTCTCGTTGATCCGAGAACGAGTGGCCCCGCCACGGTTCCACGGCAGTGCAGGTACGTGACAATTCTGTGAATCCTACCCTGCGGCCCAGTCTTCCCAGTAGTCGTCAAAGCGATTAGAGAGTTGGGCGCAGCGGAGGGCGATGATCACGTTGGCTCCGTCCACGGTCCAGAACCTCCCCGAGCGATTTGGGCGGCCGATTACCCTGCGCCAGCCCGCTTCAGTCACCCCGGAGCCGACGAAGAGATCCTGGGCTGGCTCTGCCCGGGATCGCACACCGTCGCCGAGATCACGCTTGCCGACGTCGAGAGATACCTGGGTGGGAAAGGCGCTCCCGGTGGTTGCTCCCGCATCACCCTGCGGAACCACGCGGCGTTGCGGGCGTTCTTCTGGTTTGCCGAACGTCGGGGCCGGCGGGCACACGGCTTGTCCTCGGCCATTGCAGCTCCGCGTGTGTATCGGGACGCGGGACTGCCTGTGGAGCCCACCGCAGACGAGGTTCGACGCTTGCTCGAGACTACGGAAGGGGACAGCGCCGCGGATCTGCGCGATCGGGCGGGGCGGTGCTGCTCTTGTTCGCCACCTACGGGCTGCGCGCTGGCGAAGTGCACGGCCTGCGACTGGACGCAGGGCGGCCGGCCTCTCGCAAGCGGCCGACAAGCCGTTCTTTGCAAATCTCGACGGCACCCCGCTGGTGCACTGTCACACTCAGCCTTCGGCCAATTGCGACGCGCGGCCGGGGTAAGTTGCTCCGACGAGGCACGCTAACAACAGTGCCTTCACGACTTGCGCGGTAACGTTTGCCGCCCATCGGCTAGTCACACGGTATGCGGAAAGGGCGGACGTGCAGCGCCTGCTCCGGACGTTGTCCACCCACCTCGGCCATCCCAGCGTGGCCGGCACGCAGCCCTATCTGCGCATGATCCCGGAACTGCCGCGAGCAGGCGCTGCGTTTTGAGGCCTACCTCGCAACTGGGGACAGAGGACGCCATGGCTGACACGGACAGTCTTGGCACTTGGCTGCGACGGTTCCTCGAAGAGCATCTCCCGACCGAACGGAATCCGGCTCGCAACACCCAACTCAGCTACCGGGACACGTTCTGCCTGCTACTGCCATTTTTCGCCGCTCAAGCGCGCTGCCCGGTTGACCGTGCAGGTCCGGGATCTCGTCTCGGATCGCGTGCGCGCCTTCTTGGCCCATTTGGAAGGGAACCGGGGCTGCTCCCCGCGGACCCGCAACCAGCGTCCAATGTTTGACCGCCAAAGCCATCATTCGGGCCATTGGAATCAGCGAACGAGCATAATGGCGTGAATCCAAGTTGAACGTAGAATCCGGCTGTCTGGTGGGTGTTCTTGACGCAATCTTGGATCGCCGCGAATGATACCGCTTTGACATGGGAACTATGTCTGACAAACGCGAAACACGGGGAGAGATCCAACTCCAGGTGGCTGACATCGACGTTCTGGACCCGCGAGCGTAGCAGGTCGTTACAGTCCGCACCGACCCGGTGCAACAGTGCCAGAACGGTGTTCCGCTCGATGTCCATGATGCGGGCCATGGAGCGGATCGAGTTGCCCTTCACGAGCAGGTTCACGGCCCGCTTGGCCGTGTCGAACAGCAGGTACATGTTGCCAATGGTACGGCGGGGTTCGGAGAAGATTCGACGGCAGCCACGGCAACGGTCCCGCTGGGGTTGCGGCCGTAACGCTGGCACTGGGCCGAGCAGCAGTGCGAAGTCGCGATGAGGACCTCTCAGGTCCCATGAATTCACCCTTCTGTTCTGATCAGCCGACTCGTCGGTACAATCCCCATGTACCGATGTGAAGTCACGTACAGGGTTGACGTTGTTTGGCGATCGGTGTGTACAGCTGCGGTGAACTTCCGAGACCTAGGCCCCGTCGGGTGTTGTCAGCACTTGGCGGGGCCATCACTTTGGGTGATGGAAGTGCCCTTCTAGAAGGTCTTCCGCAGTACTGTACCGTTCTTGCTTTTCCTTCCGGTTAAGTCAAGCGCTCGCGACTTCCGCGAGAAAGTGCTGGTCCCTCCTATTCGTTGTGATACGCTGTCCGACGCTCCGTGGAGGAGCGGGTAGTGACCGTGGCATCCAAGCGCAATAGGAATTTTCTTGTTTGGCACCTGGTCAGTTTCTACACCGGAATCCTATTGGTGTTGGGCGGATCGGAGTGGATTCCGAGATCCCCGCCCTACGTGGGTGTTCCGTTGGCGATTGCGGGTACCGGCCTAGTCTTCTATTGTGTCGTCCAGTTGTACCGGGATTACTTTCGTCGGAGAAAAACCGTGACAAACGGAGAAAAACCACGACGAACTGTAAAATTGTGATCGGAATTCATAATCTTACTTGACTTAGGGCGCATTTGTGCAATGGCCACACCAAAGGTGATACCGTAAGAGCAAAATACCACAACGTTCCGACGTTGTACTCGGAAGGAGTACACATTGCGAAGATTTGTCCAAACCATTCGGTCGGCGTTCCGTGCCGCTAAGAGCGACCGCCGAATCCCCAACCACGAGGAAACCAAGGATGCTGTCGCCAGAGGTGCGGTAAAGCGTACTGCCAGCGGTAATGTACGGACCCAGCGAGGACAATATATCACAAGGGAACAGATGGACAAAGGTTTAGAGCGAGTGACGGGTTACCGCTTCGATGGGAAGTAGTCGGGACCATGAACGATTCCAGCAAGTCCTAAGTCAATACGACACAGCCGAAAGTTTCATTAAGGCGGTAGAGGCGCGCCAATCTGGCGTCTCTCTGCCGGCAGTCAACCAACTTCGGTACGCGGGCCACCACCTGCTCAGAGGACTTGCCAATGAAAACGACGAAGTCTACGAGAAGGGCCTCAATGACGCCGTGGACCACTGTCAACGGGCGATGTACGAGGCATCGGAAGCAGGTATCATCTACTACCTCGACTTGCTCAAGGCCTTCGGCGAGGATTACTCCGAAATTCCATTAGGAGACGCGGCTCCGGTACATATGCGAGCCAAGAAGCTAGCCGGGGAAGTAGTCAATACCTTATCCCAGGGAAGGCTTAACCGGGAGTCGGCCGAACATCAAGCGTCCGAGTACATGGGTATGTTCGAAAAACTCTCAGAGGTTGTTGAGGATCTAGAACTCCATCGGGATGAACTGGACAAGGTACTGCGGTCCCACGCTCAGGAAGCGCGGAGGTTTCTCCTCCAGACCGCATTCTGGATTGTTATGCCAATAATCGCGGTTGCTGGAGTCCTTGTCACGATCCTCTGTTGCTAAGAGTTGCGTCGCAGGAACACCCACCAAACACTCCCAAATTTTGTTCCACTCGATTCTGAGGCACTACGCGAACGAGAGGTCGTGTCATGTTCGACGATTCTCGCGCAATGGGCTGGTCGCAGACAGCCGGTCCGGCCGACCTGCGTCGAAGGCTTGCGTCACGGTCCGTACCGCCCCATGATTGCTGGTGGAAGGAGACTGTTGCCGGAGATCAGCCGTTTTCTCGTATATCGTTATCGCGATGTACTACAACGATCACGGGCCTGCCCACTTCCATGCGAGGTACGGAGACAGCGTGGTTCGGATCGCGATTGAGGACGGGCGGATTCTGTCAGGCGAGTTTCCGCGCAGGGCAAGAGGTCTGGTTCTGGAGTGGTTGGAATTGCACCGCAAGGAATTGCGGGAAGACTGGTTGCTGGCCAAGCACAGGAAGCCGCTGATGAAGATCACGCCACTGGAGTAGGGAGATGACGCCAAGACTCGCACGGGCAGAGTATCTCCGGGACTATAAGATCCGCGTGACGTTCGACGATGGCCTTCAGGGAATCATTGACCTGGAGGGCGAGCTGTGGGGCGAGGTGTTCGAGGCCTTGAAGAACACCGATGTCTTCCGGCGCTTTCGGGTGGACAGCGAACTGGACACCATTGTGTGGCCCACCGGTGCCGATCTGGCACCCGAATTCCTCCACGAACGTGCGGTTCTCAATCCGCTCGAAAACCGCACTGGCAGCTGTTGAACGGAGGTCGCTCTCCAGCTGATGCGCTTCGATCCCGTTGCACTCGCCCAAAGCCGGGAGTGGGCTCCGCTTCATAGAGGGCTTTCGAGTCCGAGCCGCAAACTGCCACCTCTTTACTCACACGAATGAATCGAAGCTGTCCCGCTGGCAGCCTCCGTGAAATCATCGAGCAGCGAGGTGTTGAGCAGGGCGGTCAGTCGGTCGACCTCTGTCTAGAATGACAACTCGCGCTCAGGCATTGGACAGGAGAGGAGAGTATCCAGGTGTGCCGGGCTGACCGACAGCCCGCACTCCGGCACGGACAGCGAGTGCCCCGCGCAGGTGTCGCGCGGGCGATCCGGACGCCGCTCGGACAACCGGGCTCCCGCGTCTTGCGGTCTCGTGCTGGCCTTGCCGCGGGCCGTGTCGGGAACGCCTTCGCGCCGCTCGCAGTCTGCCCGCTGTTTCCCGCTGGTCCGTTTTCCCAACCCATGCGCGACGGCCGCTTGGGCCCCATTCGCATGACCGGAAGGCCAACGCCGATCGTGCAGCTCCAACCCGGTTTCGCCAGATGCGTGCGTCTGTCGTTCTTCGCTGGTCTCGCTCTCCAGTATGCGGGAGGCTCACCCGGCACCATCAAGACCGAATGTGAGCATCAACTCACCATGCCCTCGAAGCGTCCAGCGTAAACTATATCCGGTCGCTATGCCCCGTATTTTCGTGCCGCTACCTGGTTCGGCGAGGGTCGGTCAGCGAGTCTGGAGGCTCTGGATGCATGCCGGAGATGTGATGAGTTTCGTCTTGGCTGCGGGCGTTCTGGTTGGCTTCGCAGCTCTCTCGTCCGCGCAGTCTGAAGGGTTTGTGTCACTGTCGCCCGTCACCCATGTGAGCGAGCACTGGACCGTGGAAGGGTCAGCCCCGGACACATGGTCTGTCAAGGACCGCGTCATTGTTTGCACAGGCAAGCCTGACGGCTTTCTGCGGAGCAAGAAGGTGTACCGCAACTTCATCTTCCGCGCCGAATGGCGCTTCCAGAAGGAGGGCTGGAAGGACCAGCCTCCCCGGTATCCCAACGCTGGCTACTTCATTCACGCGGGCACGATTGAAGAGACTTGGCCGCGATCCCTGGAAATCCAGGGTCACTACGGTGAAGCGGGCAGCTTGTTCGGTGTGCGTGGAGGCAGGGTGAGCGGCGCTCATCGGGGCCCAGTCCACGAGAACCGCAAGCCGTTCGGAGATTGGGAAAGCATCGAGATCCAGTCTCTCGGTGGAATCGTCACCGTAACTCTCAACGGCAAGAAGATGAACGAAGGGCACGATTTCGAACCCACTGAAGGCAACATCTGCCTCCAGTCAGAAGGATGGCCTGTCTTCTATCGGAATCTACAGGTCAGGGAACTCGATTGATTCAAACCCGTGTTCTCAGCAGGCAGCCCGTTCCATTTGCTCGCGGCAGGTGGAGATTGATCTTCCTTCGTGTCTTGTGCCGGGTGAGGTTTGGCTGCGATTCCTGGGAACAGAGACGGACCGATACTGTCGAGCTATGGAGTTGAAAGGGGCTGGACGCAATGCCAGGACGAGGGAATCTGCCAGGGAGGACCAGGCACTGGCCCACCTCGTTGCCAATGCGAGCCTTGCTTGTTGCCTGCGTTGTCGGCCCGTTCCTGTTCGTGTCCGAGATCGGATGGGTGCGAGCATGTGCTCCTGCAGTGGTCGCTCTCACTTCTATCGGACTTCGAATTCTTGGAGTACGGAATGGCTGGCTCGTTCCATGGGACTCCAATCCTTCCTTCCTGAAGCCATCCTCCCGATCCGGAATCAACATACTCATCATCGTCACTGGATCACTGTTCGTCCTGATCCTGCTCGCCTTGTTCTGGTCGGCACTGCTACGGTCCCGGTAGAACCCGAAGACTTACATCCCGGTTGCTAGCGGTTTCAGGCTCAAGCAGCCTTTTCTCCCACTGCCTGCATCGAAGGGCGGTAAGCGTTCGAGCGGGCCGTGAATTGAGGAAGGTGACAGCCGGTGGGGGGCGGCGAAAAAAAACTTGGATAAAACGCTGGACACAAGAAATGTATTTATGGCAGCCTAGCGGATGTGGAGGCGGAAAGGCAGTTGCCAGCGCAGGCAGGGATGCCGGTCCAGTTCCAGTTGGAGCGGGAGCGGCCGTTGTCGTGGCAGCTGGTGGAGGCGAAGCGCCAGTGGCATTACTGGCAGAGCCAGCACAAGCGGGCGAAGGAGCGCATCGAGCAGTG
>MKWU01005304.1_pt1 | contig 14162 bp, 11 predicted proteins | sample 809101 | NCBI WGS metagenome assembly MKWU01 (sample SAMN05860141, study PRJNA318959) | sponge metagenome | host: Aplysina aerophoba | place: Slovenia: Piran, Adriatic Sea, Gulf of Piran | collected 2013-05-07 | reverse complement strand
AAAAGTCTCTGAGACCAAAGAACTCTTTCCTCTTCCCTTTTTGCTTCTCCAAAATTCTCAAGTATGCATCAGCTAAGTCGTCCATGATGGGATCCAAGTACTCTCTTACCTCATCCGCTTCTAGGTTTGAGCAGATACCCCTGCATACCACGGGTAAATAATAACCTGATAAGGTACATACAGTACCTCTGTGATCTGTCTGCCTACTCACTATTTTTTGACTGGCAACTAGCAGTGTAGAGTTGACCCATTTCATTAATTATGTTTGAAAACTTCTGAAAGTTTTCTTGAATCATGCAGACACATGCTTGCTGAGATTTAAGGTGCCATTATACTGTAGGACTGCATTAGGGCACTTGCAACTGGGTTAGTTTTAAATCAGCTTTAAATGAGGTCAAATGTATTTCTGGAGGTGGACTAGTTAATCCAGTTTGTAAGATGGATTAGCGTGTTTACATTATCTTCAATTTAATTAACATGCTATTTTGTAAGAGGAGGTTATAGTTGACATACCCAGCAGCTACGTCTAATGCATGTGCACCATCTGCCAAGGTACTCAGATGGTGGCATCGTGTGTAGGTGACGTGAAGGAGGAAACAATGAGCAGAGAGCTTTCATCTCTCAAGTCAGACTCTCTTACCTAGCACTGCTGACAAGCTCCTCAATGCTTGGTTCCCCTCTCATCACCATGATGCCTCTGTTCATTTTGGCAGGGTCCAGTGCCCAGTTTGAGATGCCAATGAAGGCCACCCTCTCTTCGCGTGCTACAATCTACATGAAGTATGCAATTTTAATTTCAATTTGATCAACCACGAATTTCCTTTGTGGGTGGTAGCAGTACATGTACTATACTTAGACAAAATGCACCTATTGAAACAATATTATACATCCTGTCCTGCCCAATGTATTTGGGCAAGTTTGTCTACTGGACATTGACAGCCCTACAGAGGACAAACATTCCACAGAGACAAATGTGACCAGCAGAGTGCGCATAACCAAAGTTTGAAAAGCAGAACCTGTTTCTTGTTTCCATTTTGATATCATGAATCATTGGTTGGTACTTCCCAAAATTGGAAGCATATAAGACTATCGTTACACTCTTTCTCATCACACAACAGATGAGCACCACCACACCTGCTCCCTATGATCTGATCCATCTGTGCCATCTTCTAGAAGTGGATGCAGAGCTTTCAATGGGAACGTGGGTGAATCTTCAGCCAAGCCAACTTCGTCTAGCACAACCAGTGCAACATCAGTTCTGGAATCTAACCCATCTTGAATTTGCTTAGCACTCTTGAACACATCCATGATACTTTCAGGAGTTGATAGCTGACTGCATTGATAAGAAATAAGCTTAACCTGCATAATCAAAGAAAGACAGCATATACTAATAACCCAAATACTCCTTACTGGTATCTGAGCACCAAGCAGAAAAACATTTTACTAACAGACTTAAAGTTCTTGAGAAATTCTGCCTTGGAGTTCTGTCCCTTCATGGACTCAGCAATTATGGATTTTGCTAAGGACTTGGAGCTTCCTGGCTTCCCAACCACAAAGAGAGGGATTTTCAGTTCAACGCACACTGCCATCATGAATACATTTTCTCTCAAAGCAGCATTGTGAGCAATATTTTCACCAAGTTCCATGTTTTCCAGAAATGCCTCCTGACAACTATTGCATGTGAAAATTGTAGCATTGAACATACACTGAATATACCACTGAACATGAATAAGAGCAAATGTCTTCACTTACCACTGCACAGCATCACAGAATGTGTGTCTTCCATCTGATAGTTGAAGAGGTGCCTTTGCCTGTTGCACAAGTTGAACCTCAAACTCCTCTCTATCCAACAGCCGAGTGTAGTAACATACAGCCAGTGACAAGATTGTGGCTAGGGTACAAGAATCCGGAATCACTTCCTAATTGAGGTACAAGTGCAAAAGGACCTGTATTCTTTTATCTTAGTGCTACTGTAGCTTATGTTACGATAAAAGCCTGAATAGTTAGGAAGACTCATTTGCAACAACTCATGAAAACACTAGCCAGCAGTCAATCAACATTGATCAACGTTTCTGCAACCTAGATAAAACCATGATGAAGGCAACCTATGGTACCAAAGCTTCTGATCAATGTTCATCGACTGTTGGTTAGTGTTTATGTGCAGGAAGCCGACTATAGTGAGGCAATAACTGTTGCAACCCACTCATGTAATCATTCCAGTATTGGTGGTGTTGAATGGTGTTCCTACCAAACAGTTCCTAACACCAAAGCCTATACAAAACATTGCTGGTAAGTCCTCCATTCCTGCAGGCATGCCCATACATATAGAGACTCCAATCCCACATAAACCTTGTCACGGTAGATATGACTATTACTTGTCTATTAAAGTACATTCGGCGTTTCTGTGATTATATTACTTACTGGCTAAGTGACAAATTAGGCACAAGTTTTAGCACAATTATGTATTCAGGCTACTATTAATTCACTGCTTCTATTTCTGTATGCTCAATCACAAATATAGAAAGAAATATGGTGTTTTTGATGCATCAATATATAATTATCATCTCATACTACCTCAGCAGCATTGAATCTTTTGACTCTAATCATCTCAGCAAATATGACTTGGTACATTTTGTGAAACCAGTCATACACAATCATGAAGCGCTCCACATCACGCAAGCTGACATAGCTGCACTCATCCTGTTATTAATAGAAATGAGATTCAATACAACACAATCTCACTTAGCGTAGAACAATACACATGCTTAGCTAGGATGTACTGACATGACATCTTGGTAAAATAATGGAATTAAGGATGTGTGCTTCATGGGAGTTAGGTATTAACTGTTTTATTATTAAATCTGTACTTGTACATGCATAAATATGGCTGGTTGACTTAATGCAAAGCATATACGTATCTGCTATCAGAATAGAAAGTACTAGCTAGTGATATTTCTTACATCTGCCTTACCTTCCTGTTCCTCATGTAGTCCTGACACCATGACAGAATATGTGTGAGAGCTTCTGTGAGGTTTTGGGTAGCACTCAATCCCTGATTCCTTGAAACCTAACACATGAGTATAGCTAGTGAGCATCATTACTAGGTAATATATGTATAGATGAGCTATGGGCAACATACAGCAAACCAACTTACATGATTTTCTACAATTCTGCGAATGTATGTCTTTTCTGTAGCTGTGCTGAGACTTCCATAGTCATACACCAGTGGTTTCATGCTGGCTGGGAGGTCCAGCACACGGTACACCAGATGACGAAGGGGGGTGGAACCTGCACATAGACAGTATTAGAAACTTTCATTCCTTCTTAACAAATAGCAAAGCATACCCAATTTCTGCTGCGTCTCTTCTCCTTTGATGAAGAACCCTAAGCCAGCGGACTCCAGTTTCTCAATCATATCATCAGAGTGCCTTGTGACACACACACAGAGAAGCAACATTGATAGCATACTTGTTAATTATGGTGTGATTAAAATGCATATATACAGTCACTGTACCTCTTGTATGGATTACAAGCTGCAATGAATTTGATACCTTCCTGGATGGTTTCACCATTCAGTCTTCTGTCACACATGATCTCCTTGATTAATTCAATAGCATCAGACGTATTGGCTTCATCAAAAAACAAAACTGTGTCTAAACCATTTTTTTGATTCTCTGCAGCAACCTCTTGAACATGACTAACAAAATGAGTAATGTCCTCTTCTGTTACACCACCGTGAATCTGAAATAATGAGATATTCTTAAAACTCAGTTATACCAATCCTGTGTCTAGCTCAAAATCTTACTTTCATGATGAAGAAGTTCTCTGGTGGTTTAGAAGCGGGAACACTTGGGTTCATGCTTAGCCTTGCCTGTAGTTGGCACATGTAGCGGACAAGCCTCGTCTTTCCACAGCCAGTCTCACCCATGATCACCACTGGTATGCCACATCTATATGTATGTACAAAGTAGACACATACAAAAGGGGAAGCCATGCAAGCATGTCACAACCGGTACGTGAACCTTGCACAAGTACCGAAATCTCATCTGGATGGCCAGCATCTTCACCAAGTTGTCAAAGGTAAGAGCATAAGAAGGATCAGGGTCAATCCATTGGAAGTAAAAGTCATCTGGTTCCCGAGTACTGCTGCTCTCTAGGACACGGTGAAGTTTCTTCAAAATCACTACCCTGCAACACGATTTGTGTGCAAGAAACAAACACTGTGAAGAGATTTGTAGTGCATTTATGAGTGTCATAACTACCCAATCACACAAACGCAAAAGGATGGAGTCTACATATGGTAACAAAAAGATTCATCACCAGCAAATCAGCATGTAGGGTGCGTTTAGTTTGTGTGTGTATCCTATTACTTGTGAGAGTAAGAATGTACATGCAGTATTATCAATTGCAGCAGTGTCAATGCAAACCTGCGATCGACACAAATTGCATACCTTTCGGAATGAAAAAGCTAAAGAGATCACAGCGAACGGTTGAAATTAAAAGACGCTGGCAACATTCACCACATTAGCGTTTAACAAATCTTTAGGCAGCGCTGAGAGATCGCTGCATAGAGAGAGGTTTTCGTGAAGCTAAGCACACGACGCTACCGCTGTTCCATATTGGACTGGGTACCTTACAAACCTGCCATGCTCAAAACAAGATACAAAGATACAAATAGTTCTAATGATGGAAATACGTTTTCTGTCCTTGTGTCCACAAAATAAAAATACGCTGTCTTAAATAGGCTGATATAGGAGTAGACAGACATGCCTTTGCTCTCATGCTACGCAGCTAATTTGCTCTCAAAGATCACACCTGACATATGATTTTTGCTTACAAAAAGTTGTTAGTTAACATGTCGGCCATTTTAGTTGCATGAATAACTTTTTTACACACATGAGTAATGTTTTACTTGTACAAGTAATGTTGTACACACACATTTGAGTAATTAAACACTCAATACACATACACAGACTATGGGTACACATCTTTAATCACATGCATACGTAAGTAAAATACACAGACATACGCAAACAATACACTGACACATCCTATATAGAAAATCTCATAACAGACAACCTTGTAAGGAAGAAATTAAAATTTAAACAGCGCAAATCTCAAACCTTCAAATAAGGTGCTTTCTTAGTTCACAGAACTTACTTTGTCCATGTCTGTGGATCCTGACGTGACTCTATGCCACTTTCACGCATCCAGCGATACAAACCATCAGTCATGATGTTCTCCTCAATGGTGTGCATTTGCAAATCAATCAGGTTGACAATTTTACCAACCTGCTGAAAATTAAAACCAACAAAAGTCATTGAGTCATAATACACCTCTCCTCCACTTGATGTGTCTTGATTGAAGAAAATGTACGGGTGAACACTGCAGAATGAAAGCACATTAGGTTGAATACACAGCCAGACACGCATCATTGATACGGTACATGTCACAAGTTACTTGAAATTTTCAGCTGAAATCCGTGGTTGGCCATCACGGAATTCCGTGAATGTTCGCAAAATTTTCCGCAGAGCATCCGCACCCGCTCTGCAAACTGGCCGCTGGAACTGCGTAACACTTCCCTCGGAATACAGTTGTCTCAGGTAAGCGGCGAGACCGTTTTCACCCTCTTAGTGATGGCAGCCTAGCTACGCGAGACTAGGAAGACACAGAGTGGTGTGAACGAGGGGTACGCGTTATGCTATATACGTAAGCTACAAATGCAGAGGCCATCCGCAGGTGGGGGAGCACGCAGAACGTACCACGTAATCATGTATGTACGATATTCTGTTCTTTCCTTCTGCACGCTGCACACACAAGGAAGAGAAAGTATCAGACACGCCTCAGCAAATGGTGAGCGGTGAGCCACACTACCTCACGCCTTACTACTGACTCGAGTGGTTTGAAACGCGTTCGGCGCGGAGTCGAAAAAATGGCAGCGCTGTACGTAGATACAGAAGAGATACTTAGCTCACGATTTGGAGTCCCAAGAGCGGTAGCTAGTGACTACAAGTAGTAACTAACGTGTAGATGGTGCCAACTTCCGCGCGGAATGTTTCTCTTGCTGCGGATGCCATGCGACCGATCCACAGAGCGTGTGCGGAAATTAACAACCTGCCGTGTGGCCATTTGCGGATTCCTGATGCGGCAAGCCTGCGTAAAAATTCAAGTTACTTGTGACATGTACCGTACGTATATTGAACACTAAATGCTGAATTTGGTCCACTGCTGACCACCAGTTTCTCTAGTTACCCATTGACTTTCAATGCAATGTCTTGTGAAAGTATGTAATCCTATTCTCATGTTTTTACGACCAATTTATGTACATTAATGTACAGTATGTGACACAATTGTACTTTGCTGTGGTCTAGTCTCATACCTGGCCCTGTCTGATGGACAGGGTCAGGTATAAGACTAGTCAATTCTGCGATCACCACTGTCGTCCATGGGTCTTTGATTGTGTGTTGGAAGAACTGGTCTTTTGCATCTGTCTCCTAATGGGTGCTGCTCTGTGTAATAACCTTAACCGTTCCATACAAGAAACTAACATCAGCAGCTTTACTGTCAGCCATTTTTTAACTCGATAGCACGAGTTTTCTGTAATCTTTCTGTTTACTTTAGTGTAACACTACTTTTCAATGAATAATACTGACAGAGAAAAGATGACCAACCTAGTGATGATTGATTTTGTGTGATCCTGAACGGAGGCTCAACCCCCAGAGCTACGCGTTAGTCAGACCTGCACCATGCCCATCTGCTGCATGTGCAATCGTAATGGGCGGTTCAGAAGCTGTTCGTGCGTGAAAGCTGGGGGAAAGTGTTCCTCATGCCAGCCTCAGAAACTAGCCAGTGTGAAAATTAGAACACGCCTGATTTCTCGACTGATCAACAGTCCCCTACAACAATACCAGTAGATTCAGACGTATGTGATAGCAACAGGAATGAAGAGAATCCATTCAGCGATGGTACAGAGCAGCGCGAAGGGAGAACATTATGGAACTCAGTGGTGAACGATGAAGCAGACGTGGGGGAACCATCAAAGGACTTTGGGAGAATCCAGTCCACAGTAACTGACCTACCCCCCTTCCCAGCATGAATACTCCAAACTTTGTGTGAGGCGAGCTAGATGGAGGAAGCTTTTGCCAAGCAATCAACTCAGTCTATGACGAGGCAATAACCTGGTGGCAAAACCTGTTCCTCGTACCAATAGGGAGTTCCTTTGTGATTGCCCTGGCAGATCTATTTCGTTCCTACAGTGAGGCCTCAGGTATGGAATTGATTGCGCTGAAGGCAGCCATGGTAATGCCAATTCTGTTGTTACAGAAGCCCGATGCTCGGTTGAAAACACGGGATCACGTTCAAAGCCTCAAGACACGAATGATCCTCTGGGAAATGGGCAACATTGATGCTCTCGTCCAAGAGTGCAGAACGATCCAAGGTCAGCTGCGTACAGGCCAGAGCTATGGTAACAGGAACGACAACAAGCAGCGCACCACTCAAGTGTTTGTGAGACTAATGCTACAAGGAAAGGCTTAAGAACCAATGCGGGTATTGGACACACAGGGCAAGAGTGGGGTTTTGCCTCTTAACAGAACTGATCCATCCAGTGCTGCTCAACCAGCACCACAACAAACAGTTCGAGATATCCTCATTCAAAAGCATCCTCCAGGCCAACGTGCCCATCCTGAAACCCTCCTTCAATCTTCTCCAGTCCAAAAGCCACACCCAGTGTTGTTTGAGCAGTTACATGCAGAGACGATCCAGATGGCAGCCCTCAAGTCCCAGGGTGGTCCCGGCCCATCAGGGCTGGACTCGCAAGGGTTGAGACACTTGTGCACTTCCTTCAGAAAAGCCTCCTCTGATCTGTGCAACTCTGTAGCACTGTTGGCCAGGCATATCTGCACTACTACTGTGGACCCTGTGGGACTTGCATCTCTCACAGCTTGCAGGCTAGTTGCATTGGATAAGTGCCCAGGAGTACACCCAGTGGATATTGGGGAGACCATTCGCTGCATAATAGCTAAAGCAATTTGGGCAATATTGGCCCAGAAAGTGGCAGGATCCTCTCAGCTGTGTGCTAGCCAAGGAGTCTGGTTGTGAGGCTGTAGTTCATGCTATGCAGAAGATATTTAGTGACCACAACACTGAAGCAATCCTACAAGTAGATGCTAACAATGCATTTAACTGCCTCAACAGACAGTCCACACTCAGGAACATACAGGTGCTATGTCCATCCTGTGCAACAGTGCTTATCAACACATATAGAAGCAGTGCGGAGCTATTCATAGATGGAAAGACAATCATCTCACAAGAACTCACCACACAGGGAGACCCCCTTGCTATGAGCAAGTATGCACTGGGAATCCTACCACTGATTAAGCAACTAGATCATCTCGCCGGGCAGGTACGGTTTGCAGATGATTGTAAAGTATTCGTGAGGGACACGATACTGTTTGTGCATGACACTGTAGTTTAGGTCACATGTTGTGCATTTAGTGTTTCTTTGATGTATGTTAGCTCTATTCATTAGTTAAGTCAAACAGGAAATTATGAATTTTGCATTCATCGCATCATTTCCTAGCTCTTGTAAGTCATCCTAAAAGTTAACCATGTTTGGTCATCTTTTGCAACCTTTCAGTTTGACTTATGGTTTCTGGTTATGTTTAGTTGTATGGTAGTGCTTTATCTCTTGGAAGTTAACTGCATCTGTATGTCAACATTGTAAAGTCACAAAAGCACTTACCTTTTTGGCATTTCAGTTGAGTTTTGTATTTAAGTGGCTCTTGCTGGCAAGCTAGAGAGCGAGCTAAGAAGAGCAGATGAGGTGAATTAACTTGCATGTGACGAACTGCTGATTGTCGAGCGACCGCCGAGCCGGACCTGACCGAGAGTTACTGGCAGTAAAACCTCACAATGATGCATCTGCCGAAGGCAAACTGGCTCAGTTACGTGAGTCGTGGACATGGTTGTGGCTCTTGGCCCCGGCTATGGTTACTTTACTAATCCCAGCAAGACCTGGCCAGAGCACCTGTCCAGTGCCACTAGGTTCTTCCATGATTCAGATGTCAACATTACCACAGAAGGCAAGTGGCACCATGGGGCAGCTTTGGGAGAGAAGTCTACCATCAACTCCTACGTAAAAGGAAAAGTCCAATAGTGGGTAAATGAAGTGGAAGAGCTAGCCACTGTGGCAAGGACTCATCCTCAGGCGGCATATGCAGCATTCACACATGGTATGGCCAGCATATTAGAACTGTAGAAGCAGTTGCTACAGCCACTTGAAGATGCAATCAGACAGCTTCTGCTATCAGATATTACTGGTAAATCAGACGTCAGTAACATGGAGAGGGATCTCATTGCTCTGCCAGGCCCTTTGGGGGGCCTGGGTATTCCTAACCCCACTGCCACATCACCAACAGAACGCCATCACTGTGAGTCACAGCACCATTAGTTGATGCTATTATCGGGCAACATGGACAGTTCAACACTGACAGAATTGCTCAACAGCAGCAGTGCAAGGTGAAAGTGAGGCAGGAGAAAAGGGAAGCGCATTTAGCAACGGTTGACAACGTTCACCCACAGTTTCCACCAAAACTCCGGAAACTGATAGAAGTTGCAAAGGAGAAAGGCTCATCTAGCTGGTTGGTGGCACTTCCTATTGAGATCCATGGGAGCTTGAGGTATGGATAGCAGCCACCAATATTACCAACATGTGCTTGTGGTAAGTTGTTTACCATGGATCATGCTCTGAACTGTCCAACCGGAGGGTTTCCAATCATATGTCACAATTAGGTTCGAGATCTCACAGCAGATCTGATGTCAGAGGTATGCCATGATGTGTGTGGAACCTGCCCTCCAACCGCTCACAAGAGAACACTTATCACTTGCCACAGCCAACAAAGAGGACTCAGCCCGACTAGACGTTAGAGCATATGGATTCTGTGGACTGCGACAGCAGAGTGCATTTTTGATGTAAGGGTGTTCAACCCATGCACACCGTCATGGCGAGGTACCCAGATGGATGCTTGCTACAGGAGACATGAAAGAGAGAAGTGTCGAGCGTAAGAACAGTGTGTTCGTGAGGTTGAGTGAGGCTCCTTCACCCCACTAGTATTCAGCACGTCAGGGTAGAGCCGCAACGGTCACCTACAAGAGGGTGGCTTCACTCCTTGCCACGAATCAGGAACTATCATACAGTGTTGTCATGGGTTGGCTCAGATGCCAACTGTCATTCTCCCTACTGAGATCCGCTGTGATGTACCTCAGAGGATCCAGATCTGCACACAATCACGTTCCATGCAATTCCATGGATATAGCAGTCCACGAGAGACGTATTCCCGCTCGTGGGCTGAACTACTAACCATCCAACTTTGTTTTAACGAATCTGCTATTTGGTTTGCTACTCCACTATTTTATGTGCACATGTATTATACATATTGATGTTGTATACTATATTAATTATTTGTATATCGATGTAACTATAGCAATGCTTCGCTATTGAAATGTGGACTGGGCATAACAAACTAAACGTAGCGCGAACGTTTACAGGTGAAGCTAAAATATTGGCTTCTCCATGTTAAAGGGTGTGTTTACAAACGCAATTTGTCTCAAGCCCTACCATTTAATTATTGCCGAACGGTGTGAGCGTAGCGAGGCTTATAATTGCGGTCTATTCAAGATTCCACGATATTTGTACATATACATACATATATATATATATATATATATATATATGTCTTGTCTGCATGTGCATTGCACAAGACAGTGCACACCCTACGCAAGTCCTGTTGTCGGCCCATTGTACATTGTCCTTTGGAACACTGGCTGCTGCTCAGAGCACCACTTTGAGGAGTCGTGCTTCCGATAGGTATGGCCGATGGCGCCAGTTCAGCTGAAGACAGCCCGAACAATGACAGCGACTTAAGCCGTACACATACAGCTAGCTACTAGACACAAGAAGCGCCCAGCTACTGGACACAGGAAGTGCCTGGAAGGCGACAACGATTGGGCAGTAGGCGTAAAGCTACTGGACAAAGGAAGCACAGCTCAAGCCAGACTGTGGCACAGTGGGAAGAACGATTGGCAGCCAAACGACTTCGGCACATTCCTTTCTGATTTCTTCTTCATATTATACACATACCTTTCCATATACACCATCAGATTACTGAAAGTATATTCACACTTTTCGCGTATCCCTTCTTTGTTATTACTCATCTTGCAAATCCATAAATTGCTGCATGGTTAAGGTGTGAGGCATGTGTTTGCGCATTGCATATGTCTAGTATTAATAATATTCATGCGACTGCAAAGGACGTCACAAAGGGCCGAATTGGTACATGTTAGATGAGCATTGTACAACAGTTTTTGGTGCAGTCTTTTCCAGACCCTGGGAAGTGGCAAATAAAATGGTGGCTGATGAACAGGATCAGGCTACAAGTCTAGTGTGAATCTGAACTTTGTGGAAAGTTCTCAAGCCACACAGCTATCAGTGAGTGACTGTGCTGAACAATCACAGCAATACTTGGAAACTGTTTTTCATGTCATGTATCAAAGGATATCATAGTAAGTAGAAAACAGTACCTGCTGTAAATAGAAGATTACACCTGCAGAAATTAGATTCCATACACTAATGACTTGACAGAGAATGCATACACATACTTCTTTTCCCAAGCTCTTCTTTGCACAACCTGGTATCCTTCAATGTCTGGTACTTCTACTGCATGGGCAGCAGCACTTCTTGCAAGCTCCATGTGCTCTGATTTGAGTGATGGGACAGTAAAGTCCTGCACAGAAAGGTTATTGTATTGTTATCATGTACAATTCTCAACTGTCCTCCATTGCAGGCTTATCCAGTCACTCACAGCCACACTCAGGCATCAATGAACAACCACTCAGAGGCATGCCCACCACATACTCCACACCTACTCACCACTGCCATACGAATCATAAATTTCACAACAAATGACTTGAACCCGTAAACTCCTTGACTCCTGTCACTGATCATAGCTTCATCACAGTACACAGAATGTTCACATGCCATCAATTGAGTGTTCAGGAACTTCACAAAATAGTTCAGTTCTGCCCATGAGGGATCTTCAAGCTGAAATAATCTGTCATGAAATGAGGATCAGATACATACAGTATACAAACTGACGTCTAGACAGTGTTCTACCTACAAGCAGTGAGTATTATGGGGAGAAGTTAGAGGAAATGCATGCCCTAGTTAGGAAGGCTGTTTTATACTTTAGGCACTTTGTGTTTCGTTCTGATGAAATCTGAAAAGTATATTTCTAAATTTTGAAAATTTTTAAAGTTTTCAATTACAATAATGTATATTGTAATTGGAATATTTTGGGGGGTTCTTGAGATTTTTTGTGGTTACTCCAGCTAGCTAGCTAGCTATTCAGTTGCCATGCCCTCAATAATACCATCTATACAAACTGATGCAAAAGCTAAAATCTCACACAAAAGGATAGCACTGAAGCTAACAGCTGAAGCAGTATTTTTGTGCTTCGTGCAGAATCATGCGAGAACGTTCACAACATGGCCGTTCAGTCTCGTTAACATTTGGATCTGTAACCCGCAAGCAAGATTTATTTAAGCTTCTAAGCAACATAAGTTTTGAAACTCTTTGTGAACTTCTTTCGTTCGTTTGGTAAAGGGCGAAATGATAACAAAGATGACTTCTAACTTTGTTATTAGTAGCTTCTGGGATGGCCATTTTGTTATTGGATCTGTTCTTTTTTCGGCGGTTTCTTCTCGAAAATGTCCTGTGCAGGCTTAATCAAATGGCTGCGCGAGTGAAGACAAAGTGAATAAAAGCTTATTAAATCCAAGGCAACCTAAATGCCGCCATTTGTGACAGATATTTATATATTTATACTGTATAGGACCCCTGTGAATTAATTATATTATTTAATTATTTATTTAACTATATATTTATTTAGATTAGTGGGGTAAATTGCAACTTGCACTGTATATATATCTCAAACAAGGCAGATGCATTGCATCATGGGGGCGAGCCTGAGCAAGCTGAATGAGTTGTGGCAAGAGTATGTTATACATAAGCCATGTGTGCATGTTTTCTTGTGTGTTCATGTGAAAGAGCTGAGAAGGTTACGAGAGATGAGTGTGTTATCAGGTTTGTAGGATGAAGCAAGGCTACAAGGCAATGGTGGACTGCATATGAGAGATGCATACAGGGAAGGAGGAGCTGAAGAGGGCACGAGATGATTGGAGATGCAGGCAAGGAGAGAGTGTGGAGTTCCTTGGGAGCAAGACTAAGTGGAGTGGGGACATCCACACAGACAGATTCATATATATAGCAATGGTGGAGGAATTTACGGTACGCGTCATAAAAAACTGACGCTAACCGAAATGTGCACAATGGTTAAAGGTTAACTGCTGTCAGTTTTCGGTTAACAATTAACCGTGCTAATATTATTCAAAATATAATTAAATGTGCGAAATATTAGATTGTGAGAGCATTGCACCTCACGGAAAATCACAATATTGCTAGTATTGGGGTTCGCTTGTTTGCCGCTACAGTTACGCTCGATTGCAGTTCCTCAGTTAATCATGGAGAAGATACTTAATCAATCAGGTACGAGGGCAATGGATAGTCAAGGTACAATAAAAAGGAGTATCTTGCGTCTGCATTCAGCATTAGGAGGGAGAAGAACGTCACAGGACCCATAAATATTGGCAAGTACATAACAATAAAGACAAAATCTAGAATCTGGAAGGCAGCTGTTGTAAATACGAACCTGGATACACCTCCCAAGAAATAAGACAGCAGCAGAGAAGCGAACAGCAGCTACTTTGTCGGATGCAGTGTTAGCATCTTTTCCTACAGCTGGTGAAGGTGAAGCTACCACATCATCCTCCCACATCTACAGTTGGACAGGATTGAGAATTTTCTCCAGAAAATTCAAAGTGAGGTCTATTGGTGACTAGACTGCCTTGAAGCTACCCTTCAGTCAAGGAGGCAAGAACCGCACAGCACTGCTTCTAGTGGCCCATGCCTGCCATGTATCAGTTCAAGACCACCCCTGGCTGACAAAAATAGTCCACACCATGTTTTGGCAGCAACCGATGCCAAAATCTAGGGTATACTGACGAATCCCCGAATTACAAGTCCAGTACATTTAGGAACGGAATTG
>MKWU01005303.1_pt1 | contig 14162 bp, 9 predicted proteins | sample 809101 | NCBI WGS metagenome assembly MKWU01 (sample SAMN05860141, study PRJNA318959) | sponge metagenome | host: Aplysina aerophoba | place: Slovenia: Piran, Adriatic Sea, Gulf of Piran | collected 2013-05-07 | reverse complement strand
TGCTGTTGTCGCAGCGGCCAGACGACACGGTGCCGAACGCGCAAACGTACTACGCGGGCAACCGTGACGAGGCGCTGCAACTGCTGTTGAATCCCGGTTAGCGCGGATTCCGCTCCGCAGCCCCGGAATCAGGTCCGTCACGGCATGGCGGACGGCCCCCCTGCGCCTCGTGGCGGCTGCCGGTGCTCCCAACTCGGCGGTGCCCCCCTCCCAGCGCTCCCAGCAGCGCAACAAAACCCGATTCTCCGCGGCAATCCGCCACAGTTTCCGTGTCCCAACGGCTGATTTTCCACCATAGCCCCATCCAACCAATCACGAATCAGCGGTGGGTATCAAGTCCGGTCCCGGGGCAATGTGAACGGGAATGTGCTGGTGCCAACAGCGGACGAGCGAACGCCGCTGGCAACTGATCCCGAAACGAGGGCCTATGTCCAGCGGCTACTGGACGCCTACCCGGATGAATTGCCCAACCGCACGGACATCAATCCGCGCGCCTTGAACACCAATGACGTGCAGAGAATCGATAACGACCGGGGTTCCGTTCGCCTGCGCCAATCGACCGGGGATCAGGCTCATCTCGTCGTGCACTACGGCTTCACCGGGCAGAAGGTCGATGCGTTCCAGCTGGTGGGAGGACAGAATCCGGACACGACAACGAAGAACCACGTGGCAACCGCCGGATGGCACCGAAACTGGTCGTCAGCCACGACAACTGCCTTCACGGTTGGATTCGACCGGGTAGGCAGCCTGCTGGTCAGCGAGGAATCCGCGGTCGGCCCGCTGGTCCTGACCGGATTCGTAGTGGAGTTCCTGGGCCCCAGTTCGAACATCCCTATCGACCGCGCATTGAATCGATTCACCTACGCAGCGCGTGCCGAGCATCTCAGCGGCGACCACACCTGGTCTTTCGGTGCGGAGTTGACACGCAGGCAGGTGAACAGCTCCGAGGCTGAGAGCCATCGCGGTCTGTTCTTCTTTCGGAACGATTTCGGTCGCGACGCCATCACGAACATCCGACTGGGCACGCCAAGCGTCTACCGCGTCGCGATTGGCCACATCCACCGGGGATTCCGCAACTGGGCGATGCAGTACTACGCGGGCGACAAGTGGAAGGTCTCGGACTCCCTGACGCTGGATCTGGGACTGCGCTACGAACCCGTCACATCTCCAAGGGAGGTCCTGGGGCTGACGACCGTTCCGTACGATTGCGATTGCAACAACTTGGCGCCCCGATTCGCGTTCGCCTACCGCCTCGGCCGATTCGGCGTCTGGCGAGGGTCGTACGGGATTCACTACGGGCAGATCTTCGACGTCACATACGGCCAGTCGCGCTTCAGCCCTCCGGAGAATATCAACATCACCCTGCAGGCCCCTGACTTGATCCGGCCCCTAGCACGGCTGCGACCGGAGGACCTCGACCCGCGAGCGCGGTCCACGGTCTTTTCCATGGACCCGGAGCTCGCCACGCCATATTCCCACCAGTACGGTCTCGACTGGCAGCTGCAGCTTGGCGCCGACTGGACGCTCGACCTCGGCTATGTCGGCAGTCGAACGCACAAACTGCTTACCGTGTGGTACACGAATCGCGCCCAACCTGTGGTCGGGATTCCCCAGACCACACGGACCGTAAACCGCCGCCGGCCGGACCCGCGCTTCTTCGACAACCGCGTTGTGCTGAACGGCTCGAGGGGCTACTTCGACTCAGCGAAGATCGTACTGAACGCCCCGAACTGGAAGGGACTGGCATTGGAAACATCGTATTGGTGGAGCAAGGCGATCGATCTGGGAAATGATTTCTCGAATACCGCGTCGGGCCGCTCCGGGAGGCTGGGCCGCAGTCAATCGGAGTTCAACTCGCACGCGGAGATGCGGGCCGTGAGCTCGTTTGACCAGCCCCACGCCCTGCTGGTCAAGACTACTTGGAGCGTCCCGGGCCCGCGCGGACCGACTGCGAGCGTGTTCGGCGGCTGGCGACTGAACGCGATCGTGCTTGCGAAGTCGGGAACTCCATTCAATGTGATCGCAGGGTCGGACGGTCAAGGGTTCGGCAACGTCGACGGTTCGCCCGGCGACCGGCCGGATCTACTCGATGCGGGTGTGCTCGGTCGGTCGGTAGACGACCCCGACACTTCCGCCAGCCTGCTCCCGACTTCGGCGTTCGCGTTCATCCAACCCACTGCCGTGGCCGGCAACCTGGGTCGCAACACCTTTCGCAAGGATGGCATTTTCAATGTCAACGCCGCACTGTCGAAACGCTGGGGTACTGGCGGCGATGCCACAGTCGTCCTCCGGGCGGAGGCGCTAAACCTCTTCAATCACCCGCAATTCGCCGAGCCGGGCCGCGAATTGACGTCGCCAAACTTCGGGCAAATCACGAATACGCTCAACGATGGACGGGCGTTCAGATTCAGTCTTGAGCTCGCGTTCTAGCTCCCGACCGCCAAGACCCGCCACGGTCCGGGCGGCTCCTCCCCTCGACCGGGTCGGATGCTCCGGAGTTTCCAAGCCATTCCAATCGTCAACATCGCGTCCGAGGGATGTGCACTGCATGCATCCCTCCTCCGTCCCGTGGAGGTGCGTCCGCTGGATCACCGAGTCGCAGGACTTTCGATACACTGTCCAACGCGGTGTCGGGACCGGCAAGCCGCACCGGAATCATGAGAACGAGACTTCCCTTCGCTATAGCGCTGGCCTTGGTTTCAGCCATTGCGGCGCACTCGCGACCGCACATTGTCGTATTCTTCACCGACGATCTCGGGAGGCTGGACACAACAGTGTACGGCTCCAAAGACGTGCGGACTCCCAACGTCGAAATACTGGCGGCAATGGGAATGACGTTCGACAACGCATTCGTGGCATCCCCTGCCTGCGCCCCCAGTCGCGCTGCCTTGCTGACAGGACTCATGCCGGCCCGCAACGGCGCGGAAGCGAACCACACGTATCCAAGGCCGGGAACGCCGTACTTGACGGCCCAGTTGAATGAACTGGGCTACGAGATCGCCGTCTTCGGCAAGGTCTCCCACGGCCGAGCCAAGCCCGAATACGAATTCGACCACTACTCGCAACCACCGGTGAATCTAGCCACGAACGTCACGAAATACTTCGATCAGCGCGAAGGGTCGGGGCCGCTCTGCCTCTTGGTCGGCGACCGGCGTCCGCATGTGCCGTTCACATCCGACAGCATCTACGACCCGGAGAAGGTGAGTTTGCTGCCCTACTTCATCGACACTCCCGCCACCCGGGAGCACAGGGCAAGGTACTACTCCGACATCACGGGCCTCGACCAAGAGTTCGGCAAGGTGATGGAGGAGGCCAAGCGCCGGCTCGGAGAAGACATTGTGTTCGTCTTCACCAGCGATCACGGCGGGCAGTGGCCGTTCGGCAAGTGGAATCTGTACGACGCGGGCATCCGGGCTCCGTTGATCGTCGCTTGGGACGGACAGATCGAGCCCGGTACCCGCACCGACGCCATGGTGAGCTGGATCGATATACTTCCTACGCTGATCGATCTCGCGGGCGGGACGGTCCCGAGCGGCATTGACGGGCGTTCTTTTGCCAGGGTTCTGAAGGGACGGACAAGAGAGCATCGGAACGAGATTTTCACTACGCACAGCGGAGACGGCGTGTTCAACATCTATCCGATTCGGAGCATCCGGACCAAGCGCTTCAAGTACATTCTCAACCTGCTTCCCGATCACATACACACGAATCACTCGGACATCCTCCGCAAGGATGGAGCTGGGGCATACTGGGACTCGTGGGACAAGGCAGCGGAATCCGACCCCGAAGCCGCGGCAATCATTCAACGGTACTTCCAGCGACCCGCGGAGGAACTCTTCGACCTTGAAGCGGATCCCTTGGAGCAAGCCAACCTGGTCGACCATCCTGACCATCACGACCGCGCGAAAGCGATGCGCGCGAGGCTCGAGCAGTGGATGGAGGAGCAAGGTGATCAGAGAACCGTGTTCAAGGATCCCTACCCGGCATCGGGACCACGGCCCGACGCCGCTGCCGTTGGCAGAGACTAGCTCTCGGTGTGCGCTCGACAATGCAGCCGGTGTGGTTCACTCTCGCCTCTGGGGTCTGCTTTGCCGAGACTGCCCGCAACGCTCCCAGGCAACGTTGTCGCTCGCTATCGGGGCGAGAGAGGGCCGCAGGAGCCCTACGTGGTGCCGCAGACTTGCCGACGCACGGCAACGACATTGCGGTGCGCGCACCCTGATGCCCGCCTGAGAATCGTTCCAAAGAGCTACCCTGAGGGGGGATTCGAACGCAACCATGGGACAGCGCACGGAGTGACTGCGAGGGAATTGCAAGGATGCAGGTCGATGCAAAACAGGAACCGCCGGTCGGAATCATCTTCGATTGCGACTTGGGAGACAGCATCGACGACACGTTGGCACTGGGGTTTCTTCATGGGCTGGCGACACAGGAGCATCCAGAATGCCGCCTCGCCTCCGTAAGTATCACCAAGTCGAACTTGCAAGCCGCGGCGTTTGCCGAAGCGACTGGCCGTTTCTACTCGGACCAGGCGAATCGCAACATACCCAAGCGGTATCGGAGATATCGCGGGATGGTGATCGGGCTCTCCGACCGAGGTTGGTCGTCCGATGCGACTCCAATGCTGACCGCGCCGCTCAACAGACGCGATGACAGCGGAGAGCCGCTCTACTCTCATGAGATCGAACGTTTCACGGACACGGCGGATCCTGCGACAACCATCCGCAACGCCCTCACAGCGCAGCACGACCAAAACGCGGTCGTCGTCCTGACCGGGCCTGCAACGAACTTGGCTCGACTGCTCGATGTGCGCGGTGCGAAGGACCTGATCGCAGCGAAGGTGCGGTTCCTCTCCGTGATGGGGGGCGTGTACCCGCGTGGCGGACCGGAATACAACATAGCGTCCGACATCGCGGGCGCGAAGAAGCTATTCGCCGAGTGGCCAACACCTGTCGTCGCTTCCGGTGCCGAAGTCGGCGATGCCCTCCAATTCCCTGGCGAGAGCATCGAGAATGAATTCGCTTGGGCTGAGCATCATCCGATCGTCGATGCCTATCACGCCCACCAAGAAATGCCCTACGACACCCCATGCTGGGACCTGACGGCTGCGCTCCACGCCGTCCGCCCGGGAGAAGGCTACTTCACCACCTCCGCACAGGGAACAATTCGAGTGCTTGATGACGGACGAACGGAATTCAAGCCGGGCTCCGCGGGAAAGCACAGCTACCTGATTCTCCAGGCGTCGCAGAAGGCCCGGATCATCCAAGCCTTCCGCGATGTCATCAGCGCTCAGCCGGCCGCCAGGGAAGTGCCGGAATATATCAGGCGTATCATCGAGGAGCGCCAACAGGAAGAAGAGAGAAAGCTGGAAGAGGAGCGACGACGGGCACGGCCGAGCCCCGACCCGACTAAGTGAGGTCCAGCCCGTTCAACCGGCTCGTAGAGTCGCCGAAATGCTCGACACGGACGCCCATGCGGTCCATCATCGACAAGTAGAGATTCGAGATCGGCGTTTCCTTGCGGTAGGTCACGCGGCGACCAGTCTTGATCGTGCCGCCCCCACTGCCCATCATCAACGTCGGCAGGTCATTGTGGGTATGGCGGTTGCCGTCAGAGAGACCGGCGCCGTAGATGATCATCGAATTGTCGAGCAACGTCGAGTCACCCTCCTGTATTGACTTCAGCTTCCTCACCCACTTCGCGAGTTGCTCGGCGTGATAGCGGTTGATCTTGACGACCTTCTCCATTCGCTCGGGCCGGTTTTGGTGGTGCGTGAGCGGATGGTGTCCGTCAGGAATGCCGATCTCGCGATACGGGCGCGAGCTCCCTTCGCGGGTAACCAGGAAAGTGAACACACGGCTCAAGTCGGCCTGCATGGCAACAGTCAGCATATCCGTCATTAGTTTGAAGTGCTCGGCAAAATCAGATGGAATGCCGTAGGGCTTGTTGAGGCCCGGGTCGATCTGGTCGTTCTCAGTTTCAGTCTTCTCAATCTGACTCTCGATTTCACGAATCGACGAGAGATACTCGTCGAGCTTGCGCTGGTCAGTCGGGCCAAGGCCGCCTCTTAGCTTGCGGGTGTCCTCGGACACGAAATCGAGTATGCTCTTGCGGAAGCGGTTTCGCTGGGCGCGAGCTTCCGGGCTTAGATGAGCGTCCTTGCCGAACAGCCGCTCGAACAGTTCGCGCGGATTCAATGTCGGCGGCAGCGGTTGCGTCTCTCCCCGCCAGGCCAGATTGTTGGTATAGGCACAGGAGTAGCCTGAGTCGCAGTTGCCAGCTTGGCGCGCGTCCTCAATACCGATCTCAAGCGAGGGGAATCGCGTATCAGCGCCCACCTCATTGGCGACAATCTGGTCGCAGGAGATACCTGCCCGGATATCGACGGCTGACTTGCGCGGGTGTACACCGGTCAGATAGGCCGCGCAACAGCGGCCGTGGTCGCCTGGGCCGTCGAGCAGCGCGCGCCCGTTGTTCTGTGTGAGGTTACTGAGCAGGGTGATGTCATTCCGGAGACTGTCGAATGGCTGTAGCGTTCCCGGGAGCTCACCTCGCCACACACCGTCGTAGTCCGGGTTCCAGAAACGCATGTCAATGCCGTTCGGCACGTACACCCAGCCCATGCGCACTGGCTTCTTGCCGGGAATGCGGCTGGATGCAAGGGCCGGGGCCATCGCATCGAAGAATGGAAGCGCCACGGCGGCACCTGCCCCGCGCAGGAGCGTTCGTCTGGCCAGCCTCTTGCCGACTATCATCTCGATCCCGCTCCCGCCGGCATCGCAGCCACTTGTCGAGCCTCCCCGCGCCGGTGCTGGAACGGCAAGCTATGCACGACTTCGCGAATCAATGTTTGAAACCCGTAGCCAGCCTCTCTAACCCGTTGTGAAATTGCCCGCACGGTAATCCTATCATACGGCTCAAGGCCCCTTCCTAGTGCGTAGACCAGCATCTTTCCGATCAGGTTGCGACTGAACTCATCAATGTCCGCCAGCAAGACCCGTCTCATCTCAGCGGGTGAATCGAATGACCGGCCGTCAGGCAGGACCCCGGTCGAATCGACATCGAAAGACCCATCCTTGGTACGCCACATCCCAATCGCGTCGTAGTTTTCGAGGCCAAATCCGAGCGCGTCCATGCGTTCATGGCACACCGCGCAAGCGGGGTTGGCGCGATGCTGCTCAATGAGTTGCCGCAGCGAAGCATCCGCCCCCAGTGATTCCTCCCGCAGCGCCGGTACATCCGCAGGGGGATCTGGAGGTGGGGCTCCGAGAATCGCCTCCAAGACGTACTTGCCGCGGATCACCGGCGAAGTGCGCGTCGGATAGCTGGTCACCGTCAGCACCGCGGCCTGACCGAGCACTCCACCCCGCTGGTCGGTATCGAGTTTGACTCGGCGGAATCCGCCGCCCTGCACGCCGTTCACGCCGTAGTGTCTGGCAAGGCGGGGGTTGAGGAACGTAAAGTCGGCGTCGAGGAACGTTGATATCGGAAGGTTTTCGCGCAATACGGCATCAAAGAAGAGCCGCGTCTCCTCCTTCATGTCTTCTCGAAGCTCCGGGCTCCACGCAGGGAACGACTCAGGGTCGGGATTGGCGCTGTCAAGGGCACGAGTCTCGAGCCACTGTCCAGCGAAATTGGCGGCCAATGCGGAGGAGCGTTCGTCCTGGAGCATGCGCCGCACTTGCGTTTCGAGGACTTCGGGGTTGCTCAGCCTGTCATTCTCGGCCAGGTCGAGCAACTCATCGTCGGGCATCGAACTCCACAGGAAATAGCTCAACCGAGAGGCTAGCTCGAAGTCCGAAACGCGGTGAACGGCGCTTGGGTCGAGCGGGTTCGGATCGTGTTCGATCCGGAACAAGAAGTGGGGCGAGACGAGTATTGCTTGCACCGCCAGTTGCACACCCTGCCGAGCGGTGAGGCCTTCCGCCCGCGCCTGATCGAAGAATCGCATCAGCGCCGCCACGTCGTCACGCGTCACCGTACGGCGATACGCACGCCGGGCAAGGGTGGCGATTATTTTCTCGACGCAGGAGGGACCCGAATCTGGGTCACAAAACAGGATCTTCTTGCGGCTTTCTGGCTCGACATCGGTTGGGAAAGGACCAACGATGGTGATCGATTCAAGTAGCTTGTTCTTGTTCCGGCTATAGCGGTCCTTCTCAGACAACGTGTAGGGATAAGGATCATCAATGAATCCGGCACGGAAATCGTGATCCCCGGCGGGTAGGTAGAGGTGCAGTTCCTCGATTGAGAACGGGCTGAAGTACACCAGCCCTGAGGGTCTGGTTTCAACCTGCTTCGTTGCCAACAGCTTGCCATCCATCCAGACACCCATGGTCACGGCCTTGGCGTCCTTGGGGCGCTCGCCGGGCAGGCCGATCCGAATGATGTATTCGCCGTCCCACTGGACACGATGCCGGGCCTCAATCGTGGTCACATCGATCCGCCGAATCGTCTTGTCCTTGGTGTGGTACTCGGCCTCGATCGGCGTTTCGGGCAACGGGTTGGCGCCGATCGCACTGGCAGCAATCGCTTCCGCGGCGCTGATGTACTTCTCCAGCAACACAGGCGAAATCGTGAGCACGTCGCCGATGTTGTCGAAGCCGTGGCCGGAGTCATCGGTCGGAAAGTCTTCCTCGGCGCGAAACTCGATGCCAAGCAGGTCGCGAATCGTGCGCGAGTATTCGCTTCGGTTCAACCGACGCGCCGTCACGCGACCGGGGTCCGCCGGAACGCTCGTGTCTGCGCGGTCGAACTCGGCCTCGACGAACGCCACGAAGGCTCTGATTTGATCCTGATCGGGACGCTCCGCTCCTCGAGGGGGCATTTCACCTGCTGCGACTTTTTGAAGGATCTTCTCCCAGCCTTCTCGCTGCGCGGCGAGAGATTCGACGGACCCGAAAGTCTCGATGTTCAGGCCGCCTGTTTCGAGTCGGTTGTTGTGGCACAGCTTACACTTCGCAAGTACAGGCGCGACCGATTCCTGAAAGGCTTGCCGAGTGGGACTTCCGACATCGTCAGCCCCCTTGGAATCAGCTAGCAAGAGCAGCCAGAATGCAGGGGCCACCGCTATCGCTACAAGTGCGTTACGCCGCATTGTTGACTTTTGGCTAATGTTACCGCAGCCCGACACGTGGCTTGGCGTTCGGTGGCCACCTCGCTGAGCTGCATCTGCTCAGAGTCACGCCCGCAACCACGAAGATCGGCTTGCGCGGCGAAGACGCGCTGGCCAGCCGCACCGAGCGGGGTTGTCACGAGCGAATCTTGGGCATCCGGAGCGTGCGCCGGTCGATCAATCGACGCAGCGCCGACATCGCGGGGGTAGCACGGTGAGACGGATCAGTGAGACTAGGACCAGCGTGCCAAGCGAGCGTCGCGCAAGCCGCCCGGCCGTTTCATGAAGGAGCACAGTGCTTTCGGCGCATTGCGCCGAGTCTTCGTATGTCACACTAGCGCTAGGAGTGATTGATCCAAATGGCCAACAGTTCAACACGACGCTTTTTCATGGGCGCGGCGACGGCTGCTTCGGCCATGCGGGTATGGGGTGCAAACGAACGAGTCAATATAGGCATCGTCGGACTCGGCGGCAGAGGCGGAGGCCATCTGAACGCATACTCGCGGTTACCTGAGACCCGCGTCGCGGGCCTGTGCGATGTCAACCAGGCGGCGCGAGAGCGAGCGCAAGCGACGTTGCTGAAGAACACCGGCGAGAAGGCGAAAGAGTTTGACGACATGCGAGCTGCGTTCGCCGACCCCAACATCGAGGCCGTCTCCATCGCAACTCCTAACCACTGGCACGCGCTCTCGTCGATCTGGGCAATGAAGGCGGGCAAGGATGTCTACTGCGAGAAACCAGCCTCCCACAACATCCACGAGGGCCTCACCATGGTTCAAGTGGCTCGCGAAACCAAGCGCATGCTGCAAATCGGTTCCCAACATCGCAGCACTCCGTTCAAGATGAGGGCGATGGAGGCATTGCAGGGTGGGTTGATCGGAAAGATCTACCAGTCCAGGGGCCTCTGTTACAAGCGTCGCAAGTCGATCGGCAAGAAGCCCGATACACCTACGCCGGCAGGCCTGAACTGGGATTTGTTCCTCGGACCCGCTCCGCTACGGTCTTTCAATGAGCTGCGATTCCGGTACAACTGGCACTGGTTTTGGGACACCGGCAATGGCGATATCGGCAACCAGGGAGTGCATCAGATGGGGGTTGCCCGTTGGGGCATGTCGGAACCCCAATGGCCCTTGACAGCCCATGCGCATGGCGGCAAGTTCGCCTATGACGACGATCAGGAGACACCGAACACCTTGACTGCGAATTTCGATTTCGGAGACAGGGAGCTGGTATTCGAGACCAGAGGCCTGCTGACTGGTGGAGAAGGTTTGGTGCCAACGCCCCGCCGCCGTCCAGGTGGCACCTCGGACACTCCGTCACCCGCGGCAACGGGTCCCAAGACCAGCGCGCCTCTCAACATCATGATCGGGAATCTGTTCTACGGCACGGAGGGCTGGGCTGCAATGAACGACCGGGGATTCCAAGCGTTCAAGGGCGAGAGTCACGAACTCGTGATGGAGGAAGGCCCCAAGTCGGAAGAGGAAACCAACACGACTGCTCTACATATGCAGAACTTCGTAGCCGCCTGCCGGTCAAGAAACCACAAAGACTTGACTGACGAGATCGAAATCGCCAACTTGAGCGCGGCGATGTGTCACTTGGCGAATATCAGCTATCGAGTCGGCCGAAAGCTGACGCTGCAGTCGGGGCCGAAGTTTGTTGATGATCCGGAGGCAAATGAACTGCTGACGCGCGACTATCGCGAGCCCTACGTGGTCTAGTATCTGAATCGCTAATCCCCAAACCACGAAACCGACACAGGATAGCGAGTACATTCCCGTGGTCGTCGCCGGCTACCGAGGGGAAACTTGTGATCCGAGGTCCAGCAACTAGTCTGAACCCGCGAGCCTGCTGCGAATCGGCTCATACGGATCACTCGGGCCAATGGTCGGGTCCACAAACTGGACTAGATCCCGCATTGCGATCACTGTGCAGTCACGATCCCTAAGGTAGTCCATGTAGCGAATGAAGTCCTCGGGATCGGTGTGCACCCAAGGATGTTCCACTGCGGGCACTCCATGAAAGGTCAACACGGCAATCTTGCTGTCCCTTGCCTGGTCAACCGCCCACACGAGATCGTCGAAATCCCATTCCGGGCCTGCATATCCAGTCGTCGGAATCAGCAGCGGATGGTCCTCTGCTGGATCATAAGGGCGTCCGCGCGCCCCACTGCCGCCATCAGCGTGCTCGGGACTCACTCCTCGACGTGCAAAGAGGTACCCCATTTCGGCGAGGACCTCTACCACCGGCAGGCTGTGGTGCCACCCTGGGTACACGAAGGTTTCGGGTCTTGGTACCCCGTGCTGCTCGCAACGCTGCTCGATCACTTCGATATTGGTAAGAACGTCATCCTTGGACAAGTTGGCCATGTTGGGGTACGAGCCCGTGTGGTTGCCAACTTCGAACCCGAGGTCGTGTAAACGGCGCACGTCCTCCCAAGATACGTAGCGCTCCTTGTTTGGGTCAGCCGTGTAACCGAGGCCCTCAGTGATGTAGAAGGTCGCTCCGAAGCCGTATTCCTTCAGCTTGGGCGCAACGAACGTGATGTCCGACTTGTTGCCATCATCGAACGTCAGTACGACAAGACCATTGGGAATGGGAGCCAAAGGGCTATCGATAGGGGCGTTGCACGCCACGACTGCCGAGAGCGACAACGCGACGACCAAACGGTGTCTGAATTCCATTGCCGCCCCAAGTTTACGCATCGGTAGAATCCAAACGGTAGGTCCAGATAGGCTATCTAAGCAATTCCGCGTGAGCCGTCCCGAACAAGGGCAGCCCGTATCCCTGGCAGGGACCTACTGCCTGAATTGGTAACGGGAACTGATCGAGCAGTTCACGTTGCGCGAACGGCTGCCTGTCTCAGTCAATATCGCTCTTGCGGCGCGAGCCATCGGGCGGGCTCGACGGTTGCGGCCGGCGCAACATGCTGCTTCAGGCTTCCGTCCCCAGGCTCATGCGTCGTCGAGCCGCAAGGCTACAGGCGGTGGGCCCGACCGGGCCGAGTGACAAGTCCAATCCGTGTGGTCCAATAGCGAGGGTGCCCTCCATGCGAGCGAACTGGTTGTCAATTCCGCTCTTCTTGGCCCTCGCGGCCGTCCCAGGTTGCGGGCCTGCGGACGAACCAGCGGGCCAGACAGTGGGTGAATCGCTGAGTCAAGCGCAAGCCCCGGACGGCCAATTCATTTCATGGCGTGAGCACATCATCGACGACCTTGAGATGGGAGGAGTTCCCATCAGCGGAAGCGATGGACTCGAGGTCATGGATCTCGATCTGGACGGGCACGAAGACATCGTGTCCGTCCATGAGTCCGACACCCAATACGACGGCGTGGCTGACGGGCACATCCGATTGGCGTTCGGCTCGGAAGACCCCAAGAATTGGACGCTTGCAACGCTTGCCGAGGGTCCCGAGGCAGGGGCGGCCGAAGACGTATCGATCGCCGACGTCAACGGCGACGGGTACCCAGATATCATCGCGGCTTGCGAGTTCGAGCATCTGATCTACTTCCAGAACCCCGGCAAGGATGCCCGGTCCAAGCACTGGGAACGCCTGATCCCGTCGGTTGCCAGCGGCCGAGGCTCGTTTATCCGAGTGTTCTTCGCAGACTTCAACGGGGATGGCAGGCCCGAAGTCGTTGCGCCCAACAAGGGAAGCCAGCGGGGGGACCGTAACGAAACCACGCTTCGGCCGATCAGTTGGTACGGGATCTCGGGAGATCCCCTCGACGACACCTCCTGGACGGAGCACGAACTCGCTCGGGTTGCCGTGCCAATCAATTCCAGGCCCGTGGACCTGGATTCGGACGGAGACCTTGACGTGCTCGCCTCGTCGCGTGCCGAAGCACGATTGTTCTGGTTCGAGAATGTGGGCAGCAAAGAGATCGAGTTCCGCGAACACCCAATCGAGATCGCGGTGCCGGAGAGCTACGGCCCGACGCGTATGACCGGATTCATGTTCGCGTTCCACGACTTCAACGCCGATTCCCGCCTCGACGTACTCCTGTCGGAGGGCGGATCAAACGTCGTTTGGCTCGAACATCCCGAGGAAGTCACGATGCCTTGGCAGTTACATTGGCTCGGAACGATGGAGCCAGACTCCGCAACGGGACTCACCGTCATCGACATCGACGGCGACGGCCACCAAGACGTCTTCTGCGGCAGCTACAGTCAAGGCCCCCGCGACGAGGACGGCATCGACGTGACGGTTGACCGGCCGCTCGGCAGGCTCGCCTGGTTCCAGAATCCAGGGGCGTTGGATGCTTTCTGGAAGCGCCACGATATATCGCGCCGCAAGCGCGGGATGTTCGATATGACCGTCCCGCGAGATCTAGACGCCGACGGGGACATAGACTTGATCGGAACCCGCGGCAATAGCCTTCCCTATGACGGTGTTTACTGGCTCGAGCAAGTGCGGACCCCTGATGCGGTCCAGGCATTCTCACGGGCACGTGAGACAGACAGTCAAGAAATGCCCTTGCCCTAGGTGCAGCGTCGGCTCGGAGGCTCGATTGCACGAAGCCAACGCAATCACACAAGATGGAAACTCATGTCCCAGTACGTACTCTCGTGCGACGAAGGCACTAGCAGTGCACGCGCAGTTGCATTCGACCGTGAGGCGCGTGCCGCGGCAACCTCTCAGTGTCCGGTAGAAAGCAGCTTCCCACGAAGCGGATGGGTAGAGCAGGATGCGGAGCAGATCTGGCAGACCCAGTTGGTAGTCGCCAAGGATGCCGCTCTCCGATGCGGGGGCTGGCAGGCAATAGCCGCTATCGGCATTACGAATCAACGCGAAACAACGATTGTTTGGGACCGTTCCAGCGGAGAGCCTGTCGCCCCTGCCATTGTCTGGCAGTGCAGGCGCACGCTGCCCATGCCCCACAACTCGGACTTGACAATCCTGCGGTCGCTGTGGCATGTCTAAAACATGCTCGACCAACATTGCATCGGAGAGACGCTTTCCAACTCAGCAGCCATCGCCTCCCTCGAAGTGCTGCTGGCGCAGGCCGGCCATGTCAGCCGGACCGCATTCGCCCGCCAGGTCTGC
>MKWU01005299.1_pt1 | contig 14169 bp, 16 predicted proteins | sample 809101 | NCBI WGS metagenome assembly MKWU01 (sample SAMN05860141, study PRJNA318959) | sponge metagenome | host: Aplysina aerophoba | place: Slovenia: Piran, Adriatic Sea, Gulf of Piran | collected 2013-05-07 | reverse complement strand
AAGGCAACCTGGTTGCCGGCACGGTGGTCCACTTGGGCGACGGCACGAGACTCACTGCCGACGGCAGTACTGACTACAGGATCACCGCTGCTGCTTCAACCGGGAACCTATCGGGCCGTACGCGCATTGAGGGGACTCAGGGAACCGTCAGGGAAGTGCTCATCATGTCAACGGATCAGGAGCAGCTTGATGCCTTGGACAATGGGGTAGTGGATGCCGTGGCCCGTGGTGGGTTGGGCAACCACGAGGCCTCCCGAAACTCTAATTTCCGTTTCGTCGTGACGGCCCTCGACCCGGAGGTGGAGTACGGTGGCTTTGCCTTTGACAAGAATGACCGAGCCCTCGCTGACTGTGTTGATGCCCTAATCAATTATCTGACCGACAACCGGCGCATCGGCTTTGCGGAGTGGGTAAAGGATCCTGAAGTTTTCCTTAAACGCGCCCGTTACTGGAACGCCTCGGCGGAAGACGATGATGACGGGTGCTCCATCGCCGCAACCGGCAGTACGCATCAAAGCCCTTTGCTTAACCTGCTCTTTGTAGCGTCCATTTTGTTCTCGGTGGTTTTCTTGAGAAAACGCATCTGGCGCTAGTTTGCCGCGGAGGGCTCAATCAAAAAGGGAAACAATCACTCTGAGCCCCTTGCCGCCCGATATAGTGTCCGCCTCCCAGCCCGACCCTCTTTTCTCCTTAACTTCCTTCGGATGCTCGCTTATGTCCGCCCTGCTCAGGATAACGCCACGTCCCGAATTGTCTCTTGTGCGAAATCCGGCTTCCTGCCCTGTCTTTGCAGATGGCGGAGCAGAGTTCCTCCGGCTCTGCTGACCGCACGGATATGGCTGTGTATCCACCTTGCGCTTACCGAGACCACTTTTTCCTGCGACGAAGTCTTCCCGCTGTCTGATCGGGGTTCCGAAGCAAGAGCAAGATTATCTTTGTGCCTCATGACGCGTATCTATAATTTTATAAACTTTCCTGTATAATTCCCCTGAATTATGGCGATCAAGAAAAAAATACAGCCGATTGAGGACGGGGCCGAAAGTTTCTTCTCCGGGATCATAGACGACATACCGCCCGAGAGGCTAAGCAGCCTTATTGTCATAGGAATAAAGACAAGAGGGGAATATCTGGGCAAGAGGCTCGTTGAGCGTATAAGCGAGCGGACTGGAAAGGATGTTACCTTTGGAACGATCGATATTACTCTCTACAGGGATGATTTTGAGAACCGGAAAAACTGGCCGCGACTGCGCAGAACCAGCATCCCCGACGATGTGCAGGGGAAAAACATAATACTTGTTGACGATGTCCTCTACACTGGCCGTACCGTGCGGGCCGCAATAAATTCAATCATGGATTATGGAAGGCCGGCCTCGGTCAAACTGGCCGTGCTCGTGGACAGGGGAGGGAGGGAACTCCCCGTGCAGCCCGACTACGCGGGAATCAGCATCGAAACGTTAGACAACGAGATGGTCAACGTTTACCTGGAAGAAGTGGACGGTAGGGAGGAAATTGAAATAATCAAAGAAGATGGCGTTTAGCAAGAAGCACATACTGGGTCTTGGAGAACTCTCGGCCGAGGAAATCAAAATCATTCTCGACACCGCGGAGTCCATGAAGGAGATTTCCACCAGGGACGTAAAGAAGGTTCCGACTCTTAAGGGAAGGACAATAGTGAATCTTTTTTTCGAACCCAGTACGAGAACCCGATCGTCATTTGAAATCGCGGAGAAAAGACTCAGTGCCGATGTTCTGAGTTTTTCTGCCTCGCAAAGCAGCATTGTAAAAGGGGAGAGCCTTTTGGACACTGCCAGAAATTTCGAGGCCATGGGCGCGAGCATAATGGTTATAAGGCATGGAATGTCCGGTGCGCCTTTTGTCCTGGCCCGCCAGATAAGCGCCTCGGTAATAAATGCCGGAGACGGCTCCCACGAGCATCCAAGTCAGGCTCTTATTGATATTTTCACCATAAGGGAGAAGAAAGGAAGAATCGAAGGCCTTGATGTACTTATCGTTGGGGATATTCTCAACAGCAGGGTCGCCAGATCCAATATATTCGGCCTCCGTAAACTCGGAGCGAGAGTAAGGATAGTCGGACCGGCAACTATAGTTCCCGAATATTTCAGGGATATGGGAGCGGAGATCTTCTACTCGCTTGAACATGCCCTTGAGAATGTGGACGTGGTGATAATGCTGCGGGTTCAGAGCGAGAGAAAGACTCTTGAGTATTTTCCTTCGCTGAGGGAATACTCGGGGCTTTACGGGCTTACCAGAGAGAAACTCAGGCTTGCGAAAGAAGACGTGATAGTGATGCATCCGGGTCCGATTAACCGGGGGGTTGAGCTTACTTCGGAGATAGCTGATGATCCGGGGGCCGTTATACTTGAGCAGGTGGCAAACGGAATTGCCGTGAGAATGGCCATGATATATCTTGTTGCCCTGGGAGAGAGCTTATAGATGGGAGTGCTCATTAAAAACGGCCGCGTTATTGACCCTTCACAGTCCCTCGACATGGTCTCGGACATATATATCCAGGAAGACAGGGTGAGGGAAATATCAAAGCGTATAGACACCCCGCGCAAGGCAGACACGGTAATAGATGCAAGCGGGCAGGTGGTGGCCCCCGGACTCGTGGATATTCACGTACATCTCAGGGAACCGGGCTATGAACACAAGGAGACGATAAAGACGGGTTGTCTTGCCGCCGCCGCGGGCGGTTTTACTTCCATAGTGTGTATGCCCAACACGAACCCCATAAACGACAATGCCTCGGTGACCGAGTACATACTCTTAAAAGCCAGGACTGAAGGCATAGTCAACGTGTTTCCCATAGGCGCGATAACCAAGGGAGAGAAGGGAGATGAACTTGCTGAGATAGGCGAGATGTGCGAAGCCGGATGCGTGGCGATCTCCGATGACGGAATGCCTGTCACTGACTCGGGACTTATGCGAAAGGCAATGGAATACGTAAGACCTTTCGGGATTCCGGTTATCACGCACGCAGAAGACACCGGGCTTTCTGCGGGCGGCGTTATGAACGAGGGTTTCGTTTCAACCGAACTTGGCCTTCGGGGAATTCCCGCCGCTTCTGAGGAGGTTGGGGTGGTCAGGGACATAATTCTCTGCGAACTCACTGGCACTCCTCTTCATATCTGCCATGTTTCTACCAAGGGTTCGGTAAGACTTGTGCGGGAAGCAAAAAAAAGAGGTGTGAAAGTTACGGCGGAGGCGACTCCTCACCATTTCACTCTTACGGACAAGTTGGTATATGGTTACAACACCGATGCCAAGATGAATCCGCCGCTTAGGACCCAGGAAGACGTGGATGCTATACTAGAAGGCATTGCCGATGGAACAATTGACGTGATAGCCACGGATCATGCTCCTCACAGTCAGGATGAGAAAAACGTTGAATTTGACTTAGCACCTTTCGGTATAGTTGGTCTTGAAACTGCCCTCTCACTTTCGCTTGAACTGGTGGAAAAAGGAATCATTACTCTTGATGAGATGATAAAAAAACTTACAGTTGCTCCTTCAGAGATAGTGGGCATAGAAAGAGGAACGCTTGTTCCAGGTTCAATCGCCGATCTCGTGGTGTTCGATCCCGGCATGAGCCGTACGGTAAAGGCTGGGGGGTTTTTCTCAAAGAGTAGAAACACTCCGTTTTCCGGGTGGGAACTCAAAGGGGTGGTGAGCAATACGATAGTTTCGGGGAAGGTTGTTTTCAGTCGCAATTAGGTTTTATCTTTTGCGATAGCCAATGGAAAAGAGATTCCAACGCAATGGAAGACAAGCAGTTTGAACTAAGAAAATCAAAGCTAGAAGAGCTAAGGGCAATGGGCATTGACCCTTATGCAAACGGTTTTACACCGGAGCATACCGCCGGAGAGCTGGTCTCCCTGCACGCTTCGAAGTCTCCTGAAGAACTTGAACAGGTGGAAGACCTCTTCAGCTTGGCCGGAAGAATCGTTTCAAAGAGGGACTTCGGAAAAAGCGCTTTTTTTCATCTCTCAGACCGCACGGGGCAGATTCAGGGGTTTATGCAGAAAAACTCCATTGACGAGAAAACCTATACGCTGTTTCGCAAACTACTCGACGTAGGAGATTTTGCCGGCGTCCGCGGAGAACTTTTTAAGACCAGGACCGGGGAGCTTACAGTGAGGGTCCGGGAACTTTTTTTCCTCACAAAGGCCCTGAGGCCGCTTCCTGAAAAATGGCATGGCCTCCAGGATGTGGAGACAAGGTACCGCCAGCGCTACTTGGACCTGATTGCTAACCAGAGAACTAAGGAGATTTTCAAGACAAGGTCAAAGGTGATAAATCTCATCAGAAGGTTTCTTGACGAAAGGGATTTCCTTGAAGTGGAGACCCCAGTGCTTCACCCGATTGCCGGAGGCGCAACGGCAAAACCCTTTATTACTCATCACAACGCCCTTGATATGGATCTTTACCTGAGAATAGCGCCTGAGCTTTACCTGAAACGACTTGTCGTCGGAGGACTTGAGAGAGTCTATGAACTTGGGAGGACGTTCAGAAATGAGGGAGTGTCCACCAAGCACAACCCAGAATTCACCATGATTGAGTTCTATCAGGCTTACGCGACTTACGAGGACCTTATGAACCTCATAGAGGAACTTGTCTGCTACGTGGTGGAAAATACGGTCGGAGACACGCTGTTTGAGTACGAAGATAAAAAGATAGACTTCAAGAGACCTTGGAATAGAATTAACATTTATGAGGCTCTACGGGAGAAATTCGGTTCCGAAATAACGGAAGATGACCAGTTTCTTTTTGCGAGAGCGGATTCTATGGGAATAAACCATAACGGAATTAAGGGAAAAGCTCTCACGGAGATTTTTGAGGCGCTTTTCGAAGATAGTCTCGTTAACCCGACCTTTGTTTACGGTTTCCCTCTTGATGTCTCTCCGCTTGCCAGAAAAAACGACGATGATCCTGAAGTGGTTGACAGATTCGAGCTTTACATCTACGGAAGAGAGATAGCCAACGCTTTTTCTGAGCTTAACGACCCGATTGATCAGAAAAAACGGTTCACGGACCAAGTCGAAATGAAGGAAAAGGGCGAGGATGAATATCATGAAATGGATAATGACTACGTGTCGGCCCTTGAGTACGGAATGCCTCCCACGGCCGGAGCCGGTATAGGGATCGACCGTCTTGTGATGCTGCTTACCAATTCCTCTTCCATAAGAGAGGTCATTTTCTTCCCTCACCTCAGACCCTAGTATGAGTTACGAATCGCTAATCTCCCTTAGGTACCTGAAATCGGGAACTGGGCGTGGTTTTCTCTCCCTAATCGGTATTATCTCCATTCTGGGTGTTTTCTTGGGAGTGGCTTCGCTTGACGTGGTGCTTTCGGTCATGAAGGGGTTTGAGGATGAACTCAGGGACAAGATAATCGGCGCAAGTTCCCACGTAATCGTAATGAGCTACGAAGGAGATTTCGGAGATTTTGCGGATGTGGAGAAGAGACTTGAACATTTTCCCGGTGTAACCTCGACAAGCCCCTTTATTTACAATCACGGCATGCTCGTTACGGAATATGCTGTCTCGGGTTCCGTGATAAGGGGGATAGACCCAAACAATTCAGCCTCGGTTGCCGCCGTGGCTGAAGCGGTGGGAAAAGGCAGTTTGCCGGAGACAAGTAAGAACAGTGACGCCCTTCTTGATGAAGGTTCCCGGATTGTTTCGGGGCTTTTACATGAAACTGCTTCCGGGCACCCTCCGATCATCATAGGCAGAGAACTTTCGAATCTGATTGGTGCGACAACGGGGGATACTGTCAATCTTGTTTCTCCTTACGGAAAAATCGGTCCTTTCGGCCCGACTGCCAAGATAAGGAAATTCGGTGTGATAGGAGTTTTTGATTACGGCATGATTGAATACGATTCGTCTACCGCCTACGTATCGCTTGAGGATGCCATGGATTTCTTCGAAACCCGAAGCAAGATAACAGGCATAGAAGTCAGGGTGGATAACATATACCAGGCACGCGAAACGGGGAATAAAATAGCCGAAACTCTCGGCTTTCCTTTCTATGCGAAGAACTGGGAGGACTCGAACAGAAGCCTTTTCAGGGCGCTTCGTCTTGAGAGAATGGCTATAGGAATATTTCTCGGGTTTATAGTTCTTGTCGCTGCCTTGAATATAGTCAGCACGCTTACAATGCTCGTTATGGAGAAAAAAAGGGACATAGCCGTGCTCATGTCCATGGGAGCTCGCAAAAGCGGTATCAGAAGGATATTTGTCTACGACGGAATGATAATAGGGACCGTTGGAACACTTCTAGGGACGCTCTTCGGATACCTGATCTGTCGCTTTCTTGAGACCAGCAATTTTATAAAGGAAGCGATTCCGTTTGATGATAACGTATATCCTATTTCCGAATTCCCTGTTAGGATAGAGCCAGTTTATTTTCTCGTCGTAGCGGTATCAAGCCTGCTTATATGCTTTCTTGCGACTCTCTACCCGTCTTACAGGGCTTCGAGAGAAAACCCCGTGGAGTCATTGAGATATGAGTGAGATGCTGTACAAGGTCAGGGGACTTGGAAAGGTTTTCAATAAGTCGGGCAGCAACGTGTGCGCTCTTGGCGGAGTGAATATGGATATTTTTGCAGGAGAAACTCTCGGAATCGTTGGGGTGTCGGGTTCGGGGAAAAGCACCCTTCTTCACATACTTGGTACTCTTGAGCCCCCGACAGAAGGTTCTGTTTTCTACCGTGGGAAGGATCTTTTCAGCCAAAATGAAGAAAAACTCTCAATTTTTAGAAACTCGGAAATTGGATTTATTTTTCAATTTCATTACCTTCTTATGGAATTCACGGCACTTGAAAACGTCATGATGCCGTGTCTCATAGACAGGCAGAGTTTCGCCGAGGCGAAACAGAAAGCCTGTGAAGTGCTTGAGAGGGTGGGACTTTCTGAGCGCCTTAATCATCTTCCCGGCGAGCTTTCCGGGGGAGAGCAGCAGAGAGTGGCGATCGCCAGATCAATTGTCAGGGGACCGAAGGTAATACTTGCCGACGAGCCCACCGGGAATCTTGATAAAAAAACGGGATTCTCGGTTCTTGATCTGTTCTGCAAGCTTAACGAGGATTACGGGGTTACGGTCATCATGGTTACGCACAACGACGAATTTGCGAAGAGAATGAAAAAAACTGTTAAAATATCAGACGGGATGGTTGCCGATGCGAACTAAAAGTCTTCTATTTTATTTGGCTGTTTTTCTTGTCATGGCGACGTTTTCAACCGCGGGTCCCATGGCGCAATCCCCCCCTGCCGGAGAAGAACTTGAGGAATATCAGTCCTTCAAGGGCACAATCGCCGAGGTGGCAGTTTCTGGCAACCGGAGAACCGAAACCTCCCTTATAGATCTCAATATAGAGACCAAGCAGGGCGATGAATATTCCTCGCAGATGGTAAAAGAGGATCTGAAAAGGATATACGAACTTGATTTCTTCCAGCAGGTTCTTGTTGACGTTAAGCCAATTGAAGATGGCCTCAGGGTTGAGTTTATCGTTGAAGAGAACCCGGTACTCGCTGACCTTAAGCTTTCTGGAAACGACAAACTAAAGGAAGATGACATAAAGGAAGCTGTGGCATTTAGAGAAGGACGCATCGTAAGCCTGAGGAAGATAACGGAAGGCAGGGAGATAATACTTGCCCTTGCTTCCGATAAGGGTTTGGTTGGAACTGAGGTCGAATATGAGATCGAACCCAGGGGAGATGGAGTCGTTGACGTTGTTTACAGGATTGACGAGGGAGATAGAAAGTACATAAAAGAAGTCGAGCTTGTCGGAAACAGCAAAATTGAGACGAAGAAGATCAGAAAAAACATGTATTCAAAGCCCAAATATTTTCTCTCTTTTATAACGAAGAGGGGGCTTTTCAAAATTGAAGAGATAAAGAGGGATTCCGACAGAATAAAAGCGGTTTACATTGATAACGGATATCTTGACGTAGGGGTTTCTGAACCTGGAATTCGTTACGATGAGGGAAAAGACGGCTATGTGGTGAGTTTCTCAATAGAAGAAGGGGTTCAGTACAAGGTATCCAGGATAACTTTCTCCGGGGAACTGGCTGGAGACCAGGATGAAATCCGCCCGGAACTCGAGCTCTTGCCGGACTCTGTTTTCAGTAGTTTCGTTCTTCAGGCCGACATCGGGAGAATAGCCGATTTCTACGGGGACAAAGGATATGCTTTTGCTAACGTAACTCCTGATGTGCGGCTTGATAAGGGAAACAACCTTGTCAGTATCGATTACTCGATTGAAAAAGGCGGGGAAGTACACATAAGAAACATAAATATTTTGGATAACACCAGGACTAGAGACCATGTTATAAGAAGGGAACTTTCACTTGAGGAACAAAGCCTATACAGCGTTTCCAATCTAAGGGCCGCCCGCTACGAGGCTGCTCGCCTCGGTTACTTTGAGGATACCATTGAGGTGCTAACCCATAGGGTTGAGGGAACAGAGGATCTTCTGGACGTCGACATAAAGGTTGAGGAACGTCCCACCGGATTTTTCAGCTTCGGCGGGGGAGTAAGTTCCGTGGAGAATTTCCTTTTTGCGGGTCAGATACAGGAATCCAACCTTTTCGGATACGGCAAAACCCTCTCTCTGGATGCCCAGATCGGGGGCGTAACCAAGACCTTAAGTCTTAACTACCGGGATCCGTATCTTTTCGGTACCAACTGGCTCCTGGATATCAGCATGTATGCTCATGACAGAGATTACAGGGATTTTGAGAGAGCGGCCAGGGGTGTTTCTCTGGGAGTGGGAAGAAGGATAAAGAGATATTTCCAAGTCCGGGTTTTCCAGGAATTCTCAAAACAGGACGTCCACAATGTCCGGGGGGATGCACAGCTCGTCCTGTCCGAAACGGAAAGAACTATAGTTTCGACCGGGGTAGGGCTATCTTGGGATAAAAGAAACAATTATCTCGATCCCACGAAGGGTTTTCTTCTGAGTACGGCGGTTGAGTACGCCGGGCTTTTTGCGGGCAACACCGAATTTATAAAGTACAACGCCACGGCCAAATCTTGGATTCCGTTCTGGAAAGGTACATATTTCGCCGCAAAGGCGAATTATGGGCTCTTGCATCTCATAGATGCTGGCGATGATCTTGTCGTGGAAGAGAGGTACTTTCTCGGCGGTCCGAACACACTAAGAGGCTTCCGCTACAGAAGGGTGGGCCCCAGAAGGCCTACCGACACGGGGGGTTATGTAATAATTGGTGGTGTTCAGCAAGTTCTGGCATCACTTGACTTTGTTGTTCCATTAAGCAAAACTGTCGGGCTTAAGGCCGTAGCTTTCTTTGATGTAGGTAATGCTTTTGACGAGGATGAGTTCAGTCTTAATCCTTCGAATCTCAGAAAGGATGCTGGTTTCGGTATCAGGTGGATATCTCCTCTGGGGCCAATGAAGCTTGATATCGGATTCCCGATAGGCGAAAGGCTTAGGGATGAGGAAAAATATGAAGTACAGTTTACAGTTGGGAATTTATTCTGATCAGGCAATTTATTTCTTAAGGAGGCATTGGATTAAATGAGAAGATGTTTTTTACTTGCTGCCGGATTTTTCATGTTATTTACATTTTCTGCTTACGCTCAGCAGAAAATAGCTTACATAGATATTAAGCAGGTTATCAGGGATTCAAAGGCCGGAAAGGCCGCCAATGCTTCGTTCCAGAAGGAAGTTGAAGCCAAAAGGGCCGTAATAGAGCAGAAGAGAAAAGCTCTTGAAGACATGAGACAGGATGTCATACAAAACGGAGCGGTGATGAGCGAAAGCAAAAGAAGAAACCTTGCCGAGACCATAGAGAAAAAGCAGAAGGATATGGAGAGGACTAGAGAGGACATAAGAATTGAACTTCAGAGGAAGGATCTCCAGTTGACCCAGAACGTCCTTAAGGATATAGAAGCTATAGTTAACAAAATAGGTCAGGAGGAAGGATTCGACATTATCGTCGAAAAAACCGAGGCAGGTATTCTCTTCGGCAGCCCAGCTACAGACATAACCAAGAAAGTCATATCGGTTTACGACGCTTCCAGATAAATGAAGTTGGGTGTAGATGAAATAAAGGAACTTATTCCTCACAGAGAACCTTTTCTGTTCGTTGACTCTGTTTTGGAAATTGAAAAGGGCAAAAAGATTGCCGCCGAGAAGCTGTTTTCCCCAGAGGAATTTTTTTTCAGGGGACATTTCCCCGGCAACCCTATAGTTCCAGGAGTGATAGTTACCGAAGCAATGGCCCAGGCCGGGGGAGTGCTCTTTAATTATTCTTTTGGAGAAGAACTGAAAAAAGAGGGTTTTGACAATGCCTATTTGATGGGTCTTGATCGTTGCCGGTTCAGAGCCCCGGTGGTTCCGGGTGACAAGGTGATTCTTGAGGTGGAACTGGTGAGAAGAAGATCGAGAATAATATTTTTTTCAGCGAAGGCTTCTGTGGATGGAAAAGAAGTGGCACAGGCAGAGATTTCTGCTTGCCTAGTATGATTCCCGGTGGGTTTTCTCACCTTGGATTCCCGCAACTTTTTAATTATTTTTTCGCTTGTTGAGGGGATAACATACTTAACTAGCCAAAACGTGTAATTCTTCAACGATTGCGGGAAGTTACGACTCGCTTAAAAAACGGCAGAAAATCGGGTGTTTTTGGGGTGTGCAAAAATAACGAAATTTGTGAAATTTCGTGTTTCGTAAGTCCCTCTAATCACTTGATCGTGATTTTCGGGTTTTGGCAGAAAAGTTGAGAGACTGCGGAGACAGGTTGCCCCCCTCTTTAATTTTTTCTTTGCTAGGGTTTCTGGGTTCAGGGTGGTTGGCAAAGATCGCCTCTACGATCTCATCCATAGTAGCTGGGATGGGTTCTATGAGTTTTTCTTTCTTCGGCATGTGGTTACCCCTTGCTAGAATAGTATATGCCGGTTCTTTCCTGATCTCAATCCCTATTAATTATTCGGGCAATGGCACTCTACAACATGCCCGTTAGGGTCAGTAACTTTAGTCGTACAGTTCACGGGACACTCTTCCCACTCCAAAATATCGCAACCTGCAATCAACAGGCAGAAGAGAATCAGGATTCTAAGGAAGTTGATCATTTTGGTTTCTCCATTATCCGGAGTACAACATAAGGGACCCAGCAGAGAAGCGGAAGAAGCAAAGTAGCAAGTGTTAAGCCTCCCCATATCCATGGGTTACGTCCACGCTTTTCTGCTCCCCTCCAACAAGCAAACGCAAAGACTGCGATAATGGCTAACCAAAGCAAGTAGAAGTGTGATGGCAAATTGCCCTTTACCCCTCGTTCAAATCCATATTGAAAACCTTCCTGCAATGTTCTTTGCTTCTTTGTCCCTTCCCAAAAGCCTTCCTCTGTTTCCCTAGAGTTTTCTTCTTTTTCACTAAAATCTTTCTTTGTTTCTCTAGGATTTTCCGTGAAGCCTCTTAGCGGTTCCGCTCCCGCAAGTTCCAAGAAGCTTACAAATGCTATATCTCCTCTCTCATCTGCGACTTCAATGGCGCTAGTGCCGTGAATGGCATCTCTTGCGTTCACATCCGCCCCTGCGTTTATCAAAATTCTTGCGACTTCAATATGACCTTTGAGTACCGCAAAATGAAGGGCGGGGAAACCCCCTTTTGTCACATTAACATCCATCAGGGCATCACTTGTTGCCTTTCTGACGGCTTCTATATCCCCATCTCTGACCGCTATTAAAAACATAAACTCTTCATGCGTGGCAGCTTCCCGAGCAAAGGATTCGGAGCCGAGGAAGGATACAAGACAGATGGCGAAGACGGCACTAAGCAGAATCGTCCTCATAACAATCTCCTTAAACCTGATCTCCGGCACACGTGGGTGTCGGGTCTTGTTCACAGTCAAAACGAGTTTGGACGTTCCGCTTATTTCCCTAGAACGGGTGTTGTATTAACGGAGACCCGACATAGCGGGGCCGTTTTAACTGTGAACGGTTGAAATTATAGCATGAAAAAGAATTTCTTGCTAGGTATACTGTTGTTAATGAGGGGTTGTGAAACACGGCCCCTCATTTTTTATTTGAAAAGGGTTAAACAAATAGGGATTGGAGGTAATTATGAATGATATGATTAAGAAGGTAGGCGAAACCTATGCGAAAAACATGGAGGATTTCTTGGAGGAACTCTCAGGAGAAAAGAGATTTAATGGGGAAGAACTTTCAGAAGAACAAGTCAAGGGATTAGAGTTTTTGATCAATAGTCAGTCTTGTACTGACCATGACTTTGAGGTGGGGAAAAAGGTTTTGTTCTTTTGGACTTCGGACCTGAGTAACCATCCTGTGATTCGTCGTACTTGCAAGAAATGCGGGATAACACAGCTATACGACGTGAAAAAGATTCAATCTGAGATTGAATCGACTGGGAATTATATACAATAGTGCCGAAACTCTACTGAATTAAGACTTCTTTGAGCGACTGAACTTGTGCTCAGATACATCCTTCCTCTGAATATTTACAGGCTGGACTACGGCTTTCGCTAATGCCTCTGGCGTAGCATCAACGCTAAACACCTCATTCATCTCCGATTGCGTAGGCTCATAGTCGCTTGGCAAAACCTCTACGTCCCTCGGAGTCTCTTTCTCGTCTGGCATATCAATCTCCTACGGCATATAGGTTACCCTGTTTTGTGGTCAGATGCTACTAAACGGGGACGGTGCAATCCCCGTCCCCGTGAAGGCAAGGAGGCTTGAATCACTATATCTACTGATTACGACACTCTTCCTCTGGGTCTATCCGCAGTTCCTCTGGGTAATCCCCGTTCTCAAGCGTGTACATGGCTCTCAATCCGTCTCGGTCAAGTTGTCCAGGGATTTCCACCAGCCTCTCCAGTTCTACAGAACGGCACACGGGACCACCAGTTGTCATCATAGTTCTCCAAACAGGCTGATTATGATTCCAATCATATCTGCTATGACTGAATCCGAGAGCATGGATAAGCTCATGAGTTACGGTAAGCAAAATAGACTTGTCGCAAGTGGTCACATGGTCGTATAGCTGTTCCTGACCTGACCCTCCCGAAGACGGCAGCTTCCATACCCATACGTGATATGCCCTGATTTCAGAGTTCCTGCCGTCAATGATGTGTGACACGGGGACGGCAACCCCGTGACCTCTCGGAGTATTAGGGGAAAAGTCGATGTATATCTCCCCATCGGGGATTGTATCATTCTCCGCCTCTGCCGGGACAGGGGTAGAACTTATCTGTATGTCGTAGTTGTCGGGAAGCGATTGATTTATCAATCTGACAGACTCTTCCACAAGCCCTCTTTCTTTATCCGTAGTTCCCTCTGCTATCCTTAGAACCGGTGACTGGTTCCACCGCACGACATAGCCGGGTCTTCTGATGTTGCTGTCAGGCTCTCTGTCCAGAACATCGGCGAGGAAGTCAATCAATGTTTCCTCGTCAGTGCTATAGCAATATTGGTTCTCGGGAACTACAGGGTCCGGTTCAACCGGTTCCACTACTTCCGGTCCAAGTGGACCCATCGGACCCATCGAACCTTCAATAGAGTCACCACCTCCACAACCAGCAACAAAAAGCAAAATTACGAATAAAGACAGAATCGTCCTCATGGCAAAACCTCCCAAGCTTGGCTTTGACCTCGGCACAAAATGGTGCCGGGTCTTGCTTACAACCAAAGAGACTTTGGACGTTCTGCTTATTTCCCAGACGGGTATTGTATTCACAGAGACCCGACAGGGCGGGTTCTCTTCAGTTGTAAGCAATTCTGACTATATCACACCGAGGTGGAATAATCTATGAGAAATGTAATCTTGAGAAACACCCCCGATTGCGTATAATCCCGCCAACCAAGTTTAGGAGAACGTTATGACTTTGAACGATAGAGAATACACCTTTAGTGATAGAGCAAAGGCGATAGAATGTATGGAAGAAAGACTGGCAACTCTTGAGCGGTTAGAATTTCATGTTATAAAAACAGAACGAGAAGAAAAGAAGACAGAGATAGAAGAAATCCGAATGGTTGTAGTAACCAAGGAAGGAAAATCTATGGCTGTTAAGATGGTGCTTATTCCAGAATAAATGAACAGCGATTCCGATTTAAAGTGAACACCTGGATCTCTTTTTCTTCTTCCTCAAAACAGATTTTATCACGTCAGG
>MKWU01005298.1_pt1 | contig 14169 bp, 13 predicted proteins | sample 809101 | NCBI WGS metagenome assembly MKWU01 (sample SAMN05860141, study PRJNA318959) | sponge metagenome | host: Aplysina aerophoba | place: Slovenia: Piran, Adriatic Sea, Gulf of Piran | collected 2013-05-07 | reverse complement strand
CAGCCGATTCCAGTGAGGCGGGCGCCGATCACGAGGGCGAGCCCTGCCGCTCCGATCGCCGAGTATTCGAGCGCTGCCCTGGCCGAGAGCTGCATCGTCCGGTGCGCGTGCAGTATCGCACCAGCGGCGAAAAGTACGAAGAGCAGCGCGAGCGCCGCGAGTTCGCCCTCAAGCGGGAAGAAGCGGAGCACCCAGCGCGCTTCGGCCGCGACCAGGCCGATGATCGCGGCAAATCCCAGGCTCTCGATCGGGTCGAGATCGCCGTCACGCATGAGTTCCACGCAGAGCAGCGCTCCACCTACGCCCGACGCCAGTACGGCCTCTTCGAGGCCGACATTGAGCAGGTAGCCCAGGTCGAAGAGGGCGAACGCAACGGCGTACGTGCCGAGCGTCGCGACGACGCGCGACGGGTGGTATGCCGCCAGATCTTGGCGTGCCGATCCGAGTTCTGCCGCGAGGACGGCGGTGAGACCGGCGACGAGCGCCAGACCGGCAGCGATGAGCCAGAGCCCGCCCACGGTCTCATCGACGAAAACCGGCATCACGAGCATGTACAGGGTTGGCAGGAAAAAGTAAGGCGCGATGTCGGTTCCCGACGCAAACGGCTCGCGGGCGGCGCTCTCGAGCACGCCGCGGAAGGCGAGGGCGCCCACGGCGGCGCCGAATAACACCATCCAGCGCGGTGTCGGCTCGATCAGCAGGAAGGCGAAAACGACGATCGACTGCAGTGCCACGAGCGTGACGAGCGGTGCCGTGATCGGGGGCATGGCTCGAAGGAGGCCGGTCGGCAGCGCCCTGCTCGCGGGCGATGGCGACGGGGCGGAGGCGGTCTCGGGTGTGATGGTGTCGTTCTCCGCTGCCATTGTTCCCCGCCCCCCGGCGGGCTACTCGTCGGCGAGCCGCGGTTCCTCCTCGCCGAAAAGCTCCGCCGCGTTGTGGTAGCGGATGCGCGCCGCTTCTTCCGTCGTGATCCCTACCTCGATGAGCATGCGATCAAGGCTCTCGACGTGCGGCGCGATCTCGTGGTCGCGACAGTCGGAGCCCCACACGAGCTTCTCGACTCCGATCTCGTACCCGATGAGCCGGCGCTCCACTGCATGACGCTCGATCGTCTCGCCGCCCGAGAGGTCAAAGAGCACATGGTGCCGCCAGCGGGCGACCGACGCCGCCTCGTCGTAGTTGCCGGTGCCGCCCATGTGTGCGCCGATGATCCGAAGCTCGGGGAAGTTGTTGGCGATGCCGTCGAGGTGGAAGGGCCGCATGCGCGTTGCCGAGACGTCACGCGGTTGCATGCGTCCACGCTCGCGCACACGGCGAAGGGTCTCGGCCGCGACCGGGTCGCGTCGGGGGTGTGTCCGGGAGTAGTCGACGCCGCCGCCGATCACCCCGAGGTGGAAGAGGACCGGCATCCGCAACTCCTCGGCGATGCTGTAGACGCCGAAGTAGCGGTGACTATCGTAGCGCTGGTGGCTCCCGATGATCTTGAGACCGCGGTAGCCGAGCGCGTGCAGCCGCCTGATCTCCCTCGGTGGGATGTCGTCGACGTCCACCGCTGCGACGGGAACGAAGAGATCCTCGTGTCGCCTCGCCATCGCCAGGGCCTCTTCGTAGTCGGGGCCGAAGCGTCCCCCGGAGAGCAGCGAGGCGCGCGTCACACCTGCCGAGCGCAGGGCGTCGGCCCGCGCCTCGATGAGGCGGACCGTGTCGCCGCCGCCGGGCTGTTCCCAGTCCCGCGGGAAGTGGCAGTGAACGTCCCAGAGCACACGCCATGATATCCCGCGCGCGCTCGTAGGCTGAACCTGTCGCCGGGGAGGAATGCCGGCCCAGGTAGCCAGGGGCCGGGCTCGGGTCGCCGGCGAGGCGGCGGCTACAGGGTCACGAAGAGGGAGCGGCGGAGGTCGGCGAGGCCGCAGGCCCGCCAGAAGGCCAGCGCGCCGGGATTGCCGGTGAGCACGTCCACCTCGAGCCGGATCGCTCCGCTCGCGCGGCAGGATCTCGAGATTTCGCGGACGGCGGCTTGCCCGACGCCGATGCGACGAGACGCCGGCACGACGTAGAATTCACTGATCTCCGCGATCAGTGCCGTATCCGGCCAGTCCGTGGCGAGGCGGATGAACGCAAATCCGGCGCGTGTCCCACCTGCCCGGATCCAGACGAGCTGGCGGTCCTCCAGGTCCTCGAGCAGCGCCCGCCGGTACTCGGCGACGCCGTAGGGGAGCGGCGCCAGCGGATCGGCCGCATCGAGCTCCTCCCAGTAGTCGGCGAACATGAAGAACAGCTCGTCCCGGTCGGCATCGGCGACGGGCTCGAGGTCGACGGCCGGCGCCTCTTCCCCGTTCGGGCCGAGTCTCTGCATCAGGCTCCTAGCCGATCGCCGGACGCTCGCCGCCGGGCGGAATCAGCTCCCCGAGGTTTGCGATCGCGTCGTCCCGTCCCGACGAGCCGCTCCGGTCGATCAGCAGCGCCGCCATACCGGCCCGGCGCGGTCCCGCGACATCGTGTTCCCAGGAGTCACCGACGAAGAGTGCCTCGCCGGCCGCGACGCCGGCTTCACGCAGGGCCGCCGCGTAGACGGCGGGATGAGGCTTGCGGTAGCCGATACGAGCGCTCGTCAGCACCGACTCGATGAGCCCGTCGAGCCCGAGCGAGCTCGCCACCTCCGGCAACTCCCAGAGGTGATTCGACACGATATAGCAGCGCACGCCGCTCGCTGTGAGGGCGCTCAGGGCGGGCCGGGTGTCGTCGAAGAGGCGAAAGTGGCGCGGGTCGCTCTCGATCTCGGTGACGCGGTCCGCGATCGGTTCGATTACGCTGCCCGTCACCCCGGCCGCGGCCAGTCGCCGACGCGTGAGCGCGATGCGCAGCCGGCGGTAGCTGGCGGCGTCGGTGGATGCCGCCGAGTGGTCGACGCCCACCGGCGTGCGCCACTCCTCCCAGGCGTCTTCGATCCAGGGTCGTCGCGCTTCCCCGTCGAGGGCTGCCCGTTCGAGGCTCACGCCGTACTCGGCCGCAGCCTGCTCGTAGAGGGCGACGTGCTCCGGCTCATAGCAACCGAGCGTGTCGTGGAAGTCGAAGAAGACGACGCGTGGAGGCACCTCTCCACGATACCGCCGGGCGCCCGTAGCGGCAGGGTCATCGACACGGATGCCGCTCACTGCGCCGGACCGTGTCCGGCCTGCCTTCGCGGTCCGCCGTGCCCCGTGCGCCCGGACGCCGACGTCCCGACGGGACGAGGGGTGGCGCGTCGCATTGCCGGCGCCGGCGGATCCTCCGGTCGGGGCGAGGAGTCGTCCGGCGAGGAGGCGGGATGCGCCGCAGCGACCGATCCCGGCGCCTGTCCCGGGCCGGTCCGCTCGGGCTCACCGGCAAGCAGGGACAGCAGCGACTCGAGCGAGCGCAGCCACTCGTCGCCGAGCGCCGAGCGCTCGACGCGCAGGTGCGTGCGTCCGCGCCGAACGGGGGCGGGGAGGGCGGGCAGACGTCGCTCGGCGAACCGGTGCTCCTCGCTGGCAGTGACGATGATCTCGCTTCCCTGCCCGCGGACGGCGACGATCTCCGCGGCGCGGGCGAGAAGCCTCAGCCGGACGAGCGTGTGCAGCTGCTGGAGGGCGGCAGGCGGCGGCCCGAAGCGATCCCGGATCTCTCGCTCGAGTTCGTCCGCCTCCTGGAGCGTCGTCAGTCCCGCGATCTGCTGGTACAGGGCGATCCGCGCCTCGATCTCGGCGACGTGACTCTCCGGGATGAAGGCCGCGACCGGGAGGTCCAGGACGACATCGCTCTCGCGGCGCGCCCCGATGGTTGCCGGCGCCCGCGACGGTGCGGCCGCCGCGCCCCCGGCCGCCGCGTGCGACGCCTTCATCGAGTCGACGGCCTCGGCGAGCATCTGCGTGTAGAGGTCGAAGCCCACCGCCGCGATCTGCCCGCTCTGCTCGGCGCCCAGCAGGTTGCCGGCACCGCGGATCTCCAGATCCCGCAGCGCGACCTGAAAGCCCGATCCGAGCTCGCTCGCCTCGAAGATCGTCGCAAGCCGCTGCTGGGCCGCCTCCGTGAGGGCGCGGTTCCGGTGGTAGAGGAGGTACGCGTACGCGTGGTGCGAGCCGCGGCCCACGCGTCCGCGGAGCTGGTAGAGCTGGGCGAGACCCAGCGCATCGGCGCCGTCCACGATCAGCGTGTTCACGCGCGGGTTGTCGAGGCCGGACTCAATGATCGTCGTGCAGACCAGGACGTCGTAGGCCCCCTCCGCGAATCGCTCCATGACGCTCTCGAGGAGGCGTTCCGGCATCTGGCCGTGGGCCACGGCGACACGAGCCTCGGGGACGAGCTCGCGGAACCGCTCGGCGTAGGAGGCGATCGAGCGGACGCGGTTGTGCACCAGGTAGGTCTGGCCGCCCCGCTCCATCTCGTGGAGCACGGCGTCCCGGGCGAGCTGCGGGTCCCACTCGGAGACGTAGGTCCGGACCGCTTGGCGTCCCTCCGGCGCGCTCTCCATCATCGAGAGGTCACGGACGCCGGCGAGGGCCATGTGAAGCGTGCGCGGAATTGGCGTCGCCGAGAGCGTCAGCACGTCCACCTCCAGACGCATCCGCTTCAGTCGCTCCTTATGGTGCACGCCGAAGCGCTGCTCCTCGTCGATCACGACGAGGCCGAGGTTGGCAAAGTCGACGTCGGGCGAGAGCAGGCGGTGGGTCCCGATCAGCACATCAACCCTGCCCGCCCGCGCGCCCTCCAGGATCTCCTCTACCTCGGAGTCGGTGCGGAAGCGGGAGAGCGCCTCGACCTGGACGGGAAAGGCGCCGAGCCGCTCCCGGAACGTCCGCAGGTGCTGCTGGGCGAGCACGGTCGTGGGGACCAGCACGGCTACCTGGTGGCCGTCCCGTACGGCCTTGAAGGCGGCGCGCACGGCGACCTCCGTCTTCCCGAAGCCGACGTCGCCGCAAATCACCCGATCCATCGGGAGCGGTCTCTCCATGTCGGCCTTCACTGCCGCGATGGCCGCTCGCTGGTCGTGCGTCTCCTCGTACGGAAATGCCGCCTCGAGCTCGTGCTGCCACTCGTCGTCCGGGGGGAACGCACGGCCGTGGAGCAGCTGTCGCGCGGCGTAGAGCTGGACCAGCTCGGCCGCAACGCGCACGACGGCACTCCGTGCCCGTGCCCGTGCGCGGCTCCATTCCGCCGTGCCGAGCCGGGTGAGGTGCGGAGCCTGATCGGAGGGACCGACGTAGCGGGCGACGCGGTCCAGCTGCTCGATCGGGACGTAGATGCGGTCCGCGCCCGCATAGCGTAGCTCGACGTAATCGCGTTCCTCGCCCGATACCTCGCGCCGAACGAGTCCGCCGAAGCGCGCGATGCCGTGATCGGCGTGGACGACGAAGTCGCCCGGGGAGACGTCGGCGAGGAACCGGGCGCGGCGGGTCGGTCGTCTGGTGAGCGGGCGGGCCTGCTGGGTGAGGCCGAAGAGTTCGCGGTCGGTGACGAGCGAGACGGCGCCTATGGCCCTGCGCAGCTCCCAGCCGTCGGGCAGCGCGCCCTGGACGAGTGCCAGCTGGCCGCGCGCCGGCGCCGCGTCGAGCCCGACCTCCACGACGGCGTCGATTCCGGCCTCCTGGAGCAGTTCGCGGTAGCGCTGCGCCTGCTGAGTCACGACCACCACCTGGTCGCCACGCTGCAGCTGGCGTGCGGCGTCGGCCGCGTGATGGTCGAGCCGGCCCGCGTAGCCGGCCGCCGGCCGGAACGGGAAGCGCCGCTCATCCGATCCGCGACCGGTCGCCCAGCGAGCGAGCAGCGCCCGGGACGCCCGCCCCTCGATCGCGTAGCTGAGGTCGGCCAGGGGCGCATGCGGCAACGGCGCGCCCGCCGGAAGCTGACGACGGTCAGCGAGCTCTGCGGCGCGCTCGCGGGCGAGCTCGTCGAGATCGGCCGACGCCGCCTCGACGGCTTCGCGTTCGTCAACGATGAGGAGGCCGTCGTGAGGAAGATGATCGAGCAGCGTCGGCCGCTCGAGGAGGGGGCCGTAGAGCGATGCCACCGGCAACGCGCCGCTGCGCAGGGCCGCGATCTCGGACTCGAGCTCTTCGGACCACTCGCGGCCTGCACCGCGGCTGGCGAGCCGGGCGGCGAGGGCCACCAGCTCCTCGCGGGAGGCGAGCCACTCGGTCGCGGGGCCGAGGTCGACGCTCGCGAGTCTGATGGTCGTCCTCTGGGTGACCGGGTCGAAGGCGCGGATCGACTCGACGGTGTCCCCGTACCACTCGATGCGGACCGGGGCGTCGCGGTCAGGGGGGAAGATGTCGATCAGGCCGCCCCGCCGCGCTGCGTCGCCGGGCCCTTCAACGAGCGGGCCCAGCGCGTAGCCGGCCTCGACCAGCCCTCTCGCGAGGGCATCGAGCGGCACCCGCTCGCCGACCGTGACCGTCCCCGGGCCGCGGGAGAGATCGGCGGGCGCGAGCGTGCGCTCGACCGCGGCCGCCGTGGACGCGACGACCAGCGGTGGCTCCGCCTCGGAGCCGCTGGCCAGGCGCCGGAGCGCCGCGATGCGTCGGGCGGTCGCAGCCGGTGACGGACCGCGCTGGTAGGGGAGAGCCCCCCTCGCGGGGAGGTGGACCGCGGCATCGCCGACCCAGGATGCGAGCTGCTCCGCGAAGCTCTCGGCATCGTCTTCGCGCGGGAGCACAAGGACGGTCGGCCGTTTCAGAGTCCGCCAGAGCAGGGCGGCCACCACCGGCTTCGCCGCATCGATCACGCCGATCACGACCGGTCGTCCGTCCCGCAGGCGCGCCGCCGCCCGTGCGAGATCGTCCGTGTCGCCGAGCGCCTCGAGCAGCGGCCGCAGATCCACGCGCGAACCCTCGTCCCGTGCGTCCACATGAACGGGGGGACGTGGCGTCCACGTCCCCCCGAGCGGGCGCTGACATCGATGCGTTCAGTGTAGCCCCGGGGCCGCCGGGCGACGCCCGGGGCCCGCCCTATCCGCCGGGCGGGGCGTTCTCACCGGCGCCGCGTCCTCCCGGGGCGTCGCCGCGGTTGAAGTGCCGCATCGCCGCCTCCAGGCCGTGTGCCACGGCGTATTCGACGGCGTGGGCGGCGAGCTCGACGCCGGCGTCCAGAGCGCGGCGCTCGGCGGGGGTCGGTTGCGCCAGCACCCATGAGGCGACGCGATCCGGATCGCGGACGGGACCGCCGTCGTCGTAGGGGCGGTCGATCCCGACGCGGACGCGCGGGACATCCGTCCCACCGAGCGCGTCGAGCACCGACTTCACGCCGCGATTGCCGCCGTACCCGCCGCCGGGGCGCAGGCGAACACGCCCCGTCTGCAGGTCGAGATCGTCGTACACGAGGAGCAGCTGCGCCCGGTCGAGCCCCCGTCGCCGCGCCTCCGCGGCGACCGGCGGACCGCTCTCGTTCATGTACGCCCGCGGGCGGATCAGATGCAGCTTCCGGCCGCTGAGGCGGATCGTGGCCCGGTCGACGCGGCCGTGGCGCTTGAACGCGGCCCCGTGCCGCCGGGCGAGCAGCGCGACGCAGCGGGCCCCCACGTTGTGCCTCGTCCCTCCGTACTCAGGGCCCGGATTCCCGAGACCGACGACGAGTACCGGGAACTGATCCGCGGCCGACCGGCTCGGCTCCCCGGCACGGGGATCGGGGCCGGCCGCGGCGGGTGCCGGCTTCGCGGGCGCCGCTCGCCCGGATCCGCGACCGCCAAAGAACGCGGCGAATCGTGTGGGCATGGCCTGATGGTCAGCAACTCGACCATCCCGCGCAACCGGCCCCCCTCGGCGGCAGTGCGGGCGGCGGCCGCGCGGCGGCCCTGGCGTGGCCCCCTTCGCTGTTGCCGGTGGCTCACGGACGCTCCTATGCTGCGGCCACGCCGCGCCTGGCGGCGCCGCGTCGTGGAGTCTCGAGGGGGACGGATCGCATGAGCGAGGCACCGGCAGAGATCGTGGCCTCGGCACGGGCCGCCGGCCGCACGTTGCTGAGCGAGGTCGAGTCGAAGGCGCTCCTGGCGGCGGCCGGCATCCCCGTCACGGAGGCCCGGCTCGCCACCTCCCCCGGCGAGGCCGCGGCGATAGCCGGGGAGTTCGGCTTCCCTGTCGTGCTGAAGATCGCCTCGACCGAGGTCGCGCACAAGTCGGATGTCGGAGGAGTGCTCGTCGGCGTCGCCGACGAGGCGGCGGCGGGCGAGGGCTACGACGGTATCGTCGCCGCGGTCGGCCGCGCCGCGCCGGGGGCGACCGTCGACGGTGTGTCGGTGCAGCGGCAGGCGGAGGCCGGTGTCGAGGTGATCGTCGGGATGACCAGCGATCCCCAGTTCGGGCCGGTCGTGATGTTCGGGCTCGGCGGCATCTTCGTCGAGGTGCTGAAGGATGTCGCGTTCCGGCTGGTCCCCCTCGCGCCTCGCGATGCGGCGCAGATGGTCCGGGAGATCCGCGGCCTGCCGGTGCTGGAGGGCACGCGGGGCCAGCCCGGCGTGGACCTCGAGGCGCTCGAGCGACTGCTACTCTCGGTATCGGCCTTCATCGAGGCCCATCCCGAGGTCGTCGAGCTCGATCTGAACCCCGTCTTCGCCTACCCGGTCGGCCACCCCGCCGGTGGCGCCGTTGCCGTCGATGCCCGCGTGGTCCTGGGCGAGGCGGTGCCGGCATGACGGCCGTCCCGCCCGCCGTGGGACGCATGCCGGTGGACCGTGCACGCCTCGATCGCATGCTCAACCCGCGCACGGTGGTCGTGGTGGGGGAGAAGGGGCCCGGCTACCAGTTCCTCAAGAGCCAGCTGGAGTACCGGGGGAACCTCTACTCCGTGCAGATCGACGAGAAGGAGATACCCGGCATCGAGGAGATGGGTGTCACAAACCTTAGCTCCCTCGGCGACGTGCCGGGCGAGGTCGACCTCGTCATCTCGGCGGTGCCCCGGCCGGTCGTGCCGCTGATCACGAGGCAGGCCATCGCACGCGGCGCTGCCGGCGTGCACTTCTTCACCGCGGGCTTCGCCGAGACCGGTGACGAGCAGGGCCTTGCACTGCAGGAGCAGCTCCTCGATCTGCTCCGTGAGGACGGGATGCCGGCGATCGGGCCGAACTGCATGGGCGTCTACAACCGTGCGCTCGGCCTCCGTTTCCATCCCGCCCAGGACGTTGGGGGTGACGATCCGGAGGAGGGATCGCTCGCGATCCTCTCCCAGAGCGGGACGCACGGCGTGAACCTCACCGTGGGCGCCCAGCGGGCCGGCGTGCGCGTCGGGCGCACCATCTCCTTCGGCAACGCGCTCGTCGTCAGCGAGAGCGACCTGCTGGCCTACCTGCGGGATGACGCGAGCACGAATGCGATCGCGATCTACCTGGAGGGCGTGCGCGAGGGCCGGCGCTTCTTCGAACTTCTCCGCGAGACCGCCCGCCTCAAGCCCGTCGTCGTCTGGCGCGGGGGCGAGTCGCATGCCGGCGCCCGCGCGGTGCGCTCGCATACCGGCTCGCTCGCCTCGGAGAAGGCCATCTGGGACGCCATGGTGCGGCAGGGCGGGGGCCACCCCCCCCGCCCCCCCCCCCGAGGCGGGGGCGCCCGCGGCCCCCCCGCCCCCCCCCCCGCCCCCCCCGGGGCCGCCTCGCGCTGATCACGATGACCGGCGGACAGTCGGTGGCGATCACCGACGAGTTCGAGCGGGCCGGTTTCGAGGTTCCGGAGCTGGGCGCGGCCTCCTACGAGACACTCGCCCAGTTCTACAACGTCATCGGAGGCTCCTACCGCAACCCCTTCGACGCCGGCGGGACGATCCGCGAACTCGAGAACCTCGGGCGGCTGCTCGAGGTCGTCGAGGCAGACCCCGCCATCGACGGCGGTGTCGCCATTGACCTCAACGTGCGCCTCTTCGCCGACGAGCCGGAGCAGTTCACGCGCATGCTGGATGCGCTGGAGCGCTTCCGCGAGCAAAGCGGCCAGCCCGTGATCGCGACGCTGCACGTGCTGGTGGCGACGCTCCAGATGACCGATCGCGAGGACGAGTCGCGCGAGGCGGTCCTCGCCCGCGCGCGCGAGCAGATCGTTGGGCGCGGATTCGCGGCCTACCCGGACTTTCGCCGTGCCGCCGCCGCCCTGCGGCGCGTCGTCGATTACCAGGAGTGGCGGTCGGCGACGGGAGGCGCGTGAGCATTCCGCCCTCTCGCGATGTGGACGGACCGGCGGTGGAGAGCAACCCCCAGATCCCGCGCCTTTATCTCGACAACGCGGCGTCGGCACCGACCCGCCCCGAGGCGGTCGAGGCGATGATTCCCTTCCTCGGAATGGGCGCGACGAACCCGTCGGCGCTGCATGCCAGCGGCCGGCGAGCCCGCGAGGGGCTGGAGCGGGCCCGCGAGCAGGTCGCGGCCGTGCTCGGCGCGACGCCCGAGGAGGTGGTCTTCACCTCGGGCGGTACCGAGAGCATCAACGCCGCGATCAAGGGCGTGGCGATCGCCCAGCGCGATGCCGGAGTCGGCTCCCACCTCGTCACGACCGAGGTCGAGCACCACGCGGTGCTGCACTCGATGCACTACCTGGAGCGGTTCGGCTTTGAGGTCGACTACATCCCCGTCGATGGGGAGGGACGCATCGATCCGGCCGCAGTCGGAGCAGCGATGCGCCCGGACACGGCGCTCGTCTCGGCGATGTACGCGAACAACGAGGTCGGGACGATCCAACCGATCGTCGAGATCGGTGGGCAGGTGCGTGCCCGCTCGGCTGCCCTCGGTCGCCGCGTCCCGCTGCACACGGACGCCGTGCAGGCGGCGAGCAGCCTCACACTGGACGTCGACAGCCTCGGCGTCGACTCGCTCTCGCTCTCCGGCCATAAGTTCGGCGCCCCCAAGGGCACGGGAGTTCTCTTCCTCCGCCGGGGCGTGCCGTTTGTCGAGCAGCTCTCGGGCGGCGGGCAGGAGCGGCAGCGGCGCTCGGGAACCGAGAACGTGGCGGGTGCCGTCGCGCTCGCGACGGCGCTGTCGCTGGCGCAGGCCGAGCGCGACGAGTTCGTGCGCCTCACGCGCTCGCTGCGCGACCGCCTGCTCGCCGGGCTGCTCGCGGCGTGTCCCGATGCACGCCTCAACGGATCGCGCGAGGGGCGGCTGCCCCACAATCTGCACCTCTGCTTCCCCGGAGTGGAGGGTGAGAGTGTGGTCCGGGCGCTCGATGAGCTCGGGATCGAGTGCTCGGCGGGCGCCGCCTGCACGTCGGGGGCCTGGGAGCCCTCGCACGTGCTGCTCGCGATGATGGTGCCCCTGGATTGGGCGGTCGGCTCCGTGCGGCTCACGCTTGCTCCCGATCTCTCCGCGGAACAGATCGATCGCGTCATCCGCGAGCTCCCGCGGGTCGTGCATCGGCTTCGGGACGAGGGCGGGCCGCGCTCCGGCGCGACCGCATCCACGCCGGCGACGTCCGCGCAGGGCGCAGCGCCGTAACTGTATATGCTCTTTACAGATCACGGGGTCGCAAGCTATCATCCGCGTACGTCGATGATCCCCGTCGGCGTGTCGCAACGACTGGATGACTCCCCGTGTCCGACACCGTTTTTGACGACTACCTTGACCTGGTCGAGGCTGCCCGCGAGCTGAACATCCATCCCCAGAGCCTGCGCCGTCTCATCAAGCAGAAGCGCATCCCGGCAACGATGTTCGCCGGCAAGTACCTGATCGAGCGCGACAAGCTGGAGATCTTCAAGTCGAGCTACGACCCCCGTCCCGGACGCAAGCCGATCCGGCGCCTGCTCTGAGCCGGGTCGCTCCGCGCCGGCCCTAGTCGAACTCGGAACGCGATCCGTCGGTGCCGCGAAGGTAGCGGATCGCCGACGCATGCTCGTCGTCGGAGATCCGTCCCTGGCCGTGCAGGAAGGTCAGGAGTACCTCGAGCGTGAGGATCGGGTGCAGCCGCACGCCGATCTGCTGCAGGCGGCGCTCCGCGCCCTGCTCGCGGTCGATGAGCACCACCGCGTCGTGCACGTAGATGCCCGCCTCGCGCAGCCTGAGCACCGCCTCCACCAGCGAGCCGCCCCCGGCCGCGAGGTCGTCGACCACGAGCGCGGTGTTGCCCGGCCGGTAGATTCCTTCGATCTCGACGCGCGATGCTCGCGTGTCCCAGGCGGGCCGCGGGCGCACGTAGAGCAGCGGCTGGCCCATCTGCAGGGAGAGGGCCGTCGCGATGTGCAGGCCGCCGATCGGCACGCCGGCGATGAGCTGGAAGGGCTGGACCGGGCGGTGGCGCAGGGAGAGAGCTGTGCGGAGCTCGTCGTCGATCAGCCTGGCGATCCGCGCGAGACCGCCGGGCCGCGCGATGATGAGCTTCGGGTTGACGAAGACGGGCGAGTTCTCCACCGTGCGCCCGAGCGTGTAGTCGCCGAACTGCACGCAGCCGAGCCGCCACAGCAGGTCGGTGAGCCACAGCCGTTCGCCGGATCCCCGCTCGCCCCTCGCGCGGCCGCCTGCGCCGCTCACGCACCCGCTCCCCGTCCGGCGCGCTCCCACGCCGCCGGGTTGACGAGATGATGCGGTCGCTCGCCGCGGAGCGCGGAGAGAAGGCCGTCGACGCTCAGCTCGGCCATCCGTGCGCGCGTCTCGTGCGTCGCCGATCCCAGATGGGGCAGCACGATCAGGTTGGGCGCCGCCAGGAGCGGGTGGTCCGGGGGTAGCGGTTCCGGCACGGTCACGTCGAGCGCGGCTGCGCCGATCTGCCCGCTCTCCAGCGCCGCACGCAGCGCGTCCTGATCCACCACGCCGCCACGGGACGTGTTCACGAAGATCGCCCCCCGCTTCATCGCCGAGAAAGCCGGCGCATCGAACATCCCGGCCGTCTCGCCCGTGAGCGGCACGTGCACCGAGACGACGTCCGCCGTGCGGAGCACCTCCCTCCACGGCGCGCGAAGGCCGGGAAACGCCACAGCGTCGCGGCGGCCGCAATAGGTCACCGTCATGCCGAAGGCCTGCGCGCGCCGCGCGACCGCGGAGCCGATGCGCCCGGGCCCGACGATGCCCAGCGTCAGCCCGTTCAGCTCGCGCCCGAGAAGCCAGCCCGGATCCCACGGCCCCCAGTCCCCCTCCCGGACGGCCGTGCTTCCCTCCGGCAGCCGGCGGGCGGCCGCGAGCAGCAGCGCGAACGCGAGATCGGCGGTCGCCTCCGTCAGCACGCCCGGCGTGTTGGTGACCAGCACGCCGTGCGCCGTGGCCGCGTCGACGTCGACGTTGTCGAAGCCGACGGCCATGTTGGCGACGACGCGCAGGTCGGGGCAGCGTTCGAGCAGTGCCTCGTCGACGCGCTCGGTCAGCATCGTGAGGATCCCGGCGCAGGGAGAGGCGCGTTCTGCGAGCTCGTCGGCCGTGGGCGGACGCGCCTCGGGCCAGGTATCGATCACGAGGCCGCGCTCGGATCGGAGCCGCGCCGTCGCCGCATCCGATGGAAGTCGGCGCGTGACGAGCACGCGGCACGTCCCGTTGCCCACGGTGCCCGGCGATGATGAGCGGCGGGGCTCCACGCCGGCATTGTATCGCCCGTGCGCGAGGCGCGGATGAGACTCCGTCGCCCCGGGTCGGCTACGGACCGGTCGGGCTCACGGCGTCTCCATCGCATAGCCCGCCTCGCGCCAGGCGTCATGACCGCCCTCGACGTTGTAGAGCGGCGAAAGGCCGAGGGCAGAGGCGAACTCGGCCGCCACCGCCGAGCGCTGCCCGGACTTGCAGATGAAGAGGATCGGTCGGTCGGTGACGAGCTCACCCGCTCGCTGCAGTGTCGACATGTGCGGAATGTTCACGGCGCCGTGGACGTGTCCCTCGGCATGCTCGTGCGGCTCGCGCGTGTCGACGACCTGTACGTCGCTCTCATCGATCATGCGCTTCGCCTCGTGCACATCGATCCGGCGGAATGGCTCGACCTCGTTCTGGTTCGTCATCGCTGCTTCCCGTGCTGCATCGGAGGCGGAGCGAGCTGCTCCCGATCGTTCACGTCCGGGCGGGGCCGGATCGACCGGAGTGTAGCAAGCTGCGCTCTTCGCCGCGCCGCCGTGGGGCAGCGAGTTCACCGCGCGCGGATGGGGATGCGGGCGCCGCGGCCGGCTCGCGGGGATCCCGTCGCGTCAATTGAAGCGCTCGGGAGCCTTGAGCCGCGTCGTCGCGACGAGGGACTCGAGCTCGCGCGCCGCCTCAAGCATCCCGCCGAGGATCGGGGC
>MKWU01005297.1_pt1 | contig 14176 bp, 11 predicted proteins | sample 809101 | NCBI WGS metagenome assembly MKWU01 (sample SAMN05860141, study PRJNA318959) | sponge metagenome | host: Aplysina aerophoba | place: Slovenia: Piran, Adriatic Sea, Gulf of Piran | collected 2013-05-07 | reverse complement strand
TTGCGCCATGCTGACCAGCCAGACGGAATTCGACCGAGACCTCTCACCCAGCTCCAGCGCGGCGTGAATGTCATCGCGGGCACCTAACCCGCAAAAGCAACTTTACAAATGGCGGGGAGTCCACAGCTACCAGCGGAAGCCTCAACTCCTACACCACGCCTGGGGACACGACCCCCTTCGGGTACGTGCTCAAGTCGGTGGAGGTCGCCTACCGGGACGATGAGGGCGCCACCGTTTCGGCGAGGTCACCGGCTCCGACCAGCCGACGTCCACATGCACGGACTTCACCGCGCCGGCGTCGTTTCCGTTCAGGAACATCGGCATCCGGAGTGGGCCTGTGGCCGGCGCCCGGCGAACTGATACAGCAGGTGCCGGAGAGCGCCGGCGACGCGCAAGCCGGGAAGAGGGTCGATCTCTCAGTGGTGTGTGGAGAAGACCTGCTGTCTGGCGCGCTCGATGCGCGATCTCCAGGTCATCGTCGCAACACTCCAGGACAAGGGTGCCCATCTCGCTGCCACCGAACAGCCCGTGGACACCTCGACCGCTGCCGGCAAAGCCTTCTTCGACATGCTCGGCGTCTTTGCCGAGTTCGAGACCAACCTGCGCCGTGAGCGCCAGGCCGTGGGGATCGCCGCGGCGAAGCAACGTGGCGCCTATCGCGGCCGCCCTCCCAGGATCGACATGGAAGCCATCAGACGACGGCTGGCCATGGGCCTGTCGGCGACGCAAGTCGCCCGCGAGCTGGGGGTCTCACGCGGAACCGTCTACAAGGCGAAGGCAGGCAGCGCGTGACGAGGACCGCCAGGTTCGTGTTCGCCCCCGAAGCCGGTGTCATCCATCTCGATGTGTGACGCCGAGCGCAAGGTCGTTCGAGTTACGTTCTGCAAGATGCTCATATATGCACGTTCGGGCCGCTTGGGCCTTGTCGGTGCGCGTCGCACCGGTCTTCCGTTCTTCGTGTCCTGACCGTTCATCAAGGGGTTTTTCGCACCGGAGCGAAGCCGCCTTCCGGCAGCGTCCGGCCTAGAAGCTGTATCTGAGCGAAAGGACGGTCCTCGTTTCCTCGATGTCCAGGAAGCCTGCGCCGTCGAGAGACACCCGCGCTTTCGCGTGGTTGAGGCCCAGATTGGCCGACAGCCCTCGTGCGATATCGTACTGGGCGCCCAGCGCGGTCGAAGCCTCGTCCTTGCCCTCGATGCGGCCGACCTGCCCCTCAAGCGACAGGGTCAACGCGCCAGTTTTCGTGCGGACGCCGGTGGCGACATACCAGCGATCGGCGTTCGGCCCTTTCGAAGCAAACTGCTCATAGCCGGCGCCCGCATCGACCGTGGTGCTGCCGTAAATGACCTCCCCGACAATGCCGAAGCCCCGGGTATCGAACCGTTGACCGCCGACCGGGGCATAGGAGCCTTCGGCCGTCCGCAGGGTCGCGCGCCAGTCCCTGGTGCCCGCCGGGCGCTGGAACGTCGCCCCCAGGTCGAAACCGCCGTCTTCATCGACCACGGCGCCGACGACCCAGGGGCCGAAGCGTCCGGTATAGCTGCCGCTCCAGTCTTCGAGCGCGCCCAGAAAGCCGTCGAAAGCCAGCACGGCATTGCCGGCGCCCCGCAGGCGCCGCGTCATTTCGCGCACGATGCCCGAGACATTGCCGCCCGACACCGTGCCCCAATAGCTGCCGACGGACAGCGCTCCATTGTCCGTGTAACCGTCGCCGGTCCCGAAAACGGTCGTCGGATCGGAGGCGTGCTGGCCGAAATAGGAAAGATCGACCAGCCAGCGGTTCGGCAACTGCGTCAGCGCGCTGACCTGGAAGTTTCCGATCAGGCTCGTATCGGTGTTGTCGTTGCCTTCGCTTTCGACAGACCACCGCGCATCCACCAGGCCCGTAAGGATGAAGGTCACGTCGCTGATTTCGACTGCGATCGGCTCCTCCATTGACGACAGGCTCTCATAGTTCAGGGGAACGGACTGAGCGGAGGCGGGACCGCCGGCGGCCAGACCGGCAACGGCAATCGCGGCGGGAACCAGGGCCCGCCGAACCCGCTTTGCTGCCATGGCTTTACGCCTTTGGTGGAAGGGTGGAATAGAAGGCCTGCCGCGCGATCGCCTGGCCGGCCTTCATCCCGGCCCTATGGTCGAGTTCCCAGTGCACGCCGCCATAGAGCCGGCTCATGCCGTTTTCTTCGGCCATGTGGCTGAGACTCGTCCAGCTCCGTGTAACGCCACGCAGTTGTGGCCAGAGCACCTCGTCCGGAGCCTGGCCTGAAAATGCGACATGGTCGCGTCCGACGAACAGCGCCAGCAGCTCCGCGGCGGCGGCGCCGAAGGTGGAATGTCCCGCCGGATAGGCCGGAAATTCCGGTGTGGGGATATAGCTTTGCCAGCCTGCCTGCCGGACCACGCGCGGGTCCGGATTGCCGAATGCCGGCGCGCGCACGCGAATGGCGCTTTCCGGACGGACGATGTCGTAATGGTATTTGCTGTCCCAGGCGGAAATGGAGGCATCGCACTGCGTCATGCCGATCAGCGCGAAGGCACGCGCAAGCTCGATGAAGGAGAACCCCCGGCCCTGCAGGATCTGCATCGCGATATAAACCATGTGGCCCGGCGGGGTGACGCCCCAGGGTCCGTCTTCCCAGAATAGCGCGATCTCCGCTTGCTCTTCGCTCCTGATTTCGCTGTCCATCCCTCCGAGTCGGCGGATGGTGTCGAACTCTTCGGCGAACTCGGGGCTCGCCGGATCGTAAAATCCGGCCGTCCTGAACTGCGAGCCGCTCGTCATCGTCCACGGCTTTATCCGGCCGTGCCCCGGATGGAGGCCGCGGTCGAAACTGGCAAATGCCGGGCCAGGCGCTGCGCCGTAAAACGGGCCGGTCGGGCGCCACCGCAGCGCATCGCTTCGCCTCTTGTAGCGTCCGAGATAGTACAAGGCCTCGCTGGGTTCCGAACCGTCGTCCGTGCGCAGGTCGAGCAACCGGTGGCCGACCTTGCGGCCCCATTCGACACCGAGCGACTTTGCCTCGCCGTCGGGGAAGCGGTTCAGGAAGGCCATGCGCTCGAACAGGAAGGGTTGCTGGAATGCTTCCGCCGCGCCTACGGCAAAGGCGATGCCATAGGCAACCTCCGGGTCGGCGCCGCGCGGGCCGGAGCCGATCCCGAAAGGCTCGTCATAGGCCCGGACGACCCCATTCGCAGCAAGGAAACCGGCTGCCATGGGGAGGCCGAAATTGTAGGCGGCCCGCGGCGGCGTAACCCTCTGGTCCCGCACCTGCTGCAGGACCGCATCGACCCAGAGGAACACGGTGTTCCAGTTCTGTGCCTCTATGATTTGACTTGCATAGGACGAGCGATGTCCCTGGGAAGCTACGTGCGGGCCGGCGCAGCCGGCCATGGTTAGGGTGGACGCGGCAGCAGCGGCGGCAGCAAGAAACTGCCGTCTGGTGTGGCCCATGGCGGTCCTTTCGGTTCCCGGGTGGATCGAAGAGGTTGTATGTGCAGTCGAAAGGTAAGCGCCGCGTCACCGACCATGTGCTCACTTCCAGGCCTCTGGCGAGCCCGGATGCGTCGAGCGTGGTTCCCTGGCGATGCGCGAGCATCGTCCACAATCGTTCCACGGTCGTGGCGGGAATGCGCGGACCGGAAACCGCGACGCGACGCTCCAGATAGGTGCGAATGAAATCCTGGCGCAGCATCAGGCTGTCGCGATCACTCTCGACGGGATAGCTGTCCGGAAAGCCGCCGCGTAGCCACAGCCGCGCGCGCGTTGCGCGAGTATCGTCTACTTCGAGAGCGGAAGGAGACGCCATGTCGATATATGCGATGCCCCACCACGAGGCCCGCCGTTGGCTCACCATCGCGCTGTGATCCTGAATCCGGCGTTGTGCCGGGGCTTGGCATTGTCGTTGTCGCTCTCCTGGCGGCGCGCATCTCGCGGCGCAGGCGCCAGCCGAGGCTGTATTCGCGCCGGCCCTGCGACATCCCGAACGCGATCTCGGGCGTCGAGGCGAACCGGTCGCCCAAGGCGGTGAACCCGTCCCGAGCCGCAGCTCCAGGCGCCGGCGCTCGTCGCCGTCGTCGTTGGCCGCAAGGCTCTCGAGCGTGCGCCGGCCGAGAAGCGCGTCCGCGCGGCCGCTCGCCGCAAGCCCCATGGTCTGCGTCAGCACCAGGCTCGGGCCCCTGTCCGAGTCCGGCCGCGGGTCCCAGCCGAACGAGCCTGCGATGCCGCGCTCACGGAACCCGGCGTTCTCGTGGGTCAGCAGGCCGCGCCCGCTTACCTCCGCCCGGATCCCGGTCCCTGGGTCCGACCAGGCAAGCCCGCCGCCGAGGTCGAGCCCGAAGCCGGTCTCGGCGTCGCCGCCGTCACGGCGCAGGCCGAGCTCGAGCCGCGGGCTGAGCGCGCCCGTGCCGATGGCGAGGCCTTTCCACGTTACGGAGCGCCCGGCCCCCGGTTTCCGTTCTGGCGTGGAATCGAAAAACACAAAGCGTCCCGGACCCCTCAAGCGACCCCCCGTAGCGGCGGATTCCGTTCACTCGACAGGCCTGGAATCTATGCCGTTTCGAAATATCGGCACACCTCCCAGACGGGAGGGAAATGAGAAATAATTTGGCGAAAACCGGGCAAACAGCGAGACTTTTTGACGCCCGGAGCGAGTTTGCACGGGCGGACGGGAGCTCCTGACCTGCCCCCGTTGACTGGTCCAGTTGGAATGGTAGTGCATTGGGGATTCCCAGCCAAGCTGGTCGGCTGGCGGAGTTCGAAGTCCCATTCTCTTGAACGAGGTCGCGGGAAACCCGCGCCATCAGTGACCGGAGCCGACAGAATGGTTCGGACCAGGCTTAACAGCGGGTGCCGCTACAGCACGCCAGTGCGCGAACGGCCTCTTCACCCCACCCTCGGCCAGTTCAAGCCCCAGCCGTCGCAGACACAAGCCCCCGTTACTCCCGCGACCGAGCCGGAGCGAAGCGTCGGTGGAGGCTTAACAGCACAGAGCCGAACTGGAAGCGAGCACCGCCTAGTCCTCAATCAGTGCCGTGACCAGACTTGGCTGCCAGCTAAGCAAAATGAGTACCGCGACGGTCGATATCAGGAACGGGATCAGGGCGCGGAAGATAGCTCCCGGTCTTGCGTTGACCATGCCGGCAGCCACGTAGAGGCCGGCGCCCACCGGCGGGGTCAGCAGGCCGAGAATCAGGTTGATGCAGACGACGACGCCGAAGTGGAACGGATTGATCCCGAACACGCCGATTGCGATCGGCATGAGTATCGGCACCACGATGATGAGCGCCGCGATGCCGTCGATCACCATGCCGACGACCAGCAGCAGCAGGTTCACCAACAACATGAAGACGAGCGGGTCGTCGGTGAGCCCGGCGGTCCAGCGGGCTACGGCCTGCGGCAACTGCTCGTAGATCAGGACCCAGCCGAACACGTTTGCCGCCGCGATCAGGAAGGTGACGGAGGCGGAGTTGATGGCGGTGCTGTACAGCACCTCCGGCAGGTCGCGCAGCTTCAGGTCCCGGTAGAGAAAGCGCCCGATCAGGAAGGCCGCGAGGACTGCGAGCGCCGCCGATTCCGTGGGGGTGGCGAGTCCGAACACGATCCCGCCGATGATGACCAGAGGGATCGAGACTGCCGGCAATCCTTCCATGATGGCGCGGGCGGCCTCCCTGCGGCTCCGTCGCGATGTCGCCGGGAATTGGACGAAGAATCCCAGGCCGGCGACGCAGATCAGAAAGGCGCCGGCCAGAATCAGCCCCGGGATAATGCCGGCGATGAACAGGTCGCCGATAGCGATCTGCGCCAGGACGCCGAAAATCACGAACAGCATCGACGGTGGAATGATGGGCGAGAGCAGGCCGCCGGCGGCTGTCAACGCGGCCGCGAACGAGCGGTCGTACCCCTCCTTCTCCATTTCGGGAACCATGACGCGGGACATCACGGCGATCTGAGCGACGGCGGAGCCCATGATCGAGGCCATCATCATGTTCACGACCAGGTTGATGTAGGCGAGGCCGCCGCTGACGCCGCCGACGAACACGCGCGCCATCTCGATCAGCCGTCGCGTCAATCCGCCCGCGTTCATCAGCTCTCCGGTCAGCATGAACAGCGGTATGGCGAGCAGGCCGTAGGCCTCGATGCCGCTGAAGAGTTGCTGCATGAACGAGCCGTAGAGCGCCTCGTTACCCGAAAGCCAGACATAGAGCGCGGCGGTGATAGCCAGCACGAAGCTGATCGGAACGCCGATCAGCAGAATGACGATGAAGACGGCGCCGCTCACGCGGCCTCTCGCGGCTCGCGGCCTGCAAGCGTGTCGGCGAGATTGGCGCTGGCGTGCAGGCTTGCGCTCACCGCGAGCCAGGGCATCACCAGCCAAACCCAGAACTTCCTGATGCCGATCGTGAGCGTCGGCTCGTCGTAGATGAAATTGAACGTGGCAGCCGAGAAGGCGCGCCTGTCGAAGCCCGCGGCCCCCACCCCGACCGGGTCGTACCAGATCCAGGCGAGCCAGATCAGGAACAGGCAGAAGGCCCAGAGCAGAAGATCGGTCCCGATGTCCACCCAGCGACGCAAGCGACCGCGCAGCACGGCAAGCACCAGGGTGACCCGTACGTGGCGGCGGAGATGCAACGTATGGCTGGCGCCGACGAAGACCAACCAGATCATTGTGTAGATCGCCAGCTCGTCGACCCAGTAGACCGCAATATCGGCGGTCCGGGTCACCACGTTCAGCAGGATCAGACCGACGAGGGCGGCGACGAGCCCGATCAGCAGCACCCTCTCCAGGCGTGCCAGATGATCGGAAAGCCGGGTCAGCACGAGCCGATCAGGCCCCGGTGTCCAAAGGGTGCCGGAACGGTAAAGGTGCGGTCGCGACGGCGAAAGGGGCGTGGCAGACCCGCTCCGCCGCCGTGACCGGCATGGTTGCCCGAAAGCCGGTCGTCACTCTGCTCCCGCCGCAGCGCGCATGGCGCCGAGCGCCGGCGCCTTCTCGCTCCAAATCGCCTCCCAGGCGGCGGCGGCGTCTCCGAAGAAGTCGGGACCGACCCTCTTGACGGTCTTTCCGGTCTTCTCCACCTCGGCGAGGAACGTGGGCTCCAGCGTGAGGTAGCTGTCGATCACGCCGTCCAGTTGCTTCTTCATCAGCCGGCGGATCGTCGCGCGGTCATCCTCCGAGAGCCCGGCCCAGACCTTCGCCGAGACCAGTCCGACCATCGGAAACATCATGTGGTCGGACACCAGGATCGTCTCGGCATGCTCGTAGTATTTGAGCTTCCAGATCAGCTCCAGGTCCATGTCGATCGCGTCCACCTGGCCGTTCGCCAGCGCATCGTACACCGCCGGCAACGGCATCGGCGTGGGCGCGGCACCGAGCGCATTGTAGAAGTCCTTGATCGGCTCGAACGGAGTGATCCTGAGCTTCTTGCCGGCGAGGTCGCCCGCGTTGCGCACCTCGTCGCGGGAGACGATCTGACGCAGGCCGGCCATGCCGTAGCCGATCCCCACCACGCCGACGTTTTGCGGGAGCAAATCCAGGAGATCCAACGCGACATCGCTCTTCAGCAGCGCCCCGGCCCCTTCGATGTCCTCGACCAGATAGGGCGCGTAGAACGCGCCAAAGTCAGGCACCCGGTTCGACACTTCGGCGATGGTCAGGAACGCCATGTCGAGCGCGCCGGACTGCAGCAGCTGCATCATCTGCGCCTCGTTGCCCAGCTGGCGCGAAGGGAAGACGGCGACGGAATGCACGCCACCGCTTTCGGCACTGAGTTCTTCGCCGAATGATCCGGCCGCCTTGGTCCAGATGTGAGGCGGCGGCGTGATTAGGCCGAGGCGGAACTCCTTCGCCTCTGTGGCCGTCCCCCCCAGTACCGCCACGGCAACGAGTGCGGCGACCGCACCCAAGCATTTCAAGCGTTTCATGACTTCCTCCTCTGCTTCTCTCTTTGGCTTCCAGAACTCCCAACCAATCGCCCACGCACGGCACGGCAGGTGCAGCAGGCGGATCAAACGACCACCCAGCCGTCCGGCGGCTCGCGCCCTGGATGGAGCACGCAGCAGGCAGCGCAGGTGCGGGCGCGCTCATCGGCGTAGAACGCCTCAAACAGCGGTGGCAGGTCGGTGACGATGTTGCTGACGGCGATCTCCACCCGGTGGACCAGCCCACCGCAGGTGAAGCAGAACCACTCAAAGCCGTCCAGCATGTCGCCGACGCGGGGCGCTTCCACCACAAGCCCGACGGAGCCCGGCACGGGCCGCTGCGGCGAATGCCGCACATGGGGCGGCAGCATGAAGACCTCGCCCGCGCGGATGGGCACGTCGTAGATGTGGCCCTCCTCCGCAATCTTGAGGACCATGTCGCCTTCGAGCTGGTAGAAGAACTCTTCAACCGGATCGTCGTGAAAGTCCGTGCGCCGGTTCGGTCCGCCGATCACCATCACGGTCATGCCGGCTTCCTCGAACACCAACTTGTTGGCGACCGGCGGCTTCAGGTGCTCGCGGTGAGCGTCGATCCAGGTCTTGAAATCGAAGGGCTTCAGAGTGGGATGTCTATCGCGGCCAGTCATCTGCGCCTCCTTTTCATTCGGCGGCATTCCGCACCGACCCGAGCCCGCAGCGTTCAAACGCCTGCCGCGTCGCGGCCTTCTCGGTGTCGGTGAGCTCCAGCATCGGCGGCCGCACCGGTCCGCCGACCTGGCCGAGCAATTCTTGCCAGTATTTCTGGTGCGCGTGCGGCTTGGCGCCGGGGCGCGTGCCCTTCAACGCCTGGCGCACCGGCTGCAGGCTGTCGCACACCCGCCGCGCCTCCTCCGCCTTGCCAGCGAAGGCGAGGTCGGTGTAGTCGCGCATGCGGCGCTCGGCGGCGGTCTGCAGCAGAAAGGGCGGCGAGGAGCAGAGATAGAGACGCCAGCCAAGCTCGAGGATGTTGTCTAGCCAGTCGTCCTCCGACGCCGTGCTGACCAGGAGCCTGTCTCCGGCCAGACGGGTGAGCGCGGCGTACATCTCCCTGGGCACGCTGTACTTGATGGCGACGATGTTGGGCAGATCGGCGATGCGCGCGCAGAGCTCGGGGCTCATCAGGTAGCCGCTGTCGGGATGGCTCCACATGGCGATCCCGATTTCGACCGCCTCGCTGATCGTCCGGTAGTACTCGAAGAGCACCTCGTCGCGGTCGGTCACGAAGTGCAGGACCGGCGCGTGCACGACGATGTAGTCCGCACCCACCGCCTCGGCATGACGGGCGAGCGCGATCACCGTCTCCATGTTCTGGTCGGAGCACGACGTGATGGTGCCCGCGCCCGTCCCCCGCGTGGCATCGGCCGCGATCTCGAAGACTCGCTTGCGCTCTTCCAGGGTCATCGAGAAGTACTCGCCCTGCTTGCCGCCGATGAAGAGCCCGTCGATACCCAGGTCATCGACCCAGTGGCGGACATTCGCGCGCATCCCCGCCTCGTCGATGGCGAGGTCGGGCTTGAAGGGCTGCAGCGCCGCCGCCCAGATCCCCGTCAGATGGGCCCTGGCATAGTCCTTGGCGTCGTCCCGGCGGTACTTCACGGCGTCGGCTCCCGTCCGCGCCCGGGTTCCTCGGCCGCGCGGATAGCCTTCCACACCCGCTCCGGCGTCATCGGCAGATCGATCTCCTCGACGCCGAAGGGCGCCAGCGCATCGAGCACCGCGTTGACGATCGCGGGCGGCGCGCCGATGGTCCCCGCCTCGCCCACGCCCTTGGCGCCGAGCGTGTTGAAGGACGAGGGCGTGCACATCCGGTCCAACCGGATGGCAGGCATGTCGTCGGCGCGCGGCAGCGCGTAATCCGCGAGCGAGCCCGTGAGAAGCTGGCCGTCAGCGTCGTAGACGACGCGCTCGAGCAACGCTTCGCCGACGCCCTGGGCGATGCCGCCAACGATCTGCCCATCCGCCAGGCGGGGATTCACGACCGTCCCGGCGTCATCGACGTAGCAGAGCCGCTCCAGCGTTACCTGCCCTGTCTCCGTATCGACCGCCACCTGCGCGAGGCAGCAGCCAGAGCCCCAAGCCTCTCCGTCAGCGGTATAGATCGCATCTGCTCGAAGCTCTTTGTCCGCACTTGCGGCGATCCGTTCCCAAGTGACGACCCGATCCTGCCATCCCGTGACGGAGAAGCCGCCGTCGACGAGGACGACGGATGGGGGCTCGGCGTTCAGCAGACGGGCTGCAAGCGGGCGTGCCTTCTCCAGCAATGCCTGCGCCGCCTGCTGCAGGGCGCTCCCGCCGATCGCGACGCTGCGGCTGGCAAGGGCGCCGATGCCATCGGGCACCTTGGCCGTGTCCCCATGAACGATGCTCACGCTCTCGGGCGAGACCGCGAGCTCCCGGGCGGCGATCTGGGCGAACGCGGTCTCTCGTCCCTGGCCCTGCGTGCTGGATCCGGTGACCGCCGTAAAGCGGCCTCCCTGTTCGAGCGTGATCAAGGCGCACTCCCATCCCCGGCCGCAGGGCTCGACGTAGAGGCTCCAACCCAAGCCGACTGTCTCTCCCTGATCCCGGCGCCAGTTCAAACGGTCGCGCATGAGACTGTAGTCGGCCAGCGTCAGCGTCCTCCCCAGCAAGGCCCCGCAATCGCCAGAGTCCAGAACTGTGCCGTTCGGGCGCGCCAGTGATAGCGCCTCTGCCGAAACGAGGTTGCGCAGTCGCACGATGACCGGGTCGAGATGGAGCTTGCGGGCGCCCGCATCGATGAGGCGCTCGAGCAGCGTTGCTGCCTCCGGCCGGCCGGCGCCCCGATAGATGCCGACTGGCGCAGTATTCGTGACCACCCCGCGAACGCGGACTTCGACGTTCTCGATGGCGTACGGTCCCGGTAGGATCCGGCTCGCGTTCCAGGCGGGAATCAGGGCGCTGAAGGTGAGCCAGGCGCCCAGCGGGAAGATCATGTCGGCGCTTAGAGCCAGGATGCGGCCGTCTGCATCGAAGGCCATGCGCCCGCGTGCCACGGCGCCGCGTCCGTGCGTGGCGGAAACCAGGTCTTCCTGGCGCCAGGCAATCCATCGTACCGGACGCCTGAGTTCGCGCGCCGCGAACGCGACCACGATATCTTCGGGAAAAATTGACGCCTTCATGCCGAATGCGCCGCCGACATCCGGCGCCACAACTCGCACGCGCTCCTGAGCAAGCCCCAAGGCCTGCGCGAAGTCGCTGCGCGCCCGATGCGGTGTCTGGGTGCTGCTCCAGATCGTCAGTCGCTGCGTCTCTTCATCCCACTCAGCCATGGTCGCCCGGCATTCGAGCGGCATGGGCGCGATACGGGGAAGCCTGACTGTGACCTCGGCGGTGACCGCCGCGCGGGCGAACGCGCTTTCGATGTCTCCCGCACGCCACGTGTGGTCGACCACCGTATTGCCGTCCATTCCGGCTATGAGGACCGTGGCGGCAAGCGCGGCCTCGGGATCGCAGACCGGCTCCAGCGGTTCCAGGTCGATCTCGACCTTGTCCGCCGAGTCGAGAGCCTCCGCTTCACTCTCGGCCACGATGGCGACGACGGGCTGACCGACGGTACGAACGTCGCCTTGCGCCAGAATCGGCATGTCGGGCGCTTCGACCGTCTCGAGGACGGGATTCAAGCGCGGTCCGGCCAGGCCGGCCACATCGTTGCCGGCGTAGATGCCGACGGCTCCAGGCGCCGCCCGCGCCTCGGAGAGACGCAGCCCGGTGATCGACGCGCGTGATACGGGGCTGCGAACGAAAACCATCGAGAGGCATCCGTCGGCAGCAAGGTCGGCGACGAAACGCCCGCGGCCAGTCAGCAGCCGTGCGTCCTCGAGGCGGGACAGCGACTCGCCGAAACCGCTGGCGGTCGCATCGGGCGCTCCCCGCGCCTCGACCGTATCGCTCACCTGGCTCTGTTCCGCGCGCATTGGGCCGCTCGGCGATCCGCCCCAAGATGCCACGCAGTATGCGGCTGCTTTGCTATTTCAATGAGGCAATTGTTGCAAAGTGGATATTACCAATTGGACTATCAACAACGGACCGCGTCCCGTCCTGTTTTGCGCAGCACGGTGAGCAGCGCGTCCGCCGCCGGTGACAGTCGCGTGAGCTTGCGGGTCGCCACGCCTACCGGCCAGAAGATGTCTTCGAGGCCTACCGCCAGCGACGCGAGCCTGCCGTGCGCCAGGTCGTCGGCAGCCACGCCCCGCGGCCACGCGCCCAGCAGGTCGGTGTCGTTCAGCAGTTGCCGATTGGTCAGGATCGAGACCGACTGGACCGCACAATGGGGCGGGTCGAGGCCGGCATCGAAGAATGCCTTCTCCAGCTGCCGGCGCAATGTCGTTTCGGGCGGGGGCAGGATCCAGTCGGCTTCCTGAAGATCGGCGAGGCTCAGAGGCTCGCGCCGGGCGAGCGGATGGTCCGGCCGCGCGAGAACCACGACCTCTTCGGAATAGAGCGGCTCCTGGTGGACGCCCGCGCGGTGGCGGAACTCGCTCAGGCGCCCCAACACCATGTCGAGATCGCCGCGCAGCAGCATGGGCTGCAGGCGGTCGTTGGTTCCCTCCACCACATCGACGGCGACGCGCGGTCGCTCGGCTCTCAGTCGCGCGATTGCCGTCGGCAGGAGCCAGGCCGACGCCGCCAGTAGCGTGCCGATGGCGACCCGCCCGCCGGTGCCGTGCGCGAGATCGTCGATCTCCTCTGCGGCGTGCTCGAGCTGCGCCAGCACGCGCCTGGCGTGCGTCACCAGCGCCTCTCCGTAGATCGTGGGTGTGACGCCCCGGTTGCCACGCTCGAAGAGGTCAACACCCAGGTCCCTCTCGAGGTCGCGCACCGCCTTCGTCACCGCGGACTGCGTCAGGCCTACCGCGTCGCCGGCGCGCACCATGGTTCCGACATCGGCGATCGCTGCCATCAGCCGAAGCTGGCGAATGGAAACGCGATGAAGGCCGGTCAGTGAACGCACCATCACCGCTATCCTCGCAGTCCTCCCGTTCGGCCTGCAAGTAGCAGGCATGGGCAAGAGGGCCGTGTGCGCCTCAGTGAGCAAAACGTAGGGCTCGAATCGATTTGGACGGCCCAACGTTGACTTGGACGATCATGACTCTTTGCCATGGTTCTGCACGGGGTCGAAGAGTTGGAGGTCATAGCCATTGCTGCGGAGCCGGCCCGTGTAGCTGCCACAGCCGTCTCTTATGTCTCGGACCATTCGGGGTCGCGAAGCCAGAGATGGCAGGGTCAGCAATTGCGTGGGGACGAGGATGAGCAATCCGTCGCTTTTTCGCGAGCCAATCGGCTTCGTGAAAGACTTGGTAATTCGCAAGCATCTTGAGGTGTTTCGTCGAAGCCGTCATCATTCGCTTCCCCGGGACACAAACGCCGACGAGCAACTCGCAGCCTGAAATTACGGTTACCATTTGCCGGTTGAGAGCCGACGAGCTGGCCTCCGGCCGATCTGATCGGCTCATAAGAGTGTTGTTAAGCCTCCACCGGCGCGGCGCTCCGGCTCGGTCGCGGGAGTAACGCGGGCTTGTGTCTGCGACGCCTCGGGCGTGAACTGGCTGCGGGTGGGGTGAAGAGGCCGTTCGCGCACTGGCGTGCTGTAGAGGCACCCGCTGTTAGGCTTGGCCCGAACCATTTTGTTGCCTCCGGTCACTGATGGCGCGGGTTTCCCCTGACCTCGTTCAAGAGAATGGTGTTGTTAAGCGCTCCCGGTTGACCCCCCTGAATCGAAGTGAATCAACCTATTACCACGCCGATCGGCACTGTAACCTATTGAGAAAGCTATGTTCTAGGGAGTCAATTTTCCACGCTCTTGAGTAACAGATACCTAGGCGATTGACGGCATTGGGCTCTGTTTTTCCTCTCCTTGCGTTTTCGGGATGAGTTGGAAGCAGAGCTCTTGGGCTTGGCGGTCGAGATGAGCGAACTTTCTGTTGAGGCGCCGCTTCTCGTAGGCGTCAATCCCCTGCTGTCGAGCACATTCTGAACTGACCGGTTTATGGACCATATGAGTTGACCGCTTCTGTTGTTGTGGTTGGCCTGTGGGGAAGTGGTCAGGCGCGGAGCGGCTGTCCACTTCCCCACAGGCCCCGGCCGGTCGCGTCGAAGCGGCTCACGCGGCCTGCCGGGTTTGGTTGTCGATGGGCTCGCCCGTGGCCCGGTGTCGCGCCAGGCATCGGGGGCCGTGGAAGACGGCCAACGTGCCGTCGG
>MKWU01005296.1_pt1 | contig 14178 bp, 10 predicted proteins | sample 809101 | NCBI WGS metagenome assembly MKWU01 (sample SAMN05860141, study PRJNA318959) | sponge metagenome | host: Aplysina aerophoba | place: Slovenia: Piran, Adriatic Sea, Gulf of Piran | collected 2013-05-07 | reverse complement strand
CAGATGCGTCAGCTTTATCTCTCGTATCCGCCTGAGCGAATTCTCCAGACAGTGTCTGGAGAATCTTCATTGGACAGCGTCGCCTCGCACTTTCCACTTCCTTGGTCCGCCTACGTGCGGCTGCTTTCAGTAAAGAACACGCACGCTCGTGAATTCTACGAAACCGAGGCCCTGCGCGGAGGTTGGTCGGTTCGCCAGCTCAACCGGCAGATTAATTCTCAATTCTATGAGCGCACTGCTCTTTCAAAGAACAAGGCCACCATGCTCACTCGGGGACAGAAGGCACGGCCCGAAGATCGCGTCCTTCCTGAAGAGGAGATCAAGGACCCGTTCGTCCTCGAATTCCTCGATCTCAAGGACGAGTACTCCGAAAGCGACCTTGAAGAAGCGCTGATTGACCACTTGGAGACATTCCTCCTAGAACTGGGTGGGGATTTCTGTTTCATGGGCCGGCAGAGGCGGCTTCGCATCGGCGATGAGTGGTACCGGTTGGATCTGCTATTCTTCCACCGGCGGCTGCGCTCCTGGGTGGTCATTGACCTGAAGATAGGCAAATTCACCCACGCCGACGCCGGGCAGATGCACCTCTATCTCAACTACGCCCGCGAACACTGGATGCACGAGGATGAGAACCCGCCAGTCGGGCTAATCCTGTGTTCGCAGAAGGATGAGGCTGTTGCCCAGTACGCACTCGACGGATTGCCGAACCAAGTGATGGCTGCCGAATACAAAACTGCTTTGCCGGACGAGGCGATCTTGGCGGCGGAAATCGACCGCACGCGGCAGGTGTTGAGCAGGCGTGGCTTGCTGCTAGGAGAGAAGACATGACAAAGCAACTCAGGATGCAGAGCGGCTCGTCAAAGAACCAAGACTTAACGTTCGTCAGGTGCTTCCTAAGCGACCTCTTGGATAATGTATCTCCTTTTCGAGTCATCCCCAATATACTTGGCTCTTCATGGTGGCAAAAGGACGAGGGATTGATGTTCCTGGAGCCTGAGACACTGGCAGAATACAGGGACATTCGCCAGAAACTATTGGAAAAGTTCGCTCCTGATGAAGACCTCTCAGAGTCAGCCATTGATTCGGCTCTTAGGACTGCCGTTTTCGAGGTTGTCGATATTCCGAAGCGTCGCGATCAGAATCTGTCTGTACGGTTGGACCACGCCCTAGAGAAATTGCGGACATTCCTAGCGAGTCCATCCGAGGAGTACGAGTGTTGGATTGAGGTTGGTGGTTTGGATGTTGTTTCTCTCCCGACCTGTTTTGGGGGCGTTCGCTTCATTGTATTTGGAGCAGAGCAGATTCAGAACCTCAAGGAAGCAGGCCAAAAGAAACACATTATCGGGCAATTAGAGGGGTTCATCGATCTATTAACAGACCGTCTATTAGATCGCCCAACTGCCGTCGTGAGAGTCAACGCACGTGATAAGAAGGCGGCCCTATCACTAGCCGAGCGCAAGGTCCGCGCCATAATCGAATGTCTGAACTTCTTCTCGGACACGATCTCTGGCTATCATGGATGGCTCTTCTTGCCCACCAATCAAGAATCGCCTAGTGAGGTTGCGCGTTTGGCTGTCTCTGACAGTGGAAGTATGGAAACCGATTATTCTGACGACAGGCCGGTAGGGATTTTTTCTATTGCTGAGGTTCGCGAAAATGCTGAGGAGATGGTTCGCTGTGCGTTTGACCGCGTGGAGTCTTTACTCGAAAAAAGTAGGAATGACGTGGATGAACTACTGCTGACGGCTATCCGTTGGGCAGGAAGAGCCACTGTAGCAAGGACACGGGAGGAGTCATTTCTGCTGTTTGTGATTGCTTTAGAATGCTTAGTCTTGCCGACGGAGAAAGATAAGCTAAGGTCTCGCCTGTCTCAGCGTGTTGCGCGGTTATGTGGAGAGGATATGGATCAGAGACTGGAATTAGCTAAGAGAACAAAAAAGCTATATGACGTCCGGTCGAAGATCGTTCACAGCGGTCATTACGAGGTAACAGAAGATGAGCGCGATGAGATTCGAATTGCTGCCAAAGTTGTGATTCTCAGATTGCTCACGGACCCAGATGTTGAGAAGTACGGCAAGCTAGACAAATTACACGAATACTTCGAAAGGCTAACGTTCAAGTAGATCATGGACAATATTTGGCGATTTTTACGAGTTATGTGCAGAGAAATGTGTTGTTCGCAATAATCCCCAGAGAATGCAAACGTCTCGCCGAAGTTGATTTCCCCATCGCCGAGGTTTCCAAACACGCGGCGCGGGAGAAGTCGATTCGCCATGGCCACCCCTCGACGCTGCACCTATGGTGGGCGCGGCGGCCGTTGGCCTCGTCGCGAGCGGTGTTACTGGCGTTGCTGTTGCCGGACCCGTGCGACGCGCACTGCCCGGAGGACTTTAAGCAGCAAGCGCGGAAGATTCTGCGCGCGGTGCGGCAACCGCCGACGAATGACGCTGAACTGCGACAGGGGTTGCTGTCGTTCATCGCCAACTTAGCCAACTGGAAAAATGCTGCGGATCGCACCCATCTCGATGTGAGCCGGTCGCTGGTGAAGGCGGCGCATGGCGAAGAGCCACCGCTTGTGGTGGACCCGTTTGCGGGTGGGGGTTCGATTCCGCTGGAGGCGTTGCGGCTGGACTGCGAGGCGTTCGCCAGCGATCTGAATCCGGTGGCGTGTCTGATTCTCAAGGTGATGCTGGAGGACATCCCGCGCCACGGTCCGGAGCTGGCCGAGGAGTTGCGCCGGATTGGCGGCGAGATCAAGCAGCAGACGGAGCAGGAGTTGGCCGATCTGTATCCCAAGGACCCGGACGGGGCGACGCCTATCGCCTATTTGTGGGCGCGCACGGTGCGCTGCGAAGCGCCCAACTGTGGCGCGGAGATTCCGCTGATGCGTTCGTTCTGGCTGTGCAAGAAGGCCAAGCGTAAGCGGGCGTTGCGGCATCGAGTCGAGCAGCGTGAGGGGAAGCCACCGAGCGTCGAGTTCGAGGTGTTTGAGCCAAAGGCGGATAAAGAGGTGCGCGGCGGCACGGTGGCCCGAGCGAGAGCGACTTGTCTGTGCTGCGGCGCGGTGCTGCCGCCGGAGCGGGTGCGGGCGCAGCTTGCGGCCGAGCGGGGTGGTGCGGATGTAATTTTCGACGCAGAAGGACGGCGGACGGGCGGGGCACGGATGACGGCGGTGGTGACGATAAAGTCTGGGCAGACGGGGCGGCACTATCGGCTGCCCACCGTCGCGGACTACGCGGCGGTGCGAAAGGCTCAGGAGCAGATAGGTCAGATTTTGGAGGAATGGGAACAGGGCGGAAAACAGGGGCTTTGCCCGGTGCCGGATGAGCCGACACCTGCTGGAGGCGGTTCAGGAGCTGGGCGGGCGTTCAGTGTGCAACGCTACGGAATGATGCAGTGGGGCGATTTGTTTACAGCGCGGCAGAAGGTGGCGTTGGCCGCGCTTGGACGAGCTTTACAGACAAGGGGCGCAATCGCACGGCCACTCTCACTTTCGATCGGGAAGCTCGCGGACTTGGCGAATACCGCTTGTCCATGGGAACCTATAGCGGAATGTCCTCGCAATGTCCTATCGAACGGGCGACTAAAACCTTCTTGGGACTTCGCTGAGGGTGTAGCAGTCTCAGAAGCAAGCGGAAGTTTCGGTACCTGTGTCGATAATCTTGCTAACGGTGTCGAATCATTAAAAGGAGTGACATCTACCGGTCAGTCCGAAGTAGCGGCTGCCCAAGACTCCCTTTTACCCAGCGAAACTGCTTCGGTGTGGTTCACCGATCCGCCGTACTATGACGCCATTCCTTACTCGGATCTTTCCGATTTCTTTTTCATTTAGTACCGGAGGATCGTTCCAGAATACGTTCGCTCTGATCCGTTCGACTCTAGGAATAAGTTGACACCGAAGGCACAGGAAGCAGTTCACGACGAAACAAAGCATGTTGACGGACAAGCAAAGGACCGCGAGTGGTTTGAGAAAACAATGGCGGAAACCTTCACTGAGGGCCACCGCATTCTCAGCGAAGACGGCATCGGCTCCGTCGTCTTTGCCCACAAAACCACCGAGGGCTGGGAAGCGCTGCTCTCCGGCATGATTCGCGGCGGCTGGACCATCACCGGCTCTTGGCCTATCGCTACCGAAATGGCATCCCGTCTCCGCGCCCGCGATTCCGCCGCCCTCGCCACCAGCATCCATCTCATCTGCCGCCCACGTCCCGAGGACGCCCCCATCGGCGACTGGGCCGATGTCCTGCGGGAACTGCCGACCCGTGTCGCTGACTGGATCGAGCGCTTACAGGCCGAAGGCATCCGTGGTGCCGATCTGGTCTTCGCCTGCATCGGCCCAGCGCTCGAAATCTTCAGCCGCTACCGCGCCATCGAAACCGCCGAGGGCGATACAATCGGCCTGCCCGATTACTTGGAGAAGGTCTGGGAGGTCGTCGGTCGCGCCGCGCTGCAACAGGTGCTCGATACCGCAGAGGCGCAAGCGCGCAACGGTCTGTCCGGCGCGCTAGAAGAGGACGCCCGCCTAACCGCGCTCTTCCTGTGGACGCTCCAAAGCACGACCCCTGTTGCAGAAAATCAGGACCAAGACGACGAGGCCGACGAAGAAGCCGTCGCCAAGGCAGCAGCCACGGGATTTGCGCTCCCCTTCGACGTAGTGCGCCGCTTCGCCCAACCCATGGGCATTGACCTCGACACCTGGACCGACCGCATCATCGGCCAAGAAAAGGGCGTCGTACGCCTACTACCAGTATCCGAGCGCGCCAAAAAACTCTTCGGCGAGGACGGCGCTGCTGCCGCCGCCAGCTACATCGAAAGCGACCCACACACCAGCTTACAACAGACCCTCTTCCCCGACTATCAGGACGGCGCACCCACGCTCGTCCGAGAGCCGCGCCCGCGCTACGGCGAATCCTCCGACGACCAACTCGCCGCGACGCTTGGCGACACCACCCTCGACCGCGTCCACACCGCCATGCTACTCCAGTCCAGCGGCCACGCCAACGCCCTGCGGACGCTAATCGACGCCGAGCAAGATCGCGGCCCCGACTTCCTCCGCCTTGCCAACGCCCTATCCGCCCTCTATCCTCAAGGCTGCAACGAAAAACGCCTACTCGACGCCATGCTGTTGGCAGTGCCGAGGTAGCCGGATGTGATAACCACGGAGAGAGACATGACCACTAATCCCGACCTACTCAAGCGCATTACCGTGCGCCCGAATGTCTTTGGCGGCAAGCCCATCATTCGCGACATGCGCATCGCGGTGGAACACGTTCTAGGAATGCTTGCGGCAGGGGATACCGCAGAGACGATTCTCCAAGAATACCCGATTCTGGAGCCAGAAGACATCCAAGCATGCTTGTTTTTTGCCCATCGCTCGCTGACAGACGAGCATGTGTATGAGCGCGTACCTGTCCGGTAAGCATTGTGAAATTTCTTCTCGATGTCTGTGCCGCGTCCCGCAGTTTGTACGCAATGTTGACCGATCTAGGTCATGATGTCCTTTCGGGTGTGGAGATAGATCCTCGCGCCTCGGATGAAGCCTTGCTCGCACTGGCAAACCAGGAGCAACGGGTGCTCATCACTGAAGACAAGGACTTTGGTGAGTTGGTCTTTGTGCATCGCTTGCCACACCCGTGCATCATTCGCTTCGTCGATATGCAGGTTGCGGAGAAGGTAGCCGCCATGCGCGAGTTGCTTGAGCAGCATGCGGATGCAATACGCGAAGGTGCCTTGATCGTGGTGACGCGGAGACGGATGCGGATACGTTCTAGAGATAGCGGTAGTTGAGTGAGTAATTCCACCACCCTCCAATCGGCACAAATCAAGGCCGAACAAGATCGCGGCCCCGACTTCCTCCGCCTTGCCAACGCCCTATCCGCCCTCTATCCTCAAGGCTACAACGAAAAACACCTCCTCAACGCCATGCTCTTGGCAGTGCCGAGGTGACAGCATGGCACTCGATGGGAACGACTACTCAATATGGCAAGTATCTGCCGGCCCTACTAACCGATCCTACGCCGATCAATTCTTGAAGTACGGCGTAGCGCTGATTGGTCCCGGATATTCGGGACCGTGGTGTCCTGATCGACCCGACGAGGAGTTCGAAGGTGGGTTTGTTCGGCGTTTTGCCGCCGAGCTATGTAGTGGCGATGTGCTACTGCTTCGGACGGGCCTAACGACCATACGGGCAGTCGGCTTGGTTACAGGAAAGTACCAGTACCTGCCGCAGTTTGACGACGTAAATGGCTGGGATTTGCAGCACGGGCGGCGCGTGCGCTGGTATCCTCTTCCCGAACCGTACGATTTCGGCGGACCAGTTTTTGGCGCGAACCCCCCTCGGATATCGCGTGTTCATACACCGGATATCGTGGATTATGCAAATCGTTTTGTTCGATCAGAACCCACGGATTGGCAAACTAAGGCTTTGCCGAGCCTGCCTAAAGAGGAGGCGGAACTCAAAGCACTGCCGACCGAATTGCAGGAGATTGTTGCTCAAGTCCATGACCTTTTAGGGCTCTATTGGGATGTAGACAACTTCGAGGAGCAACCAACGGAGGACGAATTAGTCTCGCACTGTGTCGTTCCTTTCCTACGTGCCTTGGGCTGGCCCATCGAGAGGATTGCAGTGAAATGGCGCTACATAGACCTGTGTGTGTTCTCCGCGCTACCGAGAATTCCAGAGCATTGCCACTACTTGATTGAGGCCAAACGATTAGGCACAGGCTTTGAAGGCGCGCTTAAGCAGGCAATTGGCTATGTCTCAGCCCTCGGCGTGTCGTGTGACGTGATCGTTACCGATGGTATCCGCTACCAGATGTATGAGGCCAGTAAGAATTTCGAGCCCGTCGCCTACGCGAATCTGGCGAGCCTAAAGCAATCTTCCTTAGAATTATTCGCACGTATGCGAAGACCGTAACCGGAGAAAAACAACGTGGACCCTTGGTACAAAGTCGTAACACTCCGTAAAGAAGTCCGCGAAGGTCGCTCGTTCAGCCCGGACGAGTTCGCCATCGCCCTAGAACAAATCGTAGCCCAAACCGCCCCCGTAGATTACCGCGATCCAGCGCAGTTCTTCTCGCGCACCTGCTTCACCCGCGCCCTGAAGGAACACGCCGGCATGGTTCTCCGGCGTCTTTCCGGCAAAACCGAGAACACAGCACCGGTCCTCACGCTCGTCACCCAATTCGGCGGCGGTAAAACCCATACGCTGGCTTCCCTGTACCATATCGCCAACGCTGGCGCAGATGCCGCCAAGTTCCCCGGTGTGTCGTATCTCCTAGACGAAGCGGGGATCGCAGAAGCTCCTCCCGCCCGCGTCGGCGTCTTCGTCGGCAATGCCTGGGACCCTGCGAAGGGCCGAGAGACGCCTTGGATCGACTTAGCGCACCAACTGGCGGGTGATAAGGGCGTCGCTGCACTCGGTGATGCCGCAAAAACCACGCCACCGGGAACCGGAGCACTGGCCAATGTATTCGCCGCTGCGGATGCACCCGTGCTGCTGTTATTCGATGAAGTCCTGAACTTCGTCAATCGCCATCGCCCCATGGCCGAGCCTTTCCACGCCTTCCTACAAAACCTGACCGTCGCCGTCACTGGCACCACGCAAGCCGCAGCGGTCATCAGCCTACCGCGCAGCCAAGTCGAAATGACCGATTGGGATCAGCAGTGGCAGGACCGGATCACCAAGGTGGTGCGCCGCGTCGCCCGCGACCTGATCGCCAATGACGAATCCGAGATCAGCGAGGTAGTGCGCCGACGGCTGTTCGAGGACCTCGGCAACGAGCGCATTCGCAAGCGCGTCGCCAAAACCTACGCAGACTGGTGTTTTGAGCGCACCGCTCGCTTGCCCGCCGAGTGGCTGGCAGTCGATACCGCGACGACGGAGGCCAAGGCAAGAGAATTTCTGCGGGATCGGTTTGAGGCGTGCTATCCCTTCCATCCGGCGACCCTTTCGGTCTTTCAGCGCAAGTGGCGTGCGCTCACCCAGTTCCAGCAAACCCGAGGCGCACTAGCTATGCTGGCGCAGTGGATTTCCTGGGCCGCACGCGAGCAGTTCACCAAGGCGCGAACCGAGCCGCTGATTACGTTGGGGTCGGCACCGTTAGACGTACCCGAGTTTCGCGCCGTGGTTTTGGGTCAGTTGGGCGAGTCGCGGCTCGACGTGGCGATTGACGCAGATCTTGCGGGAACGACGGCCCGTGCCAGACCTCTGGATGCGGATGCCACGGGCGCGCTACGCGACATCCACCGTCGCGTGGGCACGGCCATCCTGTTCGAGTCCTCCGGCGGACAGATGGACAAGGTGGCCCATCTGCCGGAATTGCGCTTTGCGCTCGGCGAACCCGACGTCGATACCACGACCATCGACAATGCAGCGACGGCCCTCGAAGGATCGGGGTTCTTTATCCGCAAAGTCGGCACGGACGGCTATCGCATTTACCACCAAGCGACATTGCGCAAGGTCGTTAGCGACCGACGGGCTTCGCTCGACGAAGCCACAGAAATCAAGCCAGCGATCCGCAAGTTCGTCGAGGAGCAGTTCAAACGCGGAGCAACCCTGCCGACAACGTTCTTTCCGGAGGACAGCACCACAGTCCAAGATTCTCCGCGTCTCACCCTCATCGTCCTCGACCCCGATGAGGAATGGATAAACGGCAATCAGGTGGTCGAGCGCATTGGCCACTGGACGCAGGAGCGGGGCACCTCGCCACGGCTATACCGAGGTTCGTTGGTCTGGTGTGCGAGAAAACCAGGGCGTGAACTGCGCGACAAGGTCGAGCTATGGCTTGCCTGGAAGCGCGTATCGCAAGAGGTCTCTGAAGGCGTCCTCGGCTCAGAATACGACCGCGCCGATCTCTCCGAGATTCAGACCCACGTTCGGGACGCGGAGGAAGCGGCCAAGGACGAAGTATGGGCCGGCTACCGCTTCGTCGCGCTTGCGGACACTCAGGAACAGCACGGGCTCAAGGTCATCGACCTCGGGGCCGGCCACGCCAGCGCCAGTGAAACCCTCTGCGGACGGATCATCAGTGCTTTGAAATCCGAGGCCCTGCTCAACGAGAACGTGGGTGCGGGCTACATCGACCGCCACTGGCCGTCGGTGTTCAAAGACACTGGAGCGTGGCCGCTCACAAGTCTGCGCCAGAGCTTTCTAAACGGAGCATTGACGCGGCTGATCGATCCCGACGCGATCCTGAGTCAGAAGGTCGTTGAGTTCGTGGCAAATGGAGAGTTCGGCCTAGCCTCCGGTGCCAAGGACGATGGTGGATTTAATAGGCTGTGGTATGAAGAGTCAGTCGAGGCAGAGGAAGTGGCGTTTGAGGAGAATGTCTTCTTGGTGACCAAAGTCAAAGCCAAAGAACTCAAAGTCGCTCCCGAAGATTCACCTCAGACGCCACCAGAATCCGCGCCGAGTCCAGAGCCAGCACCCCAGCCAGAGCCTGAATCGGGACCGGATCCTGCACCAAGTCCAGACAATCAAAAGACAACGCTTCGGCTTACCGGCACCGTGCCTCCCGAAGTCTGGAACCGGCTAGGAACCAAGCTACTGCCCAAGCTCCGCTCTGGAGAAGATCTTAGCGTCGGCATAGAATTCACCGTGAGCGTCCGCTCGCAATTTGCCCAGAACATGGAAACCGAGCTACAGCAAGTTCTCGACGACCTCGAACTGAAGGATCAGGTCCGCGTCGAACGTTCATAGCCCCCAACCTACCCTTCCTCCCGCGCCACTTTCCCCTTGACCACCCACTCGGCCAGTGCCGGCCACAGGGCTTGGACCATCGCCAGTAGCCTAAGCCGTCTCGGCACATAGAGTCGCTGCTGTCGCTGCTGCATCCCGCGCACAATCGCCTGCGCCGCCTCTTCTAAACTCACCGCTTCCGCCCGATGTTCGCGCGATGCGGCACCCAACGCCTTCCCGTCCTTCCCCAGTGCGCGTTGCCGCAACTCCGTCCCCTTGAGCCAATGCAAGAGCACGGTCATCACCCCCACCCCACTCTCGGCCACCTCCATCCGCAAAGCATCGCAAAACCCCTGTAGCGCGTGTTTGGACGCCGAGTACCCCGTGTGCAGCGGCACCCCCACCTGCCCCTGAATGGACGAAATGGCCACGAATAGGCCCTTGCTCTTTTTGAGATGCGGCAGCGCCGGATGCACGCAGTGCACAGCCCCCAGATAATTCACCTCAATCAGCTTGCGGAATAATGTTACATCCTCGATCGCGGCGAACTCGGTCCACATGCTAATGCCGGCATTGGCGACCAAGTAGTCTATGCGCCCAAACCGCTCGACCGCGGCCTCCACCAGTCGCCTGCCATCCTCGGCTACGGCAACATCCCCGACGACGGTCAGCACCTCGCTCCCCAACTCCTCGCACTCTCGGGCGACGGCCTCCAGCCGCTCGGCATTCCGCGCTAAGAGAACCAGCCGCGCTCCCTGCTGGGCGCACTCCACCGCCAGCGTCGCGCCCAAGCCCGCAGAACCACCAGTGATGACGACTGTTTTATTTTTTAGGCTTCCGGCACGCACTGCTAAAAATCCCATTCTGAATGCCGAAAATATTCTGCGGATCCAGCGCTTCTTTGGTCTTTTGCAGGGCCTCGATGCTGTTTTCGCTCTGGATGTGCTGGACGAAGCTCTGCCGAATTTTGCCTATCCCGTGGTGATGGGACAGCGAGCCACCGTTGTCCAAGATCGTCTGCCGCAGCGCGTGCTCAATCTCGTGATAGACCTCAATGGGATGCTCTAATCCCCGCCCAGAAAACCCCATCGTAAAGTAGATGCACACCCCCGTGTGATAAGTCTGCGTCACCCGGTACGACAGGTAGGGCCGCCCGGCCACGCCACGGGCACTACACTGCGCGGTCAACTCCGCTTGCACGGCCTGCGTCACGTCGTGGATGCGGGTCCAAGGCACGGAAGTCTCGAAGGTCTCGCCTAGGAAATCGAACTGATTCAAAAAGTCGCGGATATAGGCGATCCCAAAAGTCAGCATGTAGCCGCGCCGGCCGTTGGTGGCACCAGCGCTCTTGCCGCCGTGGGCCTTGGCTAGCTTGAAGATCGTCCGCTTCTGGTGGGCGACCTCGGCGCGGGTCCCCTCCATCGCGATCGTACACGCCGCCATTTTTAGCGGATCAAACCCCAACACCTTCAACAAGGCAAACTTTTGCACTTTTTCTTTGAGGTGCTTCACAGGAGAGGGCGCGGCCTTGAGGGCCTGTCCGAAGCGAAATTCTTGGTTGTTGACCAAGCGGATGCTCGCCGGCAAGGTCCCGGTCTGCCGCAGCGCCTGCAAGTACTCCACGCCTTGGGCGAAGGACTTGAACACCAGCGAACCGTATTCGCGCACTTCCGGCTGGGGATGGATCTTGAGCACGGCCTTGGTGATGATGCCAAGGTTGCCTTCCGAACCAAAAAGCAGCCCGCGCGGCTGGATGCCGGTCGAGTTGCGCGGCGTGGTGTGCAAAGTCTCCACCGCGCCGGTCGGCGTCACCAAGGTCGCTTCGAGGACGATGTCTTCGATATTGCCGTAGCGGTTTTTCTTCATGCCGCTGGCGTTGGTGGCGATCCAGCCGCCCAAGGTCGAAAGCTCGATGCTGTCGGGGTCGTGGCCGACGGTGTAGCCCCGGGCGGCGAGTTCTCGCTCCAGTTCCTTGCCCGAAATCCCCGCTTCAATGCAGGCTTGGAGGTTGTCCTCGTCGAGATCGACGATCCGGTTCATGCGCCGCATATCGACCGAGGCGAATACGCGGCCGTCGTCAGTGGGCAGGGCCAGTGCGCCGCTGACGTTGGTGCCGCCGCCGTAGGGCACGAGGCACACATTGTGCTCGGCAGCGAGGCGCACGATGGCGCGCACGTGGTCTTCACTCTCTGGATAAAGCACCAGATCGACCACGCGCTCCAAGGCGTCGCCGTAGAGCAGGCGATAGACCTCATCGACGCTGAGTTGGCCGTGGCTGTGGATCAGACGCTCCTCATCGTCGAGCGAAACCCGCTCTGTGCCGAGCGCGTCCTGCCAAGTGGTGACGAGGCTTGCGTCTGCCCGCGAGGGCGGCACCACGTGAGCCTCTTTTTCAACGGCCATCTCGTCGGGGTCAATCGGGACCTGGAGCATCTCTTCGACAAACGGGATGAAGTGCGGCATAGTGAAGCCGGCCAGCGGATAGCGGCTGCCAGTAACCCGCACGGTCTTCGGCCCGACGAACTCAAAGCGGGTGTCCGTGTAGCCCCACTTGTGCGGATGGCGCTCTCCGTCGGAGAGATCGTAGCACGCATCGTCCGTAGCTTGACGAACAATGGCCGCAGCAATGGCGACGACGGCGACGGCGAGGACGACTTCGAGCATAGCTCAATCTCCTATGTACTAATAAGTGGTCAGTAGCTACTACAAGTCCCTGCTACAGCCCCTCCTGCACATCCTTTTTTCGCACTTTCCATATAAATGCGTCGTAGTAGTAATGGATCAAGGCAAAGGAACTGAGCAGCGAATAGCTGAAGAGGTCGAAATTAGTGTTGAAGCCGACTATACCAAAGCCAAAGTCGCGCACCAAGCCCTCGCTCAGCGCGTGAAAGACGACGGCATAGGCCGCGCACAGTAGGAGAAAAAACTTGACGCCCCCCTTGCCCGCCACGTAGCGCAGAAGGGCCGAGTCGCCGCCCGTGCGCTCGACCTTGTGGCGGTTGTAGAAATACACCATGACGATGTACTGGATCCCGTGCATGATCCGGTGTGCCACCGCAAAGACGAGCAGATAGGCCGTGGTAAAACTAGTGAAGTACCACAGGAAGTAGCTCGACAGCAGAAAGGCGTATTTGAGCGGGTTGAGTGCGTAACCGCGCCAGGCGCAATAGGCAATGTGTCCCACGTAAATCAGGCCGTAGCCAACGGCAATGGTCCACGAGACGAAGTGTACCGTCGCTACCGCTTCCGCGCTGATGGGCAGGTGCCACTCGTGTAACATCCGCACCCAGACCGTGGAAAACAGCGGCGACACCACCAGCATGTTGCCAAAGAAAATCCAATTGAAAGCCAAGTCGAACTTCGCAGTGGCGGGCGTACCGGCCTTGGCTTTGAAATCGTACACGCGCGCAAAGCCGTATTGCTGCATCAAGCTGTGCTGGTGATCCCACAAGGTCACGATCAACACCAAGCTCAACGGTGCCCACTGGATCAGGCCGTAGGCAAAGGCGACCAACACTATCGGCCCGAGAATGAACCGCTCCTTAAAGCGGGCAAACTCCGCCGGCGAGCCATAGACGCGCAGCCAAGTGACGAAGTGGTGGGGAATCGTCACCCACAGGGCGATGGCCGCCAGCGCGGCTCCCGGCAGATAGTGCCCCGACACTAGCGCAAAGCAGACCGCGGCAAACGGCAAGCCGACAAACCACACGTAGTCCTGCCGGCGATCGACGATATAGGCAGGTTGCAGGACGATGGAATTATTCGCCATGAGAAGAAGCCAATAGGGCTAGCGCTACAGCGTCTGGGCTGAAGCGAATTTCGTTGGCGCGGCGCTGGTGCAGAGACGCGGCCAGCTCCTTGACCGCCGCTTGGAGCTGCGCCGTCGCCCAATCCGCCTCGACCTGCTCGCGGATTTCGTCCAGCGGCGGCAGTCGGTCCGGGCGGCGGCGCAGCACTTGCAAGACAATATAACCATTATCCGTGGCAAAGGGGCCGTGGAAAGTCCCTTCGTCGGCGTGCAGGGCGCGGCTGACCGGATTGTCGCCCTCCAGCGCGCCGCTGCCGTAAATCACATTGACGAAGCGATCTGCCAGCGCGGTCGTATCGCGGCCGGCGCGCATCCGCCCGACAATAGCGGTGCCCTCGGCCTCGTCGCGGGCGAGGAGCCGGCGCACCTCCACCTCGGCCGGTGCGGTGTAACGGAGCTTGTGCTCCTCGTAAAACAGGCTTAGGCCGTTGGGATTGGGCGGTGGCACCTGCGCTTGCAGCGCGTCCTGCAAGCGCCGTGCAAGCTTCATCTGCCGCAATCGCTCCAACTCGCGCTGAAGACTCGGGTCGGCGGCGAGCGCAAGCCGCGCGGTTTCGAGCGGGACCAACACGCGCCGCCCGACCTCGCGCCGCAGCACCTTCTCGCCTGCACCTTGGCCCTTTAACAGTTCGCGGGCCTGCGCGACCGTTAGCACCCCGCCGTCGTACGCGGCCACGACCTCCTCTGACGA
>MKWU01005294.1_pt1 | contig 14186 bp, 12 predicted proteins | sample 809101 | NCBI WGS metagenome assembly MKWU01 (sample SAMN05860141, study PRJNA318959) | sponge metagenome | host: Aplysina aerophoba | place: Slovenia: Piran, Adriatic Sea, Gulf of Piran | collected 2013-05-07 | reverse complement strand
CATCAACGCGCTGAACTGCGGGGCGCAGGTTTATATGACCGACTTTGAGGACGCTCACTCTCCGGCTTGGCTGCCGACGCTGGACGGCCAACTGAATGTTCGCGACGCGTACCGGCGCACCATCAGCGACGAAGCGCCGGACGGACGTCAGTACAGTCTGAACGACGAGACGGCCACGCTGTGTGTGCGTCCTCGTGGGTTGCACCTCATGGAGCGGCATGTCCTGGTGGATGGCGAACCGGTTGCGGGCAGCTTCTTCGACTTCGGCCTGACCATCTACCACAACCGCGTGGCCCAGCAGAGCCACGGCACCGGCCCGTACTTCTACCTGCCCAAGTTGCAGTCGTACCTTGAAGCCCGGCTGTGGAACGACGTGTTCAACTATGCCGAGGAACGGCTGGATATTCCCCGCGGCAGCATCAGTCCTACGGTGCTGATCGAGCACATCTTGGCCGCCTTTGAAATGGAGGAAATCCTCTATGAGTTCCGCGAACGTCCGGCGGGTCTGAACCTCGGACGGTGGGACTACATCTTCAGCGTGATCAAGGTGTTCAACAACCGCGAGGACATGGTGTTCCCGGATCGCGCCCAGGTCACCATGGCGACCCACTTCCTCACCTCTGCTGCGCACCTGCTGGTTAACACCTGCCACCGACGGGGAGCCCATGCGCTGGGCGGTATGTCCGCTTTCATTCCGCGCCGTGACGACGAGGCGGCCAACGAGGCGGCATTTGTGCAGGTGCGATCCGACAAACAGCGCGAAGCCGACCAGGGTTTTGATGGCGCTTGGGTGGCTCACCCTGGCCTCGTGCCGCCGGTGCTGGACGTGTTCCAGTCGGCGTTCTCCACGGAGAACCAACTATCCGTGATTCCCGAGGTGCGCATCGCGCCCGACGATCTGCTTGCGGTTCCAGAGGGTCAGATCACCGAGGCGGGGCTGCGCAACAATATCAGCGTGGCGTTGCAGTATGTCGACGCCTGGACCCGGGGCAACGGCGCCGTGGCGATCTACGGGCTGATGGAAGATGCGGCCACCGCCGAGATCTCGCGGTCGCAGTTATGGCAGTGGATACGGCACGGTGCTTCGCTGGACGACGGCCGGCCGGTTACATCCGAGTTGTACCGCCAAGTGCGGGCGGAAGAGGCTGCGGCTCTGGTGAACCAACGGGGTCAGGACAACGCCGGAGCGTTGGACAAAGCCGTCGAATTGCTCGACGAGATCGTGCTGTCGGATGAGTTTGTTGAATTCCTCACGCTACCGGGTTACCGGTATCTGGACTGACCCCCGGGGTTGACCACCATGGCAACCACTGCCGTTACCACGCAGGTCGCCGCGGCCATTGACGATGCCGGCGGCGAGCTGACGCATCCCGTGTCGGTGAACATACAGGCCATCCTGAAATCCGTGGCCGGCAAGTTGACGGACGAAGAGATCGACCAATGGTTCGTGGACCTCGAAAAGGCAAACGAGGAACGGGGTTTGCACCTGGAGATGACCTGCGACGGGGAGTTGATAATCAGTCCGATGGTGAATCGAGATGGCTCCAGGGCAGAGTTCGAATTGGGCTTGGACCTAGGCTATTGGACGAGGGAAAATGGCGGCGAGTGCCATGGCGCAAATGCGAACATGCGTCTGCCCGACGGATCCAGGATACGTCCTGACGCTTTGTGGTTATCACCCGAACAAATTGCGGCACTGCCGCCCGTCTCGGCGGGCGGCGCCATTACTGTGTGCCCCGCGTTTGTCGCTGAGATAGTGTCCGGGACGGATACGTTGCCGCCGTTGCAGCGCAAGATGGAGCGGTACATCACAAACGGAGCGCAGTTGGGCTGGCTGATCGATCCTTATCGGCGGCAAGTGCATGTGTACCGGCCGGGTGTGGACATCGAGGTGCTCGACGATCCTGCAACAGTGAGCGGCGATCCGGTGTTGATGGGGTTCGCGTTTGAGGTCCGTGAGCGGATTTTCGCGTTGCACGACAGCCCTGCCGAGGAGTAAGGGCGTTGCAGATGGTCATGACGCCCTCATGAAGATTCACCTGATGAAGATTCACCTGGTTGACGGCACATACGAGCTTTTTCGCGCCCACTACTCTCCGCGACCTGGCCGCACCGCGTCTGATGGTCGCGATGTAAAGGCTACGCACGGCCTGGCTCAATCGCTCATCGCGCTGCTCAACCAACCCGACGTTACCCACGTCGGTATTGCGTTTGATTCAGTGATCCGTTCGTTCCGAAACGATCTGTTCGACGGATACAAGACGGGCGACGGCGTGGAACCCGGCCTCTTGGCCCAATTCCCGTTGGCCGAGCAAATGTCGGCGGCGTTGGGCTTGACGGTGTGGCCGATGGTCGAGTTCGAGGCGGATGATGCCCTGGCCGCGGCCGCGGTGAGGTTCGCCGACCACGACGAAGTCGACCAGGTTTTGATGTGCTCGCCGGACAAGGATCTGGCGCAGGTGGTTTCCGGACAGCGGGTGGTGGCGCTGGACCGGCGCAAGGGGGAAGTGATGGACGAAGCCGGTGTGGTGGAGAAGTTTGGCGTACTGCCGGCATCCATTCCCGATTACCTCGCGCTGGTGGGCGACTCTGCCGACGGCATTCCCGGCATCCCCCGCTGGGGAGCCCGCACCACTGCGACGGTGCTGACGCGCTACGGGAGCATTGACGAGGTCCCGTTGGATGCGGACGACTGGGACGTCAGTGTCCGGGGAGCGGGTGGATTGGTTGCTGGGCTGGCGGAGCGAATGGACGACGCACAACTCTATCGGCGGCTGGCCACGTTGCGGTTGGACGTGCCCATACCGGAAACCGACCCCGACCAACTGCGTTGGAAGGGTGTCCGGCAGCCCGATTTTGAGGAATTCTGTCAGTCGCTGGGACTGGAATCCCTACTCAGCAGGCTGCCGGAACCGAAATCTACCTAACCGCAGTCCAGCGTGGTTGCGAGACGCTGCAACTCGGCGGCGCTCTCATCGGCGGTGGGGGCCCAGGCGGCCCGCGCCTTGACCAGAAGTTCCCGGGAGGCATCCGGGTTGCCCTGCACCGCTTCAGCCTCCAGGCGTCCGTACCAATAGGTGTCGCGGACGGAGGAACGGCGGGACAGACGCTCGTCCAGCATTTCCTTGGCGTCGTCGTAGCGGCCGGCGCGGATGTACGTTTCCAGCAAGGTGTCCTCGAACACCTCCCGCTGAGCGTGGCTCCCGCCGATGCGGGCCATCATGGCGTAGGTCGGGCCCATCAGGTCAGCCGCCTCGTCGTAGTCGCCGGCTACGAACGCAGCCGCGCCCATCGCGATGGGCAGCGTCATTTCGCGGGAGAGGTCGTCGCCCTTTTCGCCCTGCGCTGTGAGGCGGTCGACAAATCGTTGCGTTGCTTCGGCGTCGCCGGCGCCGGCGAACGCAAGGGCGGCATGGCAGTCGCGGAAGGCTGCGCCCGGGCCATCGGCAGCGGGCAGCGCCATGTCGCGAACCTCGTCCCAAGGCTTGGCAGGGGCTTCGCCGGAATAGATCTGGAGGCGCCACAGAAGGGACGCCGCGTCCTGGAGGTTTGCCAGGTTCCGCGCCTGAACCCCGGGCCGGATGTGGGTTTCGTAAAGGTCGAGGGCCCGTTGGTATTTTCCCTGCGCCAGTTCAAAGAGAGCCAGGTGCCAGGAGAGGTGAGTGTTGTAAGCCGCGCGGCGGTCGAAGCCGTCGAGCCAATCGCCAAGCCACCGACCGCCGTTGGCCGCGTCACCCTGTTCGAAGTAGGAGTGGGTCACTGAGTGGCTGGCAACCGCGTTTTGAGAGTTACCGTCCAGCGAGCGCAGCGCCAGGTCCATGGCCTTTTCGGGCTGGTTAGTCTCGTGGTGGGCAAAGGCATACTGGCCCAGGAATGCCCAATCATCGCCGTTGGCGGGAGCCACCTTGGACATCATTGCCATGAGGTGGTTGGGGAAGTCGGGTACACCGGCGCCGAAGCAGCCCAACATGTAGAGACGTTGGGCGACACGCATTGCCAGTGTGTCGGTGGGGAATTCGGCAAGGTGCTCGTGGATGAGCCTGATCGCCTCGGTACCCTTGCCGTGGGTGAAGCAGTGCATTATTTGCGCCGCCTGTCTCTCGTGCTGGGAGATGCCGGCCGAGAGTTCAATCGCCCGTTCGGCGGCCGCCCGCGCGGCGGGCACGTTCATCTGCAGGTGCAGGACGTAGGCCAGCACGACGTTGGCCATGGCGAACCCGTCATCGGCGTCGATAGCGGCCCGGACCTTCTCCTCCGGACCGTAATTCTGGGACAGTACCAGATCAAGACCTTCCTGATACAGATCGGCTGCGGCGGGCGACGCGGTCGTGACGGTGAGGCCGTTGCGAGTCTTTACCATAGCGCACATTGTATTTGTCTCCTGGCATTAATAGAGTTTCGGCAAGATTACCACAGCAGTTGATAAGCGTCATCAAAGCCATTGATAAACGTGACGGGGCCTTGCGCTGGTTGTGGCTACGAAGTTTGCCGCTATAATGGATTGGTGATTAGTTTCACATATTCCCATTTCCTACTTAGCCGGGGGTAATTTTCTGATGCCCGTGAATATTTGCGTGCTGGCAAAGCAGGTCGTTGACCCCGAAATGCCGGCCGCCGCCTTTCGAATAGACCCTGACGCCCGTCAGGTTGTCCCGCCGCCGAACATCCCTCCCGTGGTCAACGGTTTTGATGAGAACGCCGTTGAGGCCGCCCTCCAAATCAAAGATGAGCAGGGGGCAAACATAACCGTCATATCTTCGGGCACGTCGTTCGCCCTGGACGTGATGAAAAAGCCCCTTTCTATGGGCGCTGACGAACTCGTGCTATTGCAGGACGACGCTTTCGCCAACTCGGTGGACTCGTTCTTCACTGTTCAATTGCTCTCGTCCGCCATCAACAAGCTCGGCGGGTTCGATCTGATTATCTGCGGACGCCAGGCGTCCGACTGGGACAACGCCCAGGTCCCGCTGGGCGTCGCTGAAACCCTCGGCATGGCATGTATCACGCTGGGTAAGAAGGTGGATGTGAAAGACGACAAGGTGGTCGTCGAACGTCTCGCTCCCGATGGCTTTGAGGTGGTGGAGGCGGATCTCCCCGCGCTGGTCACGGTTAGCAACGAACTGGGTCAACCCCGGTATCCCACGTTGCGCGGCATCATGGCCGCCACTCGCAAGCGTCCCACCGTGTGGACGACGGGTGACCTCGACCTGGACGACAGCCAGTTGGAACCGCGGGTAACACTGCACGATCTTTTCGTACCCGTACGCGAGCAGGACTGCGAGATCATCGAAGGCGATGACGACGCCGACGCGGCACGGAAGCTGGCCCTGAAACTGCGCGAAGACCGCATCATCTGAGACCCCCTCAACACCTGACCACGGAGACTGCAAAACGATGGCAGACGCTACCGGAATTCTAGTATTAGGCGACGCGCCCGCGGGCGAACTCGCCGCCACCGCACAGGAACTGCTCGCCGCCGGCCGGACGCTGGCCGATACGCTCGGGCAGGAACTATCCATCGGGCTGATCGGTTCCGATCTCGCTAACGCGCCACAACAGGCCATAGCCCACGGTGCAGACAAGGTCTATTCGGTCACGAATCCAGTGCTGGCAGATTATCACCCCGACCTGTTCCTGTCGGCGATGCAGACGCTCGCTGGTGAGGCGAATCCCAACATCATCCTGATCGCTCGCAATAACGAAGGACGCGAGTTGGCCCCCAGGCTGGCGTTCCGCCTCGGCGTGGGACTGGCCCAGGACTGCCTGGAAGTGTCTGCAGACGCCAGCACCGGCAAGTTGCTGGCCAACCGCCCGGTGTACGGGGGAAGCGCCGTTGCCGTCGTGAGTTGCAACCGGACTCCGCAGATCGCCGCCATCCGGCCCAAGACCTACGAACCCTTGGACGCCGACGCCGCCCGCAGCGGACAGGTTGTCGCGTTCCCGGTGGAAATAGACTCCTCGATGGCCAAAACTCGTGTGGTGGATGTTGTCAAGGAAGAAGCCGAGGGTATCAAGCTCGAAGACGCCCGGATCGTCGTGTCCGGTGGACGTGGCTTGGGCGGCCCCGAGCCTTTCGCTCAACTCGAAGAATTGGCAAATCTGCTCGGCGGCGCCGTTGGGGCGTCCCGCGCCGCGGTGGACTCCGGCTGGGTGCCCGCCAACTATCAGGTGGGCTTGACCGGCAAGACCATCACCCCCGACCTGTACATCACCGTGGCCATATCTGGCGCTAGCCAGCACATGGCCGGCTGCAGCGGCTCCAAGGCTATCGTCGCAATCAACAAGGACGCGGATGCCAACATCTTCAAGGACGCCCGCTACGGCGTCGTGGGCGACTGGGAAAAGGTTATCCCCGCGCTCATGGAAACAGTGCGGGAACTGACGCAGTCATAGACCGGAGGAATACCATGGCCGCATACATAATCGCCACCATCGAAGTCACCGACCCGGAGAAGTTCGAGGTCTATCGCGGGCAGGTTCCGGCCACCATCGAAAAGCACGGCGGTAGGTACCTGGCGCGCGGCGGCGAAGTGTCGGTGGTCGAAGGCGACCAACCTGAACGCCGCACCGTGGTGCTGGAGTTCGACAGCCTGGAGAAGGCCAAGGGATGGTACTACTCCGACGATTACAAGGGACCCAAGGAACTGCGCATCGCTTCCACTATTTCCAACGTAATGATCGTTGATGGTGTCTAGCTGAGGGATCGCAATTGTCGAGCGCCGTTCTCACTTGAGACGGAAAAGGGGCGGGTAATTTGTACCCGCCCCATAAATTTGTCGGGAATGTTGCGAGCGGAGACTAGCCCTCGAAATTCACACCCACGCCGACGATCTCCACCTGCATGGAGCGAATGTCGGGAGCACCTTGGTCGAAAGTCACGCCGACCACCACGTTGATGCCCCGGTCAACCTCGGGCGCTCCGGGGATTTCGAAGTTGGCATCCAGGTTGTCGCCCTTGATCGCCATTCCCAGGTGCTCGGCGATGATCTTCTCGCCGTCGTACACCAACACCTCCGCCACGTTGGCATGCGATCGGGCGCGGAACGATACGGCCACCGATTCAGCCTTGGTGCGGGTGCCGTTCTGAACGGTGGGAGTCGGTATCGCGAAGTGAAGCCACGTGTTCTGCCCTTCGTTGCCTTCGATTCGGACGAACGGACCGCAGTGGCGCACGGAGGTGATTCGGTTGAGATATTCTCCGGTCATTGCGGAACCGTGCACCCACGAGGTGAATTTCTGACCTGCCATGGTGGAACCTCCTGCCGTCGCTGCGGTTGGTTTGATACGTCTGTCTGCTCGATGGGTTGTAGTTGGCTGACGTCAAGGATACCGGCAAGACCTCACCGCCGCAACAACGCAGCCGGATCCTCCGGCACGTTCACAGCAAGGGTCGCTGCTGGCGTTCCAGCTCCAGAAGCCGTGCTTTCACTCCCACGCCGCCACCGCCGTATCCGTGCAGACTTCCGTTGCTGCCAACCACCCGGTGGCAGGGGATGACCAGCGGGACCGGGTTTCTCGCCATGGCCTGTCCCGCCGCGCGGGAAGCTTTGGGGCTGCCGGCCGCTTCAGCGAGCCACTGGTAGGAGCGCGTCTCACCCGGTGGGATGGAACAACAGGCTTCCCGCGCAGCGCCAAAAAACGCAGATTGACCCGACAGGTCCACTTTGATCCTTTGTGGCGCCGAGACATCCCCTCCGAAATAATCGTCCAGGGCCGCCAGAACCTCCGCGAATGCATTGGGGTTGTCCTCTGCGGCCAAAGCCTCGTCGCCCAACCCGGCCAGAGCATCCTGAGGCTCGGGTTGCAGACTCAACCTTCGTAATCCTTGATCGGATCTCAGCAGGCCAATCCAACCCACCGGCGATTCATGGAGGCATGTGTAAAGCGGCGCGGATGTGCTCATCAAAAGCTCGTACGGTGTGGGATTCGGCGGAACACCCGCGCAGCGGAATTAGGCGTCCTTGCGGCGCAGCCCATACCAAAGGAGGGGGAAGCGTATGGCGTGCCACGCATCCGCAACGCTGTTGCCGTCGGGTGGTTCGTCAAACGCACGTCCGGAATAGGTGCGGAGCGTGTATGCGTCCACGATTCGGAACACCTCGAATTTGTGCTCGGGCAAAGCATCGGCGACCCTGGTGGCCCATTGGTGCGGAGTCTGGTGCTGTGCCGGGCCCAGCGTGGCAAACCTGCCCAAACGTCGGAGGCGCAGGTAAGTCACTGCCGCGTCTCTGGGAGTCTTTAGCAACAGGCGCCAGCCCAGCCAACCGGCGAACGATATCAGTAGCAATACGCTACCCACTCCAATCGCCCACGGCATTGCGGCTCGAACTGCGTTCAACAGCGCGGTCGTTGGGGTCTCCGGAGCCGGGAACTGGTCGGCATCCAGGGAGATGTCCGCCTCCTCACAGTCCTCTTCGATTTCGCAGGGCAGCTCCGCGGAGCCCTCGGAAGCGGCCCGTAGAGCAGCCATCGCAGCTTGTTCCTCTGGCGGTACCACCAACGGTATCTCTTTGCCCGGGGTCGGTTCGAATGGGATCCATCCGTAGCCGGGGAAATAGACTTCCGACCAGCCATGGCTGTGCCGGTCTGATACCAGGTATAGATTGGACCCGTCCACCAGGTTGCCGGTGGTGTAACCGGTGGTCATGCGAGCGGGGATCCCTAGGCTGCGCATGAGAACGGTCATGGCCGAACCGAAATACTCGCTGTAGCCCTCCTTGCTCTCAAAAAGGAAATGGTCAACGCCGTCAGACCCAAACGGCGGGGGATCGATGGCCAGGTTGTAGGTGATATTGGTCTTCAGCCAGGTTTCCACCGCCTTGGCCTTGTCGTACGGATTATCCGCGCCGGCGGTGATATCGCGGGCCAATGCCTCGACCCTCGGTGGCATCTCGGCGGGCAATTGGGTGTAGCGTATCCAGGCCCAGGTTGGGTATTCCTCGTCAACAAGCCGAAGGTCCTCGGGATCGGCTGACGACACCGACGCTGTCAATTGGTACGGATCGCCGGAGTCAGCGTTGCCGCCGGATGCCCGCACTGCCAGTACGTCTGGTTGAGAGGGAACAATTTCGCCGATGGTAGCGGTCGCCAGGGTTCCGTCATCTTCCCGTTCAACCGATTCCAACTGGAACGGATTTGGAATCGCGGATGCAACAGCCTCGTCAGAAGCGTATGGATCCAGGGCCACCGTTGAGCGAACCCCGTCCACGGCCTGTCTCAAAGGGGTGGGCAGTTCATCGACGCCTTCACCCAATCGGGGATTGATCACGTAACGGGGAGAGTCAAAGGTTTCGATTCGGATGTCCCGGTTGGCGCCAACCGTTTGGCCGCCGGCAAACAGGCTGCGACTGTCGTATTTGGGGATGACCTCAAAGGTAACGTTAAACCGTTCCTGCTCGGGACTTGGCGCGCTGTAATCTGGCTGCCAGCCTGGCTCTTTGAGTACCGTGCCCTCCGACAGCCAGCCTTCATGAGTGTAGGTGGGGTAGGAACGGGCCTTCCAGTACAGGGGTACTGCGGAATTTACCTGCAGTACCGGGGTGTTCGTGGGGTTGATGGTGCCTTGGAACGCCATCGTGTCGCCCCAGATGCGATACGGCAGCGGCCGCCGCGCCGGTAGGCCCGCGAACAGGCGGTTGAAGTCCTCTTCCCAGTGGATTAAGGGCGACCGCGTGAAGTTGTACACCGAGTTCGCTGGCCCCCATTGACCTCCCACCGGGATCAGAAACGCGATTAGTAGAGCCACCAATGCCACCAGGACGGTGTCACTGGCGGTCAAGATCCCAAGATGACCGTCGTACACGTGGCGGTCAAGATCCCAACGTTGTCTGGTGCGTACCGACTGGACCCAACCCACCAGCAGCAGACCCGTGAAGATGTAGATGCCCAGGTAAACGCTGGCATTTTCGGGAAGGAAGGTTAGATTGGAAAGCAGCCCCAGGGAACCCAGCGCGAACACTCCCCAGAAATTCCGGTACCGGAAAAACACCCAACCCGCCAGGAATCCCGACAGCCAGGCGGAAATCATCAGACCCACCGCGAAAGGCAGCGGATCTACGCTGATGCCTTCGTGGCGGGCGGCCAGCACCCAGTCCCATAGCCTGTTGAACAACTCCGCATTCGAGGCTATGCGCAACTCCTCCGGCGCCGAGGCAGTCAGTTGCCAGATGATGACACCTGCCCCGATCAGCAGCCCTCCGGGGATCAGCACCGCTGCCCAAAGCCGCACTCTGGTCAGGATCAGAGCGGTGAATACGGCCAGCAGGATCGTCGCCACCAGGGCCGGAGTCGGCGCCCAGTCGGCGACCTCCACGGACCACACCACGATCACCATGTTCAACGCCAACAGGCCGGCGGCGATCCACCCATCCGGCGGCCGGAAAATATACAGCAACCAGAGCACGCGTTGGGCCAACGCGCCTGCCACCCGGTTGACGTGACCGTCGTCCGAGATTGGCCGGACGATCGGCGGTGCTGTTGTGGTCGCGGTCACCATGACGTAATCACACTGCAGCCGGTTGCGCGCGTTCGTCGGCGTTGGGCATTCCGTTCGCGGAGGGCATGGTTCTGGGAGTCAGGGGATGGGAAAGAGCTTGGTTGATATCGTCGCCGCGACCCACCAGGTACACCGGAATGTCATGCTGCGCCAGGTAATCGGCCGTGGTCTGTCCGGTGGCGCCGGTCAGCGGGGTGCCATCGCCGTCCGCAAAAGTGGAAGGGTCGATATAACAGACGGCCACGTTCACGCCCTGCCGACGCATACCCACCAGCACCGACACCCATTCTGGGCGGCGGGACGGCGTGATGACCATGAGAGTGTTGAAGCCGGACAGGTGCGGACGGAGATCTTGCAGGAACCGTTCCATGGGCAATGACCCATCGGCACGGAGGCCGGCCAATGCTTCCATGAGCACGCCAAGTTGGGCCGGTCGTCGGTCGGGCCGCAACATCCACGACTCGGCGCCGTTGGCGGCCAGGCCCGCCGGCGTCGCGGATTCGTCCCAGTGCCGGACCAGGGAGGCGGCGATGGTCACGGCGAGCTCCTCGGTATTGTCTGGCGCCTCACCTATATGGGAACGACGTTCCATGTCGAGCACGGCCCAGGCTTGCGCGGAAACGCCGATGTCGAACTCCTTGACCATCAGACGGTTCATACGCGCGGTGTAGGGCCAGTGGATGCGCCTCAGGCTGTCGCCGTGAGCATAATCGCGCACCGTTGACGATTCTGGCGTGATTGACGGCGTGCGGCGCGAAAACACGCTGTCACTGGGAAGGTTGGCGAAACGCTGGTGCAGGTCCGGAAGCGGTATGGTTTGCGGCAGGACGGTGAACGTCTGATAGTCAAGGTATGAACGACTCAGGCGGAATAGTCCAAACGGGTCTCGAGCGGTTATTCTCAATCGGCCGGTGCGATATACGCCGCGACGGGAGAGATATGTTGCGATCCGGAAAGACCGCAGTTGGCCCTTGATGAGCGTGACCGTGCGACCCCCGGGTTGCGGCAGGTCGGTGTCTTCGATGATTTCCAGCCAGGACTTCGGCATGCGCGTGTGATTGACGAGCTGAATCTGGCCATCCAGATGCTCGCCGATGTGCCCACGGGTACCCACCCTGAAAAGCCGCACCTCCAGGCCCCGAAGATTCAGCCACGCCCAGCCGTAGCCGAGGGTCACCAGCGCGACCAGTGTGAAAAATAGACGGTAGAAAAATGGGAAGCCGGTACCCAGGGCGTAGAACAGGACGGCCAGCATCAGCAGGCCAAAGAGGATCTTTCGCCGGTGATCGCTGATGGACTTACGTATCGTTTGACGCATCATGCGGCCTGGATGGATGGCAAAAGCCGTCGGACGTCTATCCGGCCCCCGGAACCGCTACTGAATTGAGCACTTCTGCCACCAGGCGCTCGGGCCGAACTCCGCGCATGCGTGCCGCCGGCGTTAGCACCACGCGATGGGCCAACACTGGGATGGCCAACTCCTTGATGTCGTCAGGGAGCACATAGTCGCGGCCCCGTACCAGGGCCAGCGCGCGCCCTGTGCGGAAAAGCCCCAGCGAAGCGCGCGGTGACGCTCCTAGCGCAGCATCCTGGTGAGATCGGGTCGCGTCGGAAAGAGACACCAGGTACTCGCGCACCAGGGTATCGACGTACACACTCTGGGCGGCCTGCTGAAGGGTGATCACGTCCTCAGGCGTTGCCACTGCTTCCAGATCTTGGATCGGATGCGAAAACTCCTGCTGAGCGATGATGGACATTTCCTCTGCGAACAGTGGGTATCCCACGTTGATTCGCATCAGGAACCGGTCCAATTGGGCCTCGGGCAGCGGAAAAGTACCTTCGTACTCGATGGAATTCTGGGTGGCGATGACCAGGAACGGCGCTGGCAGTTGGTGCGTCACACCGTCAACGGTAACCTGACGCTCCTCCATTGCTTCCAGCAGAGCGGACTGGGTCTTGGGCGTGGCGCGATTGATCTCGTCGGCCAGAACCAACTGGGCTGATATCGGACCCGACCTGAAATTGAAATCGCCCGTACCCTGGTTGTACATGGACACGCCCGTAACGTCGCTGGGCAGCAGGTCCGGCGTGAACTGGATGCGGGAGAATGTGCCTCCGATTGACACCGCCAGGGAGCGTGCCAGCATGGTTTTCCCCACGCCGGGTACGTCCTCGACCAGGATATGCCCGTCGGCGATCAACGCGGCAAGAGCTTGCTCGATGACATCGTTCTTGCCGATGATGACGTTGGATACGTTGTCCGCGATTCGATGAGCGACCGCGGTCGCTTCGACAACGGTTTGGGAGACTCCCGATGTGGTGGTTTCAATGGTGTTTTGCACTGCCTTTTCCCGCCAGATCAGGTGATTATGTGCAGTTTAGCACAGGATTCGCGCCAGTAAACCCGTGCCGAGCAATCCGAGAAAGAATGCAGGGAACGTCAACGATTAATGATTGCGCAGGCCGGGTAGCCCGAGTCTCCGCTCAGTTCCGTTGGCGATGCGGCGGATGTTGTCCCTGTGCTGCCAGATGATGAGCGCTCCGCCCACGAAGGCGTACAGCGTGTATAGCTGGTGATGGCCGATCATAAAGGTCAGCGCGAGACTTATCAGAGCCACCGCCAACGTGCCCGCAATACTGCCCAGCGACAGGATTCGGCTGGACAGCGTTACCACTAGGAACACCGCTCCGCCTGACGCCGCGATCCATGGAGCCATGATGGACAGCCCGCCGAATCCCGGCATGATGCCCCGGCCACCTCGGAACCGCAGGAATATCGGCCAGTTGTGCCCGCATAGCGCGATCAACGCCGCGGCAACCTCGGTCTCAACCGATCCGTTGGCGCCCCGGGCTAGTAGAACCACCAGCGCCCCCTTGCCCGCGTCGAGCAGGAACACCAACGTCGCCGCTTTGCCCCCGGCCGTCCGCAGTATGTTGGACATTCCGGTGCGACCGCTGCCAAAATCCCTGATGTCTTCGCCCATCGCCAAGTCAACCAGTATGTAACCCCACGACAGGGATCCTGCGATATACGCCAGGAGGCATACCGCCACTGCGCTGACGCCAGGTTGGAGTTCAGGAGCGAAAACAAGCAGCAGAACGCCGGCAGCGCACAGGAAGGGAGTTGTCGTGAGCATCGCCCACGTTGCTGGGTTTGCCCGGCGGACCAATGTCATCGCGTATTTCTGGACCCGCGGACCTGCCTGCTCCGGATCCCCGAACGGGGAGCGCGTTCGTCCCGTTCCGGCCTGAATATCATCCGCAGATGGGTACGATCGAACCCGAAACGGTCCCGTATCTTATTTTCCAGGTAACGCCGGTAAGAGAAATGCACCAACTTGGGGTCGTTCACGCTGAACGCAAACGTCGGCGGATTCACGCCCACCTGCCGCACCCGACGGATGCGTAAGCGATTGCGAATGTTCCCCCGTTGCGACGGCGGCGTGTGCGCGGAGAGGGCATCGGCCAGCAGGTATTGCAAGTCCCGGAACGGCACGCGCTTCTGACGTTCCTCCCACAGAGACAATGCCGTGTCCAGCAGGTCATCAATGCCTTCGCCGGTCAGCGCGGATGTGAAGCACACCGGCACGTAGGACATGAAATGCAGGCGCTCTTGAACCCGGTGCAGGCTGCGCTCCATGCGGAACCGGTTTTGATTAACCAGATCCCATTTGTTCACCACCACGATCAG
>MKWU01005293.1_pt1 | contig 14187 bp, 10 predicted proteins | sample 809101 | NCBI WGS metagenome assembly MKWU01 (sample SAMN05860141, study PRJNA318959) | sponge metagenome | host: Aplysina aerophoba | place: Slovenia: Piran, Adriatic Sea, Gulf of Piran | collected 2013-05-07 | reverse complement strand
ATGCGGCCGTCGGGGTCGGTGCGCAGCAGGTCGAAATGCTCCGAGTGCCGGGCAAAGGCCAGCACGCCGTTGGAGATCAGATCGTTGGTGGTTTCGTGGCCTGCCACCAGCAGAAGCAGCGCGTTGGCCAGGACTTCGTCCCGCGTGTACGCGCCCATGATCTCACCCTTGCAGATAACCGACAGCAGATCCTCCCCGGGATCGCGCACACGTTCGGCCACGATGGGGGCGAGGTAGTCCGTGACTGCCTGCACTCCGGCGGCGAAATCGCGGATGCGGTTTGGATCATTCCCGTCGAACCCACACATCTGCCCGCACAGTTCCTTGACGAACCCGCGGTCGCTGGCCGGGATGTCCATCAGGCCGGCGATGATGCTGTACGTCAGCGGCGTCGCGAAATCGTGCATCACGTCCATGCGTCCCGCGCCCTGCAGATCATCCAGCAGGTCGTTCACAGTCTGGCGCACCAGCGGTCGCCACGTCTCCATGGCCTTGGGAGTGAAGTACCCATGCACCACCTTGCGCTTTTCCTTGTGCGTCGCGCCGTCGTTCTGGGTGAACCGGGCCGCCATCCAGTTTCGCACCGCGCCGAACAGTTCCATGTCCTCTTCGGGTATGGTCGGAGCCGGCGGTCGGTTGTCGCGCAGGGCGACCTCGGACGAGAAGTATTCAGGGTGCCGCGCCGTCCACACCAGCCGTTCGTAGCTGGTCACCACCCACATCTGGTATTGCTCGTTCCAGTGGACCGGCGCCTCGGATCTGAGCGCTCCAAAATAACCATAGGGATCGCGAATCGCGTCGACCGCAAACAAATCATCGTGGGCAAAAGCAGGCATGGATAACCCCCGTGGGAACTGGGCGGTGCGCGGTCAAATTATCACACGCAATGCCTTAATTCAAACGGTGAATGTGCTCAAAAACGGTGGCCCACCGCTCGATGTAAGCGATGGGCCAGCCTGGTCTCGGGACCTTGTCGAAGACCCGTTGGCTATTTCGCGCTGGTAACCGTCACCGGCAGGCTCTCCACGGCGCGGAAGGTCAGCACGCGGTCGTACTGGACGTCTTCGACGGGGATTTCCAGCTCAACCTTGTCGAACCGGTTGGCCAGGTTGCGGAAGATCTCCTGGCCTTCAAGCCTCGCCAGCGTCGCGCCCAGGCAATGGTGGATGCCGCTGCCGAAAGCGACGTGCTGGTTGGGGTACCGCTCGATGTCAAAGTCATCGGCCCGGTCGAACACCTTGGGATCGCGGTTGGCGCCGGGGATGAACCAGCGGACGCGGTCGTTCTTGCCGATCTGCTGCCCGTTCAACTCGATGTCGTCCATGGCGATGCGCTGTATGGAACGCACCGGGGAGTCGTACCGCAGGCACTCCTCGGTGGCGCGGACCGTCTTGCCTTCGGGATCGGACTTCAGGATCGCCCACTGGTCCGGATGCTGCGTGAACGCCAGCGTGCCGTTGCAGATCAGGTTGATCGTCGTCTCGTGGCCTGCGGACAGCAGGAGCATGATGTTGTTGATGGTCATCTCGCGGTTGAACACGCCTTTGCGCTCGCCCTCGCAGACCACCATCATCAGATCCAGCGAATCGAACTTCTCAGGGTTCTGCATCCGGTCCTCGACCATGGGCGCAATGAAATCCTGGAGGTTCTGCACGGCCTGGCTCAGCGGCCTCATCCGGTCCGGCCCCTCGCGGTTGAGGAACCGCAGGTCCTTGGCCAGTTCGCGGAGCCTGGGTCGCTCACTGTCCGGAATGCCCAGCATGCGCGCGATCACCAGCAGGGGCAGCGGCGTGGCCAGGTCGGCCATCACGTCCATCCGGCCCTTTTCCTCCACGGCATCCAGCAACTCGTCGATCGCCGACTGCACCAGTGGCCGCCACATCTCGATGGACTTGGGCGTGAAGTATCCGTGCATCACGCGGCGCATGTCCACGTGATCGGAGCCCGACATCTCGGAGTTGTACCGCCGCTGGTCATGCTGAATGAACCGGGATACCTGCCACTTCTTGATGAAGTTGTAGAGTTCCAAATCGTCTTCATCAATCGCCGGATTGGGCGGCTTCGTGTCGCGCGCGTACACGCTCGACGAGAACGCCTCGGGGTGGCGGGTAACCCACACCAGGTGTTCCCACGACGTGATCATCCACACGTCCAGCGCCTCGTTGTAGTAGACGGGCTGGTGCTCGCGCAAACGATTGTAGAAATCGTAAGGCTGGTAGATCGCTTCCGGCGAAAAGGGGTTGTCATTGAAGGTGCTGACCATTGGTTGAGGCCTCCGGTTTGGAAATAGTGCGTGAACCGGGCTTCAGAAGCCCGACCATTGCTGATTTCCGGATTATAACCTATTTTCGGTCTGCGTACAGCGATGGAGGGGCAGGTTCGCGACCCGCCCCTCCTGATTGGCGACGTATTCGTGGCACGAACTAACGCGCGTTGGTCACCGTTACGGGCAGGCTTTCCAACGCCCGCAAGCCGATCAACTGGTCGTACTCCAATTCCCCGACCGGCACTTCCAGTTCGAGGCTGTCGAACCGGTTGGCGAGATTCCGGAAGATCTCCTGACCCTCCAGCCGGGCCAGCGTCGCGCCCAGGCAGTGGTGAACGCCGCTGCCGAAAGCCACGTGCTGGTTGGGGTACCGCTCGATGTCAAAATCGTCGGCCCGGTCGAACACGTTGGGATCACGGTTCGCGCCGGAGATGAACCAGCGGACCCGGTCGTTCTTGTGGATCGTCTGACCCGCCAACTCCATGTCATCCATGGCGATGCGCTGGATCGACTTCACCGGGGAATCGTAGCGGAGGCATTCCTCGGTGGCTCGAACCGTCTTGCCTTCGGGGTCTGACTTCAGGTTCGCCCACTGGTCTGGATGCTGCGCGAACGCCAGGGTACCGTTGCAGATCAGGTTGATCGTCGTCTCATGCCCGGCGGACAGCAGGAGCATCACGTTGTTGATCACCTGGTCGCGCGTGAATATCCCCCGTCGCTCGCCCTCGGCCACCACTGAAATCAGGTCATCCCTGGGATTCTCCACCCGCTCGGCCACCAGCGGCCCAAGATAGTCCTGCAGGTTGTGCACTGACTGCGACAGGGGACCCATCCGGTCCGGACCCGTGCGGTTCAGGTGGCGCAGGTCCTTGGCGAGTTTCCGCATGATGGGCCGGTCGCTGTCGGGGATGCCCAGCATGCGCGCGATGACCAGCAGCGGCAACGGCGTCGCGAGGTCGGCCATCACGTCCATGCGGCCCTTGTCCTGAACAACGTCCAGCAATTCATCGATGGCCGATTGCACCAGCGGCCGCCACATTTCCATGGACTTGGGGGTGAAATACCCGTGCATCACCCGGCGCATGTCCACGTGGTCCGGGCCGGATATCTCCGAGTTGTAGCGCTTCTGGTCGTGCTGGATGAAACGGGAAACCTGCCAATTCCTGATGAAGTTGTAGATTTCCATGTCGTCTTCGTCGATGGGCGGATTGGGCGGCCGCACATCCCTCGCGAACACGCTGGACGAAAACACCTCGGGATGGCGGGTCACCCACACTAGGTGCTCCCATGAGGTGACCATCCACACTTCGTACTGTTCGTTGTAGTGGACCGGTTCCCAATCCCGCAGGCGGGCGAAGAAATCATACGGCTGATACATCGCCTCAAGAGAGAAGGGATCATCGTTGATGGTGCTGACCATAGCGGCAACCTCCCAATCGAAGGGTAATGCGTCGGTTAATCATACGTTTGTTACGGCTTTCGGATTGCAACATTATAAACAATGCAATACGCGTAGTACAGTGCTGATGCCATTCCGATTCTCCACCATATTGGCATCAAAAAAGGGCGGGTGATGAACCCGCCCCATGCTATGAAGGCCTTGTTCCTTGAACGCTTACGACAGGTTCACCGGCAGCGTCTCCAGCGTCCGGAACGTGATGCTCGACGTGTAGGACAGGTCGTCCGGGTCGCAGCCCATGTTCAGGTTCGGGAACCGTTCGGCGATGGCCTTGAACGCTTCCTGCCCTTCCAGGCGGGCCAGCGTGGCGCCCAGGCAGTGGTGAATCCCGCTGCCGAAGGCCACGTGCGGGTTCGGGTACCGCTCGATGTCAAAGTCATCGGGGCGGTCGAACACCTCTGGATCACGGTTTGCGGAAGTCACGAACCAGCGCATGCGCTCGTCCTTCTGGATGGTCTTGCCGCCCAGTTCAACGTCCTCTCCCGCGATGCGAGTGATGGACTTCACCGGCGCGTCGTAACGCAAGCATTCCTCGGTCGCCCTGATCATCTTGGCGGCCGGGTCGGTCTTGAACAGTTCCCACTGGTCGGGATGCGTCATGAACGCCCGGGTTCCGTTGCAGATCAGGTTGATGGTGGTCTCATGGCCCGCCAGCAGCAGCAGGATGGCGTTTGCCACCACCTGCTCCTCGGACATGATCTGCTTGCCGGCCGCGTTGGTCATGCGGGCGGCGTCGGTCATCCGGTCGAGCAGGTCGCCGTTGGGGTTCTTGATGCGTTCCTTGACCATCGGCCGCAGGTACTCCTGCAACTCGGTGATGCCCTCGGTCAGCGGCTGCATCCGGTCGGCGTTGCCGCGGCCGATGAACAGCAGCTTCTCAGCCAGCGAGCGGATGAACTGCCGGTCGTAGGTCTCGATGCCCATCATGGCGGCGATGACCAGCAGGGGCAGAGGGGTGGCGTAGTCGCGCATCACGTCCATGTGGCCGCGGTCTTCCGCCTCGTCCAGCAGTTGGTTGATGGCAGACTGGACCAGCGGCCGCCAGAGTTCCATGGCCTTCGGGGTGAAGTAGCCGTGGATCACCTTGCGCATGTCAGTGTGGTCCGGGGCGCCGTGCTCGGAGATTTCCTGGTGAGCGCTCACCGCGCGGCGGTCGGTCTGGATGAACCACTGGCTGAAGAAGTTCCGCACGTCCTCATAGAGGCCCATGTCGGACTCGTCAATCGAGGGATACGGAGGCAGCGGGTCGCGGTGGAACACTTCAGACGAGAAGGCCTCAGGGCGACGGGTCACCCAAACCAGGTCCTTGTACTTCGTGATGACCCACAGCTTGTAGGGGTCATTCCAATGGACCGGGTCTTCCTCCCGCATCCGCCCGAAATAGGTGTAGGGGTCTTGCACGACCTCAGGCGAAAACAGGTTTTCGTTAAACGTGGTAACCATATAGTCCCTCCCGCAGTGATTCACGGCAGACCATGCCGCCGGCGTGCCGTACGCCAGCAGCGCACTGTGCTGATTTGCCAAATTTTAGCAATCGCGCGGTATCAGGTCAATGTCGCCATGAATCATATTATTCGACCGACTGCATCAACAGGCGAAATACAGCATTTCGACGAATTCCGTAATATCACGACAGCTCTTTTGTATTGGCGCCTGATCCCAAGGACCAACGGCACGCCCCCGGGTCCTCGCCGGCGTTCGACCCCCAGCGCGGCCGACGACGCCGGAGCACTGGTGGAGCCTTGCTATAATTCGGCTGAATCAGCCCCATTGACACTGGTCGGAGGACAGAAATGAGCGCCACCCACACCCGGATCGATAGCGTGGGAATCGTCCTTGCCGCCGGCCACGGAAGTCGGATGCGCTCAAAAATCCCCAAGCCTCTGCACAAAGCGGCCGGCAAGGAACTCATCGGGTACTCGGTTGATCTGCTCGCTGAGTGCGGCATGCAGACCATCGTGGTGGTCGCCTCCCCGGGCAACATCGACGCGATATCCGCCGCTCTGGGCGACCGGGTGAATTACGCCGTCCAGCCCACTCCGGAGGGCACCGCTGAGGCTGTGTCGCGCGGGTTGCAGGCTCTGGACTCGGTTCCAGGCACGGTGACCGTCATGGCCGCCGACACCCCGTTGGTGAGGAACAAATCCATGCGGATGCTCATCGACGAACACTGCTCCAGGCCCGGTTGCCGGATGTCCATCCTCACCGCTCCCGACGCGTTCGGGCCTGACCTCGGCCACATCAAGAGAGCGGACGCCAGTGATTCCAATACAGTCGGCCCGATTTCGGCCATCGTCGAGGCCCGTGACCGCCATGCCAACTCGGTCGGCCCGGCCGAGGTCAATACCGGAGTCTACTGTTTCGATGGGCCGTGGCTGACCCAGCACATCAACGAGGTTCCCAAATCCCCGTCGGGCGAGTACTACCTTACCGCCCTGGCCAGCATGGCGGCCAACAACGGCCAGGAGGCGGTGGCCGCTCCATTCGCCTGTGCCGACGAGGCCATGGGCGTCAACGACCGTCAGCAACTATCTGCCGTCGAGGCGGTGTTGCGCGACCGCGTCAACTGCCGCTGGATGCTGGACGGCGTGACCATCGTCGATCCCGCGACCACCTACATCGACGCCGCGGTCACCATCGGCCCCGACACCGTTATCCAGCCCAATACCATGCTGGGCGGCCGCACCACCGTTGGCGCGGACTGCGAAATCGGCCCCAACTCCGTGGTGCGCGATTCTGAAATCGGCGACCGGTGCCACATCATGGCGTCCGTCATCGAGGGTTCATTGGTCCACGAGGACGTCGGCATCGGGCCGTACAGCCACCTGCGTCCCCAGGCGGTGATCGAAAGCGGCGTCCACCTCGGCAATTACGTTGAAGTGAAAAACAGCCGCGTGGGTTCGGGCACCGCCGCCGGCCATTTCTGCTACCTTGGGGATGCGGACATCGGCGCCGACGTGAATATCGGAGCAGGAACCATCACCTGCAACTACGACGGCGTGGATAAACACCGGACCGTCGTGGGAGACCGGGCGTTTATCGGGAGCGACACCATGCTGGTGGCCCCGGTCAGCGTGGGCCCGCAGGGCCTGACGGGCGCCGGGTCTGTGGTCACCAAAGATGTCCCGCCGGGTGGACGAGTCGTGGGTGTTCCTGCTAGACTGCTCCCATCGAATGACGAGGAGTGATATTGACCCGTTTCCGCCCGGTCTGTCTCCCAATACATTGATAAGATCGGCAAAGGGCCACCACTTTGGATACTGACAGTAGCTTACCCCCGTTATTGTTCCTCGCCGCATCTTTGCTGACGTTCGGCTGGGTCAGCATAGTAGTCGCCACGCGCAGGCGGCGGCCCGGTTTGGTCGCGCTGCTCGGCTACTCCCCATCCCCTGGCTTGGGCGCTATTCGCGTGCTGTCCGCCGGCATCGCCGGCGTTTCGATGGGCCTCGTCGCCCTGCGGACGATGCCCACTCTGCCCGATATTCTCGCCCTGTTGGCAGCCATTGCAATCACGGCCGCGGCCCTGTTTGCCATCCAGGTGCTCACGGACCGATGGTGTTCTCTTTACCCCAATGCTGCCCGGCAATTTTCGCGTCCCAGGCAATGGTTCCGCAGAGTCGGCTCGGCTCCCGCCGGCCGCTCACCTGCCACTATCGACTGGGAGTTCAGCGTACCCCCGACGGCGGGCACGGAAGGCGCCAACGGCTCCGACGAGGAGTACCAGGAAACCGACCGGCTCACGCCAGCCGATATTCTGAACCTGGACCAGCACGACATCGATATGGTGCGTTCCATCAGCCGGATGGATGACCGCGATGTCCTGGATATCATGGTGCCCCGACTGGACATGGACGCCGTCGCCATCACGTCCTCCCTGGACGAACTGGTCGAGCAGTTCGTTTCCACCAGGCACACCCGGCTTCCCGTGTACCGCAATTCCATGGACGATGTCGTCGGGATAGTTCACATCAGCGACGTTCTACCAGCGCTGGCCACCGGCCAATCCGCGGTCCAGTTGGACGACCTCATGCGCACCCCGGAGTTCGTGGCGGAGAACATGGCAGTGGACGACCTCCTCCACCTGATGCGGTCCAAATCGCTCCAGATGGCAATCGTGGTGGACGAGTATGGCGGAGTCGAAGGCCTGGTCACCCTCGAGGACGTCCTGGAAGAGATCGTCGGTGAGATCGAGGACGAGTTCGCCGCCCCCGATGATCCGGACGCGCCCACCCGCGTTGAGGACGGCTCCTGGATTGTCAACGCCACCACGCCGGTGGAGGACGTGAATCGCATGGTGGGCGTCGAACTCGACGGCCACGACGTCAACACCATCGGCGGTTTTGTCTACACCGAGCTGGGGCGAATGCCAACCACCGGCGACGTGATCTGCAACGATGGCGTGCAGATCGAAGTCCTGCAGGTTAGAGGACGCCGAATCCAGCAGCTGCGGTTGTCGCTGGCCCCTGGCGACGTCCTGGGTGAACGGGAAGCTGACGCGGCGGAAACTCGCGCCTAGTTATTTGACCCCCACCAACTCGCCGCTCAACACCAGGAAGTGGTCGAACAGTCCGTTGGGGACCGGCACCGTCAGGTGGATCGTCGATCTGTCGCTGCCGCTCAGGTGCAGTTCGTCAGACCGAAAAACGTCGGTGTGGGTAGCCGCGTAGAGATAGACCGACGAGCCATTGTCGACGAACATCAGAATATCCTCGTCGTCGTCCAGCAGCCCGGGGGCGTCCTGCAGCCCGCCGAATGTGTTGGCTCCCTGACCGGCTTCGCCGAAGAACCACAGCGCGCCCCGTTCGCCGGGGTTCGCCTGCACCACGTCAGCGTTCTCCTGCTCCCCTGCCTTGTTGGAGCTGAGTATCGACGTTCCGGTCACGTCGGCGTGGCTCATTTTCACGTTGATCCTGAGCTCAGGCACGATGAGGCGTTGCGCCTCCGGCAATGTGCCCAGGTCGTGGGCGTCGGTCGGCGCCAGGGGCGTAAAGCCCAGACGGCCCGCCGATTCGTCGTAAGTCCCGGGCGGCAGGGCCAGGGCCGACACAATGCTGCCGTTGCCGGGAGCCTGCGGCGCATCACGGCTGGGCAGTTGCACCACGTCCCCCCTCTTTGCGGCATAATCATCAACGGTGGATCTGAGCCAGAATAGGTTGCCGTAGTAAGCCAGCCCCACAATCACCAGCACGATGCCAGTTATCAGCATCCCGATGCCCGCCCAGCGCAAACCGTAGTATTGCGCCTGGGTGCGTATCTGCATGTAATCAAGTCCGATTTCCATATCTTCGCCTTATCCGTTGGCAAGCCTTGCTCGTTAGTTACCGAGCGGGTATCCCCGTAGGCAGAGCCATGCCGACGTATGCAATCAGCCGACGATCGTCAGCCGATCGCCGGTTCCCGCTCCAACAACGTGATCAGTGCCGCCCTGAGCGAATGGGCTCGTTCACGAAAATGTCCCCGTTGCGGATCTTTATGTTGTATCCACACCCGGGATTCGTGCAGGTCCACGCCTTATAGTGGACCGCCGCCCCCTGCGCTCCATAGTCCGACAGCGGCACCAGCGCTCCGATATTGCACTGTTGACAGACGGGGAACTCCATTGCTTCCACCAAGATAACCTCCCTGACCCCCGGCTTTTACTGGGGTTTCAATCTTGAGTTTACCGTTGGGCGCAGCAATATTTCCCTTATCGAACGAACGAATTTGGGAGTTTTATAAAAAAGGGGACGAACCGTAATTCGTCCCCAGACTTGGCAGAGTGGAAGTCGCCAGGATGTTTATTCCAGATAATCCCGGAGCTTCTTCGACCGCGAAGGATGCCGCAACTTCCGGATCGCCTTGGCTTCGATCTGCCGGATACGTTCGCGGGTTACACCGAATTCCCGACCGACTTCTTCCAGGGTCCGGGTCCGCCCGTCCTCCAGGCCGAAGCGCAGTTTCAGCACGCGGCTCTCCCGGTCAGTCAGCGAGTTCAGGACTTCCTGCACCTGCTCCCGCAACAACTGGGCTGAGGCGGCGTCTGCCGGGGCCAACGTCGTCCGGTCCTCGATGAAGTCGCCCAAGAAAGAGTCCTCTTCCTCGCCAATCGGAGTCTCCAGCGAGACGGGCTCCTGGGAGATCTTTTGAATCTCCTCCACCTTCTCCGGAGTCATCTCCATGGCTTCCGCCAACTCTTCCGTGGTGGGTTCCCGTCCCTTCTCCTGCAGCAGGCGGCGATGGTGGCGCATCAGTTTGTTGATGGTCTCCACCATGTGCACCGGGATGCGGATGGTGCGGGCCTGGTCGGCGATGGCCCTCGTGATGGCCTGGCGAATCCACCAGGTGGCGTAGGTGCTGAACTTGTAGCCCTTGCGGTAGTCAAACTTTTCCACCGCGCGGATCAGGCCGATGTTGCCTTCCTGGATCATGTCCAGCAGCGCCATGCCGCGTCCGATATATTTCTTGGCCACGCTGACCACCAGCCGGAGGTTCGCCTCGGTCAGGTGGGTCTGCGCGCGCTCGCCATTCCTCTTGGTCTGGTCGAAGTACATGGCGGCGTCGAAGTTTTCCCGCTCAATCAGGTCGCTCAACCCGGGCTCCCGCATCAACTGCGTCAGCAGCAACAGCGAGCAATGGTCGTCCTGCGCGTACAGCGGAGGCACATCCAGACCCTGCTCGGGGTTGTAGCAGCCGCCCACTCCGTCCGGGTGCAGTTCCGCCCAGATCGGCACGTATCCGGTCACCACGTCCACGACCCGGGGAGGCAGCACCCAGGTGTCCAGCGAAAGCTGCACGATGCGCTGGTAGGCCACCTCTGTCGTGATATCGAGGTCTCTGGCGACGTGCTCCACCATCGCCGGCGCCACCTCGGCGTCGATCGCCTTTCGCAACTCCGGTGATTCCTTGACTTCGGCCAGCGTCACGAACTCGTACAGGTCGAGATACCGCGCCAGCGAACGCACCAGCGGCGCGGCGTTGGCGATGCGGGCCAGCAGCACCGTCGCGGCCTCCCATGCGGCCGCCTCCAGCGGAACGTTCTCGTCCTCGCCGAGGAAGTCGACCCTCGCCTCCTCTTCCGGCGGAGGTTCGGCCAGTTCCTTTTCCAGCTTGACCAGGTGGTTGAGCCCCTCCAACTCCCGCGCGAGGCGACGCTCGTCCGCGGAGGTCAGAAGGTCAACGCGCCCGATTTCCCGGAGGTACATGCGAACCGGATCATCCAGCGCGTCGGTGCTGTCCGACGTGTCCACCTCGGCCCAGTCCCGCTCCTCACGCTCCATGTCGCGAGCGGAGGGCCCGTCCAGTTCCGGCAGCACCGTGCGGACCGCGGCGGCGCGCCGGATCTGCCATTCGTCCTCTGCCGAGTCCTGGTCGTCCACGACTACGGGAGAGGCGGTTTCCTCCTCCTCGTCGACAGCGTCCTCCTCCTCGTCCCGGTCAGCGTCGGTGGCGATGGTGGAAGAAATTGAGATATCTCCCCCCTCGTCATATTCCTGCTCATCGTCGTCAACAATAACGTTACGCCGATTGCTAATGATGGTCATAGACCCTCCGTCAGGTGTTGTTCGGTGAAGCCGGCCGCAGCAACCGGTCGATTTCACCGATGCGGATATTGTTGTGCAGCAGCCGTTGCGCCAGCGGAGAGTCAAGGTCTTCCATGACCTCCGGCAGGCTGGACAGCTGCCTGATTTCGTTATTGAGATGTTCCTTTTCCAGGGCGAGGCTCATCTGCAGCCAGGCCTTGTCACGTTTCGCCTGGTTGGAAAGCCTTAATTCGCGGGAACGCAATGCATCCAGGTGCGCCTGCAACTCCGGCGGCACCGGCATCTGTTCGGCGTCCTCGCCGGCAATTACGTTGCGATAAATTTCCCGGTTTTCTGAACGGCTGAACCACTCCGTGGACGGCGTGGATTCGTGGCCCTCCAGCGGTTCCGTTCCATGTTGCAACAGGAACGCCAGGAGCGCCTCCTCCACGGCGTGATATTCTCGCGCCGGCTGCGGCGTCGCCTCATCGGCAGCGGCCGCGGCGGCTTGTCCTCGCTGCTCCCGCGCCAACTGACGCTTTATGTCGCCCAGCGCCCGGCGCAGCGTATCGTTGTTCAGAGCCAGACGCGCGGACAATCGGTCCAGGTACAGATCACTCCGCAGGGGATCCGGAATCTGCGCCACGAACCGGAGCATGGTGTTCGCCACCCAAGACCGCCCGTCGGGGCTGTCCATGTCGGCGCGTTCCGACAGGGAGTCCAGCAAATAGTCGAACAACTCCTGCGCCCGTTCCAAAAACGCGGGCCACGCTCCCGGATCCGACCTGATGAAATCGTCCGGGTCCTGGCCGGCCGGCAGTTCGGCGACGCGCAGTTCCATGGCGTCCGGCTGCTGCAGCATGGATACCGACGTATTCTGGGAGTTCCTGCGCTGGAACACTCCCCACGACGATTCCAGGCTTCGCAGCGTCGCGTTGCGTCCCGCCGGGTCGCCATCCAAAGCCATCGTCACGTTGGTGGTAAGCCGCCGCACCAGGTCCACCTGCCGCTCGGTGAGGGCAGTACCCATTGAGGCGACCACGTTATCGTAGCCGTGCTGGTGGGCCATGATGGCATCCATATAGCCTTCTACGATCACCGCGCCGTGCTGGCGTACCGGCTCTTTGCCCAGGTTCATTGCGTAAAGGATGCGAGATTTGTCAAACACCGGTGTGCGTGGCGTGTTCAGGTATTTTGGCGTTGCGTTTTCATCCAGCGCGCGGCTGCCGAAACCGGCAACGCGGGCTTCCCAGTCCCGTATCGGGATCATCAGGCGGCCACGGAAAAAGTCGTAGAGTCGCCCGTCTTCAGTTTCCCGCGCCAAGGCCGCCCGAGCTATCAACTCGTCGTGGTGTCCGGCTTGCCTCAGGTGCGCCAGCAATCGGTTGTCCCGTGGCGGGCTGTATCCAATCTCGAATGTCTGGATGGAACGCTCATTGACTCCTCGTCGTTCCAGGTATTCGCGCACGAACCGCGCTTCTTCGGTGTCCAGCATCTGCTGGAAAAACCGGCGCGCCGCGTCGTTGATCTCAAACAGTTCCCGCGCGTTGCTCCGCGATTCCTCGTTGTTGACCAGGGTGATGCCCACCCGGGCAGCCAGAGTTTGCAACGCCTCCCGGAACTCCACCTTCTCATGCTTCATCACGAATGAGAAAGCGTCGCCGCCCTCAGCGCACGCCCCGAAGCAGCGCCACGATTGCCGGTCCGGAAATACAAAAAAGGAAGGCGTCCGCTCTTGATGAAACGGGCAATTGGCCTTCAGAGAACTTCCCGAGCGCTGCAGGTTGACGTAGCTGGAAATGACCTCGACGATGTCCAGTCTGCTCTTTACGTCGTCAATCTGCGTCATATCAGTCAATTAGGTTATATAGACACACTTAGCCAAAGTCATTATACCACATCCACCCACTTAATCCACCGTTCACCCCATGCTCGTTTTGAGCCCATGCGTGGACCCAAAAAAGAAAAAGCCGCTGCCCTTTCAGAGGCAGCGGCCCGAAATTCGGATGTTCTGCCGGATGCTAGTTGTCGGCGGCGACAGCCATGTCGACGTTGGCAATCCTGGCGGCAATGACTTCCTTCATCTGGCGGACGCGGCCCAGCTCGGGGTAGATGTTGCCCTCGGCCTTCTTGTCGAAGATCTTCTCGCCGTCCACAAAGACTTCCATGATTCCCTGCCCGCGCGGGGAAATCGTGATGGCAGCGTCACCACCATAAGCACGGAAAAATTCGTTCGCCATCCACGTGGCGGTAGCGTGGTGCTGTCAAGGCACGCAATAGGTTATCTCGATCTGAACCTTTCCTTCCATGATTACTCCTATTTTTTGGGGGTTCTGGCAAAATGCCTTGCGCATCTTATCACAAAGTCTGCCTTTTTCAAAATCTGCCAATCCCGGGGCGACGTTTTGCGGTTATTTTCAGTCGGTCAATTTCTCCACTCATCGCGTCCCCCTGCAGGCGATCGAAAACCCCATGTCCGCATCCAAACTCGTACTGTCCATCCCGATCATCCTGTGAATCGGACCCCCGCGCCATCGCCGCTCCCATCCCTGCAAATCCGAAAAACACTGACACCGCGCCGTTGCCCACACCCCCACAACCCGCCTATCCTAGATTCATCTAGATAAAGCGCGCGTTTGTAACCCAACATCAGTGAGGCAGGATTCCCAGCATCGACGGCCAACCCCGTCAGCAAAAATCGCATACCAGGCTCCGTGACTGCCAACGTCTGTTTACCTTGTCAACAGTGTGGAGTTGCGTCCCAGCGCCAGCCACAGCGTTCCGTGCTGCGTCGTCTGTCCCAATGAACCGGCCCCGGTGGGCACGTCATGGCGGATTGCCGATGTGGGCCACGGAGAATACCGAGCATAAGAATATGCGTACCCCCGGCCGTACGCTGACAACGATGCAAGCGAATCCTGCCTCCCGCCAACCAAAAACCCCCAGAAACCCTCAAGGAGAAC
>MKWU01005291.1_pt1 | contig 14200 bp, 14 predicted proteins | sample 809101 | NCBI WGS metagenome assembly MKWU01 (sample SAMN05860141, study PRJNA318959) | sponge metagenome | host: Aplysina aerophoba | place: Slovenia: Piran, Adriatic Sea, Gulf of Piran | collected 2013-05-07 | reverse complement strand
GCAAGCCCGTCAATGACACCGTCGATCACCGACCCGTCGCCGCGTCGCCAGAGGGTTCTGCCAAGCCATTTGGCGGTCCGCACAAACAGCAGGTCATATGCCTCGTCAAAGTACCATTTGTTGAGCAGGAAAAGGTAGATTGGCCGGTGGGCGCTTGCCAGCCGCCGAGGCAGATCCTGATTGACCATGTAGAACAGCCAGGCAACGGCAAACCCAACTGTCATGGCAATGAACGGCGAAGCCTTTACCAGGGCTGGAACATAGTGGGCATCGTGAAGCACATGATTGGCGCTCGCCACGAAGACCGAGGTCGTGAAGAACTGATCGACATTGCTTCCGAAGAAATCGTCGTACCACACCATGCCTGCCAGGCACGAGCCCACCGCTAGCACGGCCAGTGGAACAAGCATCGACAACGGCGCTTCGTGCGCATGCGCATGCGTGTCCGGATCCCCGCGCGGGGCGCCGCAGAATGTCAGGAAGATCAACCGCCATGAATAGAAGCTGGTCATCAGCGCCGACACGACAAGCAACCAGAAAACAAGCGAGCCAAATTCGCCACCCGCGGCAAATGCGGATTCTATGATCGCATCCTTTGAAAGAAAGCCGGCAAAACCGAAATGCGTCAGAGGTATGCCAACGCCGGTAATCGCCAGGGTGCCGATCACCATGGCCGCGAACGTCCATGGAATGCGCCTTCGCAGCCCGCCATAATTCCGCATGTCCTGTTCGTGGTGCATGGCATGAATGACCGAACCTGCACCGAGAAACAGCATCGCCTTGAAAAAGGCATGCGTGAACAGGTGAAACATCGCCACCTGGTACACGCCGACGCCCGCGGCGGCGAACATGTAGCCAAGCTGCGAGCAGGTCGAATAGGCAATGACTCGCTTGATGTCGTTCTGGACGAGACCGACGGTCGCGGCGAAAAAGGCCGTGGCCGCGCCGATCAGCGCAACAATGGTCAAGGCCACCGGGGCAAACTCGAAGAGCGGCGACATTCGGCACACAAGGAATACACCTGCCGTCACCATCGTTGCGGCGTGTATAAGCGCTGAAACGGGGGTTGGGCCTTCCATGGCGTCCGGCAGCCATGTGTGAAGGAACAGCTGGGCGGACTTTCCGCATGCGCCGACGAACAGGAGGAACGCAGTCAGCTCGGCAGCGTTGACACTCAGCGACAGGAACGACAGTTCGGTTTCCGCAAGTCTCGGCGCCTGCGCAAAGATGTCGTCGAGCCAGATTGAATCGGTGAGGTAGAACAGCGCGAAAATTCCCAGCGCCATGCCGAAATCGCCAATCCTGTTGACGATGAACGCCTTTATGGCAGCGGAATTTGCCGAATCCTTGCGATAGTAGAACCCGATCAGCAGATAGGACGCAACGCCGACTCCTTCCCATCCGAAGAACATCTGCAACAGGTTGTCGGAAGTCACCAGCGCCAGCATGGCAAAGGTGAAAAATGAAAGGTAGGCGAAGAAACGGGGCTTGTAGCTTTCGTGCTGTTTCCAGTTTGGGTCGCCGTGCATGTATCCCAGGCTGTACAGGTGCACCAGCGACGAAATGGTTGTCACCACGACAAGCATGATCGCCGTTAGCCGGTCCAGTCGAATCGACCAATCGGAGGACAGTTCCCCACTGTCGATGAAACGAAGTATGCGAATGTATTCAGTCGTGCCGTCGAAGGTCAGGAAGATGATCCAGCTGAGAGCGGCCGCCAGGAACAGCAGCCCGGTGCTGAGAAACGTCGCCGCCCGTTCACCGATCAGACGGTGGAAAAAGCCGCTGACCAAGGCGCCAAGCAGCGGAGCGAACAGGATCACCACTTCCATGTGACCGCTACCCCTTCATCAGATTGACGTCGTCCACCGCAATCGAGCCGCGGCTGCGGAAGAAACAGACGATGATGGCCAGCCCGATGGCAGCTTCCGCCGCTGCCACCGTCAGCACGAACATCGTGAAGACCTGACCTGTCAGATCGCCCAGGTGCACGGAAAACGCGACCAGGTTGATGTTGACCGCCAGCAACATCAGCTCGATTGACATCAAGATGACAATGACGTTCTTGCGGTTCAAGAAAATTCCGAACACGCCGATCACGAAGAGAATCGCCGCGACGATAAGGTAATGCTCAATGCCGATCATTCGGTCCCACTTCCCGGCTTGACGTCGCGAAGCTCAATGGCGGCATCCGGGTCGCGATATATCTGAGCAACGATGTCCTGACGCTTCACGTTTGTTCGGCGGCGATGGGTCAACACGATCGCGCCGATCATGGCGACCAGAAGGATCAACCCGGCAGCCTGAAATCCAAAAATGTACTTCGTGTAGATGAGCCTGCCCAGGGCAACGCTGTTCTGCACTTCGCTCATGTCCGGCGTTTCGTTCTGGCGAAGCGCCGCGGCTTCGGGCGATGTCTCCCAGGTGGTGTACTGAATTCCAAGCGCCATCAGCAGCACAACTCCGATCAGAAGTCCAACGGGGATGTAACGGGCCATGCCCGCCTTCAACTCCGCAAAGTCAACGTCAAGCATCATCACGACAAACAGAAACAGCACGGCAACCGCCCCGACATAGACAATGATCAGCAGCATTGCGATGAATTCCGCGCCCATCAGCACGAACAGACCTGCAGTGCTCAGGAACGTCAGAATCAGGAACAGGACTGCATGCACAGGATTGCGCGCCAGCACAACCGAAAACGCCGCAAAAACCGCGACGCCGGAAAATCCGTAGAACGCAAGTTCAATCAGGCTCATCGCCAGCTCCGGCGCGCCACTGCACGGACGCGGTCACAATTGTCGTGAAGGGGATGCTGCACTGTCTCTCGCGTCGTCTTGCCCATTGAATTTCGCTGCGCCTTGGGTGGAAACCTTGAAACGCTACCGGTAGGGCGCATCAAGCTCTATGTTGCGCGCAATCTCGGCTTCCCAGCGATCGCCGTTGGCCAGCAACCGCTCCTTGTCGTAGAATAGCTCCTCCCGCGTCTCGGTCGAAAACTCGAAGTTGGGTCCCTGCACGATTGCGTCCACGGGACAGGCTTCCTGGCAATAGCCGCAATAGATGCACTTGGTCATGTCGATGTCATAGCGCGTCGTGCGCCTTGACCCGTCGGCACGAGGTTCGGCCTCGATCGTGATCGCCTGCGCCGGGCAAATCGCCTCGCAGAGCTTGCAGGCAATGCACCTCTCTTCGCCGTTGGGGTAGCGCCGCAGCGCATGCTCGCCCCGAAAGCGCGGAGAAAGCGGTCCCTTCTCGTGCGGATAGTTCAAGGTGGCCTTCGGGGACACGAAATAGCGCATGCCCTTCATCAGACCGCCGATGAAATCGGCCAGCAGAACATATCGGACGGCCCGCCTCACATTCGATCTGTCAATCATGGATCATCCTCCGATTGCCCAGCGGGCGTATGAACCGTAAAACCAGCCGTAGTGCGCGAACAGTCCGGACACTGCAACCCAACCGAGCGAAATCGGCAAAAACACCTTCCACCCCAGTCGCATGAGCTGATCGTAGCGGTAACGCGGCACAACAGCCTTGACTAGCGAGAAGAGGAAGAAAAACACTCCCATCTTGGCGATCATCCAAAAGGCGCCGTCAGGCAGTCCCGGGATGGGCGACAGCCATCCACCGAAAAAGAGTATCGACATCAGCGCGCACATCAGGAGGATGGCCGCGTACTCCCCCATCATGAACAACAGGAAGGGCGTCGAGGAGTACTCGACCTGGTATCCGGCAACGAGCTCCGATTCCGCTTCCGGCAAGTCGAATGGCGGTCGATTGGTCTCGGCAAGAGCGGACACGAAAAACAGCACGACCATGGGAAGGTGGGGAAGCCAGTACCAGTTGAAGAATCCCGCCGACCCATCCTGGGCGCGCACGATTTCCGACAGGTTCAGCGAACCGGTTGTAATCAACACGCCGATTATGATGAACCCTATCGAGACCTCGTAGGAGATCATCTGCGCCGCCGAGCGAAGCGCTCCAAGAAAGGCGTACTTCGAATTCGATGCCCAGCCGCCCATGATGACGCCGTAAACTTCAAGCGACGACATGGCGAAAACGTACAGGATGCCAATGTTCAGGTTTGCAACAACCCATCCGTCCGAAAACGGGATCACCGCCCATGCGCACAGCGCAAGTATGAACGAAATCGCCGGCGCAAGAATGAACACGCTGCGGTCCGCTCCCGCCGGAATGACGATTTCCTTGAGCAGGTACTTGAGCGCGTCGGCGACGGACTGAAGCAGACCGAAAGCGCCCACCACGTTGGGGCCGCGCCGCATCTGGACGGCGGCCCATATCTTTCGGTCGCCGTAGACCAGAAACACCAAGGTGATCAGCACGAATCCCGCCAGCGCGAGGCACTGCGCCAAAATGATGACGAAGATGCCCAGGCCGGTGCCCCAGAATTCAGTCATGGCGGCGCAACCTCCGCCCAACCGAATTCAAGCCCGGCGACACTCTCCGCAGCTCCGCCAGCCAGTTAACCTTCATGCCGCCATCCTTTCCGGCTGCCGCTTTGCATTGCCGAGCGAGGCCATTTCAGCCATCACCGCCGAGGATCTGGAAATTGCGTTGCTGAGGTAGAAGCTGTCCGAGCCGCTGGAAATCGGGCTGTTCCTGCCTGACCTCACGGGCAGGGGCCGAAGCTCGTTCACGGGAACTTCGTCAATGCGTTCGAGATGCGGAACCGACGCGAAAACCGTGCTGCGCAGCTGAGCAAGCGTGTCAAATTTCAGGGGCTTGTTCATGACGCCCGACAGTGCGCGGACAATCGCCCAGTTTTCCCTTGCCTGGCCGGGTGGAAACGCTGCGCGCCGCGCCAGCTGGGGACGTCCCTCGGTATTGACGAATATCGCCGATTCCTCGGTGTAGGCAGCGGATGGCAGTATGATGTCGGCTCGGTGCGCCCCGCGGTCGCCGTGGCTTCCCTGGTATATGACTTGCGGACCATCCGGAATGTCGATCTCGTCTGCGCCCAGGTTGAATACGACATTTGCGCCGGACAGAGCCGCCTCGATGCCACCGTCACAACTGAAGCCGACGTCCAAGGCGCCCACTCTGCCTGCGGCCGAGTGAAGGAACAGAAGTCCTGCCCCTCGCCGTGCCAGCTCCAGGGCAAGAGCCAGGATGCGATCGCCTCCGTTCTGTCGGAGAGCCGGCTGCCCAACGATGACAAGCATGCCGGAGGTGGATTCGTCGGTCAGGCTTTCGCAATATGATCGCAGGCCTTCGATGTCGCTGCCAAGCGCATGACAGTCGTAGGTCAGCTTCTCGGCGTCTCCGAACTGCCCCACTTCGGCGCCGTTCAACCATGCCAGTCGAATCCGGGCATTGAGCACCGGCGCCTCCACTCGGGGATTCGTGCCGATCAGCACTATGCGCTTCGCCGCATCGACATCTTCAATGCGAGCCGTGCCTGCATAGGCGGAGCGATTGTCCCTGGCCAAGGCGGCGCCGTCCACGCGACACTCGCACACGCCTCCATTGGCTTCAATGAGTTGGCGCAGCGCGAAGGCTGCCTCGACGGGCGCCAAGTCGCCTGCGATTGCGCTGAGCTTCCGGCCTGCAGAAATGGCCGAGGCGGCAGCGGTCAGCGCGGTGTCCCAGTCAACTGCCTCAAGTCCGCGACTGCGCCGCACGTATGGGCGATCAAGTCGCTGGCATGCAAGACCGTCCCAAACGAAACGTGTCTTGTCGCTTATCCATTCCTGGTTAATCCCGTCGTGATTGCGTGGCAGGATTCTCATGACGTCGCGTCCGCGGGTGTCGACGCGAATGTTCGAACCGAGCGCGTCCATGACGTCGATCGTTTCAGTCTTGGCAAGCTCCCACGGCCGGGCGACGAATGCATAGGGCTTGGAAGTAAGTGCCCCAACTGGACAGAGGTCGATGATGTTGCCCTGCAAATTGGAATCCAGGGTCGAGTTCAGATAGCTCGTGATCTCTGCATCCTCGCCGCGACCAATCTGTCCCATCTGGGTAATGCCGGCAACTTCGGTCGTGAAACGCACGCATCGTGTGCAGGAAATGCAGCGCGTCATGTGAGTTTCTACCAGCGGACCCAGATCAAGATCGTCTACCGCGCGTTTGGGTTCGATGTAGCGGCTGAAGTCGATGCCGTACGCCATTGCCTGATCCTGCAGGTCGCATTCCCCGCCTTGGTCGCAAATCGGGCAATCGAGAGGATGGTTGATCAGCAGGAACTCCATCACGCCATGCCTGGCCTTTTCGACCAGTTGACCGGATGTGCGGACTTGCGGCGGCGACCCATCTCGGCCCGGACGCAGGTCACGAACCTGCATTGCGCAGGACGCCACCGGCTTGGGAGCGCCGACGACCTCCACGAGGCACATGCGGCAGTTGCCGGCAATCGACAGGCGTTCGTGGTAGCAAAAGCGTGGAATCTCGACTCCGGCCTGCTCGCATACCTGTATCAGGGTGAGCTCGCCCTCTGCGGACACTTCGTGTCCGTCGATCATCAGCTTGTACAAATTGGGCACGCTATGTGCTCCCAGCAAATGTTGTTGTCCGTGGCGGCCGCCTCCGCGCCGAGGTTCGCGCTGCCGGCGCTCCCTGCAAACGATTCAGCTTGCAGTCCATGTCAGGCTGCCATCCGGTTGGCCTGCCGATTGCATGACGCAATGCGTTCCTCCATCTCGTGGCGAAAGTGCCTTATCAGACCCTGGATTGGCCACGCCGCCGCATCGCCCAGTGCGCAGATCGTGTGACCCTCAACCTGCTTGGACACGTCGTGCAGCATGTCGATTTCGGCTACGTCGGCCTCGCCGCGCACCAGCCGGTCCATCACGCGCATCATCCAGCCTGTACCCTCCCGGCAAGGTGTGCACTGGCCACAGCTTTCGTGCTTGTAGAACTTCGACAGTCTCCAGATGGCCTTAATGACATCGGTCGATTCGTCCATAACAATGACAGCCGCGGTTCCAAGGCCGGAACCATTGTCGCTTAGCCAGGTGAACTCCATCAACGCGTTGTCGCAAATGTGGCGAGGCAACAGCGGAACCGACGCTCCTCCCGGAATGACGGCCTTCAAGTTGCTCCAGCCGCCTCGCACACCCCCGCAGTGCCGATCGATCAGTTCCCTGAGCGGAATCGCCATTTCCTCTTCCACGACGCAGGGGGAATTGACGTGGCCGCTGATGGCGAAGATCTTCGTGCCGGTGTTGTTCTTTGATCCAAGTCCGGCAAACCATTCCGCACCGCGCCTGAGAATGGTCGGAACAACAGCAATGGACTCGACGTTGTTCACGGTTGTCGGACATCCCCAAAGTCCGATTGCCGCTGGAAAGGGTGGCTTCATGCGCGGCATGCCCTTCTTGCCTTCCAGGCTCTCAAGCAGAGCGGTTTCCTCGCCGCAAATGTAGGCGCCGGCGCCGTGATGCAGATAAAGATCAAACCGCCACCCCGACGAAGCCGCATTGTCTCCCAGTAGCCCTGCATCGTAGGCCTCGTCGATGGCCTTCTGAAGCAGTTGCCTTTCGCGAATGAATTCGCCTCGAATGTATATGTAGCCAACTTCTGCACCCATCGCGAATCCGGCCAGAAGACTGCCCTCGACCAGCGTGTGCGGCTCGTGCCGCATGATTTCGCGATCCTTGCAGGTTCCGGGTTCGGACTCGTCGGCGTTGACAACCAGATAGTGCGGTCGGCCGTCGGACTTTCTGGGCATGAAGCTCCATTTCAAGCCGGTCGGGAATCCGGCGCCGCCCCGCCCGCGAAGTCCGCTCGCCTTCACCTGGTCGATGATCCAGTTGCGTCCCCTGGCCATCAGTTCGGCAGTTCCGTCCCAATGCCCCCGTTTGTGGGCGCCGGCAAGGCTGCAATCCTCGAAGCCATACAGATTGGTGAAGATTCTGTCCTTGTCGCTAAGCAACTGATCGGCTCCATTTGACTTGACGGCAGTGTTCCAGCCTGCGATTGCCCGCCATCAGCTCTCTCCGCCGCCATTGGTTGTACGCATTGCAAGCGCCACAGCAGGTGCAAGCGCTGGTCTCTTCTGGTTGTCGACGGCAAGGCTTGTCGGGCCACCTTCAGGTTCCGAGGAATAGCGGCCTCGCCTGGAACCGGGCGCCGGAAACCGTCCCCGCCCGAATTCGTCCACGATGTTCGACAGATCGTCCGGCGAAAGATCCTCGTAGTAGTCGGAGCCAATCTGAACCATCGGCGCATTGGCGCAAGCGCCCAGGCACTCGACCTCCTCCCAGCTGAAGCGTCCACAGGGCGACACTTGGTGAGGCTTTGGCGAGATCTTGCGTCTGCACAGATCAATGAGGTCCTCGGCGCCGCAGATCATGCAGCAGGTCGTTCCGCAAATCTGAATGTGCGCTTTCGAGCCCACCGGTCGCAGCTGAAACATGAAATAGAAACTCGCGACCTCGTAGGCGCGGATATGCGCCAGGCCAAGCATGTCCGCAACATATTCTACGGCCGGGCGGGTCAACCAGCCTTCCTGCTTCTGGGCGCGCCACAGGAGAGGAATGATTGCCGCGGCCTGCCGGCCGTCGGGATACTTCTCCAACTGCTTTCGAGCCCAGGCAAGGTTGCCGTCCGAAAACTCGAAGCTTTCCGGCTGCTCGGAATGAAACTTGCGCTGCATGGCGTCAACCAACCGTCAGCGCTTCGCGTTGAAGGGCAAGCTGCACTTGCGCAGGCAATGCCGTGCTCATCGGTCTATCTCCCCAAACACGACATCCAGCGATCCGATGACCGCTGAAACATCGGCCAGGAGGTGGCCCTTGCATAGATAGTCCATGGCCTGCAGGTGCGGAAACCCCGGCGCTCGGATCTTGGCCTTGTATGGACGATTGCTGCCGTCGGACACCAGGTAGACGCCGAACTCTCCCTTTGGAGCCTCCACTGCGGCATAGACCTCTCCCTCCGGCACGCGAAACCCTTCCGTGTACAGCTTGAAATGATGAATGAGCGCCTCCATTGACTGCTTCATGTCCTCTCGCCGCGGCGGCGACAGCTTTCCCCTGACCAGGACGTCTCCCTCCGCCGATTCCAGCTTTTCGACAGCCTGACGGATTATCTTCAGGCTTTCCAACATTTCAGCCATCCGGCACAGATAGCGGTCGTAGCAGTCGCCGTTCTTGCCGACCGGAATCAGGAAATCGAACTCGTTGTAGCACTCGTAGGGCTGCGCCCTGCGCAGGTCCCATTCCAGCCCGGATCCGCGCACCATCACCCCGGAGAACGACCAATCCAGCGCATCCTGCTCGCTGACCACGGCAATGTCGACGTTTCGCTGCTTGAAGATTCGGTTCTCGGTCAGAAGTTCATGAATGTCGTTGAGCGCCGCCGGAAAGGTTTCGGTCCACTCCATGATGTCGTCGAGCAAGTCGGGCGGCAAGTCACGATGCACGCCGCCTGGCCGAAAATAGGCAGCGTGGAGCCTTGCGCCACAGGCTCGTTCATAGAACACCATGAGCTTTTCGCGTTCCTCGAATCCCCACAACGGAGGCGTCAGCGCGCCGACATCCATCGCTTGCGTGGTCACGTTGAGCAGATGGTTCAGAATGCGGCCGATCTCCGAATAGAGCACGCGAATCAACGATCCGCGGCGGGTGACCTTCGTCCGCGTGAGCTTTTCGATGGCCAAGCACCAGGCATGCTCCTGGTTCATCGGCGCAACGTAGTCCAGGCGATCGAAATAGGGCAGATTCTGCAGATAGGTCCGGCTTTCCATCAGCTTTTCCGTGCCGCGATGGAGCAGCCCGATGTGCGGGTCGCAGCGCGTGACAACTTCGCCGTCCAGCTCGAGCACCAGACGCAACACGCCGTGCGCCGCCGGATGCTGTGGTCCGAAATTGATGTTGAAGTTTCGGATGTCCTGCTCGGACACTTGCCCGCCGTTGCCGGTCATTTCGTTTCCTCGCAACATGCGCGCCCCCTCACCACCTTCGGAGCAACGAAGGATGGCGGCAACACAATGCGCGACCGCACGGAACTAGCCGTCATCTTCCGCGCTTTCGCGTTTGTTCATGGCCAGGGCTCCCTCCCACGGACTCATGAAGTCAAAGCTTCGGTATTCCTGAACCAGGTTCACGGGTTCGTAGATGACCTTCTTCTGCACTTCGTCGTAACGGACTTCCGAATACCCCGTAAGAGGAAAGTCCTTTCGCAGCGGGTGACCCTCGAACCCGTAGTCGGTTAGAAGACGTCGCAGGTCGACATGGCCGGTAAACTTGATGCCGTACATGTCGAACACCTCGCGCTCGAACCAGTTTGCGCTCGGGTATATCGCCATAATCGATGGCACCGCCTCGGATTCCAGAATCGGAACCTTTATGCGGAGTCGGCAATTGTGTTTCATCGAGAGCAGGTGATACACCACCTCAAAACGTCGTTCCCGTCCTGGATAGTCGACTGCGGTGATGTCCACCAACGTCGAAAATCGGCACTGTGGATCCGACCTGAGAAACTCGAACAGGTCGCCCAAGGCGTTTGTGACTGCCTCGACAACCATTTCGTCGCGTTGGTACTCCGCCCGCAGAACGGTGTCCGACTGGCGCGTGGCGATGCGCTCAAGAAGATCCTTGCCCTCAATGCTGGTCATGACGCTCGACTACCGTGCGATTGTTCCGGTTCGCCGGATCTTTCGTTGCAGCTGCAAGACGCCGTACAACAGCGCTTCGGCGGTCGGCGGGCATCCTGGCACATAGACGTCCACGGGGACTATCCGGTCGCATCCGCGCACGACGGAATAGCTGTAGTGGTAGTAGCCTCCGCCATTGGCGCAGGATCCCATTGAAATGACATACCGGGGTTCAGGCATTTGGTCGTAGACCTTGCGAAGCGCAGGAGCCATCTTGTTGGTTAGCGTCCCGGCAACGATCATCAGGTCCGACTGACGCGGCGATGCCCGGGGCGCCGTCCCGAATCTTTCAAGGTCGTAACGCGGCATCGAGGTGTGCATCATCTCGACGGCGCAGCAGGCGAGGCCAAAAGTCATCCAGTGCAGAGAACCGGTGCGGGCCCAGTTGATGACGTCCTCGACCGAAGAGAGCACATATCCCTTGTCCTGCAGCTCGCGTCCGGAAATGGCGGGCTTTTCGGCGTCAATGGGCGTCGGTTCAAGTGTGGTCACTCCCATTCAAGCGCTCCCTTCTTCCACTCGTAGACGAAGCCGACCGTCAAGATGATCAGGAACACGATCATTGACCAGAATCCAAGCGCCCCAATATCCTTGAAGGCCACTGACCATGGGAACAGGAATGCCACTTCGAGATCGAAGATGATGAACAGAATTGCCACCAGGTAAAAGCGAACATCGAACTTCATGCGTGCATTGTCGAAGGCGTTGAATCCGCATTCATAGGCCGAGACCTTCTCCGGGTCGGGATTGTACACGGCGATAATGCCGGCGGCGAGAAGCAGCAACGCGGCCAAGCCGATGGCGATTCCAAAGAATATCACAACCGCCAGATACTCCTGAAGGAATGCTTCCAAGGCAACTCCCCAAACTAACCTGCCGCCGTTTCTTTCGAATCTTTTCGCGGGCTTTAACTGTTCAATGGATGTTACATCCGGGTGACATCGCTCGGCGGCAGCCTCAAGTGGCAGACAGCCGCCGATGCGGAACTGGATTGCCCGATAACAGCTAATTGCGACATTCGCAACGAATTGCCGCGAAAATCAATCCGCCGCCGCGAAGATGCACGTGCCCTGCGATCGTCCAGCAATTCTCACTATGGCATTTTTCCTTCCCCTTTGCTGGAATGGTCGATTCATTTCCTGCGGAGCCCTTTGACATCGGCAGCACAATGACAAGAGGTGGCGCCGTCGTCGCCCTTCTCAACAATGCACATTTCCTCCTTCTCCAGCTCATCCAGAATTGCCGAGTTGTGAAGCCAACAAATCAACTGGGCGTCGTGCTTGATTGGAGTCAGGTTGTCGAAACCAGCCGAGGATCTCGAGCATGAGCCCCGTGTGAAAGCCATTGTCCAACGCATCCATGATTGTCGGTTGTCCACCGTGGAGTGCAGCATGGAGCTGAGGGAATAGGTGAACAAGGCGGCGCGTTCCTGAAGATTCAGAAGTTGGAGGCACGGGAACGGCGCCCGGAAGGAACGATCGTCTGCGCCGCCAAACGCCACCATCACGCCATTCTGTCCCCTGCCGTCAATGCGCACCAGCTTGCCTCTCACGGGATTCAAAGCCCGGACCGAATGCGCAACACGGTACACGCCCGCGTGATTCGCCAAACTGCCCGCCAGGCCAGCCAAACTGCCGTTCGCCTTCCGGAACGGCCTTGCCCGCCAGTGCGTTGCTCGAAATTGAATTGTTGTACGCCTGCATTGGTGATACATGGGGGCTTGATTCCCTGCCAATTCCGAAAGGGAGCGCCCGACGCCAGCCGCATGCAACGGCCGCAAAAGTGTCCTCCCTCGGGTTTGAACCAGCACGGCCCTGGAGTTTCGTATGCCCGAAACATACCGCATACTCTACGTCGACGACGAACCGGACGTGAAGCCGCTTGTGCTGCAACGAATGCGAAGGGAGATCAGGAAGCGCGTTTACAGCTTTGAATTCGCCGGAAACGGATTCGAGGCGGTTGACGTGCTGTCGGCGGACCCAACCATCGATCTGGTCGTGTCGGACATCAACATGCCTGGAATGGATGGGCTGACGCTGCTGAAGCAGATCCCCGCGATCAATCCCAATCTCAGGGCAATCATAGTTTCCGCCTACGGGGACATGAAGAACATCCGCACCGCCATGAATCGCGGGGCTTTCGACTTCGTGACCAAACCCCTCGACTTCAGGGATTTCCGAATCACGGTTGAACGCACAATCGACCATCTCGTCAAATGGCGGGAAGCCCTGGCCGCCCGCGACAAGCTCATTTCGCTCAACAACGAACTGTCGCTTGCCAACCAGATACAGCAGTCAATACTCCCGAAGGTCTTTCCGCGAACCGACAGCTTTTCGGTCTTTGGACGCATGCAACCGGCCCGCGACATCGGTGGCGACTTCTTTGATGTCGTCAATCTGTCCGATTCGCTTGTCGGTCTTGCAATCGCCGACGTCTCGGACAAGGGCATTCCAGCCGCATTGTTCATGATGTCCAGCCGAACCCTGCTGAAGGGCGCCGCGCTCGGGCATCGCAATCCGGGCAATGCCTTGACCGAAGTGAACAAGATCATCAACGCCGACAATCCAACCGGCATGTTTGTCACGGTATTGTATGCAATTTACGATCAAGCCACCAACGCCGTCACGTTTGGGAACGGCGGACACAATCCTCCCCTCCTGGTACATGAGGACGGTACGTCGAGTTACCTTGAAATGCCTGACGGGATTGCGCTGGGCGTGTTTGACGGCTTTGACTACGACGTGAAGCAGTGCACCCTCGCGCCGGGCGACAATCTGGTTCTGTATACGGACGGCGTTACCGAAGCGATGAATTCGGAGGGTGAGCTATTTGGAGAAGAGAGACTGCAGGACATTGTCTGCGACGCCGTGTTGCACGGGGTGCGCGATCTGACCGTGCCGATCGTGGACGCGGTGCATGAATACAGCAGAGGCGAGCCGCAAACTGATGACATTACCTGCATGTCGCTAAGCATTGCCGGGAGTCGTCGTGTTTGACAATCACGTTAGTTTTCGAATTCGCTACGTTGAGAACCAGTGGAAGATGATCGACCAAGCCATGGAGATCCTGTCCAAGGCCGAGGAATGGTCAGACGAACTAGAGGGTCAGATCAGATTGATCGCCGAGGAACTTTGCCTCAACCTGCTGAATCACGGGGCCAACTCCAAAGTGCCGTACTTCGAGGCCGAAATCACAACCTCGGAAGCCGAAGTGGTTTTTGTGCTGAGCGATCACGGTCCGAAGTTCGACCCCTTGGAAGACGCTCCGGATCCCAATGTGGACGCGCCGTTGGACGAACGCGAGCTGGGCGGACTCGGTGTGCACATCGTTCGCTCGCTGGCGGACGGCATCAGTTACAAGCGAGACGGCGAACGGAACGTGCTGAGGGTCGTCATGAAAAAGGGCCGGGCCGGGTCCGATTGATTCCGGAATCCCCGCGCCGTGTTTTGTTAAGTCTTCGGCAAGGCACGCCAGTCCGGGAAGGAGCGCCTGTTTGCCAAGGGCCGCACTCGACTTGCGGACGCCGAAGCTCGCTCTTGCGCGTTGCTTGCCGCCACTGGCATCTGCATGCACGCGACG
>MKWU01005290.1_pt1 | contig 14201 bp, 19 predicted proteins | sample 809101 | NCBI WGS metagenome assembly MKWU01 (sample SAMN05860141, study PRJNA318959) | sponge metagenome | host: Aplysina aerophoba | place: Slovenia: Piran, Adriatic Sea, Gulf of Piran | collected 2013-05-07 | reverse complement strand
CGTTGTCCAGTGACCGTGGAAGCTGCTGTGGACGCGAAGTGCTTCCCGCCATTGTCCTGTAGAGGCGTTCCTTCCGACCGTGGCCTTGCCCACGACCCCGTCCTTCCTCAACGACAGACCTCAATCTCCTGTACACGTCCATAACACCACGGGAAGCCCGCGGATCGCCATGCGTCATAACGGGTGTCACGCATGACACCCCCAGGAGTGATGGGGTCTTCCACGGCGTGTGCTGCGGCCTCGCCGAACAGGTCGCCTGCGGCATGAGCATCGTCATCGCCGACCTCAGCCTCCGCTACTGCCCCGGCTTGGTCCCCTTATGCGCCGCCACGACCATCCCTCCATTGGACGACCCAGCAAGTTGCCTACGGCAACACCCAGCATCACACCGCGAGCCCTGTCCACGATTCGCCCGTTTTCGGAGGCCGTAGCAGTAACTTCGGTGAGGTAGCGTACCAAGCTTGGTGCCCCTCCCACAGGCTTTGGGGGCACCATCTGGTCAGTACCACCGAACACAGTGTTGCACCCGATGCATCGAAAGGGTCGGCCACGCGAGTGCCAATCCCGGCGCAACCTCGCTTTCTGGCTGGCGCATTTCGGACATCGCTTGATTAGCGTTCGACCGAAGGGTTCGCTACAACTCAGGCACCGCAGCGCGTAGTAGCGCTTATGCCAATCCCAACGGAGCCGAGCGTTCTGACTCTTGCACTTAGGACAGGCTCTCTCCATCGCTGGGAAGGTTGGGACGGCGGTGCTAGATTTCTTCGGAAGCGGTTTGGCCGATGCCGGTGTTGACGTGGGCAATGGGACGCTTTGGGATGGTGCTGGTCCCACGTGCCAAGCCGGCGGCAACATCGATGCCTGTGGCGTAGGCTCCGTGGTGCTACTCCCTGGCGGGGCCGGGTTGGAGTTCTCCTCTAGGATGTGAGCCCAGGCATCAGCGGAGGGGCGACCGATGTGCGAAGCCATCGGCGAGAAGGCCTGCTGGAAGGCATTCCGCACAGGTTCAGGCATCGATTCCCAACTCTGCTTCTGGCCCGGCGTGGGACGCCAATGGCCTTCCCTCGGCTGGTGAGCGAAGCGATGCCCTTTGATCCGTTCACGGATGTTGGACACCGCATCGGCGGCCGACGTGTCTATCCCCTGGTACGGATGGCTGCCGTTGCCGAGGAGCTGGTAGAGCAGCACCGCTAGGGCGAAGTTGTCGCTATCCTGGGACCGGAACTGCCGCCGAAAGTCGTTGATTTCGGGTGCCGTGTACTCGGGGCTGCCCACCACGCACGGATACGGCTGGTGCCCCGGGCGGCTCGGTATCTGGAAACTGTCGCAGTCGATCAGCATGACCGAGCCTGCTTCGCTCACCAGGATGTTGGAGGGGTTCACGTCCCCGACCCGCACGCCGATGGCGTGCAGCCCGCGAAACGCCTCCGCCATCCTCACGCCGAGCTTCGTCCGGTATTCGTACCCCTGCTGATGCCGTGGTAGTTGCCTTCTCTCGTTGGCGCTGATGAACCGGTAGGCCGTTCCGGTTCCCTTGGAAGCCTTGGCCATCTGGTAACGCAGCCCGCTGGCGTCATACTCCACCACGTTCGGCCAACTCAGCGCCTGAGCGTTCTCGGGCAGGTTGTCGCGCATCGCCTGGAGCTTGGCGGCCCGCTCTGGAGTGGCGTACTGCTGGTGCAGCACCTTGATGACCATGCGCGGGTCGTCGCGGTGCTCATACACGGAGCCCTCACCACCACTCCCGATCAGCTTGCCAATCCTCAGTGGACTAGACTTGGCCGACACGTTCTCCTGTCCACCGGTCTGACCGGACCCCTCCCCAGCCCCTCTCATGCCAATCCACCTCATCAACCTTCCCTGGCTCTGACGCACACGGCGATGGTGCAATCATCGGTCGCCTTGTTTGCATCGGCCACTTTCTGAAGCATTGCCTCCAGCACGGTGCCGGAAGACGACGATGAGGCTCGGTTCAGCGCACGGTACAGGGGCGTCCAGAAGCGGTCATAGGGGGCGCTGCCTCGGGACAGCGCCACGTCCTGCAGCCCGTCTGTAATGGCGGCTACGCACCTGATGTCGGAAGAGACAGACACCGCGACGCGCGGTAAGTTCCGTGGATTAGTCAGAAACCTGGTCTCATTGGCGAACTCTCCGTTGTCCGGCTCGCTCAACAACCGCCAAGCCTCTCCGTCGCCAGCCACAATGCACCCGTCCCCAACGTGGGCCACGCCCACCAGTCTTGCACTGGTCAGCGTCAACATCAGGGTACAGGCGTACTCATTCAAATTGACCGCTCCGTGTGACTTATGCGCCGCCGCTGTCACGCTCTGCCTGGCGTTACGTACGGCACGTTTCAGTGCACTTCGGAGTAGGTGCTCCTTCATCGCTATGGCGGGATTCCGATTGAGCCGACGGGTGAGGCTGGCGACTCCTGCGACGCAGGCAGCACTAGAACCATGCTGGGAGTAGCTGGCCGAACCGGCACCATCGCTCACCGCCATGATTGCTACGGGTCCAAGACGCCCCGCGGACAGCGCCGCTACCACTACGCTGTCCTGGTTGGGGGTGCCGTCCTTCAGGTGGGACGTGCCCTGCCGACTAGCGCAGGTAACCTGCAGCCCCGAGGCCCCTTCTGCCCCCTTCCGTGGGGCACTCTCAGACATTAATGGTGGTCCAGTCGGTGGGGGGCAGGTTCACCGCCTCGCCTGGCGTGCTGCGAGAAATCGCTGAGACCGACTTGCTGAGCCACACGAAGAAGTCGCTGAACCGCAGATTGTCTAACTGCTGGGGCTGATACCTTGAGTTCGGATTCGGCAACACCCTAAGCATTGCCTGCACCGCATCAGCATTGACTCCCACCTTGAATATGGTCAGCTTGCCTTCGTTCTCCATGTCGACGAGGCGCTGATTGGCGTTCTTCATTTCTGACCGGGGACTGGTGGGCAGCCCATCGCTGAAGAGCACCATGATGGGTCTAAAGTAGGGCACGCCGCCCCGCCTGTATTGCTCCTTCCGTTCTTCCAAGAGGTCGCATCCCTGCTCAATGGCCAGGTGCATGTTGGTAGAGCCACCCGCTCTCATATTCGTCTTGTCCCACTCGCCGACTGTGCTGAAATCCTGCTCCACCCTCGCCTCTGTGCTGAACGACAATAGGGCCACCTCCACCCGGTTCCTCGCAATCTCGTCGCCCACGATGGCTTGGTACAGGTCATCAACGCCTCGGTTCATCGCATCGATGGGACGTCCTGACATGGAACCGCTGCAGTCGGCGATGATCAGCACGGGACAGCGCGGCTCTGGATTGTCGGCGAACTCCATGTCCACCAACTCGTCCTCGGTCTGCACTTCCTCTTCGACTGTGACATCCTCGGGGGGGCGTTCTTCAGTGAGGTCGTTCATCAAGGTTCACTCCTGTGCCATTTTGGAGGCAATCTCCGCCTCTGAACTGCCTGGCACCTGCCCACCAGGATTCTGCTCGACGGTGGCGGGCACACCGATTATCAGGATTCTTCCGCAGCTTTACAACCCTGACTTGAGGTGACACCATCCTCACCGCTAGATACGAGATTGTCATCAAGGGCCCAAGCAACGCGAGAGGTTCCCCACCGCGCATACTCTCGCTCAAAGAGGGGTGGGTCAAGAATCGTCAACATACCTGTTGATACTTGCCGTGGCGAGCAAACTCCGGCACTCAGCGGGCGGAACGTGGGACGCTACCGTCTCCGCCAGCACTTCTCCCTTGTTCCGAAGCCATATCTTCCACGTAAGGCCTGCGTGCTGACCAGGAACGAGTGCATCCTCGCGCCGGTGGACTTCCACCACGTCACTGGCCACTGTAAGGCGCATCCCCAGTTCATCGGCCAACGGGCATGCCTCACTAAGCGGTAAGTCCTCCAAACTGTCCAGCGTCAGATCGAAATCGCGAACGCTCTCTTCCAGTGCCGCATCCACCTCCTGGCTGCTCCAACCCTTCATCCACTTGCTCCATTCTTCAGTATGCGGCTGCGGGGGCCAGTCGGGCGTTGGCGTCCATGTGGGAATGAGAGTGGGAGTGGGAGGCGGGAGAGGGACAATCGACAAGCCGTTGCTGGGAGCAGATGTAGGGGTGGGAGTGGCCGTTCCCTGAACCGGAGTCGCCGTAGGAACCACAGTCGGTGTTGGCGCTTGGGGTGCCAAATCAGGGAGAACCTCCCCTTGAGGGAATGCAGTACCCGCCTGGGTGTCGTGGGAGACATGCCAGTAGAAAGCGCCGACGCCGATGCCCGCAATGAGTATCAGCACGGGAACAAGGTGTCGCAGCGTTCCAGTCTCACTACTGCCTGTTACACGAGTAGGTCGGGAAGAACGTAGCGTCTGGGATTTGGGTGGTGGCTTGCCGCCGCTTGAGACACGCGCCGGTGTTGTGGTGCTGCTCTCTGGCAGGGCCGGGTTGGGGTTCTCCTCCAAGATGCTTGCCCAGGTGTCAGCCGTGGGGCGTCCGATGCGGGTAGCCATCGGCGAGAATGCCTGCCGAAAGGCATTCCGTACTGGTTCCGGCATGGCCCTCCAGCTTCGCAACTGTCCGGGAGTGGGGCGCCAACGATTGTCCCTAGTATGGTGGGCGAAACGATGCCCTTTGATGCGTTCCCAGATGTTGGATACCGCATCGTTGGCCGATGTATCGATTCCCTGGTAGGGATGGCTGCCGTTGCCGAGGAGTTGGTAGAGCAGCACCGCAAGTGCGAAGTTGTCGCTGTCCTGGGACCGGAACTGCTGTCGAAAGTCGTCAATCTCGGGCGCGGTGTACTCGGGGCTGCCCACCACGCAGGGATACGGCTGGTGTCCGGGCGGACCCGGAATCTGGAAGCTGTCACAGTCGATCAGCATGACCGAGCCGTCGGCTCTCACCAGGATGTTAGAGGGATTGACGTCCCCGATGCGTACATGGACTGCGTGCAGCCCGCGAAACGCCTCCGCTATCCTGACGCCGAGTTTCGCCCGATATTCGTACCCCTGCTGGTGCCGTGGCAGTTGCCTCCTCTCGTTGGCGCTGATGAATCGATAGGCTGTTCCGGCTGCCTTGGATGCCTTGGGCATCTGGTAACGCAGTCCGTTGGCGTCATATTCCACCGCATTCGGCCAACTCAACGCCTCGGCATTCTGCGGCGGGTTGTTGCGCATGGCGTGAAGCTTGGCGGCCCGCTCCGGCGTGGCGTGCTGCTGGTGCAGCACCTTGATGACCATATGCGGGTCGTTCCGATCCTCGTACACGGCACCCTCGCCGCCGGACCCGACCAGCTTGCCGATCCTCAGGGGCCCCCTCATGGCAATCAACCTCATCAACTCTCTGAATGCAATGGCCTCGCCCCCGCAGAGTTCACGTCTACCATTCAAGTGGCTAAGGCGAGGTTTCGCAGCCTATCACGCCCCACTTGACCAAGGGGCGGGTGTTGAGGCATGGCGACAGAACACGAGCATAGGCGATCTAATGACCGTCGGTATGACAATCAGCAGAAGACCTGAGTGAGGTAAACTGCTTCGTACCCACGCCACTTGCCGAACGACGCGCCGATGCCGGTTCTGTCGTACTGCTTCCCCAGCAGATTGGTCCGGTGGCCCGGGCTGTTCATCCATCCCCGTACCGCTTCAGCCGCAGTTCGCTCCGGGTCACCGAGGGTGGTCTCGATGGCTAAGTTCTCGGCTACTCCGTAATGGGTGCCCTTCCAGCAGCTGTAACCTGCGCGGTCGATTCGGTCAGATGGCCCCAGCCCTTCCGGGGTGTCGTGACTGAAGTAGCCCCGACTACTCATGTCATCGCTGTGGGCACGGGCCACGGTGGCCAACTGTTCATCCCAGCTGAGCGGGGCTCCTCCGGCCCTGATTCGTTCTACGTTGATGCCGACGTGCACTTCCTGTTCTGTCTCCCACACTCTAGCCTGAGTCTCCAGCCGGGCTCTCGCTTCGCGTTCTTCCCAAGCGTCCGCCAGCCAGTCGATTGGGTTCTGGGGTACGCGCAATTCAAAGTCGGGGTGTTGATACCAGTACATCCCGCCGCCTATGGCAAGGCCGATGATCACCACCACTACCGCTGGCAAGGTTCTTCTATTGCTTCTCCTATTCCTCCTTGATGGCATAGCGATTTCCTGAGATTCACCCGACCGCCTGTTCAATTCAGTTAGGGTGCCACCTGTGTCCCGTCAGTTGAACCCCGCCCGCCTGCTGCGTCCTTATCGCACAAACAGTGCCTACCATTCTCTCCAGCGATAGTGCCCCGTTCCCGTGGCTACGGTCAGCACCCGGTATACCGCAGGCATCATCAACTTTCTCTGAAGAGCGACCTGAACGCGTATGGCAACCTGATGCAGGGTCAACAGCATCGATACAACGATCACAATCGTCAGACCCTGTTCCGTGCCGGTCACCAGATCAGTAGCGCCGTAGGTAATGCCCAAGGCAACAGCCAGCATTGCTGGTGGAGCCCAGAAGACCGACTTGCGCCGTCGGTAGTTGTTGCTGACCAATATCGCCAACAAGGCTACTGGTATGGGTCCCAGCGTGACAACCGCCGCCTGCACTGGAGACACCGCATAGAGATATTCCCTCATGGAGGGCAGCAGCAGCGCAACAGCACCAATACCACTGACAGGCGCGTCAATGCCATCCAGGGTCACCCAAGGCTGCATCATCGCCACCAGGGGCATGAGTGTCGCCACGAAGGCCGTCAGCCGGACAATCAACGTAACCAGCTCACGAGTCCTGGTCTGGTCTCGACTACCTTGAGACATAGTGTTGATCTCTCTGCCTCATGCTTCAGTCCGCCTCGAACGGAGATGCAGTGGCGGCGCGAATGGTCTCACTGGCGGCCCGGAATTCACTTAGATCGGCGTTCAACTCCGATATTGCCGCTGGGATGTCCTGAAACGACGATGTATCGAAAACAAAGTCCGTCCGCAACTCCAGCTTGCGCAGGATCGCATCCATATCATCGAGTTGCGTACCGATGGCCTCGGCCTTGGCTAACGCAGACTCCGCCTGCGCTTCCCACTGGGAATAGAGAGCCCACTCTCGTTCGTCATCCTCCTGTGCCTGTGCCTTGGCAGCCGGGTCATTGATCGACTCTGTCAGTGCCTGCTGAGTCGCGAAGTAGCCAGGTGCGCTGGCCTTGGCGTTGTCGATTGCCGCCTCGAACTTCACATAGGCCAGTTGGGCTTCTTCGTAGAGAGGTTCCCACCGGTCAATGAGCGTATCGATGTCGCTGATCTCAGAGATTGCGGGTTGAGACCTCGCTTCGGAACCGTCGCCGCCAGGATTCCCACTGGCAAACAGGCTCACGTCCCCCAACGCGCGGTCCATGTTCTCGGCCTGATTCTCGGCCAACCGAACGGAAGCGGACACTCTGGTGGCTTCGGTCTGGGTCACTTCCTCGAATACCGCGAGTCCTCCGTAGCCGACTACCACCGCAGCAACGAATATCAGGGAGTATTTGAGTATCCCGCGAATCACGACCATGCCCGGGATTGTCTCCGATCAGGGAAGGATAGTGGCCGAAGGAAGCCAATCGCGTTCCAAGGAGTTCATGGCGGATGCTACCACAACACCCCGACCGGTCGTACACAGAACCCCATCCGCAGAAGGGCACCAGCGAGAGCGGAGACGGCGCACCTGAGGAGGGCTCGGCTCCACAAGGTGAACCGGTAGCAGATGATTGATGCGGGTTTGGCTGTTTCCCGGGGCGGTTTGCCTCGGCATCCCGCGGTTGCACGAGACATCGATTCGATGTACGGTAGACCTATAGAAGAGTATTCTACCCGTACAGGGAAGGCTGCGGTGAGCATCAACATCAAGAATGAGGAGACCTGTGACCTCGCTGTCGAGTTGGCGCAACTCACCGGCGAAACCATGACCGGCGCGATCAAGGCGGCTCTCAGGGAGCGCTTGGAGCGCGAGAGGAAAGAACGCGGCACCGAGGCCCGCGTTCAGCGGCTCCTCGCCATCGGGGAGCGCTGCGCAAGGATGCTGGGCGACGGCCCATCGGCCGCCGAGCACGGCGACTTCCTGTACGATGAGCGAGGGTTGCCCAAGTGATCGTGGACACCTCTGCGGTCCTTGCGGTCCTCTTTCACGAACCGGATGCGGAGCATTTTGCCAGGGCCATCACAACGGCGACTTCCCGCCGGATGTCAGTTGCCACTCTATTGGAGACGACGATCGTCCTAGAGAGCCGCAGCGGGCCTGCGGCCGGTTACGAACTTGATGCCTTTCTCCAAGAGGCCCGCATCGAGTTGGAGCTGGTCACTGCCGACCAGGCGCAGGCCGCGCGCAGGGCCTGGAGGAGGTTCGGCAAGGGCAATCACCCGGCGGGTCTGAACTTCGGCGACTGCTTCGTCTACGCTCTCGCGGAAACCACGCGGGAGCCCCTCCTGTTCAAGGGCAGAGACTTCGAACTCACCGACATTGAGGCAGCTTGATCCAGGCCGTCCCGCCACAGGCGACGAGTTGGCAGATTTACCCCCAGGCGCATGACTTGGTGTTCGCGCTTGGCCACGCCTATGCGCTGCAGCACGTCGTGGATTATCCTGACTACCTAGCGGACGTGGTCTGGGCCGACGCCAGCACCGCGTCCGAGGCCGAGGCGCGGGAACTGTTCGATCAGGAGCTGCGCATCCCTCGCGAGACTCGCCGTGCGGCCTACCTTGGGCGGAGGCGTCGCTGCCCACTACGGACCCCGGAGAGCAATCCCTCGACAACCCGAATGCGGACTGAGGTCGGTCTGCGCGGACTGCCGACCCCCAGCTCAGCAGCGACAAGGAGGCGCCGCGGGAGAGTCACCGCGTGTATCACCATGGCTAGGTGCTCTTTGGTTTCCGTAATTCCGCGACGTATCGGGTGAGTCAGTTGGACGGCGCCACAAAGTGCAGCAACGTTCAACGACGCGGTCGTGTACTAACCAACCCTGCTACTTGAAACGACAGCCCCCTGTATCACTGGACACGAGCAAACGGATTCTCTTTGCGCTACTCAACTAAGCGATACAGGGACTTGCATCGAACCAAGACTCAGCTTCCCTAGACGTGAGCAGTGTGACGAAGCTCTCCGGGGACCATGTATCGCCCAAGCCTAGCGATGTAGTTGGATATGAGAACAAGTTGATTCCTGACGGGGTGGTACAGAACCAGTTGGATTTCAGAGTCCAGCCTCCGTCCAGCCAGGCGGACAGAGGAATAGTCGAGCTATACGCGCGCAGATAAGTAATGAACTGGTCGTCACTGGCAATGACACTGGAGGCGCGGTATGAGTCACGGAGATGACTACTAGCTATGGAATCGGCTTGAGCTTCGTTGTAGCCGAAGATGGTCAACACTCTGGTCAACGCCGGGTGACTGTCAGGGTATTGGTCCATAACCCATATTTCCATGAGGGGGTCGGAAGATTCTCTGAGCGCATATAGGGTAGGACCGTAGCATGTCGGACAACGGCTTGAGTCAGTGCCGTCGTAATAGCGGAGAATCGTACCATCATGGTACATCTCTCCATGCCAACAACCTTGGCGGCTGCCAGTTATCGTCGAGTCATCTGGGCATACGGGACCCCCCAGCGCTCTCATTAGCATGGAGTGCGCCGCCGGAAAGCCAGGCGTCGGTGTTGCGGTCGGCGTTGGTGTTGGGGCCTGGGTCGGCGTTGCGGTCGGCGTTGGTGTTGGGGCCTGGGTCGGCGTTGCGGTCGGGGTCGGGGTTGGGGTCGGGGGCGGGGGTGCGGTCGCGGTGGGGGGGGCGGTGGGGTTGGGGCCTGGGTCGGCGTGGCGGTCGGTGGCGGCGTTGCGGTCGGTGTCGGTGTTGCGGTCGGTGTCGGTGTTGCGGTCGGCGTTGGTGTTGCGGTCGGCGTTGGTGTTGGGGCCTGGGTCGATGTTAGGGCCGGCGTCGATGTTGCGGTCGGCGTTGGTGTTGGGGCCTGGGTCGGCGTTGCGGTCGGTATCGGCGTTGCGGTTGGTGTCGGCGCTGGCTGGCATGCGCCTATGAGTAAGGCGATGTGGGCGATGAAGATCAGGGTTCTCATGGCCGCATTATTGCACGGGCCCAGGTGGGGGGTCCCGGCCGGGGGAAGATAAGCGCATCTTCCGCCCGGCCATGACACGGGTTACGGGGCATCGGTATCGGACTCGCCCATCCTTTGGGGGCAGCTCACGACCGGCCGCCATGGCCGCAGGCGGCACCTGGGACACCGGATCGACACCTGGGCGCGGCAGACGAGGCACACGGACGCGGTGACGTGGTTCCTGTCGGAGCTGGCGGCGGAGACGCTGGCCGATGATTCGAGCGAGCTGCTGTGGACGCTGCCGACCGAGCGGGCGACGCGGTCCGTCAGGCGCGGGGAGCCGGTCATCGCGCCCGATGCCGTGGGGGAGCTGATCGCCGGGGAGAGCCGTGTGCCGTTCTACCTCGAGTGCGAGCACCGCGCGCGCCACCCTCGCGCGCGCCACCCCCGCGGGATCAGGGCCAAGCTGAGGCCGTACCTGCGCTACTACAGTCAGGGGAAGCCTGAGGACGATTACCCCTCTGTGTCATAAGGAATCCCCTGTCCCTTCTCTGCGGGTGCTCCTCTTGCGATGGAAACTACCAGTATCAACAACGACAAGGACGTGAATACCACAATTCCGCCGAGTGCCGCGAATGCAAACGCGTAACCTCGCCCGCCACCCAGATCGCATCCGGGTGGGCTGCTACAATCTACACTCCAGCTACTTCCAACCATATAGAGTATCACTAGTAATGCATTGAATCCTATCAACGTTGCTATCACTCCTATTGCGATAAGCACCGGTTTGCATAGGAGAAGCACCCCCGCTGTCTCTTTCAAGCGTGTAGGATTCATGACATGCAATCTTGCTGTTATGAATACCATAGCAGGCATTGGGAAAAGATAGTAATATGCGGAGAGTGAGAACGATATGGCAGAACCAACCAGAATCAGCAATAACACAACGCTACTGATTAGAAGATTCGTGCGCTTAGCGCGTTTGATCGTAATAATTACATCATCGAATCGTTGTTGTGGGGAGAAGATAATAATGGCTATTAGCGCAAGGAAGGGCCAGGGCGGGAATGACAATTGGATAAGGGTTGACTACAATTTCGTTATCGACAACTAAATAGAATAACAAGAGCAACCCGAATAGAGCCATCCCCGAGCCAGTGAGGACACGTACGACTACAGAGGCGTTGCTAGTGCCACGTTTCACGAGTTCCTCTACCATGGCGCTATGTCTCTGCCCTACGTGTCGCCCAGGGCGTGGAAGCGGCGAGCACCGTTGTTCTGTTGTGTAGTGTCCCTTGCATGACTGTCGTCTCCTAAGCCATTCGTCTCACTCAGGGGATGCCAACAGGTTATCAGAGGGGAATCGGATGACCGCGGTGCGCACCGCACAGGCACCGTTCCTCGTCCCCGTCGTCCCGGTGGCGGACGACGAGGACGAGGGACGCGGGGGAGTTTAGGCCGTCTCCTCCGAGTAGAAGTAACCGCGTATGGCCCGCTTGGCGATGGCGCGCCACCGCCGCGAGCCCTCAGTCGAACCCCGCCAGTCGACGGGCTCCGTGACGAGTTGCAGCAGCTCGCGGTACTCCGACAGCTCCTCGACGGGCATGACTACCTCCGTCTGCGACCTGCGCTTGCGCAAGAGCTGTCCGTAGGCGGTGCCGCCCTCGTGCATGGCGAGCACCCCGTCCACCGCGGGGTCGCGTATCTCCACCGTGCCGCAGAGCGGCTGCTCGATCAGGTCCTCGATCTCGTCGAGGTATTCGAACCAGACCCAGCGCTGGCGCTGGGCCGACCACGCCACCTGGACGACCAGGGGCGCGGAGATGTGCTGGAGCTCGTCCCGCACCGGCACCGGCCGCGGGGCGTAGCGTGCGTGTGAGCGCACCTTCGGCGAGGTCATGCCCCACCTCCGCTGCGCCGCATGGCGGCCGCGATCCGCTCGAAGAGCTCGCGGTCGTCCATGCGGTTGATGCGCTCGCTGTCCCGCCTGAGCCAGCGGGGCTGCGCAGGCCTGGGCGTGCGCTCGATGTACGGCTCGTTACCCACCCTCTTGAAGAGCGCCGGTGCGTGCGTGGTCATGCCGCACCTCCCGCGCGGTACGCGCTGGCGAAGAAGAGCTCGTCAGGGGCGACCCCGAGGGCGACGCTGAGCGCCTCGATGGTCCGCGGGGATGCGCCCCGCTGGTGTGAGACGATCTTGCCCAGCGTGTCCTCGGCGAGACCGATGCTGCGGCTGAGGGCGCGCTGGGTGAGTTGCAGGCGCTCGCTCGCCGCGAAGAAGACATCGCGGTTGAGCAGGCGCACCGGCCTGCGGCCCATGCCGGGCCGGTCGCGGTGCTTGTTCACGCTCGTGCGGACTGCGTTGGCGAGCCGCTCGGCGGCGGCCTGCCATGAGACGGTGCCCATCCGGGCGCTGTGGACGTCGCGGAGTGCCAGCTGGAGCTGGCGGGTGCTCTGGATGAGGTAGGTGGCCATGGCTACACCTCCTCCGTCGCGCCGGGGCGCGTGGCCCAACGGCAGTCGAGTCCTCGTGGGTCGTATGCGTGTCGTGCTAGCATGGGTCGTACCTCCTGTTGCGCCGGGCCTTGCCGCCTCTGCCGCGCAGGAGCAGAGAGGCCGGGGAGGTCACAACTCCCCGGCCTCTCGCTATCCCTGACTTCCTGTGTTCCTGTCAGTGCTTGCGCACCTCCTCGGTGTTGTGTTGCCCCACGCCGCCATCCGCGGCGGTGGGTGTGTTCGATTGCGTTGTGAACGGACAGACGTCGCCCCCGGTGTGGATGCCGACGCGGAGACGGAGCGTTGTGGGAGATGGGTATGCCCGGCCTGCGCGGATCGAACGCGGAGCGGCCGTGGCGAGAGACGTGCGGAACCAACCAGAACCCTTCGGTGGGGAACCGGCTGATGGTCAGTGGGGAAGATTGGTGGAAGGGCCGCCGTGCGGGCTGGATGGAGGACACGCCGGACAGGCGACGGCGGCGTTGGGTGCCGCGCCAACGCCGCCGTCAGGGCACGCCGGTTCACCCAAGGGAGGTCCAGGCTCCCGGCGCACCGCACAACCTAGCACGTCTCCGCCCGCGCCGCGAGAGACGCGGAGAGGCCGTGGCAGTTATCCTACCGGTCGGTGGTGGGGTGCCGATCCAGGGGACACAGGGATCGGCACTCCATCGCCACCCTGGTGAAGGGAACCCGGGCGTCAGGACGCTGCGGGCTACCGGGACCCTGCGGTGGGGAAGCCAGTCGTCGCGCCAACGTCACTACTCAGCCTGCGGTATCCGCGGCAGACGGGTGCGTGGGAAGAAGCCTCGGCGTCGGCAACGGTCCACGCCGCGCACGCGAGGCAGCACGCCAGGGTCACTCCCGCTCCGGCGCTTGTGTGAGGCGAGGCTTGTCGGTGTGCCTGCCCGGTGTGTCCCGTCTTTCGATGCGGCCCGGGGAGAGCAGCGCTCAATCCCTCCTGCCGTATCCCGCAACGGGAATGCGGTTCGTCCCTCTTGGGTCCGCCATCGGGAGAGCAGCGCTCGATCCTCCTGGCAGTCCCGGGTCAGGGAACAGACCCCCAGCATTCTGCGGTGCGAACGCTGGCAAGCCAACAACGGGTTCAGTATCCCGCTGGACGTCTGCCCGTTCAAGGCTTTGCCGCCCTCGCTCCGCACATCGCTCGCCACGATGACGCTCCGATGCAGCAGTTTTCGCGCAGCAGCGGTGTCCTACTCCCACCAGAACCCCAGGGTCAGCGCCCTGAGCAGCCACTTCCGCCGCCGCAGTCTGCCGCGCTCCCTCCGGTTGATCCGCTGCAGCTGGCGCCGGTTCCACAGCTGGTCCTGCCGCTCGTATTGGCTCCACGGGGACCACGCGGGCGGCAGCGTCAGCCCGTGCTCCCCTATCAGCTCGACCTCCAGCTCCAGCCTCCGCTCGTTCACCGCGTTGCACCGCAGCGGGGGGCCTGACTTCACCAGCCGCATCATCTCCGCATACGTCCTGCGCCACTCGGCGACCACCGGAGCGGCCTCCCCGTACACGAGCTCCTCGCCCTCCTCCGCCTCCTTCGTCACCAGCTGGGGGTACCTCCTGGGCGGCACGTACCGGGGCCGGTCCCCCGGCTGCTGTCCGCCGGTTGCCGCCCCCGAGGCCGCGTCGCTCCCCCGCCGTTCCGCCTCCAGCGCCGCCAGGCGCCGCTCCACCAGCTGCATG
>MKWU01005288.1_pt1 | contig 14204 bp, 11 predicted proteins | sample 809101 | NCBI WGS metagenome assembly MKWU01 (sample SAMN05860141, study PRJNA318959) | sponge metagenome | host: Aplysina aerophoba | place: Slovenia: Piran, Adriatic Sea, Gulf of Piran | collected 2013-05-07 | reverse complement strand
GCATGTCCGGTCTCCCGATTGCAGTTGCAGCCGGGGTGCCGGGGCTTGCCCGATGAGCCCGAATGCAACAATATGCGGGAGAAAAAACAACCCTGTATCAGATGATTAGCACCGTCAGGTGCGTGCGTTGGTGTAGCCCCTGGAGACCAGGCGCTCGCTCTCGAAGGTGGGGCCGTGGATGCGGCCCTCGCGGGCGAGGCGCTCGCGGATATGGCCGTTGATCTCCTGGCGCAGCTCGTGGCTCGGCGCCATGACGCCGGTGTTCTCGCGCGCTTCCTCTCCGAGCCTCAGCCAGCGCGCCGCGACCGCGCCGGCGATATTGTCGGGCTTGACCTCGGCGACATGGCTCCCGAGCTTCTCGAACGCGCGTCCGATGTCTCCCTTCAGGCTCGCCTCGACCGCCTCCCTCAGCTCTGGATCGCGCTGGCGCATGATCTCGTCCATCGTGGCGGTCTTCATCCCGGCGGCCTGGAGCTGGCCGAAGGGCTTGCCCGCATCGACCGCGTCGAGCTGCTTGGCGTCGCCGACCAGCACCACGCGGGGGATGCGAATCTTGTTCGCGATGCGAAGGAGATCGCGGGCCTGCACGGTGGAGGCGAGCGAGCCCTCGTCGACCACCAGGATCGTCTTCGCGAAGGCGGCGCGCATCTCCTTCGCGCCCTTCTTCGTGAGTCGGCCCTCGGCGACGCCGCCGTTGCGCGCGAGGAACATCTGGAGGGTTTCGCTCTCGATACCGGCCTCGGCCACCAGCGTCTGCACCGCCGAGGCCGAGGGTGCCAGGCCCGCCATGCGGTAGCCCTTCTTCTCCGCCAGCACCCGGGCCCGGTCGAGCATGGTGGTCTTGCCGGAGCCGGCATAGCCCTGCACGCCGATGACGCGATCCTCGGCCGACAGGATCAGCTTCACGGCGTCTTTCTGCCCGGCCGTGAGCGGTCCCTTGTTCAGATGCCCCTGCACCTGCCAGCCCCGCATCGGCGCCCGCCCGCGGCCCTGGCCGGCGCGCATCGAGGCCACGGTCTCGCGTTCCTCGGCGACGGTCTTCGCGGTCGCGAGTGAGTCCTCGGCGCCGGGCAGGTCCACGCCGTGCAGCGTCCCCGCCTTCTCCAGTCCCGCGACCTCGCGCTCGGCCTCCGCGATCGTCACCGTGCCGGGCGCATGGGCGAGCGTGGCGGCGAACAGATCGGCGCGGGCGAACACCGCCTCGCGCTCCGAGAGATGCGCCATCGCCCAGGCAACCGCTTCGGACGCCGTGTTTCGATCGTTGGCCGTCCCGTCCAGGCCGACGGCATCCGGGCTCGCCGCAACCGGCGTTGCCGGCGAAACGCCCCGTTTCGCCGCCGACCCCGAGCTCTCCAACGTCGGCCCGACGCGCCGCGCGGCGGCCTCCCGGACCAGCGCCGGGGCATCGAGCCCGAGATCGGCGGCCTGCTTCGCCCACACGTCCCGCAATTCATCGCGGTCGATGTCGCGCTTCGCGGCCCGCGTCATCAGCGCCGCGCGCTCGGCGAGGCGCGGATTGTCTGCGGAGTTGCCGAGATTCCGCTCGGCCATCGCCGCCTCGATCTCGGCGCGCCGGGTAGAGAACGCCTCCACGACTTCGCGCGGCACCCCCGCGATCTCGAAGCGTCCGTCGGCATGGGTCTTCTCGATGCCGTAGCCGAGCCGCGCAAGGCCGCCGGCAAGCTCGTTGCGGTAGAGCATGCCGATCAGCTTCTGCCGCGCGTAGAGGCCCTCGTTGGCCATCGAGCGCCATTTTCCGTCCTCGCCCTGGACCATGTTGGCGAGCACGGCATGGCTGTGCAGCTGCGGATCGAGGTTACGCGAGGTGTCGTGCCGGAAGGTGGCGGCAACGATCTTCTGGCCCCCGACGCGCCCCATTTTCCCGGAATCCGGATCCTTCATCCTTGTCTCGGCGGCGTTCTTCTCGATCCAGGCGAGAGTCGCCGCCACGGCGCGGTCGTGCGCCTCGACGATACGGTCGTCGCCGCCCACCAGGGCCGCGATGGAAACGGATTTCGGGGCGGAGAAGGTGAGGTCGCGGCCGGGACGGTGCTGGATCTCCCCGTCCTTGCCCCGCCGACCGAGCTCGGTGTCCGAGCCGTCCGGCACCCGGCCTTCGAGGATCGCCTTGAAGGTCTCGGGGTCGACCGGACCCTTCAGCCCGAGCTCTTCGGCGCCCTTGCCGGCCCAGGCGCTGGCTGCGCGGTGCTCGGGATCGTCCTTCGCGTAGTAGCCGTCGCGCTCGTAGTAGCTCGCGCCCTGGGCGGCCGAGGCGAGCGCGCCGATCGAGAGCATGTCAGAGCCACCCGCGGGTCCGCCCGGCGGCAAGAGTTGAAGGGACAGGCGTCGCGGCGGGACTTTCCTCCCGATCGTCCGCTGCCGCAGGTTCCGGGTCGCCAGCCGGTTCGACCGGTCCCGCTTCGGACTCCGATGCCAGCCACTCGGGTTCGGGTGGCAGCGGGTCCTCTCCGGTTTCCGGGGCCTTCCCCTGCTTCGGGGCGATCCCCCGCTCCTCCGCCGGCGTAGCCAGGTCCAGCTCGCCCTGCAGCGGCGGCAGATCGGCCGTCGCGCCGCCGGCTTCCGCCGCTTCCATGGCCGCATCCGCACCGTCTTCGCGCTCCGGGATGTCCTCCGAGGCCGCGCTCGCGTCCGCGTCGCCGCCCACGCCGTCGCGGGGTTCCGCCCCGTCCCCCTTGCGCGGCACGAAGCGATCGGCGGCGGCGGGCCGGGCGACGTATTTCAGGCGGATCGAGGCGACCGGGAAGGGGCCGGGGAACTTGAGATAGCCGGAGAGGTTCTCGAGCCGCATGATCTCGGACGGCAGCGCCAGCGCGCGCAGCTCGCGGCGAGGCGTCAGGCTCACGCCGTCGCGGATGGTGTTGGCGCCGTAGGAATAGCCCTCGGCCACCTCCTCGACCTCGCTCCGGCCCAGGCTGTCGGCCGACCATTGCGCGGTGTCGCGGTCGGGCGCGGCCAGCACCACGCGGGTGCCGCAGAGGCCCGAGATGGTCTCGGCGCCGTTGCGCCCGTAGAGGTCGCGCAAGGCCGAGGCAACCTGGACGCCGAGCACGAAGCAGCCGCCGAACTGGCGGGACTCGGCGAGGCCGGGCTGCAATGACGGCACCTGGTGGAGCGTCGGCAGCTCGTCGAGGATCACCCAGATGCGCCGGCCATCGTCCTGGGCGAGCGTCAGCATCGCGTTGACCGCAATCTCCAGCCAGGTGGAGATGAGGCCGCGCAGGCTGGCGTGCTGGTCGCCCCTCGAAGTCAGGAACAGGAACGGGGGAACGCCCCGGTCCCCGTCACCGTCCTCGTCCGATATCCAGTCCCGGATCGAGAAGGGCTTACCGGTATCGGGCAGGAACTCCAGGGCGGAGAGGTTGGCGGTCAGCATGGCGCGCACCGAGAGCGCCGTCTTCGGGTTCTCCGGATCGACGATGGACTGCGCGACCGTGCCTTCCATGGCCTCGGCGAGCGCGGTGAGGTCTGTCTTGAGCAGGTGGTCGACCAGGACCTTGTTGTCCTCGACGCCCTTCTTCCAGAACACGCCGGCGCCGTTCGAGAACAGCTGCCGTGCCGCCGTCACCCAGAACGGATCCACGGTGTCCTTCTGCTGCGGGATCAGCGCGGCGGCCATCATGTCGAAGTCGCGGGGGTGGCGGGCCTCCAGGAAGGGCGACCAGCGCGGCGCGCGGGCGTCCAGCGGGTTCATCAGCACGTCGCGCGCCGGGTCGAAGAAGGCCGCCGTGTAGCTCCCCATCTTGTCGTAGATGACGCAGCGCTCGCCGCGCGCGCGGATCTGGGCGACGAGATCGGAGATCAGCACTGTCTTGCCGGACCCGGTGGTCCCCGAGACGATGGTGTGCTGGGTCTCGGTGCGCTCGGGATACGGGATCCCGGCGATGCGGTAGGGGCGGAGCCGGCCGCCGCCCGGCAGCCTGTCCAGCGCGCGCAGGTGCGCGGGCCGCACGCGCTTCCTGAGCTCGCCCGCCGTCACCAGCTCCGCGCCCCTCAGGCGCCGCTGCCGCCCGAGCTGCGCGCCGCGACACCAGAACACGACGAGGAACAGGACGATCATGCCGGCGCCGACTTGGGCGCCGAGCCAGGCGCTGCGGAACATCTCCGCCTTGATCCGCTCGCGCGCCCGCCAGGCCGGGCGGGAGGCCACGATCTCGCTGAGCTTCATCGCCCCGGTCGTGCCGTCCGCGAAGCGGATCTCCTGGCGGGAATCGGGTTCGTAGCCCACGGTGAGCTTGAACTCCGCGAGCGTGAACATGCCGGCGGCGTACCACTCCGCGCCCGTGCTGCGGTTCCACAGGTTCCACGCCGGCACGGCGACCGTCATGAAGGCGGCGAACAGCATGGCGGCCTGGAACATCTGGCCCCACATGCGGATGCCGTGGAAGACGGTCTGGCCGCCCCGCAGCGTGGTGCCGCCGAAGCCGCGCATCAGGGACGCCCCGCCATCGCGGGCCATGCCACCGCGAGGTGGAGGCCGGCAGGGGCCGGGGCGAAGCGGACCGGACCGGAGAGGGCCTGCCCCGGGGCGCGCTGCCGGGATTCCTTTTTCGCACATCGCCGGTATGATCGGAGGCCATGAACATGACAGGAACATACGATGGGACGAGCACCCGCCAAGCGCTGCCCCGGAGCACATGGCGCGAGCGCGCGATCGTGCTCGGCGGCTTCGCCGTCGCGGCCCTCTGGACCGCCGCGACGCTCATGCTCGATACCAGCATCGAGACCGCCGGCGCGGCGTGGCTGGCGGCGATCGCCTGGGCCGTCCTCTCCTCGCTGGCGCTGGCGCTCAGGCGGGGGTTTCGCCACCGCGACTGGACGGCATTCCGGCGCCACCGGTTCCCGGACAACGGAGAGCTGGTGGACTGGACGACCAGGACGGGCCGCTACGCTTATCTCAGGCATTGGGAAGACCGCATTCTCCGCGGCGACCGCCATCTGCGCTGAGCCGCTCACGGCGAGTTGTCCCCCCAGTCCTTCTGGTCCGGGGTCCTGTTTCTTCCCGCCCCGCCGGGCGCCTCGTCGGGCACCGCGTTCTTCGCGGTGCCGAACAGCTGCCCGGCCAGCCAGTCGCCGACGACGGGCAGGTTCTCCGTGGCGTGCCGCTCGAAGGGTTTCCGGGTCTCCGCCGCGACCCCGGCGCGGCCTTCCCGGGCCTCGTCCTTCGTGACCGTCTGCCGCGCCTCGCGCGCCGTGCCCTTCATGATCTGCTCGGTCTTCGTCTCGACCCGTTCGCGCATCGCCCCCGCCTCGACCTCGCCCGGCCGCGGCGCGCCCGCGTCCCGCGCCCGGTCCCGCACCCCCTCCGACCAGCCCCCATAGGCCGCCGCGGTCTCGCGCCCGTAGGCGCCGCGCAATTCGCCCGCCGCCCCCTCGTATTCCGCCACGCCGCCGACCGATGCCGGGTCCGGCCCCGCGGGGGCGGGGAACTTCTCCGCGATGAACGCGGCGGCGTATTCCCGGAGCTGCTCGGAGTCCTCCGCCGTCTGGGGCGAGGCGATGCGCATGGCCCCGGCCGCGCCGATCTCGCGGCCGTCCGTTCCCCTCTGTTCGGAGAGCCAGGCAAAGAAGGGCTGGCCGAGCTCTCGCCCGATCGCCTGGGCGTCGGTCCTCACCTGGGCGGCCTGTTCCGACCAGGTCTCGGACTCCTGGCGGGCCAGCGAGGCGCGTTCCTGGAAGGTCCGCATGCGGGTGAGGTTGGCCGACAGGCTCTCGTCGAGCCCCGCCATCTCGCTGTCGCCGGTCTGGGTCGAGTATCTCTTCGAGGCCTCCGCCCCCTTCGACCAGGTCTCGGTCACCCCGTGCTGGCGGTCGTACTCCTTCATGCGGTTCCAGGCCTCCTGCTCGATGGCCTGGCCCCGCCACATGACCGAGCCGTCGGCGCCCACCTTGACGATGAAGTCCCAGCTGCCGCCGACGCTGGCCTGGCCGGTCAGCACCGCCGCCTGGTCCCTGGTGATGCCGCCCATCTCCGACAGCTTCTCGTAGTGCGACTCGAGCGCCTGGGCCTGCGTGCTCTCGCTCTCCGTGACGCCGCGCGCATGGGCGGTGCCGGTGCTGACGTCGTGCGAATAGCGCTCGATCATCGCGGTCGCGTCGGTGACGGCGGCATTCCGCGCCTCTCCGGCCTCGGCCGACCAGTGCCGCGACAGGGTCCGGGCCTCGGCCGCCCGGGTCTCGTGGCTGTTGGCGAGCGATTCCGAGAGGCGCACGCCGGCGGCCGGGATGCGGCTGGTGGCGGCGCCGGCGTCCGCGACCACCGTCCCGTCGCCGGTCACCGTCATGGCCGCGCCGGCCGGCGCGTAGCCCGTGTAGCGGTCCGTATCCACATGCGCCGAGGTGCGGATCTGCCGGCCTTCCATGGTCGCGAAGCGGTGGCTGTCGTAGCCGGTGTTGGCGAGCGAGAGGTTGCCCGTCGTGCCCTCATGCGCCGCCGAAGACGCCGCGTCCTGGCCGACCGCCAGCACGGACGTGGCCAGGATCGTCGCCTTGGAGAGCCCGTAGGCGAGTGCGGCGGCGAGGAAGGGCACCGACATCGAGAGGTAGCCCGACATCACCGCGACGTCGGAAGCCACGGCGCGGATGCCGGCCTGGGCCACCAGCGAGATGCCGATATCGCCGCCCGGCATCGCCGCCGCCGCCGACATGCGTTCCGCGGCTTCCCCCATCGAGATGCGGTGCAGCACGGCGTAGAGCGGCCCCCAGGACTGGAGCCAGATCAGCCCGGTGACGTAGGAGCGGAAGATCGCCCCGCCCGCCGGCGTGAGCATGAGCAGCACCGCCATCGGGAAGGCGCCGATGTAGAGGCACTCGAAGACGATCTTCAGCAGCGGCACCCAGGTCTCCGCCTGCCGCCCGATCGCCCGGTAGGCGGAGACGGTCTGGGCCTCGGCCCTCGCTTCCGTATACGCGCGCAAGGCCGCCGCGTTGCCGGCCTCGGCCGCCCATTGCTCGCCGGCGTCGTGGACCGCGTTCAGCACCATCTGCTGGCGCATGATCTCGCCCGCCGAGCGCGCCGCGCCTATGAGGAAGTCGTGCGCGGCGGGCAGCGCCGCGAGCAGCTCGGCGCGCGCCAGCGCCTCGGTGCGCGAGCCCGGGAATATCCTGCGCCCGAACACGGTGCCGGCGCGCTGTATCTCCGCGTTCCACTGCGCGTTCAATCTCCCCGCGCCCACCTGGCAGGTGACGATCTGCCGGTCGATCGGCGTCGCCCCGGTGCCGACCGCGGGCTGGCGGGTGGCGAACTCGAACATGCGCGCGGGCGAGGCGCCCGCCGACGGCGTGCCCGTGGCCGTGACAAGGGACCAGATGTCCGTGCTCTCGCGCAGATCGTCCGCGGAGATGTGCCCGAGCAGCAGGGCGTGGAACACGCACTGGCGGGCATAGTTGCGGATGTTGCGCGCGAACACCGCGTCGGTGATCTCCAGCCGCGTCGTCGCGGCCGCGAGCCGGGCCCCGAATATGAGCCCGTGACGGCGGTAGGCGAGGTCGTTCGGCAGCGTGAAGGCCTGTTCGGTGAGCCGCGTCAGGCCGTCGCCGACCTGGGAGGTCAGCGAGGCGAAGAGCGCGAGGCCGATGGGCACGTTGGCCACCACCGCCGGGGCCAGCGCGGGGTCCAGCCGGTCCACCACCCGGACCGTGGCCTTGGGCACGATCATCGCGCCCCACACCGCCACGAACAGCAGCATCCACTTGGCGTTGTCCTTCCACGACCCGCCGAAGGCGGTGCGGAACAGCACCCAGCCCAGCCCGCCCACCCCGGCGAGCTGGGCAAGCGTGATATAGGCGCCGCCCGATGTGATCGCGGCGACGGCGTTCAGCAGGTCGACCAGGTAGGTGCCGCCGCCGAGGGTGAAGAGCTCGTACATATATTAAGGTGTCACCGCATGCTTCAGCGCGACCCGGCCGCCGCGCCGCCGCGCGAGAAGGCGAGCGCGGCGCGCAGGTCCGCCGAGAGCGCGCCGGCGAGCTCGGTCTCGATCAGGCGCAGTTTTTCCACCACGGCGAGCGCGGTGTTGAAGCGTTGCAGGCCCTCGTTGCGGTGCCTTGCCAGCGCGACCCTGTTGGCGCGGAGCCCCTCGCGCCATCTCCGCAACTGCTCGCCGTCGGCGATGTCGAGCGTGCCGGCGCGTTCCTCGACGGTACGGTGCAAATCGGTGATCCACACCTGGAGCACGTCGAGCGCCACGGCCTCGGCAAGCGCGTCCATCTCCTGGTCGACCACCGCGCCCCGGTAGGCGGCGGCGGTGTTGGCCACCCGGTAGACCGGCAGGGTGGTGAGGTTGACCAGCCCGAGAGCGGCGGCCGGCGGCGCGGTGTCGGCACGCACCGCGTCGACGAGGTCGCGCAGCAGCGCGGCCACCCACGCCCGGAAGCCCCGGTCGGCAGGGACGTTGACGCTTCCCAGCGTCGGATTGAGGCAGGCCGCCGTGGTGTCGCAGCGATAGACCGGCAGCTGGCCGCCGCCCTCCATCAGGATCTCCGTCACCCGGCGGTCGAGAGCGAGCGGCTCCAGGACCCTTACACGGGGTCCCGAGGTGTCGGCGTCGGACACGGGCGCGGTGACGATCACCGTGCCGGAGACCGACATGGCGAACTCGGCGAGTTGGGTGTCGCCCGAGAGGAAGGACGAGCTTCTCGTCGCCTTCCAGGCATAGTTGACGTTGACCGGCACCTGGTCCGCCATCGCCCCGGAGGCCGACGCCAGCGTCGAGTTGCGCTTGCCGTCCGAGCCGCAGCCATGCTTCGCCGCCGCGTAGTCCGAGAAAATGCCCTGGGAGGTTCCGATGGCGGCGCAGATGGCCCCCGAGGCTCGGTCGTTCTTCGACCAGACGGCGCCGACCAGCGCCTGGGCGGTCTCGCAGCTGTTGAGGTTGCGGTCGTTGACCCATTGCGCCAGCGCGCGGAGCTTCGCCATGGTCTCGGCGATCACCGGCGAGATAGTCTCCAGCGCCAGCTCGAAGGCGAAGCCGGCGGCGTTCTGGGCGACGGCGCGCCCGAAGGCGATCAGCTGATCGCTGTTGATGAACGAGAACGCGCCCGCAAATGCGTCGATGCCGCCGCAGCCGGCCCGGAAGCTCGGCAGGTTCACGGTCGCGATCTGCTCGGAGCGCACCGGCGCCCGCAGATAGAGGTTGCCGAGCGTCCAGTGGCCCGAGGCCTGGCCCTGGAACGCCGTCGGGCCGGTGGTGTTGACCGCCGCGCCCTGCCAGAAATTGGTCATTTCCGAGAGCACGTCGGCTTTGGCAGGCGTCGCGGCTACGACCGCAGCAACCAGCGCCGCGCACATCGCGCCCTTCCTCACATCAATAGTCATGGCCGGGCTCCAGGACGGTCAGCGTGAATATCCGTTGGGCCAGCTGGTCCTCGGCCATGACGCCGAAGCCCACCGGCAGCACCTTCTTCGTCTTGGTGTCGTAGAGGACGACGGCCGGCACGGGCGTTCCCGCGAGGCCGAGCTTCCGGGCGCGCCCATTGTCGGGCACCGCCTCGGGCCAGCCTTCGAGCGGTCCGCCGGTCAGCGACACCGCCAGCACGTCCAGGCCGTGGCGGGTCGCGAAGGCGCGCAGCAGCGGGCCGAACACCCGGCAGCCGGCGCAGCCCGGGTGGCCGAGATAGATCAGCCCGTAGCGCTCCCCCAGCTTCGCCAGCGCCCCGGCCACCTCCGCCCGGCGCTCGTCGGACCAGAGCCGCTTGGCGAGCGCGCCCACCGGGCGCTTCAGCGTGTAGTCGAGCTCCGGCGTCGCCCAGACCGTGCGCCGGAAGGCGTCGGAGAAGGTGGCGGCCTTCGCGAGGGTTTCCTGCTGCAGGCGCAGATAGGCGGTTACATTGGCGGGCGACGGATCGAGGATCGCCGCCGCGCGCGCTTCCTCCAGCGCCCTGCGCATCTCCAGGATGCGCTCCGTCGCCGATGCGGCCGGTGCCTGCGAGGGCGGCGCCGATGCCGGCGGCGTCTGCCGCGTTTCCTCCTGCCGGTCGCAGTAGAAATGCCAGCCGAGCCCGGAATGGCACCATGAGCGCCACTCGGCCGCTGCCGCAGGCGCGCCCATGACGGCCCACACGATCGTCGCGGCAAGGACGCGTTTCAGGGCGCGTGGGACGGCGCGCGCCATCACTGGCCCCGGCTGTAGAAGTCGCGGATGCGGGTGCGCATGGCCGCGCCGGTGCCCCCGGCCTCCGGCAGCGAGACCGACGGCTCCATCGAGCCGTCCATCAGGTTTTCCGTGAACTCCGAGAGGTCGAGGCTGGCGAAGTCGATGCCCTCGATCTCGGCGACGGTGAGGCCCCGGCAATTGCCCCAGCCGACCCCGAGCTGCGACCGGCCCTGCTCCTGCAGGATGCGCCCGAGCTTGGAGCCGAACACGCACCAGGCCCGCGACCGGCGGATGCAGATGCCGAAGAAGGTGCGCTTCGAGCAGTACTTGCCGAGATAGTGGGTGTTGCCCGCGTTGCGCTCCTCGGCGAGCTCGATCTCTCCGGCGCTGCAATTGGCCAGTCCGACCAGCAGGCCCGAGTTCTTGCAGCAGTTGGCGAGACCCCCGAAATAGATGTGGCAGGCCCGCCGCTTGCCCTTGAAGAAGCGCATGTCCTCGCGGTCGAACGCCTCGCCGCCGAGCTCCAGGGCCATGTTGAGCCGGGTGGTGGCCTCGACGAACCCGGTGTTGGATCGCGGGCGCACGGTCTCGCAGCCGGCGCCGACGCAATACCGGACCTGCCCGCAGGAGCCGCCGGTCCCGGCATCCTGGAGGTCCGACCCGCACGCGGACACGGTCCCGGAGGCGAGACCGTCCGCGCCGTGCGCGGCATTGCCGGGATCGGCGTCGATCCGCTCGCCGCGCACCACCGAGGGGTCGCTTACCGCCACCGGCCGGTCGGGCCGCATCGTCACCCCCTCGATCACCGCGCGGCCGGCCGTGCCGCCCGGATCGTGCGGATCGGCGAGGCGCGCACGCGCCGCGTCCTCCATGCCCGAGGCCGTCAGGCTCCGCTCCGGCACATTCGTCCCGGCATAGCCCGGCACCGTGGCGGTGCTGCCCGCATTGCGCGCGATCGCGCCCGCCGCCGTGTTCGCCGCCTGGCCGAGCTCGCGCGCGGCCGCCTTCGGATCGCCCGCCCGGGCCGCCATCCCCGACATCACCCACAGCATCAGGCAGCAGAGTGCGAACATGGCGAGCCAGGCGAGCAGCCGCACGACCCGCGTCGCGCGGTCGATCAGCACATCGGCGCGGCCGAATACGTGATCGGTATTCTCGTTTTCGATCATCGGGGACTCCCCAGGCGTTGCAGATGCCGGCGGGCGGCGTCGCGCCCCACGCCGCCTTCCGCGGCGATGGTTTCGAGCGCGGCGACCAGGCCGATATTTCCCGTCACCCGGTCGTGGGCCGGCGCGGGGTCGCCGACGCAGCCAGGGCGCTCGCAGGGCGGCACGCCGCCCGGCACGACCACGACAGCGGGCACGCGTGTCACACCGAACAGGCGAAACAGGCGGGGGTCGATGGCGCCCCCCGCGTCATGGCCCCCGAGCCGCTCGCCGATCCGCTTCACGGTCGCCCGCAGGCTGCCCCCCGCGACGCCGCGCAACACCAGTGGCGCGCCGATCCAGGCCGCATCGCGCGCCCATTGCCGCCAGCTCGCGGGCGGCACCGACAGGCTGGTGAACAGGAGGACCTCGGCGGTGTTGCCCCGCGCCGCGAGGCCATCCGCCATCCGCGCCGCGTGGCGCTCGGCCGGAAGCGGAGCCGGCGAGCCGACCCTGCCGCCCGGAACGGTCTGTCTCGCGTTCTCTCCGGCCCGTTCGAGCGCGCGCTCGACGATCGAGCGGGTCCAGTCCCCGAGATCGCCGTCGCCGGCCTTGCGCAGCACCTCGGCCGCGAGATCGCGCGCGGAGGTTTCCGGCGACGGCGGTATTTCGTGAGTCGGGGTTTCCTGGGCCAAAGCCGCACGGCAGCACGCCGCGAGACAGAGCGCGCCGGCCAGGACAAGGGCGATGCGGGGTAGGGCAATGGCGGTTGTCATGGTATCGTGATCGTCCGGTTTATCGTTGTGTTTCAATGGGTTCAAAGCAGGCAGCAGGTCCGTTTGCGCCACAGCAGGTACCCAAAACTCTCGCCCGAGACCGGGATCTCGCGCAGCGTCTCCCACAGCACCGAGGACCGCCCTGTGGGGTTGCAGCCGGTGAGAGGCGAGGTGGCCGGGACAGGCTGGGTCATCTGCCAGCGGTACTGCGACTTCTTCATGATCGGCATGGGATATCGCGCGCAGAGCGCGGCCGAGCCGGACGTGCCCCAGGCGATGCCGGCGCGGTGGAGCCGGTAGACCAGGCGTTGCGCGGCCAGCAGCGACGCCTGCACACCGCCGACATGGGCCGCGACGTTACCGGTCAGCGGATACATCCCGCCCTGGCAGCCCGCGCACCAGAACATCGGGTCGAGCGGCAGCCCGGCCGAGGCCGCGGCGCAGTCCGCCGCGCACGCCGCCTGCGCCGGCAGGTTCGCGAACAGCGCCGCTTCCGGGTTGAGCAGGAAGCTGAGCTCGTCGTCCAGCCAGGCCGGGTCGAGCTCCGAGGTCCAGGCGATATCCAGGCCGCCCCCTTCGAGACAGCCGAGATCGAGCAGCACGCCGATCCAGGACAAGAGCGGATACATGTAATAGTGGGCGTGCCAGACCGAGCCCTTGGCGCCGTCACCGCCCGAGGACCCGGTGCGACCGCGCGCGGCGGGCAGGCCCGGATCGATGGTGAGCCCGCCCAGGTTGGGGAAGCACCAGGGCGCGCGCGACACGTCCATCAGACGCGCCGGCTCCCAGACCCCGAGCGACAGGCCGATCCGGGGGATCGGCGAGCCGCAGAAGCAGATCGGCGAGGACGGGTTGGGCGTGTCCGGCGCACCCGACGCGCTGCCGATCCGGATCGGGCCGATCGAGATCGGGAACAGGCATTCCCAGCAGACGTCCGAGATCGGGTTGACGAACCGCCCGGTGCAGGACTGCGCCGAGGCCGTGCCCGACCACAGGACGGCCGCCAGGACGATCGCGGCCAGAGGAACAAATCGGTCGTTCATGCCGGGGATTTCGCTTCGCCGGCGTCTTCCCCGCTCTCCGGGGACCCGTCCGGCGCGCGCCGCCCCGCCAGGATGTTGACCGTGCCCTGCCATCCCGAGACGACGATCTCGGTGACGGTGCGGTCGTTGCCGTCCTTGTCGCGGAACCCGCGGGTGGCGATCCGGCCCTCGACCAGCACCGCGTCGCCCTTCTTCAGCATCCTCCCGACCGGCTCCACCACCGGGCCGTAAACGACTATGCGGTGCCATTCCGTGGCCTCGCCGGGCTTGCCCTCCCGGTCCTTCCACTTCTCCGTGGTGGCGAGCGTGAACGACGCCGCCCTGCCGCCGTTCTTCAGGTCGCGGATCTCCGGATCGCGTCCGGCATGGCCCAGCAGCGTCGCCCGGTTCATGTTCAGCATGGCTTCAGTCCTCCTCATGGGGTTGGGACACATCCCGGTCCTCGACCGGGATCTCGGTGATGCGGAGCCGCGTTCCGGCCCGCTCGACCAGCGACGGCGTGAAACGCAGCCCGAACCGCGCCGCGAGCCGCCCGCCCTGGTCGAAGAAGAAGGCCCGGCCGTATCGCCGCGTGAGGTCGAGCGGGCGCCCGGCGAGCAGCACGATCTTCGCGGGCCTTGCATGGGCGAGCGCCCAGGCGATCTCCGCCTCGCGCCGGCCGTCGACGAACAGCAGGTCGCGGGCAAGTGCATGGCTGGAGAGCGGGTTCACCCTGGCGCCCGCTGCGGCGATGAGCCTTCCGTCCGGAAGCCGGATGTCGCGTTCGACCGTAATGGCGGGATCGAACATCCGGCTGCGCGCTTCCCGGGCCGGCGCGATGCCAGCGACCGGCTCCGGCTCTTCCAGCCGCGAGCGGGCGCGGGACCGGGCTTCCCGTTCGATCCGGGCCATCTCGCCCGAGCGATGCATGGCCGACAGCCGCGCCTCGATCTCTTCGAGCAGGTCCGGCTCGGCAACCGGCCAGGTCGCGCCGCGCACGCCGAGGTCCGCGGCGAACGCGGGCAGGGTGGACAGGACGGTCGTTACGACCATGGCCGCCGCGAGCCCCCGCAGGGATGTCCCGGCCGCGCGCGTCATCGCCGCCTCCCGGCCGGATCGGCCTCCGGCCCGACCAGCGGCCCCTCCAGT
>MKWU01005287.1_pt1 | contig 14213 bp, 10 predicted proteins | sample 809101 | NCBI WGS metagenome assembly MKWU01 (sample SAMN05860141, study PRJNA318959) | sponge metagenome | host: Aplysina aerophoba | place: Slovenia: Piran, Adriatic Sea, Gulf of Piran | collected 2013-05-07 | reverse complement strand
GGAGACAGCCTATCGAGTAATACGGTCCGGACAGCGTCGCCACGCTCCAATCAAGGGGCGGTAACTAACCCGTGAAACGTTGGTAACTATCGCGCGAAACGGATGGTAACAATCACTGAAATACGCATAAGTCTTAGCAAAGTCCCAGGCGGAGGAATTCTCTGCGAATATGGATTAGCTGCGTTTAAACGTCTTGCCGAGGAGGCGTCTGCATCGTGAGTTTGCGCCTGCCGAAAGACGCAAAGTCATTCTTCCAGCATATTCCCGAATATGCTTCGCACCTGAAAGGTGTGCGATTTATGGACATCGACAAGTACTATGCTTGTCTCATGCTAGGGCTGAGGGCTTGTGAGCTTGGATCGGAGGATGACATAGTTCCCAATAGCTTTCTTGCGGCTGGCGCGGGCTACCCAGAAGCCTATAGGGAAATCGCTGACCTGATCGCCGGGCTTCTTGTGGATGCGGAAATTCGGCGAAATAGTATTGATGTGAAGAACCGTGACCAGATCGAGAGCGAGACCGTCAAACTGCTAGAGCCACATTCGACCATGGGATTGAGCAACAAGGGCATTGATCTCCTGAACCGCTATGCGGCTGGCGGATTCGAATATTTGGAGTCTGAAATGGATGCACCGCGTAGACTTGAAGTGTTCCTAATTTACTATGGTCGCGTCTGGGATGCGCTCGATACTCAGTGATCCAAGGCGTCCCGTTCGCAATCGATCAACACCGGAAACGAATGCCGCGATAGCAAAGTCAATCTGGGCTTCTGTTGTTGATCGCCCCATACCGATGCGAAACGCTTCCTTTGTCCGGGGTCCCTCACCATACATTGCGCGCAAAACATGAGACGATTCCACTTTGTCAGTGGAACAGGCGCTTGAGGCCGAGAAAGTGAGCTCTTTTTTCAGGGTATGCATCAACGCTAGTGGCTCGATGCCTTCAATCGAGATGGACACTGTGTTTGGAAGCGTGTCGCGCTGATCGCCATTTAATTTTGCACCAGGAATCGCAGTGATTCCCTGGATGAACCGACTGCGGAGTTTGGTTAGGGATTGAGCATCTGCAGCACGCCGTCGGCGCACTTCGTCGAATGCTCTACCCAGTCCGACGATCGCTGGCGTGTTTAGCGTCCCTGAACGCAGCCCCCGCTCTTGGCCCCCGCCGTGTAGCACGGGTTCAAGACGTACGCGAGGCTTGCGAAGGCTCGCATAGAGGGCGCCGACCCCTTTCGGACCGTACATCTTGTGTCCCGAAAAACTGGCAAGATTTACGTTTGCCTTCTCTACATCCAGGGTGCGATAAGCAGTGGCCTGTGAATAGTCTGTGTGGAAGAGAACGCCGGACTCGGTGCAAAGTGCGCCGATGGCTTCAATCGGTTGACAGACTCCAGTTTCGTTGTTGGCAGCCATAACCGATACAAGACCTGTGTCAGGCCTTATTGCCGCCATTACATCGGCCGTTTTTACGCGACCCGTTGCACCTACCGGAACAATTGTGACTTCTGCTCCGTCCGTCTTCAATTGGTCAAGGCACGCAAGAATGGACGGATGCTCGATTGCCGTAGTTACGACATGGTGTTTTCCGCGAGATTTGAGTGCGGCAATACTTCCAAAGAGAGCCAGGTTGTTTGCCTCGGTCGACCCGCTGCAAAAGACAACTTCCTTAGCTCGGCAGTTAATGGTGGTGGCGATCGATTCTCGGGCTTTCTCTACGGCGGCCGCGGCGGCAGAGCCGGCGGAGTGTTCCGAACTGGATGGATTGGCCCACAGTTCCACCATTGCTCTCATCGTTGCCTCAATAACCGATGGCTCTGTAGGCGTCGAGGCATTGTGATCAAGATAAATCGGTGTCATCAGGTCGCAGCAGTGTCTCCACTAAGCAAGCGGGCGGTGTCGCCCGGTGATTTCACTCGTGCCGAAATAGCACCAAGTCCTCGATCGATATGACTTCGTAGACGCCTCAAGAGTTCTCCGTCATCAACTGTTTCCCCATCACTGGTTTCAATCCAGCGGAGCAGTGTGGTGTAGATCGGTTGGTCAGCACCAAATAATGTATATGCATTGAATTCCTGGCCCTCTTCAGTTTCTGCAACTGGACCAATTTTTCCAGCTTCGAATGAAGCCGCCATGGCCATGCGGCAGATCAAATTTGGTGTAAGTCGAGCGCGGTTGCGAAGAATTCGCAACCGCGCTGTTGCTTCGCTCGAGATCTTGAACTTGCTAATGTGCACGTGCTGTGTCCACGGTTATGTCAGCGACCTGAGTCCTGCGACTACCCGTTCTGACGCCGATTTCGTACCGTCGCGCTACATGTGGTGTTACGAGTGCATCAAGATCCTCAGTGAGTTCCGTATCCGTGCATAGCAGGATTACTTGTTGGCTCGCATGCGGAACATAGTCAGCGATCATGGCCTTTCGGTGTGCCTTATCGAGGCGTGACAAGGGCGTATCTATGATCATGGGCAATTCTTGTCCGCTTGTCTTGCCTAGTGCCCACAACATCGAAATCGCGAATATCTGGCGTTCGCCTGCCGACAATGCGTCCTTGCTGAATTCACCGCCGTCTTCCCCAATGAGGGAGAATTCAAACGTCTCAGGATCAACCTGAACTTTGCTGAAAAGCCGTTTCTTGTGACTCAATCCATTAAAGCACTCAACAAAATACGAGGACAGTTTCTCAACGCGGCGTTCTAGAACCCGTGTCTCATAAACCGCAAGCGCTGCGCGGGTTCGCTGTGCTAGGTCAACCTTATGAAGAGCACGCTGTGTATCCAATTCTATGTTGATAGCGCGGTCACGCTCGGATGCGAGGGCTTCAATCCGGTGGCGAATTGATGCGATCATGCGTTCCTTGTCCGACAGTTTGGTTTCGACTGCACCAAGCTGATATTCAGCTGTCTTGAGCGCCTCCAGCGCATCCTTGGCAGTCGCTATATCAAAACCCTTGATTTGCGTTTTGAGGTGGGAGCGCTCCCGGTAAGCATCGTCAAGTCTAGTGCCCAAGACAGCTGCGGCCGCGCGAGCCTCGCCGTCGATTCGTTTCAGCCGCTCAATAATCCAATCAGGCTCTGCGTCCAACTTCAATGGGTCGTCGCCACCGCACTCGTTCGCGGAGTGAGCTTGCAGGGCATCAAAGTGATCTTCTGTCCAAACTGGTTGTTTTGACTTTTCGGTTTTCTCGGAATTAGCAAAGGATTCCAAAAAATCGCGAATCGCCTTTTGCTGAGATTGTGATCGGAGGTAAGTCAACCTGTGCTGAAACTCAGCTATCAAGTTGGGTGCAAGGCCAAGCGGCAAAGGGGTTTCGGCAATGCGCTTCAATTCACCGTGAAGCAGTTCAATCCGCTTTTCAATCTCCCGCAAAGTCTGCTTAAGGCCTGCAAGGTCTATCGCCGCAACCCCACCCTCGTCGTCGAAAACTTTCTGTGCTCGTGCGATACGGGATTGTGCTCGATGCCTTGCGGCCCGGCACTCCGCCGCGTCTTCCTCAATAAGAACCAATTCAGACTTTGCTTGATTCAGATCGCGCTCAATTGCTTCTATGTCGACACCAGATTTTGCTGGATCCCGGCGCGAGTTATATACGACAAGATCGCTTCTCAGCTGATTGATAAGGTCAAGGCCGAGTAGAGCCTTGATCGCGTCGCGTAGAGCCAACGTCGAACCACCGTCCGCGATGTCTTGAATTTTTTCGCCATCAAAAAAGAAGAGTTGAGAAACACCCGCAGGGATCATGTCCTCCAGATAATGGTCCCAGTATTCCGCAGCGATGTCGCTCACTACCTCGCCGTCGCGGGTTAACTCGATTGCTTCTATGACGGATGCCCCGCGCGCCGCCCAAGAACGCGTGACTTCATACAAATGCCCGATGCCTTGTTCTTGGCGCCGGAAGGCAAGTCTTACACACGCACGCCTGTCACGCGACCGCTCATAGATTCGGCGACTGAGATAGTCTTCGTAACTGGCCCGCGCCACGCGAATGCCCAGAGCGCGCTTCCCGTACAGCGCAAGGCGAATTGCCTCAAGAAAGGTAGTCTTCCCAGCACCATTGTGGCCCCGGACAAGAATTACGGGACGCCCTTGATCAACTTTGGGTGCAAGTTCGAAAACATGCTCCCCGCCGTAGAGGCCAAAATTGTCAATTGTCAAGCGATGCAAGATCATGCTGCTCGACTCTATTCCGACGACGCAATTTCCAAGCCAGAAGCAATCTTATTTCGCGACTGACGGTCGCGTACAACTTCACTTTCGGTTCGCCATTCTCGTTCCATTACGGCGCCGACCCTCTGATGCACCGTAGCGCGCCGCTTTAGCCCGCGTACCGAGCGCTGCACCTCAAGAAGGCGAGCCAATAGTTCTGGAGGAACATTGAATTCTTGGCAAACACCGAAAAGAATGTCGGCATCCTCGCCATTAAAGTGGAAGGTGTCGTCGTCTTGGACTGGCAAGTCCCGCGACAACACCGCGCGAACTATTGAGGAAACGCTGTCTTCCCAATCGCCAGATTCCATGCGCCAAATCCGCCGTATCTCCCTTAATTCCTCGTCATGTATTAAAACCGTTTTCTCACCTGGAGGGGCGTTTTCATTCACCTGCTTTTGTGCTTCCAGTAGCTTACGCAGGAACGCCTTTCTGAATCCAATCTTATAGGGACCAGGTATTGCTTCTGCGCTGTCGGTTTTGAAGCTAACCTGCCCGTTCCGGCGACGAAAGTCACGCACTTCGGACTTCTTGGCAGGGTCTTGGGTTTCGGCGAGGGTGTCGCGTAATTCCAAGAGTGGTTCCAGCCACTCCTCACCCTTATCAATCATTGCCTCCATTGCTTTGTCTTTGGTAACTACAGTGCAAACCCAACAGCCGAAGCGAGAGTTGCCGCAGCTTTCAGTGTTCTGATCCACGACGAGAGGGCATTCTCCAGCTTGGGCGTTCCGATACATGGCAAGCAGTTGTCGGTTGTCGGCGCCCCAAGGGGACTGTGTTTGAAGCAAGTAGGTCCATACATCGTCGGTGCTAAACCGTTCAATAGGTGCGTAAACGTACGCGTTCGCAAGTGTTGTATGTCGAGAAAGCGGGCTGCCTTTGATCTTGTGAAGCGACATTACCTGCGCGCGCGTAGCGCTTTCATCTCTGCGCACGCCGAGCACCATAACGATTTCGCCAAACTCCGCCACCTTCTCTTGAATAAAGGCGTTAGCTGGATTGATCTTGAGCCGCTCTGTACACCACCGAAATCGGCTTGACGGCGCTGGGTACCCGCGCCCCAGCAGATTGACCCAGAAACTGTCACGAACATCTGGAACGACTTTGCGTGCCACAATTGGGAGATTCTTGGACTGGGCGGTCTCATTCATTTGCTTGAGCGCTGAGTCGATGTAATGAACAATGACTGGGGTCTCCACAAGAGTATCGGAACTGAGCACATAGACAGGCTTCTTGCGGGCGTTATCGTCAAGACTTGAAATCGCCGACCAGACAAGTTGCAACGCACAGGTAGAGTCCTTACCGCCGCTATACCCAATTACCCATGGGCGGGAGTCAGCCAGGTAGATTTCGCGGATTTGGTCTATGACCGACGCAATTGAAATGCAATCGACAGAATCTAGTCTGTCATCCTTAAACAGCTTGGTCACGTCAAACGGCCTCGACCCTCTGGAGGCTTTCCTCTGCAGTAAGCCCCCGTTCGTCGAGTTCCAGCCCTGTCGTCCGACAAAGGACATTTGCGCCCAACAACACGGCGGGCCGTTGTCCATTCATTACTCGCCCCCCCCACAGTTCGGTGTTGCGACGGGACCAATCGACTTCAGCGAGGCTTGCCAGTGCCGAGCGCCAGTTATGGGGACGTTCCTTAAGAAGTCGTCCGCCCAGTAGTCCTAAGCCTTGGAGCAGAACGCCGTGAGCATGGACTGTATTGTGCCGTAAATCAGTGGCCTTGAGGGTTCCAGCGTCAAGACGCTGCCAATCCTTCATATGGGAATAGAGCACAGACCAAAATTCCACGGCGCGGTTTGCCGTTTTTTCGCCGAAACGGTTTGCTTCCCTGCCGGCGAGCCAACCATTAGCGCGATTTAGGCTGGAAAGCGTATACAACGCGGTTGACCGATTGGAGATTGAACTGTGCTCAAGATCGACAAAACGCCGGAAAAAATCGATTTCGCGTAACACATCAGCCGAAAGGCGCGCTAGAGGATTGCGGTGATCAAACAGTACGTTTAATGAGCCGGATGGACGCACGGCATTTTTGTTGAGATCCGCAAACATCTGCTGGCTTCGCTCCAGCCCACGATCAGCAAATAGGACTACAGAAATGGTCTCGTTCTCTATCTCAGGGCGAGTTTTGAGCGCTTTTTCAATGGCGGCCCTGCGATGTTGGCCGTCATTGAGCAAGATGCGGGAGTTCATGGAAATTGTCAGCACACCGACATTCCTAAACTCCTTGGATTCGGAAGCAGCACGGAATGAAATATCACCATCGACAGATGCGCACAGCGATGAAAGAATGTAATCGTCCCAATTTTCTGCTAGGTAACTGGCAATTTGCGGCACCCTTCCTTTGGAGAGAACACGCTGCGCCCGTAGGTCTGCGGGCAGGCCACCATCGTCGAAGCAAAACAATTTCGGTACTTGTGAAAGAGCTATCATCACGGTGTAATAAGGATGTCCTGCCTGAACTCCTCGTATGGCGGCAAACGAATAGTAGTTGCTCATAAATAATCGAAGTGATGGAAGTATAGGGAAGTCATTATAGACGTTATTGGAAGTTCAAAAGGATATTATCTTAAACTGGACAGAGTAACGCTAAAACAATAGGCAACAAGGCCAAAGGCAATTACTCTAGCACCATATTCCTGAAGTGGTAGATCCCCAAAAATGGAGGGCTACCGATCCCCTACGCCAGTGGGGATGACGTGATTAGACCGTCGGTAATTTCTGTCGTCTGTTACAGCTGATAGACGGACGACGAGAGTCTCGGGAATTGGTCGTAAATGAGAATTTCGCGGACGATTCGAATTATGTTCCGTTCCAGCGTGGCTCAGCTTGGGCAAATGATCACGAAGGCGGATCATCGTTGTCCAAAGGTTCACCATGCTGCAATCTGCGCATTGCAATTTCTTCCTGAGCACGGCGGTTTTCGTCAGCAGTCCTTTGCTCCAACTCATGAATCATTCTTTCGGCAAAGGCCGAAACCCTTGCGTTACCGTCTTCAATCCATGGCTTCAACATGTCCGCCTTTGCTTGGTAGGCCTGCGCGAGACCAAACTCTCCTGACGTTCCACCCGTTTCGCGAATAACCACTGCAACGTCACTCTCGATTTCGTCATTCGCTGCTTCTGATGCAAGAACTTCCCGAAGAAGAGGTAGCAATTCTTCTCTACCTTTATAATCGCGCAGCGATGATGCGATCAGTGCCAAGTCGCTATCGTCAGCAACTTTGACCATGGCAAGCAGCTTCGACGGCAAAGGTTCTTCAAAGTTTGGGTAGACCCGGCTAAGGAAATGGGAAATTTGCCACGAACGAATGCCCTTTCGGCGTTCACGCCATTCCCTCGTTACTGCTATGAGATCGTCAGCGTACGGCTGCAAGGCCTTATGTAAACTTTGGAAGTCGAATGGGATTGGATCATAATCCGTTGGCGACTTGTCCGCAGCAAATTCAATCCTGTCACCAAACCATTCCAAGACCATCTTGTGATCCTTGGAAGTGATCAACTGAAGTACCTGCTCAAACTCATAGTCAATTCGAGGACATTCAACCAAGGCTGCAAGTAGGGAAATGGTCTGGGCCTTGTTCAGGTTCGAAAACAGTGAATCATCTCTGCCCTTATCCCAATGGCGTTGCATCCAGTAATGCACATTTGCTTGTTTTGCAACTTCCAGGCAGGGAAAGAAAACCTGGTCCCGCCAGAACGCGCGATCATTGCCAAAGTGCCTGACAGCCGCTGCTAGGAGGAAAACGCAGGCAAGTTTGTTCTGATCGTCAATGGCGCGCCGTGCGGTCTTGTGCACGAGCGTATGGTTTACGTTGTTGGAATGCGCGATAAAGTCTGCGATTTCCTGAACGCACAGACCTTCCTCCAGCCACAGGTTCAGCAATTCTTGGACCTCTTGTTTTGCGTTTGCATCTACTAGTGACTGCACTAGTGGACGAATGGTCCAGGCTGGCATAGTCTCGCGGTCCGTAAGGAGCTCAAACGCCAGATCTCTACGCCGTTCGGCGAGTAGTGAAAGAAACTCGACGTATGGCGGAAACGTAAAAAGGTTTTTCGATTGCACCTTCGCTGCGGTCACCAGAAGCGGCTTCAAGTCGGACCAGTTTTCTATCGTTATGTTGTCCGCAAGTTCCTGCTGTTTCTGACGACGGATGGACTCACGCCGATCAGACTCCATCGAGTCTTCCTCCCAATCATGAGGAAAAACTGACTGGTATCCAACGATTGTCTTGAACGCAAGAAATTGCTCGTCCGCATTTAGCGCATCTCGAAGTTGGATCATATTCTTGACAAGCTGCCCATGAGCAGTAATGACATTGGCCGCCGAGGCTAGGTGCTGTGGCAGTGACTTGTACCATCGCCAATAACGCAGCAATTTCGATTCAATATGCTGCCGAGAATTCAGGCTCGCTTTGGACGCGAATTGCGTTATCCGTTCAAGAGCAAATGCTAGGTCCGAATAGATCATCGCAGCGACATCAGCACTTGCAACTCCATGACGAGGCTGATCTCCCGCTGCAATTAGCGGTTCAATCGCACTTCGCAACAACTTGTCATCGGCGACTACACTCTCCGCATAGGACGCAAGGACAGCGATGACTTTCCTGCGCGCCTCTTCCAGCGCTGCGCTATGCTCAATAGGGCGTTGGCGAATAGTTACCGAACTCGAACTCCACGTCGTACCTTCGATGTCTGGTTGCAGAATTTTGCTAGCAATCGTGAGGGCTAATGGAGCCACAGGCGCTATGTCTTTTTCTTTCGTAAGTAGTTCGGCCAATATCACTTGAACAATGGGGCCTGACCTTTCCCAAACTTGCAGCACATGGCTCGCAAGGGCGTCAGCAACTTCAGTCAGTTGCTTCCTTGATTCGGCACTCGCACTATCGAGGTAGAGATCCCGGATGCAAATGTATGTCTCTTCGGGTTCAATATAGCGATATTGGATAAGAATTTCGGCAATCTGGGCAGTGACTTGGTTGGGCTCCATGCCGTCCAGGTCCCCAAATGGCGTCTTAAGTGGCACAGTTGCGGTCTGCAGTGCAACAGCCCAAGCCTGCTTCAGCTTGTTCCGTATTTCCGGAAATACGCTCGGGAGGTCATCATAGTGCGATAGAACACCATCTTTTAGCCGTACCAAGTGCTCGTGTCGATCATTGTTGTTTTCTGCCGACCGTATCGTGTCCAAGATTCCTGCGTCGAACAACGCCTTGCCGTCAGCGAGCCTCTGTACATCGGTTGCGATTCGCTGAAAATGGTAGCCAGCAGGTAGAAGGTGTTCACGCATCACATCCCCCAACCTTTTCTCGATCAGTTCCAAGTCGCGAGAGCCAAAACCGCTGAGTTCGGAGCGCTTGTAGATCGTGTCATGCGCCATTTCTGCCCACGCATGGTTAAGGCTTGTTTGGACCTGGATTTCGCAATACAACCCGTCAAATTCGCGATACTCCAACAGCGAAGCTCTGTCAGCTTTCAGCTTGATTACGTAGTTGTACGACTGGAATAGTTTGGCTGCTGATTCTTCTCCAGGCCGTGGTTGATGAAACCTTGAACGATCCAAATCAATGTCGAACAGATCTCCAAGAATTCCAGATTGCGTGAAGCGATTAACGTCATTGTTCGTGTAGAAGACAATTCTGCAACCGGCCAAGTCTTTTCGGTACGTTTCGATGTTGTCACTATCCAATTGGTCGATTTCCTTTAGCCGGTGCGACAGCGACTCGACTGTCTTTGCACGATGCTGGATGTGCTGTAGGCGATAGGCATTGTCTTTTTCGATCGCCCTTTCAAGCAACTTACGCACTTCGACGCAGAGTCTCGCATAGCGCTCACGTCCAAACGACCCGTAATCGTCAATGTTCATTGCTAGTTGGCGGCTCCCTGTAAATTGCCGTTTTCACCGCCCAACGCGATCCGCCGAAGCGAAAATACCGGAAATAAAATGACGATGGCGAATTCCGGTCAGAATTGGGGCTTATGAGACGGAAAACAAGCTCTGGGAAGCCGCATTGATTGTTGCCGGCGCCGGTTCCCTTTGCGCGTTATTAGCTCAGCGCAGTTCCTGACCTCGTCATAATCCAACGTGCTGGCTGTCCGCGACGTCGAACCAGTAGCGACAAGGGGAACACCGGCCCTATCGGTAACGGAGGGATTCAAAATGGATAGAAAAGTCGTGCCCAAAGACGTTGGCGGCCTCCACTGTGCGGCGCAAAATGTGACGGCTCAGACAAAGTGAGACCGTAGGACTGCTCAATACAACTTGGAGTGCCGGTTGCGGGATTTGCCGGACGCTGTCGCCAGAGGATCTTGCCCCAGCCAGTCCACGTTTCGTTTAAGGCCCGGTTGGTCCACGGGATCACGGCACGTTGTTTCGGATGCCGGCGAGAACCTGCCATCCCCGAGCCAGTCGGTGTTTCGGCCGTGCAGAGACACTTCGGCTGATGTTTGCGCACTCGTTTTTCCTCGATTTTTGCGCGCCAGCGCCAATCGAGCCGGGTCTAGCGGATCGGCAAGAGCCGGGCTCCAGCATGAGTAGCCCGGACTGACGGGTGGCTCAACACATGCGGGTTCCCCCGGTTTTGCCGGATCAGGCGTCGGGCTCGACTCGTATTGCATCGCGCGTGCGATGACGGCCGCGACCTGCATGGCGGCGTCCCCGAGCGTTCCGTCATCAAGGTGGGCATAGATCGCCGTGGTCTCGCGCTGGCGGTGTCCGAGCAGCCTCCCGACCGTGGTCAGCCCGACCCCATTCATGACGCCCTGCGAGGCCCAGGTGTGGCGGCAGTCGTGAATCCGAAGCCCGGACAACTCGGCTTTCTCCCGGATGCCCACCCAGAACGTGTAGAGCCGACTCGAGGTGAGGTTCCCGGGGAACACCCGCGTTGCCTCTTCCTCCCGGGGCAGAGCGGCGAGCACGCGGGCGGCTTCCGGCCCGAGCCAGACCGTGCGCGGTCCGGTCTTGGAGTCTGCAAGCCGCGCGTTCGCGCCGTCCTCGCCAAGTTCGCCGATGTCTTGCCATTTGAGATTTAGAATCTCGGAGAGCCGCGCGCCGGTGAGCGTCAGCAACCGTATCGCGGCGACCCGCCACGGCTGTTTGGCCCTGTGCGCGTCCAGGACCGTGCCGAGGCGTTCGAGTTCCTCGCGGTTGAGAAAACGCGCGACGGGCCTTCTCGGGTTCTTGACGATATTGGCGCAGGCGTCGGGGACGTGTTCTCCGATGTCGCCCCACTGGCGGGCCGTCCTGAGCATGGCGCGCAGGATTTCGAACGCGCGGTTGGCCGCGCCGGGTTTGTCCACACTGGCGGCATCGAACCAGGCGGATACGCGCGCATGGTCGATGGCGTCGAGCCGCATCCGGCCAAAGGCCGGCATCAGCCGGTTCCGCATGTAGATGTCGTAGGTTTCGAGCGAGGACGGCTTCCAGCGGTGTCGACGCCGTTCACGGTAGCGCTTGGCGAAATCCCGGAACAGCGGCGCCCTGTTCTTCCGCGCCGGTGTCACGTCCTCGCCGCCCCACAAGCGGGCGAGGACGGCAGCGCCTTCGCGCCGTGCCGCGTCCAGCGACAGTTCCGGGTACCGACCGAGCGTGATCTTGCGCATTCGGCCCCTGGCTCGGGTCTGGATGATATAGGACTTGACCCCGGAGGGCTGCACTCGAACCCCGAAGTGCGCAAGCTGGGTGTCCCACAGGGTGCGTTCCTTCGCCCCCGGCTTCGCGGCGGCGATGGCCTTCACGGTCAAACGGAAGCGCTGCTTGCCGGCCCTCATCGTCTTCCCTCCTTGGCGCTGCCGGTCATGGCCCCGTGGACGATACCGGAGATGCGCCCCGCCGCGGCGCGGACGTGCTCGTCGGCCAGATGGGCGTAGCGCTCTGTCGAGGCGACGTCGGCGTGGCCAAGCAGGCGGCCGACGGTGTAGAGGTCGAGGCCGCTCATGACGGCGTGCGAGGCGAACGTATGCCGGCAGTCGTGGATGCGCACATCGTCCAGTCCGGCGAGGTCCCGCAGCTTCAGCCAGCGGTAGCCGAGGTTCTTCATCGGGCCGTCGCCCGCCGGGTTCGGGAACACGTATTTGCTCTCGCGCGGCAGAGCGTTCAACACCGCCCGGGCGGGCGGCGGGAGCTGGATCGCCTTCGGCCCGGTCTTGGAGTCCGGCAGCACCGCGCGGGCGCCGCGTATCCAGTCCCACTTAAGCGCCGTGATCTCCGAGGATCGCGCCCCGGTGAACAGCAGCAGTTGGATTGCCGCGGCGGCCTGCGTGTCCTCGGCATGGTCGAGCACGAACCCGAGGCGCTTGAGTTCCTCGACCGAAAGGAACCGCTCGCGCGGCGTCGTCCTGTAGCGGCGCATGTTGCGGCAGGGATTGGAGCCCTGGGGCCGGAAATCCCACAGTTCGGCCTGGCGCATCATCACCGACAGCACCGGCAGGGTCCGGTTGGCGTTGCCTGGGGTGGCGCTCAGCGAATCGAACCAGCGGCGCACGTCGGCGCGGGTGATCCTGGCGACGGGCATCGCGCCGAAGAACGGCACGAGGTAGCGGTCGATCAGGTGGGCGTTGCCCTTCCTCGTGGACGGCTTCCAGCGCCGCGCCTGGCGGCGCATGAACCCGTCGGCGAAGTCGGCGAACAGGGGTCCGATCTCGCGTTCGGCCTTCGCGGCCGCGAGGGCGGCCACGGCTTTCTCGCGGGCCTCGGCGGCGGTCATGTCGTCGGCCGTGCCAAGGATGGTTTTCGGCGCGCCGACCGGGCGGGGGGCCCGGACGAAGAAGGTCTTCGTCCCGTTCTTTGCGACCGTGAAACCGAAGGCGGGCAGGTCCCGGTCGATAACGGTCAGGCCGCGCCGTCCAGGTTTTTTCTCCCGGAATGTACGGCGAAGCGTCCGCTCGTTGATGGTGGCGTAAATGCGCATGGGCGTGTGTCTCCGTTGTCTGTTTCCTCGGGCGCCGTTCGTTCTGGGGAAACAAATCGGCGATCCTGAACAGGCAACGCGCCCCGCGCGCGGGATCGCGGCGACAGGCTGCAATCAGTCTATCCTTGTGATATATAACGGAAATTTCCCGAACGATGCAGTCCGTTCGGGCCTCGCTCTCTTCGCCTTTGGCGAGTGGGGTGTGGAGGTGATCCGGCTTCGCCGTCGAGAGAGGGTTCCAGGGAGAAGTCCAAGCGATGGGACTGGAAAGCCGTTGTGACTGAACGGGTTAGCCGGAGCGGCGCTTGAGCGGCCGGCATAGGACGGATGCTAATCGGGATCGAGGTGCAAATCAGCAGCTTTTTCCGGGTCTCAATCCAAGAAGCGGCCGTGGCGTCTCAAGCGCGGGTGAGGCGGCAATGATGCTCTGGGAGCATCGGCGGTTCTCTGGAGAATCGGGGCATGTTCCCGGAGCATCCAGCCGTAGTACGGTGTAGTACGTCCCGCTTGCCGTGAATCCGGAGCCGCTGCGCGGCCAGCCGGGCAAGGACGTGTGCAGTTCGTCGGACACGAGTGCAACGGACCGTGCGCACCGAGACCGGCACTGCCGCCCGCACAAGTGCGGCGGAACGTGCGCGATCCAGTGCGCGGCGAAGCCGGCACCGGTAGTGCACGAAGTGCATCGGCAATGCGCCGAGGCGACGGTCGATGCCGGCGCAGCCGGCGAGGCTGAGCGAAGCCGACGCCGTGACGGCGGGCGCAGCGGGCATTGCACGTTGTCGGCGCAGTGTGGCCCGCTCCGCCGTCCCGGTTGCTGTCGAAGGAACGGAACGGGCCGTACCGGCGAACCGGCACAGCCCGTTGCCGCAGTGGCCGCTACGCCGCGGCCCGCATCACCGGGATGCCCAATGACTCGGCCTTGTCGATGAGGTTGTCGGTAATCCCACTGCCGGGGAAAGCAATGACGCCCTTCGGCAGGAGATTCAGCAGCTCGTCGTTGCGGCGGAACGGTGCGGCCCGTCCGTGACGGTTCCAGTCCGGCTTGCACACGATCTGGTGCACTTCGTTGCGTTCGGCCCACTGCGAAGCGATCTTCTCGA
>MKWU01005286.1_pt1 | contig 14219 bp, 17 predicted proteins | sample 809101 | NCBI WGS metagenome assembly MKWU01 (sample SAMN05860141, study PRJNA318959) | sponge metagenome | host: Aplysina aerophoba | place: Slovenia: Piran, Adriatic Sea, Gulf of Piran | collected 2013-05-07 | reverse complement strand
ATCGACGCCCCGCTCGGTTCGCCTGGCCGTCCGTGGGCATGGGGCGGAGCTGTCTCCGGGCAATCCGGAGCTCGCGAACCGCAACCGGCTCGCCGGTCTCCTTGCCCTGCCGTTCGCGCCAGTGTCCGATCGCCCGACCCGCCGTGCGTGCGTCGTCGCCGCGCAATCCCTCTTCGCGCAATACGGTGCGTCCGCCTTTCGCCGTAGCGATCACGACCTCGTACCAGCACCGCAGGCGCATCCGCAGTAGCGGTGCGTAACGCGGCCCGTCGAAGCCGCGCGCCCCGACCCAGCCCGCATAGCGGAAACGGGAGGCCTCCTTGACATCCCGCCACTGCCCGACGGCATCTCTGAAGAACGATCGGCTGCTTTCCGCGCAAACCTTCGCCCACTGGCGCCTGACGTCCACGAACCGAAGACGGCGTTCGATCCAGGTCGCCTCGCCGACCCAGGCAATCATGCTCGACCGCAACCCGGTCCTGATCGTCCCCGGCACCCGAGGCTCGGCGTAATCGTCATGCCACGCCGAACGACAACGGACCAACCGCTTCGGGCTGGGCCTCAGGTTGAACTCGTGGCGAGAAGGGACGACACCCCTCTCAATTGGGCTGATGCGTGCCGTCTTCGAACCCTCGAAATCCCTCTTCGACGACCCACTTCAGTGACAGCGCCTCCATGGCTACTCGTGCCAACAAATGCCGCGAAAGTCCTGCCTCTTCCTCACCTCCGTCCCTGCTTGCCCACAGTGGATAGTCGGACTCCAAGTCGAACTTTGGCATCCAACCCAACGTCCGAACGAGATCCCTCATCACGGCCACGTCGAGCAAAACCACCACAAACAACCGTCCAAGCATGAAATCGTAAAGTGCACGCTCTGATCGGATCAGCGAAGTGAACGGGTAGTAAGGCGACCATGCCCGATTACATTTCGCTTCGTTCAGGCTAAACAACCATGGTTGCGTCAGATTCGCCTGCCTGAAGACGTCCTCCAACCGACCGTCTCCCCAAATCGCCACATAACAAACCCCCGGCTCCGGCGATTTCACTTCGGTGCGGCATCGCCATACAGACGAACTGGCACGGCGAAAGAGATAATCCCCGATCTTAAACATCACGACCATGCCAAGGGGCAACGCTGACCATTTCACTCATCCCAGGGATAATTTCTAACAGTCCGATTTTTTCCAACTTCTTTACCCACTCGAATGCTTGAATGCCGATGTCATTCAATTGCACACGCATCGCGTAATAGAAGTACTCACCAGCAGCGTCTTCACCGCTTACTATATCGCCGTTCGGTAAAGCGATATGCGGCGCTCCACACTCTCCGTTGTCGTATTCCCATGAGAGAGCGTCCTCCCTATCTGGATCAGCGGCGAAATCAAGGTAAGGATATGCATCTTGCAGCCCCGAAATGTCCATCAGATACTGCCAATGTTCCCGCAGACATAACCAATTGTCATCTGAATCAACCGTTCGTTCTTCGATGAAGAGCTGCCCTCTTGTCTTGCTTTGCCAGTCCCAATACACGAGGCGATGCTCAACGTGTCGCTCTGCCGCTGTTCCAAAATGCCAGATCAGAACATAATCTCGGATACAAGGCTGTACCTCATTGCTCTCAGCACCAAGTGCCTTTTGGTACTCCGCGAAATCGCTCTTCCGTAAGATCAGGTGAAACGCTTGCTCATCCAAAACACTTGCTTTGGAGATAGAAACCGACGCTGTATTTTGATCGAGTGTCAAGATATCTCGTCCCCAAGTGCGTGCTACGTAGTCTTGGATATTTGTTATCAGGAAATGATCGGCGCATTCAATGTAAACCGCCAAATAAGTTGGTATCGGTTGAAGGTACCAGTACTTTAAATGTCCGACCTTCAATTGAATTGAGATATTTTCAAGATTCTCGTAGTCATTATCTGAGAGTGTTGAATGCATTATGCCTTTCATCTGAAACCAACAAAGAGCTGAAGATAATCGTTCTTTTCCAGAACTGAGCCTGTGTGTCAGGTGGATACCTATGTCCCTGCCGCCACGATCACGTTCATAATTGACTACCTCGCCAAACTCGGCCGCGAGAGACCGGAATTTCTCCATGTACTCGCGTTCAAATCTGTCTGTCTTTCCGACCACAAGCATGTTTACACGCCCTAAACGATGCGGCGAGCTAACGGTCGCTCGGCGCGAGGACCTTGAGTGCAGGCTCAAGTTCGTTAGCCCTAAATTTCCCAGTTAACCACTGTATTCCGTCTTTGGGAACGCACTCTACGGCCTGCAACGGTCTGAAGGTGTGCCCCAAACCGTCGCGTGGCATCCCAATCGAAGTCGGGCGACGGCACGGTCAAAATACCATTTCGAGTGCCGCAAGTCATGTAGTGGGTACAGGAATTCGGCGCTTGTCGGGTAGGCGCGGCCGTCGATGGCCACGGTGAGGACGCAGCGCGTCGGCGACGTTAGAGTATCGAAAGGCATAGCGCAACCTGCAGGGACGGAAGGACTTGCACGATACGATCACCAAATACGAAGCTGTCGGGCTTTCACGACTTGAGACCGCAGGTCCCCATGCTGGTCGAACCGCGCGGAATCTGGGTGCCCCTGGCGGAAATCGCGGATGGGCTACTCGCTGGAACACCATCTGGAGGCCGTCTTCCGGGCGTTCGGCATCGCGTATGACCGTGAGGCGGTGACGGAGAACAACCACAAGCCGGATTTCCTGTTTCCCGGCGTGGAGGCCTATCGCGCGGCGCCGACCACAGGCTCTTGCCGTCTCACCATGCTGGGGGCCAATTCTAGCTGCAAGGACCGCTGGCGGCAGGTCCTCGCCGAGGCGGGCAAGATCCCCCGAAAGCACCTCCTGACGCTCAAGCCGGGCATATCCGAACCGCAGACGGACCAGATGGTCGCGGCGAATCTGCAACTCGTGGTCCCCTGATCGATCCAGGACAGCTACACGGACCAGCAGCGTGCGTGGCTCCGGAACCTGGGCGAGTTCATCCGCGATGTGGCGACTCGTTCAAACAGCCAGTATTGACTGGCGATATTGGCTTGCTGATCGGCGAGATACAAAGGCCAGAGTGTTGTCAAGCGCCGGGTCCTGACCCTTCGGGTTCCAACGCGATCAGTTACTTATGGCGCCGCTCGGCGTCCAAGCGGCGCGCCGAGCAACACGCGACACTCCGTGCCGATCCAGACTCGCGATTCGGATGACCACCGCGCAGATTGCTCATCTTCGACCACGCGGCACGGCCAACCAGCTTGGTCGAGAAGCCGTCAATGCACTAACATCGAATCTGGGCCAGTCGCCGGGGATCCCATTTATCTCGGACCATGTCGCTTCGCTCTGTCTCGCGCCCAGATATGTTCGATCGGTTCCGCTTCAAGCGCAGCATTGATTCTCCGCATCGCCGCAGGCGCGTAGCGTCCGTACGTCGATTTGCCTATTCTGAATTCCTTGAAGCATTCGACGTCTTCTCTCAGCCCCAAGTGGTCGATCACGGCACGGCACTTGGGCGGTGTAAGTCCCAACTTCTCGGCGAGTTGCTTCGCTCCGAGACTGTAGTATCCAAGCTCGTCCACCCTGCGCAATGCCACCACGGCACCGGCTCCTTCGCCTTCCTTCAGGAGCTGCACGGGCATGCCTTCGTTTTTCGTCAGTCGCAGGCTGATGCTCGGTCCGTCAGCTTCGGCCGTGATGTTGATGGAGGCAACACCCGGGAAGACAGCGGTCCAGTGCTCGCCGCCGACCAAGCGGCTACAAATTTTCCCGAGTTCTCTGTCACTCGGCTGCTCGTAGTTGCCGTTCACGGCCCCTTCGAGCACCGCCAGGCTTCGCGCCTTTGCGATCGCGTCCATCTTCCTTCGGGTGCCCGGCACCAACAGCCCCTTGATTTCCTCCACATCGTTGTCGAACAGGGCGGTTAGGTCGCGGGGTGCGGTCGTCGACACCGGCAGAACCCTCTCGGGGAGTTCCACAACGAGTTCGTCGTCGAACACGTCGTCGTGGATATCTCGGAACAGCGTTACTCCCGCTTGTGCGTAGAAGTAGAGCTGGTGCTCCGACATGTCGATCAGGTAGTGCTGCGCCGCGTCGCGTTGCCCGTTAATCGACTGCAGCGTTAGCGCCTGCTCGTCGCTCAGGAACTGCACGCCGGCTTCGGTGAGCGCCTTGCGGACACACGCTCCAAATCCGATTGTCTGCTTTTCTCCCGACTTGCGAATCTTCCCTTGGCGATGTCGGATTGCTGCCTTCAGCAGCATCTCGAAGCCGTGGTCGAGCAGGATGAGTACGGCTTCGGTTCTCCCGCGGTCCCACGGGCGATTGAAGTGCTCGATCGAGAGCACCAGCGAATTGACCGCCTTGCGGCGAAGCTGTCGAACTTCCTTCCTCACAGCCCACCTATCAGGTCACCGGTCCAGCCTAGGGCCACAGAGTGTTCTCGGCGAGTGTGTCACAAAAACGAGACATATCAATGCGTTGTAACGCCGATCAGCGTACTGTATGCTAGCCGAACAACAGCCTCGCACCGGTCGGCGCTCTACTGCATGATCTGGCAGTCGGCAATGACGCGAAACACGTCGCGGCCAAGCGTGTTCAGGTATCGTAGTCAATCCGTGGTCGTGCGATAATCTATTGAATACAAACAATCTTTGAGGGCGATGGAGACGCCAAATGGCATGCGCCAGGGTCCCCACAGGATTTCCGATCCCCTCTCCCCCCACCGCCAGAGGGGATCGGAGATCCTGTGGAGATTTCGGACGGCTCCTCATAAGCCATTGAAATAATTGATAAATGTTCAGGACCCCGCTCGAATTAAATTGGCACTTCGCAGGCCGTTCCTGCCCTTTGTCGTCAGCTGCGGAATCCTGTGCCGAGCGACCCTCGTATCTGGCCCCGTGATGCCCCAAACTATATGTCGTTAGGTGCCGAATCCCAAATCTGACTCTCAATCTCGATGATGGTCGCTACGGACAGTTGGACAAGGTGGATTCTGAGGGCTGTCAGATCGGCACACCCGAAGAAATCTGGTGCCCGAAGGCCTCCAGATTGTCGATCTGGTCTCCGTTCGCCGTGCGAAATGGAGGTCCAGAAAACCCAGGAACTCGGCCGCGCCGGCGTCGCCCTCCCGGCAATTGCGGTCATAGGCGAGCAGGCCGTCCGCCACCTCCCGAACCGGAGCCGGAAGCTCTGGATACTCTGCAACCAGCCCCCGCGTGCCCTCGATCAACTCTTCGTAGCCTTCCGCCCGGAACAGGATCGTGCCCTCGTTCCGCGCCTTCTCCTCCAGAGCCGTCCATTCCTCGCGCGGCGACCAGGCGGGCAGTCGATCGGGGACGGATACGATCTCCGCGTCCGGGCCGATCTCCTCGCCCACTGCCTCCAGCGCCGGCGCGCGCGCCGGTATGCGCCTCCAGAACCTCGACCAACTGCTCGCAATTGTCGGTCAGGACCGCCGCGCTGTCCCGCGTCCGGCTAATCTCGGACAGTCTCGAAGGCTGCATGTACGCCCAATGAGACAACCTGCTGCAATGTCGCTTCTCAAGCCGGCGGCCCGATGGGCATGACTTGGATGCAAATCATAATCTGAAAAAGTTTCTTGCAAATGTCAAAACGCAAGATATTCTGACATTGGAGGTCATGCGATGCAGTTGCGTCTGGGAAAGCGAATTCGAGCGTTGCGGGAAGCAAGGAAGCTCTCGCAGGCCGATCTTGCCCACATTTTCGGTTTCAAGGACCGGCAGATCATCTCTGCCATAGAGACCGGTGCCAGGCGCATGACGGCCGATGAGCTCTTGATCGCTGTCGAAAGGCTGGACGCCTCCCTCGATTACTTCATCGATCCCTTCCTCCTTGTGGGCGAAGGGCGCTTCTCGTGGCGGCAGGACGGCACGGATCCGGAGCGTCTGGAAACTTACGAGCGCAAGGCCGGACAATGGATCGGGGCCTACCGCCATCTCGCCGCGCAAGTCGGATGTCCGGGCCCGCTGCTGCGCCGGTCTCTTGCAGTCGCTGCCGATGCTTCTCCCCGGGATGTCATGCGGGCCGGAGAGCGGTTCGCCGACGAGTTCGAATTGGGCAAGGCGCCTGCGGCGCGTTTAGCCGAGGTCATGGAACGGGAGCTCAACATTCTGGTGTTGATGGTCGACGCCGAGCCGGGCATCTCGGGCGCGGCCTGCCGTCTGCCCGAACTGGACGCGGTGCTGATTGCACGTCATGAACTCCCCGGGCGCCGACATTTCGACCTTGCGCATGAACTGTTCCATATCCTGACATGGGACACGATGCCACCGGAGCATGCCGAATCGGCCGGCGAGACTGTCCGCAAGCGAGTCGAACGGCTCGCCAACAAGTTCGCGGCGTCGGTATTGATGCCGGCCGCCATGGTGGAGCCGTTCGGCCCCTGGTCCGGCCTGTCCGGGGAACGCCTGATTGCGCGGCTCAACCTTGTCGCCGATGAGATGCGGGTGAGCGCCTCGGCGCTTCGCTGGCGTCTCGTCGCACTCGGAGAAATCGGTCAGGCGACGGCGCAGGAGATATCCGAGGCGGCGCTGCACATGAACGGGCGCAATGCAAGGACGGATGTTCCTCCCGCCCGGTTTTCACGACGGTTCCTGGAGATCGTCGGACGGGCTCTCGAGCAGGGTCATCTTTCCGTGAAGCGTGCGGTCGATCTGCTCGGCCTGACCCTGGAGGACCTTGTGGCGCTGTTCGCAGCGCATGGCCTCGAGTGTCCGGGGAGCCTTCAAGGACAGTGACGCCATCTGCCCGACAGCCTCATGAAGCCCTGGTGGGACCGTGAGCACTACGCCAGCAGGCGGATTCCCGAACGGACCGCTTGAATTCCACAACAGGAGACAACCATGCCGCTTCCCATCATCATTCCTATCGCCGCCGCCGCCGCTGCCGGGACTGTCGGTTTCCTTATCGGCCGGGAGATGGCTTCCAAAGACGACTACGACGATATCTTTATCCCCGGCCCGGAGGACGAACAGGCCGAGTGTGGCGAGGAGAGCGAAGCCGGACCGTTCGGCATGGCCGAAGCGGAGGCGCTCAAGGTCCTAGAACTGGAGGCGGGAGCTACGCCGGACGAAATCCGGGAGGCCCACCACCGCCTCAATCAGCGCCTCCACCCCGAACAGGGCGGGTCGAGCTATCTGGCCGGACTGACCGACCGCGCGAAGGATGTGTTACTTGGGTAGCCGAAACCGGGGATTGACCATTTTCGATCCGGCATGGTTCACTCAGGGTGAGGGGTGGATGCGAGAGACTCGCATCAGATATGAAGGGCGTCGTCGGAGTATGCCGTTGACATCGTCGGGATTGTCTTCGCCCACGATTGTGGGCTGTGCACACGGATGAGTTTACGCACGCTCGGTTCTGGACAACCGGTGCCTTTCGACGGTCGGGGAAGGTGTACCGTCCTCAGGGGAGTGCGCATGTGACGGAGGACGGTAGCGTTGGGGACACGTTTCCCTGCACGGCCTGCGGCGCGTGCTGCCGCAGCCTCGCCGGCTCTCCGCTTTATTCAGAACTGGACCGGGGCGACGGCGTTTGCCGCCATCTTGACGAGCGCTCGAACCTCTGCCGCATTTACGAGGAGCGGCCTGTTATATGCCGGGTGGCGGACATGCACGGGCATTTCGCAGATCGTCTTTCCTGGCCGGAATTCGTGGAACTGAACCTGCGGGCCTGCGCCGAATTGCGCGCCCGCGTTTATGCAAAGGAGAAGAACTTATGTTCGTCCAGAACCTGAACGAACGGCAACAGGGGGTGTTGCTGCATTACGCCGACGAGGTGATGCGGGCGGACCGGAAGATCGACGCGGCGGAGCTGATCGAGATGGACATACTCCGCAACCAGGTAGAGAGCGGTGTGAAGGCCGAGGACGTGCCTATTGAAGGCTTGCCCAGCTTGTTCGAAGACCGGTTGAGCCGTGTGTCTTTCCTGCTTGAATTGGTCGGCATGGGCTACGCCAACGAGGATTTCCATCCCGAACAGTCAGACCTGGTGAACCAGATCGCGAAGATCTTCTCGTTCGATGAAAACGGCACTATAGGAGCCATCGAACAATGGGTGAAAGACGAACTCGCCCTGATGAAGCAAGCACAACAGCTGATGGAGGGTTGAGGAATGCCATTGCCTCTTATTCCGTTGATTGGTATTGGCGTTGCGGTGCTCGCCGGCGGATATGGCGTAAAGAAAGGAATTGACGCCTACTCCGACAATGAAGAAGCAGACGATCTCAACGAAGAGGCCGAAGAACTGCTCAGAGAAGCGGAGCAGCGTCTCAAGCGCCGCCGAAGTGCCTGTAAGAAGCAATTGGAGGAGTTCGGCCGGTTGAAATTCTCTATCTGGGACCGACAATTGGGGCGGTTTGTGTCACTCTTCGAGCAGATTCGCAATGTCGAGGTTACGGGCGTTGCGGCCAAAGACAAAATGAACTTCTCCCCCCAACAATTGAAGGAGATGAAAGAACTGTCAGGATACGCCTCGGAGGTCGTCGGCGGTGGCATCACGGCTATCGGCAGTGGCGCACTTGTCGGTATGGCGAGCTATGGCGGCGCCATGATGTTCGCCTCGGCATCGACCGGAACCGCCATCGGCTCCCTTGCTGGCGTTGCGGCGACAAACGCTACCCTTGCATGGTTTGGCGGCGGTTCACTGGCTGCTGGCGGGCTCGGCATGACAGCAGGCGCGGCGGTTTTGGGCGGCATCGCAGCCGGCCCGGTGCTCGCGATTGCGGGCGGAGTAATGGCAGCCAAAGCCAGGGAAAATCTGGCGAACGCCCGCAGCAACTATGCGCTCGCGACGGAACAGGAAGCCGAAATGAAAGCGGCAGGGGCAGTGGTGAAGGCAATCCGCAGCGCGGCGAAACAGGTCCAAAAGGTTGTTGAGAAGTTGGATGCGCGGACGACACCGGTTTTGGACGACCTGGAGCTTGTGATTACCCAAGACGGCCGCAACTTCTCCGAATACTCCGAGAGCGCCCAGCGAACAGTGTACCTGTCGGTTCAATTCGCCAAATGCCTCAAAGCATTGCTGGAGGCGCCGATTCTGACCAAGGAAGGCGCGGTCGATGAGAGATATCGAAAGGCGATGAAGTCGGGGCAGAAACTGGCGGCTAGCTAATCGTTAATGCTGTCGGCAAGCTACCCATTAGCATAAAGTCAGGCACCAATCGCGCGGACAGAGCTTCAGGCCTATAAGGGGGTAGCTTACCGAGCCTAAAGCATTTGCATGGCAACAGGAGATGACAGATGGTTGACAACAAAGAGCGCGGATTTGTGAAAGGCCGCAGTCAATCAAGAACTGACAATGTCATCGGATCTTCGGGTGCAACTGTCGGCGCGCATGTTGCCAGAGACCAAGCCGCTGCGTCGGATATATTTTTAGAAGGAATAAAAGGATTCTTAAGGGAGGCGCAGAAGAAGACGCCTGATCCTCAACTAAAGGGAAATTTCTTTGAGCGTATAGAGGTTGCCAAGTTCAACAGAAACGCTGCCGCGGCAGGTAGGGCAGGTAAGGATATTGATGCTCGCTTGACGGCCGACATTGGAAGACCTCACGATCCAAGAGATATATTGATCGGCCACAAGCCATTCCAACTGAAGGCATCTGGCGACGTGAAATGGCTTGCAGAGAAGGCATGTGATCCGAAGTATGAAGGAATCGAGGTTCTTGTCCCATCCGATATGGTTGGCAAAGTCAATCGAGAGTTGGAAAAGATGGGGGAAACTAAACGAGTAAGTGGAGAATTGCAGAAAGGAGGAATCCGCTCTGGTGGAACAAAAAATGAGGAGATACAGCGGGCGACGAAAAATCCCGAGCATTACGCCCAAATAGAGACTGCCAAGCAGATTGGAAGAGAGGCTATTGAAACTGGCGCATATGCTGCTGGCGCAGCAGCGGTGCTATCCGGCGCAATGTCCGCTGTGAAGAACGGCATCGCTTATCGGAGAGGCAATATCGATGGCGGGCAGGCGTTGGCGAATATCGGTAAGGACGCGGCACAATCAGGCGCGCGTGGCGGGGCGACAGGCGCACTCGGGGTCGGGATTCGGCATGGAGCACGACACCTCGGCGTCCCGATGAAGTCTAATATTGCAACTGCGGTGGCGGCCGCGGCTGTAGAAGTCGGAGTGACGGTTTACGACTTCGCCAGAGGCGAGATTTCGGCAGAGGAAGCGGGAGAGCGGATCGGCGAGACCGGATGCTCCGCGGCCGGCGGCATATATGTGGGCGTGGCGGCTGGGGCGATCTTCGGTCCGCCAGGGGCTGTAGTCGGATCGATCGTCGGGTATATGGCGGCCGCTTGGATATATCAGTCTTGCATGGCCGTTCTGAAACAGGCCCGATTGGCTGAAGAGGAAGCCGCCAGGCTGGAAGTCTTGTGCGCGGAATCCGTGCAGGAGTGGAACCGGCGGCGGCAGGAATTCGAGTCGCAGATGACCGGTCTTTTGGAAGAGCGCCATGCCGCGTTCAGTCACTGCTTTGCGGTGATCGACGAAGCGCTCGAAGCCGATGAGGTAGACAACGCCGTAGGGGGTCTGGCGCTGCTTGCCGCCATAACCGGGAGCGCGTTGAAGTTCGAGGGCTTCGAGGAATTCAGGGATTTTATGGAACAAGAGACGGACGCTCGTTTGGTGATCTAGTGGATTGATTCCAACGTTTGGAACCCTCGATTTCTTGCAGCTAAGATGTTTTGGGGTCTGCGGTCCAGAGGAAGGATTTGGCTTCGTTTGAGTTGTGTTCATCGATGAAGCGCTGGATGGCGTTTCGGAGTTCGGCGACGGACCGGAAGACGCCATTGACCTGCCCCCGGCGACTGGTCCAGTTTCAATGGTAGTGCATTGGCGGCTTCCCAGCCAAGCTGGTCGGCTGGCGGAGCGTAGCGGAGCCGGGCGGCCAGCTTGGCATGATGATCGTCTTCGGGGTCGGCGGCCGGTATCCCAGGCTGCTGTGCGGGCGCACGGCGTTGTACAATCGAGCGCGAGAGCGCCCACAGGACCGTCACCCGCAGGTTGCTTTATCGGTGGCATCCTTGGGGCGGCCGTCTTGTCCGGGTCCGTAGTGTCGTAGAGAAGGCGGGCATCGCCCGCGCGCGATGCGCTCTCGACGGAGCTGCACCGGACCTCTGGCAGGAAGTTCCGCTCTGGATGTTCGACCGCGCGGCCTGCGCGGGGACGCGCAGGACAGCCGTAACGACCGTACCGGCGGGCCAGTTCGATCATGTCCGCGACCAGGCGGTCCTCGTCGTCACGGCCGCAAGGGGCACGACACTGGGTCGAGCGATGCTGACCCAGCACCCGGCAGGCGCGGCGCTCCGAGGTCCCGAGCCGGTCACGAACATGGTCGATGCACTGGCGACGACGCGAGGAGCTCAGAAGTTTCCCCGGGCGGCCTCCTTCAGGATCTGCTTGTCCAGCGTCAGATCGGAGACCGCCCGGCGCAGCCGCTCGTTCTCTTTCTCAAGTTCCTTCAGGCGCCGGAGCTGGTCGCCGCTCATCCCACCATATTCCTTGCGCCAGCGGTAGAACGTCACCTCGCTGATCCCCAACTGCCGGATCGCGTCCGACATCGACATGCCCTGGCCGTACAGAACCTCAGCCTGCCGCAACAGGCTCACGATCTCCTCAGGCTTGTAACGCTTCCTCGCCATCCTCGGTCCTCCTTTTCCCATAGCCTAAAGCTGGACCAATCCAATGGGGGAGGATCAGCGGCATGTGCGGGCCGCGGGCCAACCTGAGCCGTGTCGCCGCGTCGAAATGGCCTCGAAGAATCTCCTCTTCGCTCACCCGATCATTGGAGAAAAACCGATAGGCCGCCTTCGTGCCGGCCCAGTCCTGGACAATCGAGGCGTTCCTCTGCAACCGGACAAGTCTTTGTCACAAAGGGACTTTCTCACAAGCAGAGGCCCGATGCTCCTACCCGTGGTGAGAAATCCGGGCTAAGTCCGGGTGATGGCGTAAAGTTCGACGTCCTGCGACTTTCCCCTCAGCGGCACCGCCGGCATGGCCTCGCTCCGCGTGCCAGCGGGCAAGGTGGTGAGGGCCAGCGCTTCGGCCGAGGCGAGAAAATCCCGGTCGAAATCCCGGCACGATTGTTCGATCCGCGCTGTGGTGTTGACCGTGTCCCCGAGCAGCACGATCTCCAGCTTGCTGTCGCCGATTTCGCCGGCCACGACCGGACCCGCATGCAAGGCGGCCCGAAAGGCGGGCAGCACGCCGAAACGGCTCCGGTATTCATCGCCCCGCGCTGCAATCCGGGCGCGCAGGCGGAAGACGACCTCCACCGCATCCGAGAGGTCCCGGGTCTTGTCGAGGCGCCAGGTGACGATGGCCTCGTCGCCGACATACTGGTAGATCGCGCCGCCGCTGCCCTCCAGCGCCGCGCCGACGTCATAGACGAACCGGTTGACCAGCTCGAGAAACCGCGTGGCCCCGATACGCTCGGCGATTGCGGTAGACCCGACCAGGTCGAGGAACAGGAGGGCGCGCTCCTCTTCCCGCGGCGTGTGATAGCGCCCCAGCAGGAAGTTGCGGAACACGCCGGGGCCGATCAGGCGGTTCAGAGTCAGGCCCGAGACCACCGAGAAGCCGACCGCGAAGGAGAACAGGGCGATCCACCACAGGTCGGCCTCCGGGAGCACGACGCCGCCGGCGCTCCAGAACCAGTAGCGCGACAGCTGCGTCGCGATGAATATCCACGCGCACCAGACCGCAAGCCGGACGGCGATGAAGCGGGCAAAGGGCCAGCGCCGGAAGCCGGCGCCAAGCGGGCTGGTCACGTAGAACAGCTCGAAGGTGAAGATCGGCAACCCGATGACGGCGGCGGTACCGATCGAGCCCCAGGCGTTGTACCAGGAAAAGCCGGCTTGCAGGATCGCGCCGAACAGGACGCTGGCCGCGAAAATGGCCAGCATGGTCGCGCCCATCAGCCGCAGGCGGGACAGGATGGCTTCTCTGCTGATCGGCTCGGGGCTCGCGCGGGGCATTTTGCGTAACCGACAGTCCCCGGATGGGAAGCGTTGGGAACAGCCTGCGGGCGACCGGCACTCCAGTCAACGATTTGGCGCAACCAATGACAATGGGGAGAAATCCGGGCTCGAGATCCGTTTGCTTTCGGTTTGCAATCGCTCGGGGGATTCTTTGCACGGCTTACGCGCCGACCAACTATTACCACGGCGGCGAGGGCGATTTATACGATGTCCGGGAAGACCCACGGCAATGGATGAACCTCTGGGACGATCCCGGCTACCGCTCCGTCCGGGACGAACTGCTCGTCAAGATCCGCGAAGACTTTGCCGGGCCGCGCAACCCGCCGCTGGAGCGGTGCTTGCGAACCTGACGCCGGCGCACCGACGAGCCTCGATTCATGCCACAGGTGTACATTTCTTGCTCCGCTGTTAACAGCTGGTCTTCCAGCACGACGGGCGCGTCGAGATGGACAGCAACTTCGTCGAAAACCGGATCCGACCAATCAAGCTCACTGAGGTGGCCTCGCCCATTTGGACAGCTTGGCGGCTCGGCATCATTGAGCTTGGCGGTTCTAATCGAGGTGTACATCGCCGCCGCTCTCGCACCGCCGCGTTCGGATACAAGAGCCTTCGTCCCGGAAAGGGGTGACGCCCTGAACCTGGCGGATAAAAGGGGTCATCTTGCATCCCATGACGATTTGCGACGGCCTGGCATCAGGTCGTGTATGGACCTTGCGACACCTGTCCGCTAAGATGAATTTGCAAGAATAACTTGCCTTGTGATTGTCGGTTGGGGCCTCCGTTCCCCGTTTCGGCTCCCGATCTTCCAGAGCCCAGGCAGCCATGAAGCGACACCTGTTCCGCCGACGCCGGCTGGCAATCTTCGATTTCCGGGTAGCCTCCTACGCCGACGCCGGCCGTGGACGGCAGCGCCGGAGCGCCCTGCGCCCTCTCCTGCTCCTCGGTGCCCTCACTGTTGTCATCGGCTTCGGCCTCTACTGGTGGGCGGCCTGAAAATCTTTTGGGCATGGAGGCGCCCCGCCCGCAGGTCGCGCCCGTGCATAGGCAGTGTCTCACTTTGACTTTCGCGGACAATCAGCATTCGAGGCGGTCTCCGCATCGCTCACGGTTCGCCGCATTCGGATGCCGGCAGGGCATCGAGGCCTGCCGCCGAGCGGCTCGCGGACCTTCGGGAAAGCGAGCCCCGAGCCCGATAGCACGGCCTTCACGGTCGTCGGTCGGCGGCAT
>MKWU01005285.1_pt1 | contig 14221 bp, 12 predicted proteins | sample 809101 | NCBI WGS metagenome assembly MKWU01 (sample SAMN05860141, study PRJNA318959) | sponge metagenome | host: Aplysina aerophoba | place: Slovenia: Piran, Adriatic Sea, Gulf of Piran | collected 2013-05-07 | reverse complement strand
GCCTCGCCGGCACCCTGGGGATCCGGCCCGAGGACCTCGAGGTAAGCCCCGTGCCCACCGGCCGCGACAACGAGTTCGAAGGCGAGCTCGTGTCCCGTACTTTCCTGGGCGACCAGTCCGTGCACGAAGTACGGGTAGCCGGGATCCTGCTGCACATCAAGACGATGGAGAAGGCGCCGATCAACGACCGGGTGTACGTCACCCTGCCGAAAGAGCGCATCAAGTTCTTTCCCGGATCACCCCAGGGTTGACGGAACGAAGAGTTCTTCCACGCTCAGCCGGCGGGTGGTCACCGCCTGTTCCGCCGCGTATTGGAGCATGGTGTCGAGGCCGTGGCGCTGGGCGGCCACGGTGTACGGAAACGGGTCGCGCCCCAGCAGCTTCTCATCCTCTTCCAGGGCCTCGCCGTACCAGGCCAGAAACGATCGCCTGGGGTCCCGCATGTGCTTCAGTCCGAGCGTCTTCGCTTCCTCGAAGGCTTGCAGCAGCGTCGAGGCCACCCACGGATGCCGCTCGAGGACCTCGTCCTTGATCACCACGGTGTGCCGGATCGGATAGATTCCCGTGCGCCGGAAATAGTCCGCCTCCACCTCCCGGTAGTTGGGCCACAGGCGGCGCCCCACGCTGTTGCCGGCGCGGAAGGCCGACCCCGGGGTCGGCAGCATGTAGGCGTCGAGGTCGCCGGCTTCCAGCATTTCCGGCACGCGCCTCCCGGAGGGGGCCCTTTCGACATGCAGCCACTCGGGCGGCTGCCACGGCGTCACCTGTTCGGCGGAATTGGTCACCCAGCCTATCTCGCCGGCGGATACTCCATGCTCGTGCTCGAGAACCCCCCGCATCCACACGGCGATGGGATTGAAATGGGCCTGGAGCCCCACGCGCTTACCGCGAAGGTCCTCCGGCGCCTCGATGCCGGCGCCGGCGTGGACCACCACGGCGCCGTGACAGAACTTCACGTGCGGGAACACCGGAATGGCAGTCACCGGCACGCCCCGGCTCTTCCAACCCAGGTAGACGCCCATCTGGAGCTCGCACACGTCGAACTCGAGATTGCGCGAGAAGCGCGCATGCCGCTCCTGGGAAACAAGCGGGATCACGTCCAGGTCGAGCCCCGGCGTGGCCACCTTGCCGTCGATCAGGAAGCGGGTGCGGTCGTAGTCGCCGCACGACACCGTCAACCGGAGGTTCGCCATACCGGCCCTCATACACCACGCACCGTACCCTCACAAGCCACGCCGCCTCCGGTGCCGGCTCGCCGGAACGCGTTGACTGTCCGCGGCCGTTGTTGGTACGGTCCCCTCCAGCAACGGGTTCGTGAAACCATTGTCTCCGCGGTCCCAGGGAAGGGGTACGCACCATGGGCAAGCAGTTGTTCGAATTCATGACTCACTGGGACTCGCCCCGGCCCATCTGGTTCAAGCGGGACGAGGAGGCGCTCATCGGCACCCAACGCGGCGGCGGACGGCCGATGCCGCGGATCAAGCCCTTCGACCTGGTCAAGGGACCCACGAGCCCGCAGGGCGTCCGGCCCCCGGTGTTGTGGCAGGGGCGGGACGGGATCATCGAGGCCCACACACCGGACGGCCCGGAGCCCGTTTTTCACCGCCCGGCCGACTACGACGTGCTGGTATTCCAGTTCACCGGGAACGCCGCGGCGGAGACCGAGTACGGCGAGTTCCAACTGTCACCCGGGTATTCCCTGCACGTGCCCGCGGGCGTGTCGTACCGCATGATCGGAGCCCCGGGTTGCCGGCAACTGGTGGTCAAGGTCCACAAGCCCGTCGCCACGACCCTGGACCCGGACAATCCTTTGACCCATTCCGAGTTCAGCGCCCGCGCCGCGGGCGAACCCTCCGGCCCACAAGCGGTCGCCATCCCTCCGCGTGAGGGGCGGATACTCGAAGTGACCGATTTCTGGGACCCGGCGCTGGAGCCCATCGTCATCGAGCGCGACCACGCCAAGCTCGTGGGCTGTGTCACTTTCGAGCGCGGCAAAGGGCGCGAGATCACGGTCATGCGCGTCTTCGACTACTTCACCGGAATGACCGGCAAGGGCGGCGGACCGGGTCCCCAACAATACGAGAGCGAGGACTTCCGCACCGATACCTACAACACCGAGGGACAGCAGGCCGGCTTTCACCGGGGCATGGACGACGACGAGATCTGGTTCCAGTTCCGCGGCCATGCCACCAACGACACCGAGTGGGGTGTGCACGAGCTCGACCCCGGCGAGATGGGTTACGTGCCCCGGGGCATCGCCCACCGCATCACCGGCGGCCCCGGTTTCCTGCGTTACGTCTTTTACTTCCGCCATCCCATGTACCCGCGGGCTGACTCCTTCGGCCCCCAGGGCGGCACGACGTTCGAGGTGGAGACGGTTGCCTTCGAGGAGCTACCTGCCTTGGCCGAGGCCAAAGCGAGGGAAGCCGCCAACCCGAGAAGGGGTTAGCACGTCAGTTGACAGGTACTTTGGGAGGCCTATAATCCGCTTTTGCCGAAAAGTGGCGTCCTTCGAACTGGCGTCCTTCGACTTCGCTTCGCTCAGGACGAACGGTTGTAGAGGCAACGGCAGCCAGCCCCGTGACCGTGTTCATCCGAAGCTTGTCGAAGGGCTTGTAGGACAACGGCGGCCAGCCCATGACCGTTCGTCCTGAGCGAAGCGAAGTCGAAGGACGCCACCCATCTCCACGAAATGAAAGATCGACACCATGCCTGACACCGACCTCATCCCCAATCTCTCACTCGCCGAGAGGGATCGTCGACACCAACTCGTGCGGGAAAAGATGGCCGCGGCGGGATTGGACGTCTTGCTGCTGCCGGCCAACACCAGCCGTTGGGAGCAGACCATGGCGGATTCCCGCTATGTGACGGGCATCGGTGGATTCGCCACCGAGGTGCTCACGATCCTTCCCGCCGAGGGACCCGTGACCGCCTATGTCTTCAACCGGGCCAACTGGTGGAAGCAGGTCCAGGACTGGGTCGAAGACGTCCGGGACGGGCGCAACCGCTGGGCCGAGAACGCAGTGGCGCGGCTGCGGGAATTGGGTTTTAAGAACGGCCGCCTGGGCGTCTCCGGACTCTCGGGGCTCATCCGGACGCCGGACGGCATCGTCCCGCACACCACGGTGGAACTGCTCCGCGAGGCGTTTCCCGACGCCGAGCTCGTCAACGCCACGAGCCTTATGCAGGAAGTCCGCGCCGTCAAGAGCGCCGAGGAGATCGGCTGCATGGAGCGCTCCATGGAGATCGTCGAGCTCATGATCGCCGCCATGACCGAAGGCGCGCGGGAAGGCGTGTCCGAGAAGGAACTCTACGCGGACATGGCCCACGTGATGCTCCGGAGCGGTGGAGAGCTGCCGACGCTTTTCTTCCTGGGCTCGGGGCCCGGCGCCACCCAGAGCTCCTTCGTGCCCACCCACCGCGTGATCCAGCTGGGCGACCGCATCGTCAACGAGATCGAGGCCAAGTACGCCGGCTACGCGGCGCAGGCGGTGCGCCCCATGCTGCTGGGCGAGCCCGACGCGACCTTCCGGGAGCTCATGGAAATTTCCTGCGCCTGCTTTCACGCCGTCCTGGGCGCCATGAAACCGGGAGTCACCTTCGGAACGCTGTTCGACACGTACATGAAGACGGTGGAGGACCTCGGCGACGGCAAGTACATGTGGAGCCACCCGATGATGCACGCCCGCGGACTGGGAGACGACGGACCCGCGCTCATGGGCGACGCCGACGTCGAACGCTTCCAGAAGATCCAGCTCGCATCGGGGATGGTCTTTATCCTGAAACCCCGCATTCGCATGACCCAGGGCAAGGACCACGCGAGCATCGGCGACACCGTGGTGGTGACCGACGACGGCGCCAGGCGGCTGGGATCCAGCAAGCTGGAGCTGATCACCGTGCCCTCGTAACGGCGAGCCGCGAATCTCATGGAATTCGGCCTGCTGCTACATACGCGGGACTTGGTCCGGGACCAGGGGCCTACCTCCTTCGACACATTGTGGGAACAGGCCGAGAAGGCCGAAGATGCCGGCTTCGACCACATCTGGCTGGGCGACAGCGTCACGATCCTGAACCGGGCCCGGGGCGACTGCCTCACCACCATGGCCGCCCTGGCGTGCAAGACCCGGCGGATCCGGCTCGGCGCCGTACCCTTCCTGGGGGCGCTGCGCAACCCCGTGCTGCTGGCCCACACGCTGGCCACGGTGGACGTCATTTCCCAGGGACGCGTGACACTGGCGGTGAGCGTGGGGCCGACGCGCGACTATATCCAGCGGCAGTTCGAGGCCTGCGGCGTACCCGCCGGCGAGAAGGCGGGACGTTTGAGCGAAACCATCGAGCTCATGCGACGGCTCTGGACGGAAGAGTCCTTCGCTTACGAGGGGAAGTACTTCCGCTTCGAGGAGATCGGCGTCCTGCCCAAACCGGTGCAACAGCCCGGGATACCCATCTGGATCGCGGCCGACCGGAACGAGGCCGGCTTCAGACGCGTCGGCCGGCTGGGGGACGGGTGGGTGACCCTGGTATCATCCCTGGAACAGTTCGGCGCCAACCGCCGCAAGATCGACGAATACGCCGCGTCGTACGGCCGCCCGGGCGCCGTGGGCGCGTCCGCCCTCTACGCGACGCTGCGTATGGACCGGGACGGCGATGCCGCTCGCACCGAGGGCTGGGCCTGGATGGAAACGTTCTTCCGCCAGCCCAGGGCCAGACTCGAGTACCACTTGACCATTTTCGGAACACCCGACGAGTGCGCCGACCGGCTTCGGGGGTACGCGCGGTCCGGGCTCACGGCACTGATCATCCGGGTTGCATCCGACGACCCGGCGGAACAAACGCGGTTGATCTTCGAGGAGTTGAAGCCACGGCTTGCGTGAGGGAGCCAGTTCAAATGCCACGGGACATCGGCAAGGCAGACCACGGACGGCGATGACGGTTCTGCTGCGGAGCTCTGAAGTAGAGGACCTGGTGGACCTCAAGACCGCCATGGCCGTGCTTGAGGAGATCTACGTCGACCAGGCCAACGGCGAGGTGAAGGCGATTCCGCCCCTGCGCCTCATGGACCGCGGCATCCGCCTGGTGGCCGGCGGCCTGGGCCGTCCCGACCGCGTGGGAATCCGTCTGAGCCCCACCGGCGGCGACGCCGTGGCCCTGATCTACGAAATGAGCTCGGGCAGACTCCTCTCCATCATGAACTACCCTTTCAGCGAATTGCGCATCGCCGCGACGGTGGGCCTGGCGCTGGACCGCCTGGCCGGACCGGACGCGAGGTCGGCGGCGCTCATCGGCAGCGGTCGGCTCGCCCCTTCGCTGCTCCAGGCCGCCACGGGGCTGCGGCCCATCGAGCGTGTGCGCGTGTACAGCCGCAGCGCGGAACGGCGGGAAGCCTTCGCCCGTCAGGCGTCGGTGGACTTCGGTATCGATGTGGGGGCCGTCTCCGATCCGCTCGAAGCCCTGGCCGGGGCGGACATCGTTCTGGTGAGCACCAATTCCCCGGAGCCCGCACTTCGCGGCGAGTGGCTGCGGCCGGGGCAGCCCGTCTTCGGCTGCGGACGTCCCAACGAGTTCGACGACGAAACCTATCTCCGGTCGGGGATTATCGTGGTGTCGAGCAAGAACCACGAGCTGGGCTACTACGACACCCAACTCGACCGGCCGCTCATCCGGCTGTCGCAGGAGAACCGGATCGTCTGGGAGGACGTCATGGAACTGGGCCAACTGGTGGCCCGCGAAGGACCGCCGCCGGGGCTGGAAGACGGCATTGCGGTTTTCCGGGAGTCCCAGGGAGGGTACAGTGACGTGGCGTTGGCAAACTTCGCGTACGAACAGGCCGTAAGCAAGGGCCGCGGCCAGGCTATCGTCTTGGATTGAACGAATGGGAGTTACCGCGACCCTTGCCCCGCCAAAGGGGCCATCGGCCGCGACCAAAGGAGGAAACCATGAGGAACCTACGCCAGGGAACCATAAAGGCGCTGCTCGCCGCCGGGCTGTTTTGCTTTGCCACGACGGCCGTGGCCACCGCGGCGGACCGGACCGCCGCGCTCGACGAATTGATCAAGGCGGCCAAGGCCGAGGGCGGGACGCTCATCGCCCACGCCATCATCGAGGACGTCCGGGCACGACGGGCAGTCGTCGCGGCCATGAACAAGATGTACGGGGTTGACGTGAAGTGGGAGTACGTCGACTTCCCCAACCAGAACCGCTTCGCGGCCCGGCTGATGAAGGAGGCCAAGGCAGGACGGCAACCGTCGACGGACGTCTTCAACGGCACCCAGTCGACCATCCCGCGGCTGCTCAAGGCCAACATGCTCGCGGAAGTGAACAACTGGCGTGAGCTCCATCCGCGTCTCCCCGAGGACGCCATCGTGCCCGGTGGCGGAGCCATCCCCGAGCACACCCGCATCGGCGGTTTCGCCTACAACACGCGGCTGGTGCCCAAGGACAAGGTCCCGCAAAGGCTCGAGGACCTGCTGGACCCCTTCTGGAAGGGCAAGCTGGCTTCCACCACCTACGCGGCGGTCTGGGACCGCGCGAGCGTGAGCGAGCAGGGCACCTTCGATGCGGAGAAGGCGACGCGCATCCGGAACCTGCTGTCGGCGCTGGTCAAGAAGGGACACATCGTCGGCCTGATCGGCTGCGGCGACGAGAACCGCATCGCCAGCGGTGAGTTCGTCGGGCTGGCGATGATGTGCAGCGCGAACAACGTCTGGAAGGGCCAGGCCAAGGGAGCGCCGCTGGAGATGGCCTACATCGAGGAGACCAACAACCTCAGCCACTCGTACATGGGCCTGCTGAAGCAGGCGAAGTACCCCAACACCGCCAAGCTCTTCATGGTGTTCATGCAGACGCCGGAAGGACAGGCCCTCAACCGCAAATGGGAGGTGGCGGATACCAGCTACTATCCCGAGAACACCATGTACAAGATCGCCAAGGACCTGAGGGATCGGGGCGTGGCGCCGCCGTACATCAGCATCCCCACCTACATGAAGGTCAAGAAGGACGTGGAGAAGTGGAAGAGCGAGTACAAGAAGATCCTGGTGGGGCAGAAGAAGTAGCGTAGCGGCGGAAGGGCGTGCCGGTCCGGCAGCCGTATCGCGCGGCTCTGCCGGACCGGTGGCTTGAGGCCGGCGTTGTGGACACCGCCGTAACAGTCGACAGGGCCGCGGGCGCGGGCCTGGGACGCTTCCTGGGCGCGCGCTTCGCGCTCATCGCGTTCACCGGGGCGGTGCTCTCGGTGGTGCTCGTCCTGTTGGTCGTGATCCTGGACATCGCGTTCCAGGATCCGCTGGATTCCTCGGTCTACACCCTCAAGAACTTCAGCGACCTGTACCTGGACCCCTTCGTCTACGGGGCGCTGTACAACACCGCCGTCTTCACGGCGGTGACGGTGTTTGTCGCTCTGATCATCGCGGTGCCCATCGCGTGGCTCGCCGAGCGCACCGACCTCCCCGGCAGGAGTCTGGTGTTCCCGCTGATGACCGCCAGCGCGGTCATTCCCGGCACGTTCGGCGCCCTCGGCTGGCTGTTCATGTTCCATCCGAGGATCGGCACCGTCAATCACTGGCTGATGGACCTGCTGCCGTTCATCGACTCCGCGCCCATCAACATCGTCTCGGTGTCGGGCATGGGGTTCATCTCGGGCCTGGGGTTGTCGTCGCTGGCGTTCATCATGCTGGCGGCGACGTTCCGCGCCATGGACCCGGCCCTGGAGGAGAGCGCGCAGATCCATGGCCTGAGTTTTGCTCAACGCATCTGGCACGTGACGCTGCCGCTCATGTGGCCGGGCATCCTGGCCGCCGGCATCTACATCGGCACCATCGGCCTGGCCTCCTTCGACGTCCCCGCCATCATCGGCATGGCGAACCGCATCTTCACCTTCAGCACGTTCGTCTTCAACGAGGCGGACCCGCAGGAGGGGCCGCCGAACTTCAGCATCGTCGGCGCCGCCAGCGTGCTGATGATCGTGGTGGGGCTGCTGCTGAGCTGGTGGTATCTCAAGGTCATCAGCCGCTCCCACCGCTACACGGTGGTCACCGGCAAGAGCTACCGCCCGAACATCGTCCCGCTGGGGCGGTGGTGGATCGCCGGGTGGGCGTTCATCAGCATCAAGCTGGCGCTGGGGGTGGTGTTTCCGTTCCTGGCCCTGGTGTGGGCATCGCTGATGCCCTACTTCCAGCCGTTCTCCATGCGGGCACTGGCCTTCGTGTCCCTGGACAACTTCCGGCAGATCCCCTGGGACATCTTCTGGGTGGCGACCAAGAACACGGCGATCCTGACATTGACCGTGCCCACGATCCTGCTGTTCATCGGACTGGCCATCTCGTGGGTGGTCATCCGCTCCGGGTTCCGCTACGCGTGGCTGGTGGACATGATCGCGTTCCTGCCCCACGCGGTGCCCAACCTCATCTTCTCCGTGGCCATCCTGGTCATCGCGCTGTTCTGGATCCCGGAGTACATCCCCTTCTACAACACCGTCTACATCATCCTCGTGGTGTTCGTGATCGCGCGCATCAGCTTTCCCACGCGGGTCTACAACAACGCCCTGCTGCAGATCCACAAGGAGCTGGACGAGGCCGCCTATGTCTCGGGACTGGGACCGTTCGGGGTGCTGCGGAGCATCCTGGTGCCGCTGCTGGCGCCCGCGACACTCTACGCCTGGATCTGGATCGCGCTGCTGTCGTACCGGGAGCTGACCCTGGCGGCCTTCCTGACCGCCAAGGACAACCAGACCCTGCCCACGCTGGTCTTGAGCTTCGTCACCCGCGGCGAGTCCACGGTGGCGGCGGCGATATCGCTGCTGCTCCTGGCCTTCATGGTCCCGCTGGTGGTGCTGTACTTCTTCTTCGGCCGGCGTACCTTGCAACTGGGGGGTGCCTGAAGCTGGCTGTCCTCGAGATGGCAGTCCTTCGACTTCGCTCCGCTACGCTCAGGACGAACGGTTGAAAGAACTCCCCGTGGTTGCGGGAACTCCCTCGGTGGTTGAAGGAAGTTCCCGTGGTTGTATGAAGTTCCCCGTTCGTCCTGAGCGGAGCGTCAGCGGAGCGAAGTCGAAGGACGCTACACCGATGGATCAGCCCTTCCCCGCCTACGCCGCTCCGGCCACTCTTTCCGCCCGGCTGCTGTACTCTTGCGACAACACGAGCGGGTTCCGGGTGTACAGGATGATCCGGGTGGTGAGCATGTCGCCGATGTTCCGGTGCGAGCAGCCCGGCGGGATCCACAGCATGTCGCCGGTGTCCAGCATGAACTCGCCCTGGGTGGTGCGTGTGCCCCGCTGTCCGGTCAACTGGAACGCCACCTCGTCCTGGTTGAAGCCCCGGTGGTAGATCCGCTGGGAGTCGGCCCGGACGGTCATCTCCACCATCAGGTCCTCGTTCTCGATGAGCTCGAAATGCTTGCCGCCCGACACCCCTTCGTCCACCTCCTCCAGCACGTTACCCGGCGTGAGGTGCAAACACTCCGCGGCGGTGGTGCGCTCGTCCGGTACCGGATAACCCTTGGCCACGTGCAGCGGCCTGCGGGTGTACACCACCAGGCGGGTGCCGCCATGGGGGTTGTGGCCGGCCGTCCCGGGAGGAAGCGCCAGCACGTCGCCCTGGGTGAGGTCGAAGTCGCCCCGCGCGGTCGGCACGGTGCCGGAACCGGCGACCTGGACGCACACGAGGTGCCGGTCCCGCGAAGCCGCCGGCGCCTCGGCCGAGGCGCCGGTGACCAGCTCGATGCTGACGTCGTCGTTGGACAGCACCGGAAGGCGCCGTTCATCTCCGTTCTCTCCGGGTAGGGATGTCGTCAGCACGCTCAGGGGCTTGAGCAGCAGGCAGGGTCGCTCGAACGTCTCCGTGCAGTGGATGACGTCCTTCTCCTCGTCGATCTCCTTCCACTCCCGCTCCGGCTCCTGGCCCCCGAGGTTCCCGATAAAGGTATAGGTATTGATTTCCTTGATGGCCATGTCGTGATCCTCCTTGGGTGTCCTGACACTCTCCCGGGCTTTACCCGTTGGCCGCGGTCTGCCACCAGTCGGCTTCCTTGTGAACCGTCGTCTCCACCGTGAAGGTGCTGTTGAAGACGTGGCGGGTGGGATCGATGGGAACGTACCACCGGAGCTTGCTGTAGAAGTTCAAGCGCAGGAAGTCCTGGCCGTCCGGAGGCACGCTGATGACGCTGTGAGAGATCCCCAGCGGGATGATGGTGATCTCGCCGGGCGACACCGCCACGTTCTCGAATTCCGACAGGTCCAGGGCGTCGCCGCGGAACTGGATGCGCACCTCCTCGCTTTGAAGCGCACGGTGAAAGGCGAACTGTTCATCCTGCATGTTGTAGGTGCGTACCCGCATGCTCTGCGACTCCATCAACGCCAGCAACCCGGCCTCGCCGCCGGCCTTCCCCAGCACCATGGTGAAGTGGTCGAACGCGCGCAGCTTGCGGATGCCGCTCTCCTGCTGTTTCGGTTTGAGGGTGGACACACCCACCAGCGAGTCGTAGTCGCGTTCCACCACCGTGAGATCATCGGGGCTATCGTCCCAGAAGTGCATCTTCTCGGTGACCTGCCCCTTCACGTCCCCGGTCGGAGCCTCGAGGCCGCTCCAGTTGGGGCCGTTGTGGCGCGTCATGACAAAGCTCTGATGGCTCGTGTATTTTTCCTCGTCCAGGACGTAGTCCACGGCCTCACGGTTGAGACAGAAGTAGCGCAGGCTGTCGTTGCGCCCGATGGAGCGATGGGAAATGCCTCCGGGCACGAGCATGACCTCGCCGGGCTCCATCACGTAGACGCCGAACTCCGTCTCCACCGTGGTGTTGCCGCAGAACTGGAAGTACACCATGTCGCAGTCCACGTAGCGGTGGAACGAGTCCTGGACCCCGACCACGCATTCCGCCCCGATGCGGTGGTTGTCGTTCTCCAGGACCACCAGCGACTGGTTGGGGACGCTCAGCATGTCGAAGGGACGGAACTTCGGGGTGTAGCGGGTGCTCCGGGCCGTGTTCATGAGTCCGGCCTTCTTCCGTTCGGACCAAGCCGCTAGTCCGGGCCTGGGAAAGTCCTTCCACGTGGTCATGAACTCGCCCACCTGTTGTTGCGAGTAGACTCTCTTTTCGGCGGCCTCGATCTGTTCCTTGGTGGCCATGGCTTGTCCTCCCGGGCAGGGTTTGCCGCGGTGGGGCGCGGACGGTCTCCCCTCCCGTTGCTTGATGGCGCGCGGGCAGTGGATGCCCGGGCCGTTTTCCCGCATGGACGATACACCACGGGACGCGCGCTTGGCAACACGGTGTGGCGGCGACGGGTAGCCGCCCTTCAACCTGGTTCCGCTGTACCCCGTCCTGCGCCTGTCGAAGGGATTTGACCGGTAGCCGGCAACGCAGTATGTGCAGTTGTATCGACAAGCGGACCGGCTGCTCCCGCGCGGGTTCCCGCGGAGGCGGTCGCAACACAGACCCGTTGGGAGACCTGCATGCGCCTGCAAGACAAGATCGCCATCGTAACCGGGGCCAACGCCGAGTTCGGCAGCGTCATCAGCCAGGCGTTCGCCGCCGAAGGGGCCGACGTCGTATGCGCCGACTGGAAACAGGAAGACGCGGACATCGCGGCGGAGCGGGTGCGGTCGGCCGGCCGCAAGGCCCTGGCCCTGGGAGTGGACCTACGCGAAAAGGAGGAAGTCGAAGCCATGGTCCGGCGCACGGTGGACGCGTACGACCGGCTCGACATCCTGGTCAACGCCACCGCACGCCCGCATCACCAGGAGTTCCTGAACTTCAAGGAAGAGGATTTCGACGACACCCTCGCTCGCGGAGTCAAGCCCTATTTCCTCACGGGCCAGGCCGCGGCCAACGAGATGGTCAAGCGGCGCTACGGCAGGATCGTCAATCTCACGTCCATCGTGGCCAAGCTGGGGCCCGGACAGGCGGTGGACTGGGCCGCCGACCGCGGCGCGGTGGACGGCTTGACCCGCTCGATGGCCCACGCACTGGGCTTCTGGGGCATCAACGTCAACGGCGTGGCGCGGGGCAACACGCAACGCCCGCCCTATTCGGAAGGCGTGCTGGAGCGGCTTCGCCGCCTGCCCCTGGGCCGTACCGAGCACCCGGAGGACATGGGCCCACCCACCGTGTTTCTGGCCTCCGACGACGCCGCCTACATCACCGGCACGGTGCTGTACGTGGATGGCGGCTATACCGTGGCCGCGGTGACCGACGACCGGTTCCGTCCGGAGTGGGCCAAGGCCGGCGCGCAGGGGTGGGACCCGAGCAAGGTCTGACGGGCAAGGAGAAAAATGATGAGGCTTGAAGACAAGATCGCGGTGGTGACCGGAGTGGGTGGCGGTATCGGCGGCCTCGTGGCGTCGGCCTACGCCGGCGAAGGCGCCCACGTGGTGGCGGTGGACGAGGATGGGAGCAAGGCCGAAGCCGTGGCCGCACAGGTCAGGGACTTGGGAAGGAAGTCGCTGGCCCTGGACGTCGACGTCACCAACAAGGCGGCGGTGGACGAGATGGTCCGCCGGGCGGCGGACGAGCTCGGCGGCATCGATATCCTCTTCAACGGCACCGGGACGGCGCACAACCAGGCCTTCCTCACCTTCAAGGAAGCCGACTTCGACCACGCCATGGCGCTGGGACTGAAGGCCTTCTTCCTCACCTGTCAGGCCGTGGGCCGGCAGATGGCCGAACAGGGCCGGGGCGGCAAGATCGTCAACCTCTCATCCATCGTCGGCCGGTTGGGCTCCGGAGAGGCGGCCGCATGGTGCACCACGCGCTCGGGCGTGGACGCCATGACCCGCGCCATCGCCCAGGCACTGGGCTACTACGGCGTCAACGTCAACTGCCTGGTGCACGGCGGCATGGAGTCCATCCCCTACCCCCACGAGGTGGAGCGGGCGGAACGACGCCGGCGCATCCCTTTCGGGCGGCTGGGCAAGCCGGAGGACCTGGTGGGCGGCGCCATCTTCCTGGCTAGCGATGAATCCGACTTCGTCACCGGCGAGCAATTGTACGTGGACGGCGGCTACACCACCGCCGCGGTGACCGAGGACGGCTACCGTCCCGAATGGGCGCGGGCGGCGCACACGGCCGAAGGGCCGCGCAAGGACAAGTACGCGCGGCCGTAGCGCGCGGTGGCGGAGAAGGGAATGTCGTCCTTCGACTTCGCTTCGCTACGCTCAGGACGAACGGTAGTGGGACTTCCCTTAATCGTCCTAACGATGGTGGGTCATTCCCTGGGCGGCCTGACGGTAGTGGGTCATTCCTTGGATGGGCTAACGGCAGTGGGGTCATTCCCCGTTCGTCCTGAGCGTAGCGAAGCGAAGTCGAAGGACGACAAACTTCGACCAACCGACTGACGGAGGATGGAACCATGAGCACGACCGGCCCTCCCGTTGTCCGGCTCGACCACGGGGTGATACCCACCAACGACCTGGGCGAATCCATCGTTTTCCTCACGCAGGTCCTGGGCGCCGACTTCCGGCGGTTGGTGAACGCCAACCTGCGGGGCCTCAACCGCGAGGTCCCCGAGATGGCGTTCTTCAAACTGGCCAATCACCACGGCTTCGGTTTCGCGCTGCAGGGTCAGCCCATTCCCAAACCCATCCGCCCCAGGGAAGGCCAGGTGTGGGGACTGGAACTCAATGAAAAGGGACTCGAGGAAGCGGCGGAGCTTCTGCGCGGCCGCAACGTCGACGTCGAGGGACCGGTGGAATATCCCTCGTCAAGCCCCATCGCCGGATCGCTCTGGCTCACCGACCCCGGCGAGTTCGCCTACGAGCTGTCCGTGCGCCGTGACGACCAGCGTTGCCACGACCCGGGGCAAGGCCACCTCGGGCTGTGCCGCATCAGCCACGTGTGCCTGGAGGTCACCGATCTGGCGGAGGCGGCGGAATGGTACCGGAACACTCTCGGACTCGCGGACACCGATCAGGTGCCGGGAGACCGCCAGTTGACGCTGGCCATCCAGGAAACCGGACAGCTCTTTATCCTGCGCGAGGTGCCCGAGATGACGCAGCGGAGCCACTACCCGCGCGGCCCCCACGTGGACGTGAAGGTCGCCATCGGCGCCTATGACGCATTCGTCTCCCGGCTCACCAACATCGAGCGGTACTGGAGCCCCTTCGGCGACCGGATCCCCTGGCACGAACCCGACATGCAGACCGTCTACTTCTACGACCCCTTCGGCAACCGCCTGCAGGTGGGAGAGAACAGAGGCCTCCCACACTAGGCGCCGGTGCCGCGGGAACCCGGA
>MKWU01005284.1_pt1 | contig 14224 bp, 13 predicted proteins | sample 809101 | NCBI WGS metagenome assembly MKWU01 (sample SAMN05860141, study PRJNA318959) | sponge metagenome | host: Aplysina aerophoba | place: Slovenia: Piran, Adriatic Sea, Gulf of Piran | collected 2013-05-07 | reverse complement strand
CTTCCGATGTCTGGAACCGGTATGGCGTTACGCCTCTTCACTTGGCGGCCGAGACTGGAGCCTTGGACGTCGTGACTGCCTTGGTTGGAGCCGGAGCGGATCTATCGGTCAGGGACGCGGACGAGTACACGCCGTTGCATCGAGCCGTCGCACGCGGAGAGCTGGAGACGGTCGAGGTGCTACTGAGCGCCGGCGCCGACCCAAACGCGGAGGCCGATCTAAGTTTCGTTAGGTCAATGCTCGTGAACTCCCGTCACTTTTCTCGTACGCCATTGCACGTGGCCGCAGCGAGAAGCGATGCGGCAGCAACGGAGGCGCTGTTGCGCGCGCGGGCCGATCCGAACGCTGACAACCTCATGTACCTCGCGATTGAGCAAGACGCGGTGGCGGTTGTGGACGCCCTTCTCGGAGCCGGGGCGGAACTTCCGTCGCACGCCCTGTATGTGGCAATTGACCAGGGGGCGTGGACCATTGTGGAGCCGTTGCTGAGAGCTGGAGCAAATCCAAGCGTGCGCGGCTCCTTCGAGAAAACGCTCCTGCATGAAGCGGCCGAGAACGGCATCCCTGTGGACGTCGTGGAGCTTCTGCTTCGGGCAGGGCTGAACCCGAACGCTCGGGATGATGGCGATTTCACACCGTTGCACATGACGACGCTCAACCTTGTCAACCCGGTCGCGATGGCGGAGACTCTGATCGCGGCAGGCGCCGATTTGAACGCCCGGGCGGTGACCGGTGAGACGCCTTTGGCATTCGCGGAGCGATTTGACAACGGGGCGTTGGCTGCCGTGCTGCGGAGGCACGGTGGCCAGCTTTGAGATCAGCCACTCGCTCAAGGCCCCGCTTGGCTTTCGCGGGTCCCCGGAGGGCTGGCTGAGAGCACCTTAGGGTGCCTAAGCAGCCTACCCCTTGTCCTCCCCGGGCTCGAACTTGAAGAACCGGGTCTATCCCCGCCCACGCGGGGGAGCCGGCTGGACCGGCACGACCACCTCGACCTTGTAGGGTCTATCCCGCCCGCGCGGGGGAGCCGTCGTCTCGATGCGCGTCAGCCGCACTGCGATGGGTCTATCCCCGCCCGCGCGGGGGAGCCGACCAGATGACGTTGCCGCCGGAGGTGCGGAACGGTCTATCCCCGCCCACGCGGGGGAGCCAGGAAGCGGCGGTATGGGAGATCGTGGTAGAACGGTCTATCCCCGCCCACGCGGGGGAGCCAGCGGCGAAGAGCACAAAGCTATCGCGGTGCGCGGTCTATCCCCGCCCACGCGGGGGAGCCAGCAGGCGTGGAACGGCAACGCTGACGGCTCGAGGTCTATCCCCGCCCACGCGGGGGAGCCACCCCCGGCAGGGTGCGTAGGATCTTCGGCCAGGGTCTATCCCGCCCACGCGGGGGAGCCATCGTCACCCCGCCCACGGCAGGCATCGGATCGGGTCTATCCCCGCCCACGCGGGGGAGCCGTGTTGTTGTCGTCGCCGACGACGATCTCCCAGGGTCTATCCCCGCCCACGCGGGGGAGCCCTGGCAGCCGTGAAGAATGCACGCCCCTGTTGGGGTCTATCCCCGCCCACGCGGGGGAGCCCTCTCTGCTTCGGAGAGCAGGTTGCGGGACCGCGGTCTATCCCCGCCCACGCGGGGGAGCCGTTCACGGGGATCGGGACGTGGCTGAAGCCCCAGGTCTATCCCCGCCCACGCGGGGGAGCCGCGACGAGCACCGGGGCCAGGTCCCACTCCGGGGGTCTATCCCCGCCCACGCGGGGGAGCCTCCTGGAAGATCGTGAGAGCGTAGCAGCGGCAGGGTCTATCCCCGCCCACGCGGGGGAGCCCGCGGTGCGTCAGCGGAGCAGCGTAGCGGCCAGGGTCTATCCCCGCCCACGCGGGGGAGCCGCGTACCAGTTGGGCGTTGGCGGCGTTCTCGGCGGTTTATCCCCGCCCACGCGGGGGAGCCGACTACCAGACGAACCGGACCCGTGAGGCGCAGGGTCTATCCCCGCCCACGCGGGGGAGCCATCGGGACCTCGGGCCTCGACACCGCCGCCTGGGGTCTATCCCCGCCCACGCGGGGGAGCCTTCGGGCTCCGGATCGCTTGCTACCCTTCAGAAGGTCTATCCCCGCCCACGCGGGGGAGCCGTTTCGTCATGAGTCCGCCTCCTTCGGGGCTTGGGTCTATCCCCGCCCACGCGGGGGAGCCCCTGCCGGATGTGCAGCGCCCCCGTCTGGCGGGGGTCTATCCCCGCCCACGCGGGGGAGCCCGCGTCGCGATCGTGGTCAACCTCGAGACCTTGGGTCTATCCCCGCCCACGCGGGGGAGCCGATCTGCCGGATCCGAACTGGGACTTCGACCAGGGTCTATCCCCGCCCACGCGGGGGAGCCCCTGCAAGAGCAGTCCAACCGCGACGAGGTCGGGGTCTATCCCCGCCCACGCGGGGGAGCCTGGCAAGGCGAAATCGGGCCCGGTACGCTCGGCGGTCTATCCCCGCCCACGCGGGGGAGCCTTCACCCGCCTCGACGATAAGATGGAGTCAGGGGGTCTATCCCCGCCCACGCGGGGGAGCCCCGGCCAGCGTCAGGCGTCATGTCGAACGATTCGGTCTATCCCCGCCCACGCGGGGGAGCCTACGGGAAGGGCTACCGGTTCGTCTTCGAGCAGGGTCTATCCCCGCCCACGCGGGGGAGCCCGCGCGCCGAATCATCTGTTGCAGGATCCATTGGGTCTATCCCCGCCCACGCGGGGGAGCCGATGGGCGGCGGCGGATCTTCCTGCTCGCCCCCGGTCTATCCCCGCCCACGCGGGGGAGCCGGATGGTGCGGGCTCGACGAGGAGCTGGCCGCGGGTCTATCCCCGCCCACGCGGGGGAGCCGGTTGATACCACGACCGTCAACTGGGCTAATGGGGTCTATCCCCGCCCACGCGGGGGAGCCGATCATCGGATCGGCGTCCCATAGACCGGGAGCGGTCTATCCCCGCCCACGCGGGGGAGCCGGTGCAATCGCTCGTTGAGTACCGTGGTGCTGGGGTCTATCCCCGCCCACGCGGGGGAGCCACCTCATTCGGCTTCGGGTCCGGGTTCAAGAAGGGTCTATCCCCGCCCACGCGGGGGAGCCGCAGGCTGGGACGGTCTTGCGCTTCTGCCAGGCGGTCTATCCCCGCCCACGCGGGGGAGCCCCCCAGCGCCGGAAGCAGCGCCCGTAGCGCCCGGGTCTATCCCCGCCCACGCGGGGGAGCCGGCCGGGTGGCGCGCGTGGAGGCTCGGAGGGTGGGTCTATCCCCGCCCACGCGGGGGAGCCATCAGGACCGGGGGCTGGGTGCCGCACTTCACGGGTCTATCCCCGCCCACGCGGGGGAGCCGGGCTTGCCGGCAATGAAGAAGGTGTTTACCGCGGTCTATCCCCGCCCACGCGGGGGAGCCCGGGAATCGGCTAGCTCGGTTCCGGCCTCTTTCGGTCTATCCCCGCCCACGCGGGGGAGCCAGCACCAACCCGGCCCGGACCTCTTCTGGCATGGGTCTATCCCCGCCCACGCGGGGGAGCCAGGCCAACGTAAGTGCGAAATGTTCCGTCACTGGGTCTATCCCCGCCCACGCGGGGGAGCCACCCACCATGCAGACGGGTCCATGTCGGCGGAAGGTCTATCCCCGCCCACGCGGGGGAGCCTTCTGCAGGTTGCGGTCGCGCGCCTGGGGATAGGGTCTATCCCCGCCCACGCGGGGGAGCCTCTTGTGCCTATGGTTGAAGAGGGCTATTTATTACGGTTTTGTGCAGAGCCCCTACCTCGGATTAGAGGCCACCGATTTGAGGGTTCCGGTGATTGGTGGGTCGACTAGAACGGGAGGTTTTCGTCACCCCACTGGGACAGGCTGGCGTCCGTGGGCGGAGTCGGTGCGCCGGGAAGAATCCTTCCGACCAGCAGGACGCCATCTGCGTCCCAGATCCGCTTGGGCGGGTGACCAAGGTGCCGTAGCTGGAGATCGCCGGACACCGATGTGTCTCGGTAGAACATGACAATTCTCCCTCTTCCCAGAGAACCATGCCACCGAGCCAGGACCGACCAGATTCTCTCGCGAACGCCCTTCGACAGATCGGGTGAGACGTAGACTCCCGGAGACACCTCCAGCATCGTCGACGCCAGGAAGCCTCGGTATCGCCCTTCGACGCTCCGCGTTACGACAACGGTCATGGGCATGACGGCTAAGCGTCCTGCGAATCTTCGAAGAGTTCCTTGATCTTGGCGATCATCTTCGGAACGGTGCCTTCCTTGGCAAGCGCTGCCCCCGTTTCGCGTCTTGCAAGGCGCTCGATGCTCTCATAGGGCTTCTTCACGGCCTCCTTGGCAGCGCGAAACGCGCTCGGTACCAGCACCGAATCGCGAAACAGGTCGGCGATGTCCAGGACGAAGGACTGGCTTGGATCTTCGTGAACGAATCCCAGCTGAGGAATGGTCGCGGTAGCCGCAACCGCAATCGCAGCTGCGGCTTCCACAGCACTGGCTGCATGGTTCAATGCCTGGTTCGGCAAGTCGGCGGCGTTCGGGAGCGCGCGATCATACCGGCGTCCACGCCACTCAATTCCGATCTGCTGCGCGGCAAGCCGGTACGTTTCCCGCATCCGTGCACCTTCGATACCCCGCAGAGCAGCAATATCTCGGTGAGACAGCTCTTCTCCCAGGCGCCAGCAATACATGCGACGAGCTACGCCAAGTCGCTCCTCCGGGTCGGCCCAACAGCGAGCTTGTTTACGGGCAAGGCTCGATCGTCCCGAAATGAGGGGCGGCGCTGTATACATCCGAACACCGTCTTCTCCAACCGCCGCCATCGCTGTCCCATGACGCGCCAAGAGCCTCAGCGCGTCGTGGCTCACCGTTGATCCCGGACCCAGCAGGATCATCGACACGGTCTGAAAAGGAATGGTGTAGCGGCCCTGCGTCAGTGCATCGTTCTTGGCGGGTTCCTCGTTCCTCGCGAAGGTCAGAGTGCCATCCCTGACCGTTAGCGCGCCCCGGGAGAGCCACAGCAACCCGTGTCGGTCCGCATGGGGAATGCGGGCAGTATCGAGGCCCAAGCGTCCGGATAGCACGTCGACTAGACACTTCGGGGTGCGGTGCCCGGCGGCCGCACGATCAACATGCCGTACCCAAAAGCGCGATGCCTACCCACACCTGTCCGGAGTCTGGCCGCAAATTCGACCGGATCGCGGACAACACATTCTCCGTGCAGAATTGCATCCGGCCCCTCCGGGCCCTTTCCATTTCCTCGCAACGCTCGCGAGCGACGAAAGCTCGCCAGACGACAGGCGTTCCCGTCCACATCTGCCACGTTGGCAAGCCTTTCCGAGAGCCAGCCTACGTAGACCGACTCTCTGGAGATGCCCGCTGGGGACCGTTCGTCCGGTTTCCGCCAACCGTCGGGCGAACGTTGTATCAGCTCAAGCCGAAAAGCGTCGATCTCACTGCCCTTTCGCAGCACCTTGCCCGACTGGGAATCGGGCAGATCACGCGCCAAGCGGCGAATCGGGCGGACGCGCGCATCGAACCCCAGGCGTTGACCTGCGCGAAAACGGCGAGGCATCGGTTTGGCGAGCAGTTCATCAACCTTCAGCACCTGGAGGCAGTCAGGCGGTCCGACATCGCCGGCTACCTTGCGAAGCGCGTCGTGTGTCCGGTCCGAATACGCATACAGGGTGGCGGTTGGTGCTCGCGAAGGATGCAGGAGACGGAACGGCTGAAGCACTGACTTGCCGAAGACGCTCGACAATAGCACATGCAGAGCGAATCCTTCGTCAAGCGCACCATGCCCGATGAGCCCTCTGTTGCCCGCCCACCAACAGAACGCGGTCCAATCAAGAGGCAGGTAGACCATGTTTGTCATTGCGCCCTCCCGCTTCCGGTCAACCGCCCCAGGCACACCTTGCGTGCCCCGCCGTGCAATCCGCTCATCCAGTTCCTTTCGTCAGTGACCATTGCTGCATGGTCGCCCCCCATGCCGTCGGAATGGGGCCAGATCGCCGGGCATTCTCTGCCTGCTGGCACAACGGATTCCAGCGCCGCCCGCACATCACCGGCTTCCAGCCAACCACGCAGAATAGGGGTGGTAGGCAGACACGACTTACGCCCGATGAAGAGCGGGCGCGCAGGCTTGTCAAGCGCCGCAGCCACGTGCTCCAGCGATGGTTCGGGTGCTTCGGGAGCCAGCGTCAAGACCACGGAAAGGCGCAGGTCTGCGTGGTAGTCGCGCCAGCGTTGATGAGCGCCCAGGTAGGTGTTGGCGCCGCCGGCTCGGCCGATCGGTGCACCACGGGTACTCCACATCTTGTCCGCCTTCCTTAGTTGCGCCGTCTGATAGTCCGTCATTCGGCGCAACGCCGGGTCGTCATCATGCACCGCGCCGAACAGAATCCGGCTCTGGAACCTCTGGTGGTCCGCCCTCATGGAACGTGTCCAGCCGAGTGCATTCGCGAGCAGCCCGGTCAGCATGGACTGGGCCGGGAAGTCCCGAATCACGCCACGGGCGTCAATGGCCTCGCCTCCGAAGGACGCCAGAGGGGCTTCAAATCTCAGGTGCAGCCAGCGCATCACGCCTGCCCTCGGCGAATCACAGTACCAGACCAGTCGGCCAACTGCGGCAGGGACACGCGCTCCGCGCCGGGCACCTGCGTGCCGCTGAGGCTCATCACCCGTCTCTCCTCATCGGTCTGGTATGCGGCGTCGATCTGTGCAACGTGCTCCGCGATCCTCTCCTCGGCGGCATCGGTCGACGCGACGCAGGGATTCCGGAACGCTTCACCGAGGCTTCGCGGCTGCCTGTCACCTGCCTCAACCATCATCCAGCCGGCATAGCTGTACGGGGCGGTAGATCCCAGCTTGGCACCAGGTGAGACCGTCGCGATCAGACGGACTAGTCGACGGCAGACTTCTCCTGCCAGGTCTGCGGCACCCGCCAGGTTGTCGAGCAGCATGTTGCGGTCAACCACGACGTACCCATAGAACAGGCCGCAGGTCAATTCCGTCTCTCCGATATGGTCCGCGCCGGGGTCATCCTCGATGCGCCGGAGATCGTCCACAACCGTGAAGTAGTCGCTCTCGCTTTCTTCGGCGTGCACCGTGAAGGCATGGGCGACGTGCAGCGCAGCGTCGATGTTCGCCTCCACATCCGCGGTAACCATTCGACCAAAGAGTGCTGCGACCAGACCACCCGGGAGCTCGTTGGCATCACGCATGGCCTTCATGTTGCCCTTGGACGACTTCAGCCACGCCTTCGCCTGCTTCTTGGCCTCCTCCAGCGGTTCCGCAGCGATTCGGCGGGCCTCCTGCGCGAGGAAATCGATCTCGGGTGCGCCCAACAGGAGCGGTTGCCTGTTGGACTTCTGATCGCCCTTGTCGCCGTAGACGGCCTTCTGGAAGGTTGCTTCAAGGATGTCCACCACCTCCTTGGGATGACCAGCGTCCCTCAGAGGCTCGATCACCTTCAGGGTCACGATCTCGCGCGATCGCGTAGCACCAGGCGCGCCGTCGATCCGTGTCAGCGAGTCGACGCTGTCAGCCACCCGCCAATGGCGCTTGAGGCATTGTGACGAAATCCGGGTTCGCATCTGGCCGCCGTACATGACTCTCTTGGCGAGGCCGGAGTCGTCCCGGTTCAGAAGCACGGCCGGGTAGCCGTGAAGGCTGTGGATTTGGAGGAAACGCGCAGTGGTCATCAGGATTGCTCTCCTTGTCGTGATCCAGCCGCCTTGGCAGCGGCGGTGTAGTAGCTGCGGGCGATCCAGCGAGCTTGGTTCTCGCCTTCAAAAAGGACGAACTTCGCGAGCGTGCGGAGATCGAAGCGAGCGGCTTCTCCGGCAGCAAGCCGTCGGCATATCCGGATTACGAGGTCACGGCGTATCTCTCCCTTGGACGAGAGAAGGCGCGCGAGACGCAGTTCGGAGATACCGGCATCGCGTAGCGCGCGGCCCATCGGATTGGCGCCATTGTGCGCGGCGCGTTTGCCAGGGTGACGCCCCTTGGGTGTGAGTATCGCGATCGCCTGAACGACCTTGCCCCAGCGCTCCAGATAGCTCCCCTTCGCATCGATATCGTTGGCAGCCATCAGATGCCAGAAGGCCGCGCTGCCCGCCCCCGCCAACGGATCCCGCCGAAGCGACGCAGCCGGGCCTGGCTCGAGTCGGCTGACCTGTCCCGCAAGCCGCACGACCTTGCGATCGATGTCGCCGCCCGATGGAGTCGGTTGCGGTTTGGGCGCATTGAGTTCAAGAGGCACTTGCGTTTTCCTCCAGGTTGGATGTCTCGAAGATGTCCTCCTGGTCGCTGAACACGCTCTCGGGGCGTCGTAACCGCCACCAGAAGGCACTTGCCGCCCGAGCTTGCGCTCGAAATCGGTGTATTCTTGTGCAGGGCACCGTTTCGATGGCTTCCCGGAGCAGAGCACTCGCGCTTCGAATCAATAGCCTTGCGAAGCTTCTCCGCGCCGCAGAGAGATCTCGCTCCGCGGCGTCGAGCCGTTCTTGTAGTGCGCCGAAAAAGTGGCCGTCCGCTACGGAGTCCAGCCGGCGCAGAAATGGGTAGGCCTGCTCTCTGTCAAACCGGTTCAGCAAAGCGGCTTCCTTGCCGCCGCTCGCGGCAATCGCAATCGCGAGACCCAAAGCGCGAGTCACCTCGTTGATCTCTTCGATCTGGGCCCGACTCATCCTTGCCAGCGCACTCCGCTCTTCTCCTCCGCCCAGTAACGATCGCGTCATCCTGCGGCCGAATATTATGTCGGTCCGCTCGTGATAACCCTCTGTCTTCCCCTGACCTGCCGCGACCCCCCTGGCTACAAGCCGCCAAGCCTCGTCGCTCGATACGTCGACGGTCATCGCGGGCGGCAGGTCAAACAACTTCCCGTCGAGGATCAGCCTATGGAGGCGATCATAGCGGAAGCCCGCCGAGGATAACGAGAGAGCTTTGCCGTCCACGGACACCGGCGTCCAGTGATCTCCCAGATTACCTTTCGCTTCTGCAGCGGCGATCCGTGGTTTCTTGGAAGTAGCGGTCCTTCCGACGACGCGTCCCTTCTGGAACCCGAGGCGCACCCGGCGGCAGATCTCGATGAAGTATGGATCCAGTTCGTTCAGGCGGATCGAGTCTGTTCCGTCCCACGGCTCAAGCCAAAGAAGGGCTAACCCGCTGTCGGGATCGAAGTAGTGGGGACGATAGGCAGCAACTAGCCGATCCCTCAGTTCAATCATTCGGCGGACGTCGTGACGCCAGTGCGCACCCAAACCACCCTCGGCTGGAGCCAGTCCCAAGCAAGGCCGGGAGGAGTACCCACCGTTCATCCTGGCAATTCGGTGGTTGCCGGCACCGAGATAGCCGCTCATGGTCTGGAGATTGATCAGGGCGAAGAGCCAGTCGTCGGCCTCCCCCTGCGATGCCATCGACGACTTGACGTCGTGATTCTTCGCCGTAGCAAGCAGATCCAGGTCGTCCGGTGTGGTCCGGGGCTTCTTGTAGGCGGACAATCCCTCGGGTGCGGGACACTGCATGAACGCGGGCCTGGTCGAATCCCCAACCACCAGACACCATGGTTGGTCATCCGGAAAGCCTGGCGTCAGGAGTCGGAGCAGCTCTCGCCATCCAGACTCGTCCTGCAGCGGATCCGTTTTACCAGCCCGCGCCAAAGCCAGGACTCCAAGCTGCGCCAGAAAAGCGTGCCAGGCATGCCGCTGGTGAGGCCGCAGGGCTGGAAATCCCGTCACACCGTCGTGCGCCATCGCTTCCAGAACAGCGGGCAACGATAGAACGCCCCGCGTTCCGTCACTCCGGTCAACGCGGATCAGGTGATCGGTGAGCAGATTAGTCATTGGCTTCGTCTTCTGGATCCTTTGCCCCGCGCGTGCGGGGAAGCGCACCTGTCATACGTGGTCGTGTCAGCTGACCCAGGGCAATCCCCCTGCCGGATGGGGGTGCAGGTGCTCTGCGGGTTGAAGATCGCATATCAGTTTCGACGATGATCTCTGCTTCCTCGATCGTCTCTTGGCTTTGGGCCAACGTCCTTTGCGACCTTTTCAGGATGATTCGAGCACTCATGGAGCCTCCGTTCTTTCAAGATTCAATAACTCAAGATTCAATAACTCAAGGGTAGTTGTCGTATCAACAGACCAATTATTACATTACTTCGGCTGCGGACGCAAGGGGGGTGGACGTTGAGGGGTGACGGAAATCATGCCAATTCCCCGACGCCAACCCGATCATACCGGAGTCGGTGTGATCCCACATGGAGGATCAGTCCCCCGGAGACAGACTCTGCCCGTGCCTCTTCGATTTCCTTCGTGGAGGGCATGCCGTCGGCACCACGGAACATGTGCGCCGGGAGATTGAACGTGGCAACCGACCGGCCGAACGGACCGCATATGGGATCGGCAAGCTCGATGCGCGGACCGTCCTCACCGAGTCGGGTTCGCACCTGTTCGTCGAGGTCGGGAAAGGAGACGTCCTGAAAGCTTCTGTCGCGTTTGATTGAATGCCTCCGAGCCACCTGACGTTCGGCAATCGCGCGTCCGTCCGATTCGATCGACCGATCAACCCAGGAGGAACCAAGTTCGGCCTCCAGCTCAGCCAGTCTGCCGGGGTGAGTGCCTTCTTCCACCAACATCCGGTTCATCTTGGGGATGGTCCAAACGGCATGCGTGCTCACCAAGCGTCGGGTGAGTTCCAGGATCCTCAAATCGCGGTAGATTCCGCCTCTCCTCGACATGCCGAGACCATATCGAAGCAGTCCGGGCGCTTCGAGACCATCCTCGGGCACCAAGACCAAGCAGCGGGGCCGAGCAAAGCCGTCAGGGCGGCCATGGGACTGATGTCGGTGCAGCCTGCCGATCCGTTGCAGGAGCACGTCGACCGGACACAGATCGGTGAGCAGGACGTCAGCATCGATGTCCAATGACTGCTCCAAGGTCTGAGTCCCAATGACGACCTGCCCCCCAGGAACGCGTCGCTTCCCAAGAGCCCTTTCCACCGCGTCGTCAAGCAGGATGCGATCCTCAGCTGCAAACCTGCTATGATGGAGGGCCGGGCCGCCGTTCACCTGAAGAAGGAGACCGTCTGCCGACTGATTTCGCGCTTCGGCAAACGTGGTTTGCGCTTCCCGGACCGTGTTGCGAACAACCAGGACCTTGGCCCCCTGGCTTGCAAAGCCAACAGCCAGTTGGGCGATCCGCGTCGGCTCCCTCAGAACCGACCTGGACTCCATCACCACGTCCTTCTCGTACCCTGTAGCACCGAACCTCTTGAAGTCAGGCTGTCCATCAGCGCTGGAGAGCGTGAGCACCGGATAGGCAACGCGCTTCGCATCGGCGAGTTCGGTCCGCCGAACTTGATGGGCACCTGGCCGGGCGAGAGCATCCCTTGCCTCTGATCCCAGCGTGGCCGACATCAGCAAGGCATGGCCGCCAACCTGCAGATGGCCGCGGAGGACCGCGAGAAGAACTTCGTTCATGTAGGCATCGCTCGCGTGCACCTCATCCACCACCAGCAGACTGCGCGCCAGAGCGGAACCTCGAAAATGTGCCCATTTGACCAGTAGCCCGGAGAGCAGTGCCTGATCCACGGTTCCCACCGCGGCGGTTGCGGTGAGGAATTTCCGGGCGCTCTCGGCCGACCAGCGAGCAAGGCCATCCGCGTCTTCAGGATTGTCCCGCCACTTGACATCGAACTTGCCGATCCGCCAGCCGGTCGCCTCGCCAGCCTTCAAGTAGCCGGGGATTGCCAGCACGGTTTCTATGTGGGCGTCTGATGGAAACACCCGTTGCAGCGCCTCATGCACGCGCCTGTGTAGTTGTTGCGCCGCAGCCCGCGTGGGGAGGGCGAAGTAGAGACCATCGACCAGACCAGCGCGGAACAGTCGTGCGAAACGCCAGACTGCCGCTTCCGTTTTCCCTGACCCCGTTTCGCTCTCGAGGATCAGCAATGGACATTCGACCGGAGCGTCGTTCACTGCCCTCTGGAGCGGCCGGGGAGACGGATGCCCGAAAATCGTCTGGAAGCTCGCCTCAGGTGCACGCAGGCGCCATCGCGCACGCGCAAATCCCAGCTTGCCCACGGCATCTCGAGCACGTTGTCGCGCGACATCGATGTAGCAATCGCGCGGGTCGGACTCGAAGGGAAACAGATGTTCGTTGGAGCCGATTTGGTCCGCTATTGCAAGCGTTCCGGCGAACAGGTGGGATAGCGCGGGACTCTTCGGGAGTTCGGGTCCTTTCTCGAAGGCCTCCGGGAACCACTGGCGGCTAAGCCGGTTCAGCTCCCGGCAGGCTAAGAGTGGATCGTAGGCTTTGAATCGGCGCCAGATGTTGAGCGGCCCATCGCCTGTTGCGTTCGGAAGCGTTGCCGGGAAGCCGTGATGAGCGAGAGCGGCGGAGAGAAGGGCCTCGAAGGCCTGGTAACCCCACGCCCCGGCAAGCTCGGAGAGACCAAGGGCGTCGACCACATCGGGTCGCCGGCAGGCGAATAGAGATGCCGCGATATGGTTTACGCGGGGCGGCCGTCCGGGACGAGTCTCGCCAACGGCGAACTGGAAGCCCGCGTTCGCTTTCCCGAAATCGTGAAGAAAGGCGAGAACGGTAAGCCGAGCCGTTGTGGTGCGATCGAGGCCGGATCCGCCAACGGCTTTGTCGAAACGGCTCCGCAGAACGGGCTCGTCCAGTAACGCCTCGAAACACGCCGCCACGTCAGCGCAATGGTATTCAAGGCGGTGAGTCTGGCCAGATTCTGCGTGGTGTTTTCCCCACGGCAGAGCCTGTTTAGCTACCACCTGGACTCATGGCCCCGAGGCAGGCGCCCGATCCAGTGCTGTGTCGCGACCGCGACATCGATGTGGCGCGTCGAACTGCTCACCCCTCGAATCTCCCTGCCCTCATTCCGCCACCTCGCGGTCCGATCGCGTCGTTCATCATTGGAGCGCTGGAAGTTCGCGAGGGCAGCCGTGCACTCGCAAGCCCACTCTTACAGTCGCAGGCCAGCGGGAGGTCGGGGCAGCCCTCTAGAGGCCTCGGGCGGCGACATCCGCAGCTGGTAGCGCCGGGTCCGGCGATAATGGATCCGCCAGAGCTGTTCCCGGCCTCCACGTCCGGCGGAGGAAAACGCGGCCTGACCTCCCTCTTGGAGCGCCGGCGCGGGACCCTCGGGGGTCGAGGGGGCCGAGCTCCTCGGCAGCCCTGCCGGGGGCATGCGAAGCGTGGCCCAGGGACTACCACCATTTGTCAACGCAGTTGAAGGCGGGGCTGTAACCCCGCGTCAAGGGGCCGGACGGGCTGGGCAGTGTGTCGCCGGGTGTACTGGCGGATGTCGGCCGAGCATCGCGCTGGGGAGCGCGAGGAGGTGCTCGGAGCCAAGGTCGGCGCCGACCTTGGCCACAGGTTCGAAGGGGAGCACAGCATCCCCTCGCCGCCGGCTGCCGGGGTTCGAAGGGGCGGAGTCCCTCTGGCTTGAGCGCCTAACGGTGCTCCAAGCCAGCCCGGCGAACGCCGGCGAGACCTCCCCGCGCCGCCCGGAACGGCGGACACCTGGGCCACCGCGGACAGACTCCTCGGCCTACCGGTCGCCAGCCTCACGGACGGCGAGGGACGCGAAGGCGACCGCATCACTCCCTCGGCGACGGCGGCGCTCCTGCCGTGCGCCGCGTTCCCCTACCCCGTACCCCTCGGGGACCGGAGATCGTCGCTTGTCTCTTCCAATCTTGGAGATCCCCGCTTGATTTGCATGACCGGGTCACGGGGAAGGCCCGGACTGTTGAGCGCCCGCAGAGGCGAGCGTAGCGAGCCGGAGCGGGCGCTCAACACGGACGGTGGTCGGATCGAATCGTCGCTTGGCCGTAAGGGGCCGTCTGAGAGTTTGGTCGCCACCGTCCCTCCCTCTGTCCTGAATGGATACACGAGCATCGAGGCTCGCACGACAAGCACAGGAGCAGGGAAGAACACATGAGCAACATCCTCCGCACCGTCGGGATCGACATCTCCAAGGACTGGCTCGACGCCTTCGCCGCCCCCGAGGGGAGAGCATGCCGGTTCCCCAACGACAGCGCCGGCCTCCACAAGCTGATCGCTTGGATCGGCCGTGGGGTCGACCGGATCGCGTACGAACCCACCGGAGCCTTCCACCGCGACTTCGAGGACACCCTCCTGAAGGCCGGGCTCCCCCTGTACGCGATCAACCCCTTCCAAGTCCGGTCCTTCGCCCGCTCCATCGGGCGGCGCGCCAAGA
>MKWU01005283.1_pt1 | contig 14224 bp, 15 predicted proteins | sample 809101 | NCBI WGS metagenome assembly MKWU01 (sample SAMN05860141, study PRJNA318959) | sponge metagenome | host: Aplysina aerophoba | place: Slovenia: Piran, Adriatic Sea, Gulf of Piran | collected 2013-05-07 | reverse complement strand
TCCCGCACCGCCTGCGCGCTCCCGAACACCCCCTGGGCCGCTTCCGCCACCACCTGCTCCTGTTGCGCCGGCGTCAGGAAGCAGGGCTTGCCCGGACCGCCCCGCCGATGGGACCGCACCTCGGCCAAGCCCCCGGACCGGTACCAGCGCAGCCACAGCTGCACGGAATTCCGGCTCACACCCACCCCGGCCGCCACCGCCGTCGGCCCCTCGCCCAAGCGCAGCCGCCACAGGGCCTGCAGCCGCGTGCGCACCTCGGCCACCGGCTCCGCCCGGTATTGCGCGTGCAGCGCGTCCGCCGTGTCCTCGGGAGCCCAGTTGATGCTCACCTTGCGGGTCATGGCACACCTTCCCTTCGCAACCGCCAACATGTCAAGTAATAACAGTATAATGGATTGGTATCAGGGTCGCGTGTCGTCTGAGCATCGGGCGGTTCACGACCAGCTATGGGAGTGGGTACAAAGGTGGCAACTTGGATGATGCCGCGGACCTGGTGTATCGGTTTCCGGAGGGGGCGGGGACACGAAACGTGGGATTTGTGCCTGCGAGTGCGGTCGGGAAGGGGACATCTTTGCCCATGGCCTGCTCCGCCAGTGCTACTACGTGCACTACCATCAAGGAACGCTGACCCAGCTGACCCGGTTCCCTGCAGACCGCGACTGCCCGGACTCACTCTCGAACCGATGCAAGAACGAGGTCACAAGCACAGGGTTCGTGTGACCAACTGTGACGATGTCGTGATCGATGTCTCTGAAGTAGGTTCAAGGTCCCTTGCCGGTAGGATCCTTTGCCCATGGTCGTCTAGGTTTGTGTTCCACTGGGGTGCAGAACATGTCCCGGCGACGTGCTCAGGGCTAACCGCCAAGCGACTCCAGTCGGGTCAACCACCCGTTGAACCGGTTGCATTCGCTGCGGATGACGGACAAGCCGATTTCAGCAGCCAGGTCAGGACCATGGAGACGCTTGCTATAGCCCGGTACCAGCTGGCTTATCCGCTTGCTGGGCGCGGTTGCGCTGCTGTCGTTGATGTCCTCTGGAGAACCAAAGTGTCTCCGGACTTCCAGCAACCTCGCCAGCGCACCATCGGGCAGGTCGTCGAAAACGGCACTGAAACGATGGACATCGGAGAACAGCAGGGCTTCGAACTCGTGCAGTTGAACGTAGGCGAAGATCCGTGATTCATCCCAGGATGAACGTATTCGCTGACCAACCGCATCGTCAATCCTGCGCTCCAACTGGCAAGGGGCATCGTTGTCCTTGTCCATGAAGCCGTAGAAGTCGACCAGCGAAGTCACGTAGTCAAAGTTCCAAAACAGTTCGGCCATCGCTGAAGCAACCCGTTCAACACGGATGTTGCCTCCTCTACCGTGGGGCAGGATGGGAATCGGATCCACCCCTTTACTGCGTAGATGCGGCGCGAGGACCATGTTGACGAAATCCACTTCGGTTTCGCCTTCCACTGATACGGCCAGGCGAATCACGGACGGCCTCCCAGGAGGTTTCGCTGCCATAACTCTCCGGTGGAATAATCGTTAAGCCACTGGGCATATTCGGCCGGTTCAACCTCGCGAATTTCGGTGCGTCCATGCCGCAACTCCAGGATGCGAGTCTGCTCCAGACTGAATAGGTCAACCAGCAACGGCGATTGGGTTGCCACGATCACCTGCTTTTGCAGAGCCAAGGACTGTATCATGCTGCCAATCAGGGTGACAGCCGCCGGGTGCAACCCAAGTTCGGGTTCGTCCAACAGAACTACATCAGGCAACATCTCCGGAGTACTGTTGAGCAGTGTGACCAAGGCAAAAGTGCGCAAGGATCCGTCGGAAGTAAGGTGTGCCCCAATGCCATAGTCACTCCAGTCGGACAGCCATCGAAGGGCTACCTTGCCCTCGTGTTCTACCAAGTCAAATTGATCGAACCCCGGCAGTATTCGTTGAATGTACCGGCAAATTCGCTCATAGCGCTTTAGGTCCTCAAGCTCCATGCGATATAGCACTGCAGCTAGGTTGCCGGCATCAAACTTCAACTTGCCACCGGACTTTAGACGGGCTCCGCGTCTAATAGCAGATCGATAGTCTGTGTTGTGAAATTGAAAGACAATACACTGACGCAGCACTCGGACAATGGCCGCCGCGGCGGTTTTGTCCAGATGGGAAAATTCGTTGGACTGAGCTGCCAGCACCAGGTTGGCTTCTCGATGTGCGCTGCCCAGGTCGTGCCATTTCGTGTTCTCGTAACCCTTGCCGGCCCGGTGCCGGAATGCTTCTTCACCAAAAATCAGACGGTCAGGATAGGCATATTCCAGTGTGAAGCGGTAGTCGTACCGTGTTCTCCCTGATTTCAATGTTATCTCGGCCTGAATCTGATCGGTGGCATCGCTGCCGTCAAACAACTGGTCGCTGGCTCCTCCGTACTGCTCTACGAGGCGGGCCAGGCGCCGCTGCGCCAGCATGTAGTGAAGCAAATGTAGGAACCTCAGTATGTTCGACTTGCCGGAGCCGTTGGCCCCAATCAGGACGGTTGCGGAGGTCAGATCCGTCAGATTGACGTCCGCCAGTGATCGAAACCCTCGGACGTGGAGTGACTCGATCATCGGTGCCATGGAGTTCACAGTGACGATTCACTCGGGTGACGATCCATGTACCAGTGCAAGGATGCAGTAGGCCGGTATCCTCTGAGTAGGGTTGTGAACGGAAGGTCGGCCGGGTTCGCCATCAGTAGCGTGAGCTCCACTCCGTAAGGGCCTGTTGCCCGTAACCAAGTACCGCAAGTAACTCGGGGCACTCGCGGATCTGGTACCGCTGGGAAGTCATTCTCTCGGGACAGGGCAGCGTTGTACTGGTCCCTTCGGTCTCGCCAGTGATCGATCCAGGCATCGGTCTGCATGGTGGTGATCCGCGTCGGGGGCGTAGCCACATGGCCCGACTGGAAAGCCGGCACAAGGTTGGCGGCTAGGCGGGAGATGCGGTTAGCAAAGGAGTGGAAGGACATGGCAGGACTTGATGCCCGGAATCGAGGGGAACGGTGGCCAACAACGCGGGTGCGCTTAAGTTGTAGCACATCCCGACCGGTCAGCCGACCGGAAACGGTCACCGGGCCAAGGCCATCTCATTGCTAATTCGGGTGGCGGTACCTCCGGGTAGTATGGACAGCTTTCGCCTTGCCTGAAACCTGCCATGCCCACCCCTGCGCTGTGTGGCCAATGGCCTTGGTCAACAAATGCGACGATCACCGTCGCCTGCGGGGCCGGTACCATGTTCCGGGGCCCGCTGCCCGGACTATTATCTGCGGTACCGAGGTCAAGCTGTTTGTTTGCCCAAAGCCGACTGGGCTGGGACATTCCCGAGCTGGCGTATGGTATGCCCTTACACGACATCTTCGTGCGCGTGTTCAGTCTGCTGAATCCCGCACAGCTGGAACCTATTTCAGCCGCTGGGTGCAGTCGCGGCCAAGTGCCAGCAGGAAAGTTGGAACAATGGATATCTGCTCAGGGGCCTGTTGAACTGGCATGCGATTGCCCTGCGCTGGGCTCTGATGTCCCTTCCTTTGACGGTGCTTTCTCAGCCAGTTGAGTGCCATGGATGGGTGGCGATATGGGCCTCAAGATACAGACCGCGTGATCCCCCATGTCCATACGTCCCAGGGGGTACCCATGCCTGCCAACCAAGACCTGTTGGAACGCATCACGGCCTGTCCCGATGTCTTCGAGGGGAAGCCCATTGTCCGTGACATGCGAATACCCGTGGAACTTATCCTCAGCCTGCTGAGCCAAGGTGCCACGCACGAGGAATTGCTGGAGGATTATCCCGGTCTGGAACCGGAGGACATTCGGGCTATGTCCATGCTGTCATTGCCGGGGATAGGCTCCACTCAGTTTCGGTGGCGGAGGCGTGAGGTTTCTGGTTGACAGGCGTGCTGTACATCGATTGGCTGAGTGGCTCTGCAACACCGGCTGGATTGCTGTCTTCTGACGTGTGGTCGGGCCCTGTGGCGACGAGGGCGTGGACCTTCCAGGGCGGACTGTAGATGGCGATCGGGACGCAGGTGGTGGTCAGGGATCAGGCGCAGGACGGTACCGAACAGGCTGTCCCCGACAGCGAATGTTGACATCAACCCCTCGAAGGCAATGTTCGACGAGAACACCAGGCTCACCTCGGCTCTGCGGGACAAAATCACCGGGTGAAACCACAAACCCCTTGACTGGTGGGCAGGTTTGGACTCCAACGGGTCCGTTGGCTATCGGACAGTCGATGCATGAAGTAGTGGACCGCCTGAAGGAGTGAGGTGCAGAGGACGGAATGGTTGTGGTTGGTCTCTGAGCGCGAAGCCCATGGAGTGGATTCTGTGGTGGTGGGATGGTCTGGGAACAACCGCCCTTTGGTCTCCAGGCATAGGGTCCTGCAGCACCGGAAAGGCACCTTGTAGGACGGTTCTCTGTAGACACTGAAACCAACGGAACCTGCAGCAACCTCAATTTCCGTGTCAGGGACGTGTTGGTGGCCCTGACTTGGGCTGGGTTGGGAATGTGCCAAGCAGCGGGATGGGCTCTGCCCGTTTAGGACTGAGGGCGGGCCAACCAAGGTCAGTCCCCCATAGGTGGAACACTTTCGCGCCCACTTCCCTCTTCTTCGGTCCCCAACCAGGCCGGAGCCATCGAGAAGAAACCCGGCGGTATTGGCCCGGGCATATCCTGTCTTCGAATAAGGTTTGCCGGATCCCCAATCTCCGGTTCCGCCGCTGGGATTCAAACACATTTCCAACATTAAAAGGATCCCAAACGAGACTGGATCTCCCACACATTCCAGAAAATACAGGCAAGGGACACGACTGTGAAGAGACCGCGATGAGGAACTGGACTGACGTTTTTCCATCCCTGCCTTGGCCCGCGGCCACACCGATTTCCTGCTTGGCCGCATTGACCCCGGCGAGCCGAGGGAAGAGCCAAGACATGCGGTTCCATAAGAACTGGAAGACGGGCATTGCCCGGACCGTTGCGCTGGGGGCCGGGTCCGTCATCTCCGGATCCCCCGGCAAGGATGGGCGCGCGGTCGCCCTGAACGCGGCCCTTGTCGGCGGCACGGCCTTGGTGGCGGTGTCGCGACGAAGGTCCAGGGCTGACAGCTCCCTGACTCCCCAATGCGAATACCGTGGTTGAACCGGCAAGAAATGGGAGGTTAAGGATGACAGGCAGTCGGCAATCCGGCAACGGCCGGATAGACAAAGTTGTGTTGAACAACCCACGCTGGGTGAATGCTGTTTTTAGCAGCCCCGATTGGGCCTGGCTTTGGCTCATGGTGCGTCTGTGGTTGGGTGTGCGTTGGCTTGAGGCGGGTTGGCACAAGACACAGGAAGCCGCCTGGACCGGAGGAGGGCTGGCGGTCAAGGGCTATTGGGAGCGCGTCATCGTGATCCCGGAACAGGGCCGTCCCCCCATTGCCTATGACTGGTACCGCCAGTTCCTGGAGTTCCTGCTCCGCAACGAGTGGTATGACGTTGTGGGGTGGCTGGTGGCCTATGGTGAGGTCCTGGTGGGCCTGGGCTTGATAGTCGGGGCGTTTACGGGCCTCGCCGCCTTCTTCGGCGCCTTGATGAACTGGAACTTCATGCTGGCCGGCACCGCCAGCACCAACCCGGTCCTGGGCTTGATCGGCCTCGGGGTGATGGTCGCCTGGAAGACGGCTGGCTGGTGGGGGCTGGACCGGATTCTGCTGCCCGCGTTAGGGGTACCGTGGCAGCGGGGAGCACTGCTCGGTGGGGACCCCGCGTCCGTAGGGGAGGGTGTCCCTGCCCGGAAGGCCTGGTATGTGGAGCAGTGGGTGCGCATGCTGGTGGCCGCGGCCGTCGCCGTGTTCGCCCTGGCCGCGCTCGACGGTGCGCTCCAGCTGCTGGTATTCGGCCTCGCCGTGCTGCTGGCAGCCGTAAGCGGGACCGGGAGGTTCTTCTTCACCGGGCGGGAGACGCGCGACCGTCGCCATTGACACCGCTGTGTATCCTCATATGGCGCGGGCTTCCACGGTGCCTTGTGCATCTGCTCGGGGTGCCGTGACGGCCCGCGCGCGGCGTTGTCGGGAAACCAGCGAACTCCTCGCTTGAGGCCAAGGTTGCGTGAACTCGGCCGCATGGGACGGGTAGAGGAACGGGTCACGCAAGCATCAGCCATAGAGTTGCCAGTCGTGTTGTGGGAGACTGAAGCCCTGGCGGCAGATGGAGCCGAGATCATCTCCGGTCCTGTCTGGTGAGTGTGGATTCAAGATCCAGGCGATTCCGGCTTGGTTGTTTTGGCACCACCAGTGAATAGCCCGGCACTGCCACTACCTCCGCCGGCAACGACAACCAGTCAACTTACAACTGTAGTGTTGGCTGGAGTCGGCAGGATGACAATGTCCAAATTTCCTCATTCCGGACGCGGCATCCGACAGAACTGTCTGGACCCGCTCGACTTGAACGTAATCAAAGCGGCGCGGGTCCTGGTCGTCGCCCGCCAAACGCTTTCGCGACTCCGGAATGGACACACCGGCATTTCCCCGGAGATCGCAATTCGGCTGGAAAGGAGGGGTTGGTTCAATGCCGAGTTCTGGTTGCGTCGACAGGTAACCTGGGAGCTCGCGCAGGCACGCCAGAACGAAGACCGGATCAAGGCTGAGCGATACCGGCCGCAATCCGCTTCCTGACACGATGCCGCTCAAATGAGGCGGCAGCCATGCGTTCGTCAACCATGATCCGCCGGCGCGACGAATACCTGCCAATCGACGAACCTATCCGGAATCTTCTGCTGCGCGGTAGGCCATGGGCATGCTGGCCAGGAGAGTGTCCCGGGGTTGTTATTCCGCAGACGCGGTTCGTCCGTTGTGGTGCAGGCGGGGTGGCCGTCCGGCTCGCTGGTCCGCCATCAGGTCCCTGAGGCTCGGCATCCGGTCGGGCTCGGTGCCTTCCAGTTGCTTGGCGAACCGTTCCGCTTCCGCATCGCCCCAGGCTTCGGCGACGAACTGCAGAAGCAGATTCCGTGTGGCCCGTGCTTCGCCCCGTGCCTCACCCTGGGCCTCACCCTGGGCCTCGCCTTGCTTGAACCGATCCTCCAACGCCTGGGAAATGGTGTACATGACGGCCTCCGCATCCTCGATATAGACAATCTTACTCAACTCCGCACGCAACTCGGGATCATCCCCGAGCAGTTCCCCAAATGCCGTCCGGAACCAGGCCCCGAAGGCCCTCCGCAGGGTTTCCGTGGAGCGTAGGACCAGCGGCACGATCCACGTCCGCAGGACCGGCAGAATTTGATCTACGGCCGCCCTGTTGTTCCGCCGCATCTCGAGTTGGATCCGGGCCAGGGCGATGAAGCCCGTCATCAGACTGTCCGCTGACAGCGGATAACGGGCATCGGGAAAGACCGGCAACGGAAAATCGTGGACATCCAGCACGGGCCCTGGTTGAAAGCCGTAGCCGCGCGTGCCGGCCACGGTCTGCACGGGACACCACCACGAGCCGAACGGCCGGCTGCCCGTGTTGACGACCAGGCCGCACACCTCGCGTTCCGGGTAGCGTTGAAACAGTCCATGGGCGTAGTCGACCATCCGCAGCGTCATTGTGGCGTCGGGCTGCGACTGGAACTCCAGATGCAACAGGACCCGGTCCTCCCTGGCGGCTGCGCGCGCCAGGGTCCAAACCAGATCCCGGTCCCGCCCCTGCTGGTGGGGTGGTGCGACCGGATCGGTCGTCACGGTGGAACTGGCCGCCAATTCCGTGGGTTCGAATCCCTGCAGTTCGGGAAACAGGATCGAGGCGTGGTACCGGATCAGGTCCCGAACCATGTCCCGTTCGGCGAACAGGGACTTCAGGGTGAGATCATGGGAAAAGGCCGGTTCCGGCGGGGATGACACGGCGAGTCCGATTTGAGATGGACCAGCCAATCCATGGCATGTGCTTGGGACAACACGGCCATCATATATGAAAATAGGTTTCCAAATGAAACAGGAACCATGTTCGTTGTGGAAATCCAATAACATTCGACGCATCCGTGCCACGGATATCGAAGGGATCCGGCGAGGGTTCTAAGCATTGAACAGTGTTCGCGGACCGTTTCCATCGCGGTTGGCGGCAGGACGATCGTGTCAGACCGGCTGCCACCACCCCGTCGGGATGTCTGGCATCCCGGATTGCCGCATGTCCCCGCACTATGTCCTGCCGGCAGCCGGGAATGCCCGTTTTCAACCGGCTGTATCTCCGTTGTTGGACTTGGCAACTACTTCGAAGCAGGAACGGGATCGCGTTCGGATCTCCCTCCCACGAGAAAGCCGTCCCGTCCACCCCGCGTTTGGGGCACTACAATTACAGTGGGGTCCGATCCCAATGCTTCCGCTCGGTGCCGCTCCGGTTCCCGGTCTGTACCGGGCTCTTTTCCGATTCCCAAAGGAGGCACATCATGAATGTGAACCGAAGGAAATTCCTGAGTGGAGCTGCCTTGGCTTCAGCGGCGGTAGGGACGGCCGCCTGCACGGTCACGCCGGCGGAGCTGGCCGAAATGACCGCGCAGGATCCATCGCTGCCGGAATTCACGTGGCAGATGGCCACCAGTTTTCCGCCGATAGCCGACATCATCGTGGACATGTCAGTCGCCTTCGCCGAGCACGTCGCGGCCATGACCAACGGCAAATTCCGGATTGAACCGCGCCTGGCCGGCGAACTGGCGCCGCCCCTGGAAGTCATGAACGTGGTTGAACAGGGCGCTGTCCAGTGTGGTCTGACCGCGTCCTATTACTTCATCGGCAAGAGTCCGGTGAATGCGTTCGGGACCTCTCTGCCGTTTGGCTTGACGGCCCGCCAGAACAACGCCTGGTTCTACGAGGGTGACGGTCTGGCACTGCTGCGCGAGTTCTACGCGGATCGGTTCGGCATCATCCAGTTCCCCGGCGGCACGTCCGGTGCCCAGATGGGGGGCTGGTTCAATCGCGAAATCCGTTCGCTGGATGACATAGTGGGATTGAAGATGCGGATTCCCGGCCTCGGCGGTCAGGTGATGGATCAGCTGGGAGCCACGGTGCAGGTCCTGCCTGGCGGAGAGGTCTTCCAAGCCCTGCAATCGGGCGCCATTGACGCCACGGATTGGATCGGACCGTACGACGATCTGAAGATGGGATTTCACCAGGTGGCCCGGTATTACTACTATCCCGCGTGGTGGGAACCGGGCGCGCACGCCGAATTCCAGATCAATCTCGAAGCGTGGAACGAACTGCCCGAGGAGTATCAGGCGGCCGTGGAACTGGCGGCCCTGGCCAGCAATGTCGTGGCCACGGCCCGGTACGATGCCAAGAACGCGGAAGCGCTGCAGGAACTGAAGACCCACGACATTGAGATTCTTCCGTTCCCGGACGACTTCATGCAAGCCGCCGAGACCGCGTCCTTTGCCATCTACGAAGCGATTGCCGCGCGGGATCCGGATTTCAACGCCATCTTCCGCAACTGGAACGCTTTCCGGATGAGCATCCAAGAGTGGTTTGGCCTGTCCGAGGCGGCCATGACCAACTACCAGTCCGTGCTGTAGCCGCGCGCCGGGCCGCACTCGCGTCGACGGTGAAGTACCGGAGGCAACCAATGCACAACCCCAATATGGCTGCCACCACCTTGATCCTGGGAGGTGCTCGATCGGGCAAGAGCACCTTTGCCGAAAAACTCGCTGATGCGGCTGCCCAACCGATTTATATCGCCACGGCCCAGCCGGACGATGCAGAGATGGCCGATCGGATTCGGCGCCATCGGGAACGACGTTCCCCTCACTGGCAGACTTGGGAAATACCTTTGTCAATTGCGGAGGCCATTGCCTGCATCGACTCGCCCGACACAGTGGCGGTGGTGGACTGTTTGACTTTGTGGGTGAGCAATCTGATGCAGGCCGGACGGGATGTGGCATCGGAAAGCCAAATCCTGGTGGAAGCACTGGCATCCAGTCCCTGTTCCGTAATATTGGTCTCGAATGAAGTGGGTTCGGGCATTGTTCCTGTCAATGCCTTGGCCCGGGCATTTCGCGACCACATGGGGCATTTGCATCAACTGTTGGCGGCACAGGCTGACAATGTCTACCTGATCGTTGCCGGTATACCTCTGACCGTCAAGTCACCTGGCTCGCACATCCAGCCGCTTGGTGTACAGGAAAATCGAACAACAGTAGTGTGAGCGGCGTTGGCAAAGTTGTCACGGGGCCATGATCGGCCCTGGTCGGGCGGAATTCGGTACCACCGTCTTGTGCAACCGCCGGATTGACGCGTTGGGCCGGAATTCCCGCTGCAGGTCGGTCAGGAAGTTCAGGGCGAAGCACCGCAAGGCCGTCATCCCTGACTTCGTATTGAGTCAACGTTGCCAATCAGGATGTCGGTCCGCGGGGGCGACTCTGTGAATCAGGCGTGGGCCGCGGTCAGGTCCGCGATGCCTTCCCATTCGCGCCACATGTCCGTGAAGCCCCCGAGGTCCAGCTCGTCCACGTTGCGGTGCTTGATACGGCTGATCACCGCGTGGCGTACATGGGGGGACAGGTTGGGTCCGCCCGTGTGCTGAATCAGATGGTGGCACAGGAAGGCGTCTCCGGCCCTGCCCGTCAGCATGACGGGTTCGCCGGTCAGGTCCTCGATGTCGGGATCGCCCCGGGTCAGCACTTCGTGCCCCACCCGCCGAAAGAAGTCGCGGGACTCGATGTGGGATCCGGGCCACACCGTGAAGTTGCCGCTGTAGGGAGCCGGCACGTCCACCAGATAGACGACGGCGATGACGGTGAAGTTGCGCAGGTACGAGCCCGCGGGGGCGCCGTTGGTACCGGTCCCAACCGCATCCAGGTGACCTTCGATGGGGGACGCCTCGATCCCCGGTGCCAGCGGGAAGCGCGCGGCAATCTGCACTTCCTCCACCGGCTGCATGTTGCCGAGTCCCAGCAGGTCCTCGGTCAGGCTCCGGACGGCGGTGCGGTTGAAGACATCGGTGAGGACCGGGGCGTGGCGCAGTTCGTGGCAGTGGCTGTCCACCTGGTACCGGGTGGGATCCGCCCCGGTCTGGCCCACTTCGCCGATCGAGTGGTTGATGGCCCGCAACGCGGCGTGGGCTCTATGCAGGGGCACCGCGGACGGAATGTGGAGAAACCCGTTCTCCACAAATTCCTCTTTCTGTTGTCGGGTCAGCTGGCTCTTCATCCAATCAATGCTCCCCATGCCTGGTCATGGGTGGAGTGAAGGGCAGGAAGTGCATTGCGCGGGCACCTGTGGGTGTTGTCTCCCTCGTGGCGGCGGTCGGTGTCGGGAACGCCGGCTTCAGGTGTCCGGCCGGGTCGGCGGCGGGAGCCATCACGGTCATGCGCGGGTGCCGGTCCGTTACCGCAACCGGTGCTCCCGGTCGGTTACGTACCGTTGGCGGAGGCCTCCTGGCGGAGCGATGTGCTGACCGACCGGCCAATGAGGTCCATCTTGTTCACCAGATCAATTCGGTCCCGCAGGTTGTACAGGTCCGTGGGGTTCAGGATGATGTCGAACAGATTGCAGGAATCCGCCAGGCATATGATTGCGACATCGCGCGGGTCGGGAATTTCATCGCTGAACAGAATCCGCATGATGCGCAGCCGCACCTCCTCCACCCACGATCCGTCGGCCATCGGGTAGCGGCGGGAGAGGGAGACCAGCCGGGACAGCAGCATCCGCCCCTCGGTTTCCGACTCGAGGACATTGCGTTTGACCAGGCGGCGCAGGACCCGGCGCCGGATGGCGTTGCCCTGCCGCGCGAAGTGCCGGATCCAGTAGCCGGCATCATGGATTTCGGTGTCCAGCATCATGTCGTTCAAGGCGAAATCGAGCAACGAGTCGCCGGTCGGAGTGGGATCGGTCACGACAAGCTGGCGTGGATCCGTGTCGATGTGGCCTTCAAGAGCCAGATCCATCAACACGGCTCCCGACAGAACAACATTCAACGTGTGTGTCGAGATGCGGGTAGTGATGTCCCCGCGTTCCTCGTCCAACAGCAACAGCAAGACCTCTTCCGCAAACCTCAGCATTTTTTCAAGCCTCCAACAGGCATCTGCGCGACCGGAAACCACTTGCTTGCCGGATGAGGCTCGGGATCGCTCATCTGGCACTGAGCGGATCCGGAGGCGCAACGGCAACCGAAAAACCACAAACCAACCCTTGCCCACGCCGGCTTGTCAAGGACATGGAGCCCTCGATCGCCGGTGCGAACACCGGGTGTGGGCCGGCACTGTCCCGTGGCGTGTCGGCCGGACACGATAACGCGGATCCCGGCTCTGCCGACGGGTGCAATCGCCTTGGTTGCGGGCACCCGACGATGGCGGCATGATCGTGAAGGAACGAACGTGCCGACCCGGCCGCAACGAGACACCCTCCGAGGATGGTGAATAGAGACGGTGTTTAGGAACAACGCGGTGCTCACGACCCAACCCAATCTTCCCTACAGCGCACGGTGGTACACACCCCAACTTGCATCATTGTAGCCGTGACAGGCTGGTTCAACGGTCCTGACGTTGGTCTGGGATGATGGACACGGCCGAGTTGCACCGGGGCCTCTGAACAGAGAGTGTTTCAGCAGCAGACTGTTGACCAGCCTGAAACAGCAGGAAGTTCCTGGCTGGCCCAAAGTGTGCTTGATCGGAGGCAGGCTCAAGGTTTCCCCGGTTATGAGCTTGGTGGTCATGCTATGGAAACGATGCAGCCGATTGGAACCTCGATATGAGCACGAACAGCGGTGGCGCCAACTACACTTGGACCATGACATCATCGGATTTCAAGGCCAAGTGTCTGACATTGGTGGATGATGTGGCCGAGAACGGCGGTGAGATCATCACCAGGCATGGCAAGCCCATCACGAAGTTGACTGCCTGTCGGGAACGACAGCGACCCAAGTCGCTTTTTGGCATCGACCAGGACCGGCTGAAGATCCACGACGACATCATGTCTCCAGTGGGTGTCGAGTGGGAAGCCGAAGTCAATCCGGATCGGGTACTCAACCCGTGACATTGCTGGATGCGCATGACACTGTCCGGTTGGGAGCTGGTGACACCCAGTCTGGGGCCACCGGTCCGCGCCGAAATCCAAAGGGCCTAGGAGGCTGACGCTGTTGGGGTGTCGGCTGTCTTGTTGGGAACAGTGGCGAGGTTTCACTACCAATCCAGTATGTCTGAGACACTATTGGTTGATCATCGGGCCGTTGCCCCGGAGGCGGCTGGTCCAGTGTCGTTCGCCAAGAGGGTGTTTGGAAAATGGCTCATGCGGGTCTGATTCGATGCACCATGCCAGTTGACCATGGCGATGTAATCCCATGTCTCCGAGGGGATCGGTAGCCTTTCGGAGTCGATGCATCCCACTCTGTGCCTCCTGTTCGGCATTTCCATACACCCTCCAAGACAACTGCTGTCCTGCAGGTTGTAGGAGACGCCCCTCGGGCAGACGACGGTGTGATGTGTCGATATCACACTGGATTGGTATCACACAGCCCTCGCCGCCCGCGTCATCGTCGCCATCGCCTTGAACGGTGCATAGCCGCCTGTTGGCCGCTTCAGACCATCGATTCCGGTCCGTCATGGGCGGCTTCGTACACGCGGCTTCCATGCGCCGGTTCAGGCCATGCCGTGGCCCATCGGACACACCCCATCTCTGTTTTCAGCCCAGGATCTGCCTGGGCTTGAAACGCGTCCGGAGAGCACCCGGCCCGCCTCCCACGAGGTGCCGCAGGCGTTCCCGCCCCTCCGGCGCCAACGCCTGCCAGAATGCCAACAGGACAGGATCGGACCATGGACAGAGTCGTCGTCGGTGCGTCCGGAACCAATATCAACGAGATTGAAACAGTGTCGTTCCCTGGCCTGTATGCCGGGCGGCACCGGTTTGGCAGCCAGGCTGGGGCATCTGTATTGAATGGGGCTTTTATATACCTGTGTACCCCGTTGAAGATGCGCTACACATGTCGGAAGCCGTGCGTGTGGTCGCACGGCACGGCCTCCTGACAGCGCAGGTTGAACATGACAACCCGGACTGCCAGCCCCCAAGTGTAATACCAATCCAATATGGTTAGATTACTTGTGTGTCCGCGGGCAAATCCGTTAGGGCCTTCCGGATCCAACGCCAGCCGCACAATTGCTTGACCCGCTCCGGATCCGCCTGCCAGGCCCTCAGGATCGGCTCCAGGGCTTCCTGCTTGGCCTCCAGGGTCGGATACACCCGGTCTCCCAGGGCCCGGCGCAGCTCCT
>MKWU01005282.1_pt1 | contig 14228 bp, 4 predicted proteins | sample 809101 | NCBI WGS metagenome assembly MKWU01 (sample SAMN05860141, study PRJNA318959) | sponge metagenome | host: Aplysina aerophoba | place: Slovenia: Piran, Adriatic Sea, Gulf of Piran | collected 2013-05-07 | reverse complement strand
AGCCATTCGGGATAGACTTCTGCGAGCCCTTGCTGGGTCTCTTCAAACAGCTGCTCGAGGGGGACTTTTTCGCCCAGCAGCCCCTCCAGAAAGGTGTTACAGCTTTGCTCGATGAAATGCGCCAGATCCGCCACAGACTGCGTTTTTTTGTAGTGGTAATCAGGGTCGCAGGCCCGATGCAGTCGCATGTAGTGCAGCAAACCGCCGAGAATATTCTGGGCTACAGCGTTGACGAAGGAAGCCCGCTGACCGTAGTCGGGTATCATGAATTCGGCATCACAGGACGCCACATAGATGTGAAGGAAAAGATAAAACTCCAGGTCTCCCAGATCACGCAGCCCGGACCAGCCCCAGTCCGATTGAGCGGTGGCTTGTGTGTTCCACAGGTGCAAAGTGCCAGGATAGCCTTCGCCAGGCCGGAAAAATTCGCTCAGCAGCAACTGGGGCCGTGAGGCTTCGCTCTCGTAAAAGTGATGGTAAAGACAAATCGTCGAGGTGTGTACAGCGCCCAGACTGCTCCAGACACCCAGGTCGTGGAAGGCGCGCAGCAGCCCCTGGCTGGCTTGTTCAAAGCCCCCCTGGGTATCGGGCTTCCAGGCTAGCGTGTCATAGCTGTCGTCTTCGGTTGTAAAACTGAATGCCAGTGCGTACGCGATACCCTGGAGGTGATAGATTTTCAGCGTATCGGGAAACTGGTGTCGGTTTACTGGCAAGGCGTCGAGCCTCACCAGCTGTATTCCCCCGGATCTGGGAATTTCGCTGTGCCAGCCCAGATCCTTGTGCTTGTTTGCAAAATTTTGCACGGCCCGTTCGGCAGTGAAACTGTCCAGGCTCTCACCTTGTCGTTGAAACTTCATATGAAGACAGCCGTCTTCTTCTGTGCGCACCAGCGTGCGCCCGCCCCGCAGTTTCCAGGTGCCAGTCGGGGTGATTACGTCAAGCTGTCCTTGAGTGATCGCCCGTTGCAGTGCCTTGGCTTCGCTCAGCATCTGCTGGTGCAATTGCAGACCGAGCGCCGCATTACGTGGCTGGAAATGATCACAGAACATCAGCTTCCGGGCGACCTGGCCTGGCAGCCAGGCGGCCCGGTTGGTGCAGTGCATTTGCTGGATCGGGTCCAGCAGCGCCTGGGGGGCGATTCTGAAAGGCGGCGCATTGAAAACCTCGCCCAGCCCGGCGGTACCACCGTTGAGCCATATCCGCTGCTTGTATGACTGTGGCAGCTGATCCTGGCAGCCTGCGAGCAGCAAGGCCCAGGGCTGCGTATGGTCCTCTGGTTGTGGTTGGGGACGCCTGCGCACATTTGAGCTTGTGTCGTCCAACAGAGCTGTCATTCTGGCGGCATGGACCCGGTAGGAAGGCTTGCCGAGCCGGATGTCCAGTGGCAAGTAGAGGCTGGGCTCACAGAGGGCGTCCCTCCACTGCGGATGTTGCTCTCTGATGAACCAGGGTATTGCACCACAGTCTGCCCTTGCAGGGTTCTGTGCAACGTATTGGCAGCATAGTGCTTCGGTGCGTTCATGGTCCGGGAGGTAGTTCAGCCACTTTTCTTGCTGTGTCAGTGTGTCCCACAGATTCCACTGGATGAAAACGGCTGAGGCTGGGGTGCCCCTCCTCCAGGTGACACTATTGCCTGAAGAGTTCTCCAGTGCCAGGCGGAGTCGTGTTTCATTTAACAGCGGTTTGGGAATAGCCCCGATGTGAGGGGCTTGTCGGTGCGCTACGGCTTTGTCCACCCGGTCAGCGGTTCTGTCGCTGTCGTCCATGTATTGCAGAGCCGTGCCTGAGACTGTCAGTGCCAGGTCACAGAGTTTTTGGTAGTCGCATTCGTCTACCATGCCCTTCACCAATTGGAGTAAATCGACATGGCGTTGCACAGCGGCTGCACAGACTTCAATCCTGTCCTGGCCTGTCAGCTTCGGCAGAATCCTTGCCAGGCTGCGGGGACGCCACTTGATAACATCTTGTGGTGGAGCCAGGGACAGTGCCAGGTCCAGATCTACATTGGCGATCCACTGCAGTAGCAAATCGCGTTTTCCTTTTTGCATATCTTCCAGAAGCGGAGCAAGCACGGCTTGTGTTCTGACTTCCTTGGGTGCACTGCTGAAAGAATAAGGCAAATCGCGTATCAATCGGGTTGCCAGAGCAGGAGTGGCCATCAGCTTGTCGCGCAGTTCATAGGGAAGACTACCGAAAAGGAAGCTTATCAGTTGCGGTTTATCGTGCAGAAGGGATGTGCTCAGCGTCTCTGGACTGATTTGAACCATGGCAGCCTTATCCTGCAAGGGGACATGGCGGCTTATCATGTAAAGTACCAGGTCGAGATCGTCTACTGGGGTGTCGGTGCACAGGTGGCCCAGCAGGCGTTGATTGAGTTCCTCGGCGTGTATGCCCTCGGCTCCAAACAGGCTGGCGGGCCCCGTGGCAGCACGCCTGTGGGCTTCTTGTCGAATAGCCTGGGCTGGGCTGGGCTGGTCGTCACCGGTGCCCGGCGAGTGATGGCCAGGGTCGCACGCCGGTGCGAGCGAAATGGCCATGGGTTCGGTGGGATGGATCTGTCGCTCTGCCAGCAGCGGGCCAGGCAGCCGGGTCGACTGTCTTACAGGTTCTGCGGGCAGCTCCCGGGTTTGCTGCGGTGGCCGTTTGGCGGGAGGAGACGTACGGGTTCCGGAAACCGGAAAAGATGTTGGGTTCATGGTGCTACATCCTCTGTTGCGTGTGCCTGTCCGTGGCAGGACGATCCGCCGCCCTCTCTTTCTTTGACTCCAGGCGGTGTCGCAAGTTCGCCAAAGGGGGATACAAGGGATGCCGCTACGACTCCATGGGTTGCGGCTCTGGCGCTTCGCTCAGCCGGTCTGCCAGCCCGGCGGCCAGTACGTAGAGACCGCGCATCAGGAAAAACAAGGGCAGCTTGCCGTTGTCGGTGCCCAGGCTTTCGCCTGCGGCTTCGGTGTAGTCATCGTGCCGTCCATGACCGTAACGAACGTTCTGCCGGGGGTGGCCCGGGTAGAGTTGGGCGCAGGGCCGCCCCTCTTTGTGCAGGTGTTCAGCAAAGCAGTCGCTGTTCTCTTTTTGTCTGGCGCTCCAGTAGATGATTTCCTCGGCAGTCCGGCGTAGCCATTCGGGATAGACTTCTGCAAGCCCTTGCCAGGTCGCCGCAAACAGCTCCCGGAACCGGACGCCCTTGCCCAGCAGTCCCGCGAGCAAGGCGTCACAGCCGTGCTCGATGAACTTTGCCAGCTGCGCCACGGACCGGGTGTTCTGGTAGTGGTAATCAGGGTCAGTAGCGCGATGCAGGCGCATGTAATGCAGCAGGCCGCCGAAAATATTCTGGGCTATAGCGTTGACGAACGAAGCGCGTTGGCCATAGTCGGGGGGAATCCATGCGGCATCAACCGAAGCCACATAGGTGTCAATAAAGCCATAGAATTCCAGATCACCCAGGTCGCGCAGGCCGGTCCAGCCCCAGTCTGATTGATCAGTGGCTTGTGTATTCCACAGGTGCAAGGTACCGGGATAACCTCTTCCCGGCCGGAAAAATTCGTTCAGCAGCAGCTCAGGCCGGGCGCCTTCTATCTCGTAATAGTGATGGTAAAGGCGAATCGTCGAGCTGTGCACCGCGCCCAGACTGCTCCAGACCCCCAGATCATGGAAGGCGCGCAGCAGCCCGTGTCTGGCTTGCCTGAAGCCGCCCAGGTCGTCGGCTTGCCAGGCCAGGGTGTCGTAGCTGTTGTCTGTGGTGGTGAACAGGAATGCCAGCGCATACTGGCGGCCCTGATGCTCCCACATCTGCGGGGCATCGGGGAAATCCTGTTCCTGTATCTGTGGTGCATCAAGCGGCACCAGTCGCATTCCTTCAGGCCGGGGGATCTCACTGTGCCAGTCCAGATCGGCGTGGTTGCGTGCAAAGTTTTGCACGGCCTGTTCGGCGGCGAAACTGTCCAGGCACTCGCCTTGTCGCTGAAGTTTCATGTGAAGACAGCCGTCTGTTGTGCTGCGTACCAGGGTGCGTGCTCCCCGTCGTTCCCAGGTGCCGACCGGGATCATGACGTCAAGCTGTCCGTTGTTGAGCGCGCATCGCAGTGTCCGGCCCGCGTGCGCCATCTGCTGATGCAACAGCAGTCCGCGCGCCGCATTGCGTGGCCGGAAATGGTCACAGAACATCAGCTTTTGAGCGACCTGGCCTGGCAGCCAGGCGGCGCGGTTGGTGCAGTGTTGTTCCTGGACCGGATCCAGCAATGCCTGGGGGATAATTCTGAACGCGGGTGCCTGGAATGCCTGGGCCAGCCCGGCAGTGCCACCCTTGTCCCAGATCAGCTTCTTGTATCTGTGCGGCAGCTGAGCCCAGTGGCCGGCGAGCAGGAGAGCCCAGGGCTGCATGCTGTCTGCTGGTTGCTGTGGGGCACAGGCACGCACCGCCGCTCTGGTTTTGTCAGGCAGTGCTGTGATCCTGGCGGCATGAACCCGATTGCAAGACGACCTGGGCTGGGCGCGCAGTGGCAGGTAGAGGCCGGGCTCATAAAAGCCGTTGTGCCACTCGGGGTGCTGCGCTTTGATGGCAGCGGGTATCTCGTAATAATGTGCCCGTGCCGGATTCTGGGCAATGTACAGGGAGCACAGCTCTTCGCTGCGTTCAGAGCACGGGAGGTAGGCCAACCACTTTTCTTTTGTTATCAGCTGGTCCCACAGGTTCCATTGGATGAAAAAGGCCGGGGTCTGGGTGTTGGTATCTGTGATGAAATCTTCACCCTGGAAGTTGTCCAGTGCCAGGCGGAGTCGTGTTTCAGTGAAAAGTGGCTGGGGAATAGCCGTGAGGAAAGGTGCCTGCCTGTGCGCCAGGGCCTTGTCCACCCGTTCAGCAGTTCGGTCGCTGTCGCTCATGTATTCCAGTGCCCTGCCTGAGATGGACAGTGCCATGTCGCAGAGTTTTTGATATTCACCGTCGTTGAGAACGTCTTGCAGGGGTTCAAGCCAGTCGAATGCTTGCTGCTGCATGGCCTGGAGGCAGAGCGTGAATCTCTCCTCGGGCGTCACCAGCGGCACAACTTCCAGCAGGCTGCCGGGGTGAACCCTGACGACATCCCGGACTGGCGCGAGAGCCAGTGCCAGGTTCAGATCTTCAGCTGTGATGCAACTGAGCAGGATGTCGCGTTGCTCTGTTTGCATGCTGGCCATCAATGGCGCCAACAGGGCTTGTGTTTTTATCTCCTGAGGTGCATGGAAAAACCAGTCAGGACGAAAACGAATCACCTGCCTTGCCAGGGTTGTATTGAGCATGAGGTGGTGGAGAAGCTTGTCGGAACAAACGCCGGGCAGCAGATATATCAGCTGCGGTCTTTCCTGCACGATGGCGGCACTCAGCGCTTCCGGACTGACTTGAGAGATTTCAGGCTGTTTCCAAAGCGGGAAATGGCGGCTGATCATGTGAAGTAGCAGTGCGCAGTCGGTGACAGGGGTATTGGTGCCCAGCTGCCCCAGCATGCGTTGATTGAGCAGTTCTGTGCACAGGCAGCTGTCTGAAAACTGGCTTTCGGGGAGAGCTGCTGCACGCCAGATGGCGGTTCTTGTGATGGCAGCCGTGGGCGTTTCTTCTTGCTGCGGGTCGGTGAGGAGCAGCCGCTGTTCGCTGTCTGATGTGGGTGTCAGCAGGGATTCCATGTTGCGGGGCGCGACAGCACGGCTGCACAGGGGCCGCTGGCTGTCTGGGTGGTGCACCAGCGGGGGCTGCACACCAACGAGCGCGGCCATCTGTGTTGGTAGCAGCATTGTGCTCGCCACGGGACCGGGATCTTGTGTCGAAGTCGTTGCAAGGCCAGTGGGGCAAGATGGCGTCACGTGCATGGAACAACAACCTTTCTATTCCTGTGTTCTCTTTTCAGGCCGCCTCCACAGCAGCACCCTGTGCGGCTCTGAGAGAGCCACACAAGGTGTGACCGTTCTTGCCACATGAAGTTCACGAGGGTGCTGATCTTGATACCTGTGCAACAGTTGCTATGTTTCCATAGGCGATGTCTCGTCTGGCGCGGCCAGTGAGTCGGCCAGCCCGGCGGCCATGACATAGAGACCGCGCACCAGGTAGAGCAGGGGAAGCTTGCTGTTGTTGGCTCCCAGGTTTTCACCACCGGCTTCGGTGAAGTGTTTTCCGTAAGGGGTGTCCTGCCAGGGGTGGCCCGGGTACAGCGCGGCCGAGGGGCGACCGTCTTTCAGGTGATCGGCAAAGCAGTCATTGCTTGCACTTTGGTCGGCGCTCCAATAAATGATTTCCCTGGCGGTTTTGTGCAGCCATTCGGGATAGACAGCTGCAAGTCCTTCGCTTGTCTGGGCAAACAGATCTTTGAACCGGACCTGATCGCGACCACCCAGCAGGCCCTTGAGCAGAGCGTCACAGGCTTGCTCAACGAACTGCTCCATATCGGCGACAGCCTCCGGTTTCTGGTAGTGGTAATCCGGATTTGCAGTGCGGTGCAGGCGCATGTAGTGCAGCAGGCCGCCGAGAATGTTCTGGGCTATGGCGTTGACGAAAGAAGCGCGCTGGCTGTAGTCGGGTACCAGCATCCGGGCATCAATTGATTTGACGTAGGTGTCTATGAAGGGGTAGCACTCATGATCGCCCAGATCGCCCAGATCGCCCAGATCGCCCAGATCGCGCATCCCGGACTGGCCCCAGTCTGACTGCTGGGTGGCTTGTGTATTCCACCGATGCAGGGAACCGGGGTAGAGCTGCCCGGGCTGAAAACAGGTGCTCAGCAGCAGCTCAGGGCGCGATGCGCCTTTGATATCAAGAAAGTGGTGGAAAAGACGGATGGCGGAGGTGTGTGCCGCACCGAGACTGCTCCAGAGACCCAGGTCGTGAAAGGCGTTCAGCAATCCTTGTCTGGATTTCTGGAAGCCGCCCTCTTCATCCGGCTGAAAGGCCTGGGTGTCGTAGCTCTCGTCTTTGGTCGTGCAACGCAATGCCAGCACACAGTCTTGTCCCTGGTGGCGATGAATTTCCAGTGCGTCAGGAAAATTCTCTGGCGTGACCGGCAGCTGTTCGAGTGGCACCAGCTTGATCCCCCGGGCCTTGGGGATCTCACTGTGCCAGACCAGTTGCTTGTGATGGTCCTGCGCAAAGTCCTGCGTGGCCTGTTCGGCGGCAAACTCCTCCAGACTTTCACCTTGCCTGTGAAACTTCATGTGGACGTAGGCGTTTTCCTCCTGGCGCACCAGGGTGCGTCCCCCGCGCAGTGTCCAGGCAGGGGTGGTAGCACGCACAGCGGCTATCTGGCGAATGGCCTCAGGGGTATCTGGCAGCTTGCCGCAGCTGCCCGGCGGCGGCTCTGCCGATGCCTGTACGAGCCTGGTGGTCGAGGGTTCGGCACGAAGGATCCGCCGCCTGGACTGCGACCATCTTGTTGCCAGTGTCTGGATTTCCATCGGCCCGGTCGAAGATTTCGGCGGGCACTGACGTAATTGTTCAACGACGGAATATGTGTTGTTTCTGATGTCTGAACAAGGGTGCACTGTGCTACGTCCTCTGTTGCGTTTGGCTGTCCCTGGCAGAAAGCGTGCAGCCCTCCCTTGTATGATTACTGATGGGGTGAAAAGTTCACCCCAGGCAAGGTTATCAAGTCGCTATGATGCAGGCGGCTGTTGCGGTTGGGTCAGGCGGTCTGCCAGGCCGGCAGCCAGTACGTAGAGACCACGCACCAGAAAGAACAAGGGCAGCTTGCCGTTGTCGGTGCCCAGGCTTTCGCCTGCGGCTTCGGTGTAGTCATCCTGCTCTCCATCACCGTAACGGATATCCTGCCAGGGGTGGCCCGGGTAGAGTTCGGCGCAGGGGCGGCCATTCTGGTTCAGGTGTCGGGCAAAACCATCGCCATCTTGTGTTTGTCGTGCACTCCAGTAGATGATTTCCCTGGCGGTCTGGTGCAGCCATTCGGGATAGACGTCTGAGAGTCCGGGGCCGGTGCTGGCAAACAGATTCTTGAGCCGGGCATCATCGCCATCACCCAGCAGGCCCGCCAGCAGGGTGTCACAGGCTTGCTCAATGAAGTGTTTCATATCGGCGATCGACTCCGGGGTTTTGTAGTGGTAGTTGGGATTGGCACTGCGCTGCAGCCGCATGTAGTGCAGCAGGCCGCCCAGAATGTTCTGGGCTATGGCGTTGACGAAAGAAGCGCGCTGGCTGTAGTCGGGAATCATCGCCTGGGCATCAAGCGATGTAACGTAGGTGTGTATGAAGGGGTAGAACTCCATATCTCCCAGATCACGCAGCCCGGACCAGCCCCAGTCTGAGCGTTCGGTGGCTTGTGTGTTCCATAGATGCAGGCTGCCGGGGTACAGCTGACCGGGCTGAAAACAGGTGTTCAGCAGCAGCTCAGGGCGCGATGCTGTATCGCTGTCAACAAAGTGGTGGTAGAGACTGATGGTGGAGGTGTGTAAAGCCCCGAGGCTGCTCCAGACACCCAGGTCGTGGAAGGCGCGCAGCAATCCCTGTCTGGCGGGTGTGAAGCTGCCCTGTGCATCCGGCTGAAAGGCTTGGGTGTCGTAGCTTTCGTCCAGGGTTGTGAAACGCAAGGCCAGCGCACAAGCGCGCCCCTGAAGCTGGTGCGTTTCCAGTGCGTCAGAAAAGCTGTCTTGCGTGACCGGCAGCTTGTCGAGCGGCACCAGCCAGATTCCCTCTGGCGTTGGAATCTCACTGTGCCAGCCCAGCTTCTTGTGGGTCCGTGCGAAGTCTTGCGCGGCTTGTTCGGCGGCGAAACTCTTCAGACTTTCGCCGCGCCGCTGAAACTTCATGTGGACGTAGCCGTTTGCTTCCCAGCGAGCCAGGGTGCGCCCCCCTCGCACTTTCCAGGCAGTGGTCGCAGTGGTGCCGGCCGGTGACCAGTACGGCAGTCGCCCGGTTGCCATCGCCAGACGCAGCCAGCGGGTCAGACGGACTATCTGCTGGTGCAAGCCGGCACCGAGCTCGGCATGGACTGGTCGAAATGGCTGACAGAACATGAGTTTTTTGACAACCTGGCCTGGCAGGCAGGTCGCCCTGTAGGTGCACAGCTGTTCCTGCAGGGGATCAAGCAGGGCCTGGGGATCGATTCTGAACGCGGGGGCCTGGAATGCGTCTGCCAGTCCGCAGGCGCCACCGTTACGCCATATCTGGTTCCTGTGTGCGGGGTCGAGCTTCTCCAGAAAGCCTTCGACCAGCAAAGCCCAGGGGGGCATTTGGGATGCGGGAGGAAAATCAAACCATTCATGCACAATGGCACTGCCGTCATCAAGCAGCCTGGTCAGCAAAGCATCATCAAGGCGTTGACGGCGCGTCTCAAGCCTGCGGCTCAGGCTGCGGTAACAGGATGCTTGCCAGAGCCTGTCCACCCACTCCGGGTGCCGCCTGGCAATGGCCTCGGGGACATGGTCGCTATAAGCCTCGGCCGGGTACTGGCGTATATATTCCTCGCACAGCTTGCCTGTGCGTTCAGACTCCGGCAGAAAGCGTAACCAGTCCTTTTTTTGTTTCAGTGTGTTCCACAGATGCCAGTGCGTGAGAAAGTGCGATCTTAGCGAGTCGGGGTAGAAGTAGCGGAAGAGACTGGCATTTTTCAAGGCCAGACCAAGTCGTTTCTGATTCACAAGCCTGGCGGGAATATCCCTTATGTGGGCGGGATGCCTGTGAGCTACGGCGAGGTCCACACGTCTGACCGTGCGTTTGTCTGGAGCAATGTGTTCCAGTGATGACCCCGCCTGGCGTATCAGCAGATCACAGAGTCTTTCATATTCAGCGTCGCTTATGTGAGGCTGTAGCCGGGCAAGAAGCAGAGGATCGGAGGACACCGCTATGGCGCGTAGCTTGGGTGTCTGCTGCGGCGGCGTCAATTTGAACAGCAGATGTGGCGCGACTTTGATCACTTCCTCCGCTGAAGCAAGCGACAAGGCCAGATGCAAGTCTTGATGGGCAATGGGAAGCACCAGAATGTGACGGTCTTCTTGTGGCACATCTGCCAGCAGCGCGGCCAGTGAATCGCGTGTTTTCAGTTCCTGTGGCGCATACAGAAACAGAAAGGGATCGAAGCGAATAAAGTCATATGCGAGCCCGGGCCAGGCCATCAACCGGTGTACCAGTGTTTCCGGGAGGCATTTTGCGGCGGCTTTTCTCATCGGCAAGTTGCGCAGCAACAGGGCCTTTGCCAGCTCTTTATCGCTCACCTGAATCATGCCTGGCAGTTTCTGGAATGCACATTGGTGGGCGATCATATGCAGAAGCAGTTCGCAGTCGTCTACTGGGGCATGGGTGCACAGGTGGCCCAGCATGCGTTGATTGAGCACCTCGGTGTCCATGCCCTGCTCGCCAAACAGGACGGCGGGTCCTGTGGCAGCATGGGTCACGGCTATCTGCTGAATGCTGTGAGCGGCACTGGGCCGGTGGCCAGTCACTCCCGACGGGCCATGGTGTGCGCCGACTGCCCGGGCGATCGAGATGGTCAGGGGGGCGGCAGGACGGACCTGACGCTCTGGCAGTAGCGGGACCGGCAGCCGCGTCTGCATGTCGATTGGTTCAGCTGCCGGTTCCGGAGGGTACTGGTGTGAGGGGCCGGCACCAAGGCATGTAGGGGGGCCAGGATGTGAGCAAGGGTTCATCGCGAGGGGTCTTCTATTGCATGTGACGGGCCCTGGCAGAGTGCGCAGGGCGCTTCCCCCTTGGATTACAGATTGCGTGACAAGTTCACTTCCAACCCCTGCAAGGCAGCCGCTATGAGTCCATAGGCGGTTGTTCCGATTCGCTCAGGCGGTCTGCAAGGCCTGCGGCCAGCACGTAAAGACCACGCACCAGGTAGAACAGGGGGAGCTTGCCGTTTTCGGTGCCCAGGCTTTCGCCTGCGGCTTCGGTGTAGTCATCCTGCTCTCCCTCACCGTAACGGATGTTCTGCCAGGGGTGGCCCGGGTAGAGTTCGGCGCAGGGGCGGCCATCCTGGTTCAGGTGTTGGGCAAAGCCGTCGCCATCTTGTGTTTGTCGTGCACTCCAGTAGATGATTTCCCTGGCGGTCAAAGCGAGCCATTCGGGGTAGACAGTGCTGTCACCGTTGAGCGACTCCGCGAACAGATCCTTGAGTCGGACGCTGTTACCCAGCAAACCATCGAGAAAGGTGTCACAGGCTTGCTCGATGAACTGCGCCAGCTCGGGCACGGCCTTGTTGTTCTTGTAGTGGTAATTGGGGTCTGTGGCGCGATGCAGCCGCATGTAGTGCAGCAAGCCGCCGAACATATTCTGGGCTATAGCATTGACGAATGAAGCGCGCTGCCCGTAGTCGGGTATCATTGCCTGGGCATCAACCGATGTCGTATAGGTGCGGATGAAAGGATAGAACTCCAGATCCCCCAGATCACGCAGCCCGGAGTCCCCCCAATCTGATTGATCGGTGGCGCGTGAATTCCACAGGTGCAAGGTACCCGGGTAGCAGGCGCCAGGCTTGAAAAATTCGCTCAGCAGCAGCTCGGGGCGTGAGTTACCCGTCTCATAAAAGTGGTGGTACAGCGCGATCGTCGAGGTATGTACAGCACCGAGACTGCTCCAGACGCCCAGGTCGTGGAAGGCGCGCAGCAAGCCTTGCCTTGCGCGCTCACAGCCACCCTGCGGCGTATCTGGCTGCCAGGCCAGGGTGTCGTAGCTGTCATCCCTGGTGGTGAACTGGAATGCCAGCGCATAGGGATGCCCCTGATAGTAATGAATTTCCAGCGTGTCGGGGAACTGCTCCGGTGGCACTGGCAGTGCAGCCAGCGGTACCAGTTGTATTCCCTGTGGCTGGGGGATTTCGCTGTGCCAGACCAGTGTGTCCCTTTTGCCCGGCTCCTTGTGAGCCTGCGCAAAGCTTTGCACGGCCTGCTCGGCGGCAAAACTGTCCAGGCTCTCGCCTTGTCGTTGAAACTTCATGTGGAGACAGCCGCCGTCCCTTTGACTCTGCACCAGTGTGCGTCCGCCCTTTTGCGTCCAGGTCCCCGTCGGGGTGATAACCTCAAGGGTGCCGCGCTCGATGTCCCGTTGCAGCTCTTTGCCTTGCTCCACCATTTGCTGATGCAACTGGGCTCCGAGCTGGGCATGGCGCGGCCGGAACGGCTGACAGAACATCAGTTTTTTGGCGACCTCGCCCGGCAGCCAGGTGGCCCGGTTGGTACAGTGGTTTTCCTGGACAGGGTCCAGCAAGGCCTGGGGGGCAATTCTGCAAGCTGGTGCCCCGAAAGCCTCGCCCAAACCGGCAGTGCCACCGTTGCGCCAGATCATCGCTTTGTACCCGGGTGGCAGTTCATTCCAGGCGCCTGCCAGTAGCAGAGCCCATGGCTGTTGGTAGTCGGTGGCCAGCTTCTGGCCCGCGCCCCGCATAGTCGAGGCTGTAGCCTCACATAAAGCAGCCACCCTGGCAGCACGAACCCGGCAGTCAGGTAAAAAGGAGCATTTGTTCAGCGGCGTGTAGAGCCCGGGCTGCCAGAGAGCGTCTTCCCACTCCGGGTGTTGTTTTTTGATGGCAGTGGGTATCGCGTAATCGTGCAGCCTTGCGGGATTCTGGGTAAGGTACTCAAGGCACAGCGCCTCGGTGCGCTCAGCTGGCAGCAGGTAGTTCAGCCATTGTTGTCCTTGTTTGAGCTGATCCCATAGACCCCATTGCGTAAAGAAGGCCGATTCCAGAGACTGTGTCGTGTCGTATTGAGCCCCCGAAGAGTTTTTCAGCGCCAGACGGAGTCGTTCGCCCGTTAACAATGACCGGGGGATGGCTCCGATGACCGGGGCTCTCCATCGCGCCACGGCCCTGTCGACCCGCTCAGCTGTTCGGTCAGAGTCGTCCATGTGTTCCAGAGCCTGCCCCGAACAGGATAGTGCCCAGTCACAGAGTTCTTGATATTCACAGTCGCTCAAAATGTTCTTCAGCGGTTCCAGCAGCTGGCTGTCGTGTCGCACGGCTTCTTTGCACAGCCCCATCCACTCCCGGCGCTCGACTGTTGGCAGAATGTGCAGCAGGCTGCTGGAATGGATCCTGACAATATCTTGTGGCGGCACGAGAGACAGCGCCAGCTCCAGATTGCGCGGTATGATCCCCATCAGGAAGGCGTCGCGTTGATCTTTATGCATGCCGACCATCATTGGAGCAATCTCAGCTGCTGTTTCCATGTCCGGTGGCGCACTGTCGATGTGGACGACAATATTGCGCACAAAGTCCTTTGCCAGTGTCGGATTGGCCATCAAACGCTGTAGCACTTGCTTCGGGAGATATTTACCGGCGAACAGTCTCATCCGGGAGCCGTGTTGCAACAAGGCCTCGGTCAGTTCCTCATCAGCCACCTGAATCATATCCGGCCTGTACTGGAACGAGACCTTATGCTCGAGCATATGCAGCAACAGCTCGCAGTCGTCTACGGGGGTATTGGTGAACAGGTGGCCCAGCAGGCGTTGATTGAGCTCCTCGCAGCGCTTGCCCTGCTCTCCAGACAGGCGGGCCGGCCCTGCGGCAGCAGCAGCTGCGGCTGTCTGTCGAATGGTTTCAGCGGTGATGGGCGGGTTGTCACAGCCTCCCGACGGGTGATTGGCTGGGGCGGACGTCTGTGCGAGCGAAGTTGGCCGGGATGTGGCAGGACCGACATGGCGCTCTGTCAGCTGTGGCCCCGTCAGCCGGGTTTGGACGTCCATGGACTCGACAGCCGGTTCTGGAGCCTGCTGCCGTGTTTGTAGCCCCGTCAGCCGGGTTGGCACTTCCACGGGCTCGACTGCCGGTTCTGGAGCTTGCTGCTGTGTCTGTGCGGCGCCAGTAAATGACCAGAATTTGCGAATCGAATACTGTATCCAGTGCATCGTGCTACGTCCTCTGTTGCATGCCCGGTATTCGAGCCCGAAACTTCCATCTTCTATGCTTGGATGCTAGGTTACGCCAGAAGTTCACGCCAGAAGTTCACGCCAGGGGCAAGCTGGAAAGTCTGGCGCATAAACCTGTTATGAAATCATGGGTTCAGGCTGTTGAGGTGGGTTTACCAGCCCGATAGCCAGCAGGTACAGGCCCCGTACCAGATAGAACAAGGGAAGCTTGCCGTTTTCGCTTCCCAGACTTTCACCCTCGGGTTCGGTGTAGTCCGATCCGTATCTTACGTTTTGCAGCCGGGGATGGCCGGGATAGAGCTCGGCTGAGGGCCGTCTGTCGTTTGCCAGATGCTCGGCGAAACAGTCTGTCCCCAATTTTTGTGGAGCCGTCCAATAGATCATTTCTCTGGCG
>MKWU01005281.1_pt1 | contig 14234 bp, 15 predicted proteins | sample 809101 | NCBI WGS metagenome assembly MKWU01 (sample SAMN05860141, study PRJNA318959) | sponge metagenome | host: Aplysina aerophoba | place: Slovenia: Piran, Adriatic Sea, Gulf of Piran | collected 2013-05-07 | reverse complement strand
CGTTCCACGGCCCTCTCGGGCCGCGGGTGCCGACTGAAGTCGGCGTTCCAAGCCGTTTTGGCGGTGAAGGCGATGTGCCTGGTCCGGTTCCGCGACGCTGCGCGCCGTTCGGTGCGTCCACGCTGTCACCTGCTGGACAAACCACCGCGACAGAGTGGGTTACGACCCATTGCGGTCCGCCCCGGGCCGTGAGTATGAGAAATCCGGGCTATCGCTCTGCTCCGGAAACAGCCGGCGCCGCGGCCGCCGGCCGCGAACGGAATCACGCTCGTCGGCTTCAAGGGCTTCAAACGCGGATGCCGCTTTTCATGCCGGCGGGGTGGCGGGAGGACACGCGCATGAGCGTTTCTCCCGGTGGGGGCTCGAGCGGCGAGGCATTCTGCCTGGCCCCCACCGGGAGGACTGGCCGCGCCTCCGCGAGGCACTCCCCGTTGCGCCAGGACGGAATACTCCCGGTGTGCCGCGCAAACCGCCACGTGGGTTTCATCACCGGCTGCTAGGCTCCGCGCCCCTTGCCTCCGAAGAAGATCCCGGGGCCCCGCGCCTCGATCGAAAAGCGTCCGCTCAAGGTGCTTTCCCGGCTCGCCCGGCTCGACGAGCCCGGAGAGTTACCGGCCCTGCTCGGGCCCCTGGTGGCCAAGCGGCATTCCCTCGCGATCTACCGGAAAGCGGCGCGTGAGCTCGTCGCCGAGCGGGCCGAGGCGCGCGCCCGGCGGCTCGGCGCGCCGCACCTGTCCGCCGCCGCGCAGGAGGCGCTCCGGGAGGCCGGGAGCCGGCTCCTCGGACTTGCGGGCGGAGGCTCGCCGCTTACCGGGTTTTCCGACGAGGCGCTCGAGGCGGTACGGAGCGAACGCGATCCGGGCCGCCTCGCCGAACGTCTCGGGGAACTCGACCCGCAGGGGAACTGGGAAGGGGTGCCCCGCATGGGATTGTTGACCGGCCTGGTGCTCGTGGCGGTCTCCTCGGAGGCCGAGCGCCGCTGGCGTCTCAAGGAGGCCGAGAACCGGGCCCGAACCCGGCGGGACCGGGGAGAAGGGCAGGAGGCGCGCGCATGACCGGACCGCGCACGCTCTTCGACAAGATCTGGGACGCCCATGAGGCCGTTCCGGCCGGTCCGGATCATCCCGCGGTGATCTACGTGGACACCCATCTGATTCACGAGGTGACCTCACCCCAGGCCTTTGCCCTGCTCGGGGAGCGAGGGCTCCCGGTCCGCCGTCCGGACCGTACCTGGGCCACCGTGGATCACTCGATTCCCACCCGTTTCGTTGAGGGACGCCCGGCGTTCCTGAACCGGGCCACCCGGAACCAGGTGGCGACCCTCGAGCGGAACTGTGAGGCGCACGGAATTCCAATTTTCCGGATGGGGGATCCGGGGCAGGGAATCGTCCACGTCATCGGCCCGGAACTCGGGTTGACCCAGCCGGGGCGCACGATCGTGTGCGGCGACAGCCATACGAGCACCCACGGAGCCTTCGGAGCCTGGGCGTTCGGCATCGGAACCACCGAGGTTGCCCAGGTACTCGCCACCCAGTGTCTGCTCCAGGAGCGTCCCCGGACGCTGAGCATCGAGGTCTCGGGGACACTGGCGCCGGGCGTTTCGGCCAAGGATCTGATCCTCGGGATCATCCGCAGGTTCGGAGTCGACGCCGGGCGGGGATACGTCATCGAGTACCGGGGCGGGGCGGTCGAGGCGCTCGGCATGGAAGCGCGCATGACGCTTTGCAACATGTCCATCGAGGCCGGAGCGCGGGCCGGCCTCGTTGCCCCGGACGAAACGACCTTCGAATACCTCGAGGGGAGGGAGAACGTCCCGTCCGGCGAGGGTTTCCGTGACCTCGTCGCCGGCTGGCGGAAGTTGCCTTCGGACGAGGGCGCCGTGTTCGATCGGTCGCTGTCGTTCGATGCCGGATCCATCGAACCCATGGTCACCTGGGGTACGAATCCGGCCATGTCGTGCGGGGTTTCGGAAGCGGTCCCGGCGCCGTCCGACCCCGAAGAGCGGGCGGCGCTCGAGTACATGGGTCTCGAGGCGGGACGGCCGCTCCTGGGCCGGCCCGCGGACGTAGTGTTCATCGGGAGTTGCACGAACGCCCGGATCTCCGACCTGCGGGCCGCGGCGCGGGTTCTGGCCGGACGGAAGACGAATCCCCGGACGCGCCTGCTGGTGGTCCCGGGATCGGCAAAGGTCCGCCGGCAGGCGGAGGCCGAAGGACTCGACGAGGTGTTCCGGAGCGCCGGAGCCGAGTGGCGGGCGCCCGGTTGTTCGATGTGTATCGCGATGAACGGAGATCGTCTCTCTCCGCAGGAACTCGCCGTCTCGACGTCGAACCGGAACTTCCAGGGACGCCAGGGGCCGGGAGGCCGGACCGTCCTCGCTTCACCGGTTACCGCGGCCGCCTCGGCCCTCGCGGGAGCGGTTGCCGATCCGAGGCCTTTCCTCTCCAACTGAACCAGGTACAGCGATGGAGCCCGTAGTTCGTATCGCATCACGCACGGTGGTGCTTGCCGCCGACAATGTGGATACCGACCAGATCATTCCGGCCCGGTTTCTCACCGGCACGAGCCGCGAGGGACTCGGCGCCAGCCTGTTCGCAGACTGGAGACGCGATGGGGCGGGCAATCTGCGTCCGGAGTTCCCACTCAACCAACCGGAGGCCGACGGCGCGCGCATCCTGGTGGCGGGGGCCAACTTCGGCTGCGGTTCCTCGCGCGAGCACGCTCCGTGGGCGCTCACCGACTACGGGTTCGCCGCCGTGGTGAGCCCCTCGATCGCCGACATCTTCAAGGGGAACGCGGTCCGGAACGGCCTCGTTCCGGTGGAGATCGAGTCACAGGCCCACCAGAGGCTCCTCTCTCGTCCGGGAGCCGAGATCGTGATTGCCGTGGAGGCGGGCACGGTGTCGCTCCCGGGAGGGGGTACGGCCCGGTTCGAGCTTCCGCCGTTCGCGCGCCGGTGCCTGCTCACCGGACGGGGGCCGCTCGACTTCCTGCTCGAGCAGGGGCCGGCCATTTCCCGCTACGAGCGGGAAATGAGCGAGGTCGCGGGAAGAGGTTCTTCGGGCGCCGCCGATCCGTCGTGAGCGAACCGCGGCGTTGCGGCTGGGCCGAGGGGACGTTCCCGGAGTACGTCCGCTATCACGACGAGGAATGGGGCGTCCCCGCGCGGGACGACCACCGGCAATTCGAGTTCCTGATCCTGGAATCCGCCCAGGCCGGCCTCAGTTGGGCCACCATCCTGAAGCGGCGGGAGGGATACCGGCGGGCATTCGCCAGCTTCGATCCGGTAAGGGTTTCCCGTTTCCGGAGACCCCGGATCGAGCGCCTGCTCGAGAATCCGGCAATCATCCGCAATCGGGCAAAGGTGGAGGCGGCGGTCAACAACGCGAAGCGATTCCTGGAGGTGCAACAGGAGTTCGGCAGCTTCAGCGCCTACATCTGGGGCTTCGTCGGCGGGATTCCCGTGGTCAATCGATGGCGGCGCGATGACGAGGTGCCCTCGACTTCCGAGGCGGCGGCGGCGTTGACCCGGGACATGAAGGTCCGCGGCTTCCGCTTCGTGGGGAACACGATCCTCTACGCCCACATGCAGGCGACGGGACTCGTGAACGATCACCTGGTTTCGTGTTTTCGCCACCGGCAGGTCATTCGAGAGGAGTGAGAACGTCCGGGGACGCACCGGTGCGTGGAGCGCGCATGACTTCGAGGCGGGGGGCCTTCCTCCGGTCCCGGGGACTCCCGCTCCTGACGCTCATCCTGCTCGCATGCGGCGGTGGGGACAACACCGGGACTCCGGTGACCCCGGGAACGCCCCGGATCTCTGCGGGGGAGTTGCGGGGTCTTGAGATCTCCGTCGAACGGAACGAACTCCGGGTCGGTCAGATCCTCGGGCCGGCGCTCGCGTACGGGCGGTACGACGACGGCACCACGGCGGTGGTGGAAGGCGTGTGGGCATCGTCGGACCCCCAGGTCGTGGAAGTGGGGGAAGCGGGAGCGCTGACCGGCGTCGCCGTGGGACGGGCGACCGTCTCGGCCTCGTTCGAGGAATACGGGGACGCGGTTGACCTGATCGTCCTGGAGCCCAACCCACGGTACGAGCGGGATCAGCCGGACGACCGGCCCGGCCCGCAAATCCACGCCGTGTACGCCCTTCCGAGCGACGTGGAGGACACCAATCTGGACCGCTACGGCGATATCGAAAGGTCTCTGGCGTCCATTCAGCACTGGCTCGGCGACGAGATTGGGCATCGCCTGCATCTGGACACCACCGGAGGCAAACCGGACGTGACCTTCCTGCGCCTCCCGTTCACGGCCCAGGAGGGAGAAGAGCGCGCCGAATCGCTCCTCGTGGACCTTGCCGCCGCGATCCGGGACGGCATGGGAACGTCTCCCGACAAGGCATACGCGGTGTACTACGCCGGCCGTTTCGGGGAGGCGTGCGGCAGCGCCGCCGTCGAGGACCGGGTCGCCGCCGTCTTCCTGGACGCGGAGGGGTGCAGCGCCACCGCCATGGGAGCTGGCGAGGAGAGGGCCTCCACCTACGAGGCGGTGATGGTGCATGAGTTGCTTCACGTCTTCGGGGCGGTGCCCGAATGTGCTCCCGGCCGGCTGGAGACGAGCCCGCACGTCGGGGGAAATGTCCAGGACCTGATGTACGCGGGACCCGAATGGAGCCGGGAGGTGGAAGCGGCCATCGATCCCGGGCGGAACGCCTACTTCGAGCATGGCCTTCCGGATTGTCCTGACACGTCGGCCAGCGACTACTGGCGCCCGGTGGACCGCGTGGAGGCGCCTGCCGGCGGGGTGCGGACTCCCCGCCTGCACATCCCGTTCGAGGACTGGCCGATTCGCTGCGGTCTCCACTGAGGTCGCCGCGTCCCGGCGGGTGGCGTGGGGCGCGCCTCGAGATGAGGTCCGGTACCCGCGTTCGTTCGCGCGGCACCGGGAAATCAGGGGATTTCGGTCGGCGCGATCCGCATCTTCGCTTCGAGTTTTCCACATTCCGGCGCGAAGTGGGAATTTTTCGCGCCCGTTTTCGTCTGAAGAAATGTGCGCCGATTTGTTTCCTGGAGACGCCCCGTTCACGGGGTTGGGGTTGACTTCGGATCTTCCGGGATCAAGGCCGTCGCTCTTTCGGCGAGCCGCGGCGAGCTGACGGTTCTCGGGGCCGGGCGAGAGCCGTTCCCGCCGGGCTCCGTGCGGGACGGCGCGGTACAGGACGTCGAGGAGGTCGGCGCCGGGCTGCGGCGCCTGCTTACCCGGCTCCGGGTCCGCTCCCGGTTGCTGGGTCTTGCCATCGGCGGGGGTTCGGTCCTCATCAAGCGGTTCCCGGCCCCTCCCGGCGGCGCGGGCGGCCCTGGGGGAGCACGCGGGTTCCGCGACGCCGTGGCCTCGGAAGCCGCCCGCCACGTTCCCTTCCACCTGGAGTCGCTCGAGTTCGACTACGAGGGCCCGGCATCGGTTCCGCCGGGTACGGCGGGAGAAGAGTCCGGGAGCGTCGTATTCGGCGCCGCCCCCCGCGAGGTTGTCCAGGCCCATTGCCGGGCCGCCGCGGCGGCCGGGCGCCAGGTGGCCCGCATCGAACTCGAGCCGTACGCGCTCCCTACCGCGGGGGGGGTGGGGGGGCACCCCTCCCCGGGGGGTTGCCGGGGCCAGTTGCCGGGCCGCCGCGGCGGCGGGGCGCCAGGTGGCCCGCATCGAACTCGAGCCGTACGCGCTCCATACCGCGGTGAGGCTGGCGGATCACCTCACCGGAGGGCGCCGGGAGTCCGGCGGGGTCGCGATTGTCGAGATTGGAAACTCGCGCTCCGGGGTACACGTCTTCATGGATTCCGCCGGTGTCCCGGCCCCCACCCATGGTTCGGCGGGGGTAGCCCAAGCAGAAGGGGAGGCGCCGGCGGAACTGCTGGCGAGCGTGCCCGCGCCCGGGGTCCACGCCCCGCTGATGCATGAACCCGCGCGGGTTGCGGAGTCCGGGGACGAGCCGGCCCGACCCGGTAGCCATCCGGCGCCCGCGCCGCCGGGGGGACCGGCCCGGAACGCGGAGGTGTTTCGAAACCGCATCGTGGCGACGGTGCGGGAGGCGCTCCGGGAGGCCGGGTTGCGTCAGGGTCCAAGGGTGTTCCTGAGCGGCGGTGGAGCCACCGCCCAGCCCGGTCAGCTCGGGCTCGAGCGACTCGCATCGGGAGATCCAGCGGTGCTCGACCCGCTGAGCGGACTGGGTTGCCCGGACTGCGGGCCGGTCTATTCGGTGGCCGCCGGGCTCGCCTACCGACAGATCCTCGATCAGCGGGCCCCGGGAACCGGAGGTCACGCATGAACCTGCTGCCAGCGCACCCCGGGCGGCCCGGCCGGCTGGTCGGACAGGCCGGCGGCGGGCGCAGGTTCCCGATGGTGTGGGCCGTGCTCGTCGCCGTTTCCGCCCTGGCGGTCATCGGCCTGGATGTGCATTCCCTCAACGCGCGCCGGGAACGGGCGCGAACCGAACGGGGCCGCCTGCTGGTCCTGAGCGAGGAGCAAACGGATCTGGAGGAGCGCCTCTCGGCGGATCGGGAGAGGCTCAGGCAGTTGCGAACTACCGAAGGACGCCTCGCCCGCTGGGACGAGGAGCGGTTTGTCCTGCCGGAGCTGTTCCGGGCGCTGTCGGGCGCGCTTCCGGCCGGGGTCGTGCTGGAAGCCGTTCGCCGCGAGGGCGGTGCACTCCGCGTGACCGGGCGTGCCGGTTCCGCGTCGCTCGTCGCGCGCACCCTGGAGGCCCTCTCGGAAACGGAGCGGATCCAGGACCTGGAACTGCTCTGGGTCGAGCAGGCGAACCCGGTGGCGGGCCCCGCCGAACAACGTTTCGCCCTGGCCGGATCGCTGCGCTACGCGTCGAGGGAGCCCGAGCCCTTCCAGCGGATCGGGGTATTCCCGCGGACGGGAGGGGGGTCGCGATGACCCGCGCGGCCCCTCGCTGGGCGGAGGTCGGGCTCTACCTGGCCGTAGCCGCGATTGCCTACTGCCTGTTTCGGTTGGCCCTGCGGCCGGCGATGTTGGCGGAGGCCCGTCAGATCGAGGACGAGGTGGCCCGGATGAACGCCCAGGCGAGCGTGAGCGGGGCGGGGTCTTCCGGCGCCGATGGGGAGAGGGCCGAGGAGCTTGCCCGTGAACTGGGTCACGCCGAAGAGCGCGTCGCGTCGCTTTCCGGAATCCTGGCGACCTCGGCCGAGGCCGAGACGGTGCTGCGGTCGCTCGGGGCGACCGCATCGGCGGCGGGAGTCCGATTCGTGCGTTTCGCACCCGAGCCCGCAACCCGGCTGGACGGGTACCTGGCAAGCACGGTTTCTGTGGTCGCCGAGGGGACGTTCTTCGACTTCCTTCGCTTCTTCGACCGGATCTCGCTCTCTCCGCACCTCGTACTGGTCGAAGACGTAGCCCTCGAGAGCGGGGTGGGCGATCTCCTCCAGTGCCGCTTCGTCGCGGTCACCTTGCGTGCGGCCGGAGCCGGGGCCGGCTCATCGAACGGGGGGGAGATCACTTCGACAAGAACCCGTCCCGAGGAGCCGCTGGGACAGGAGGGCGAGAGCTGATGCATACGAACTGGTGGCGAGCAGCGTTGCTCCTCCTGACCGTTGGATTCGTCGGGGTTGGCGAGGCCGGAGCGAAAAGGGGTCCGGTTGCCCCTCTCGTGCAGACGGGGAGGCGGGAAGCGCAGCGCGATCCGTTCCGGGTTCCGGAGGCCGCGCCCGACGCATCCCGGCCCGCGGGGCTTGCCGGTCTCGGGGTGACTGAGGCGGTGATTCGGGGGATCGTCCGCTATCGGACCCCGCCGAACGGCGAAGCGCAGACGGGCGCTGCCGCGTGGGCGATCCTGGAGTCCCCCACCGGAGAGGGATTCGTCGCTGCCCCGGGTGACGGCCTGCTCGACGGGGTCCTGGGATTGATCGAAGACGGCGGGGTCATTTTCTGGCTGGGTGGAGATCCCGATCGCCGGGTCTATCGCCCGCTGGCGCGGCCGGCGGTGGACGCCAGGGAGGGCGCATGAGGTCACTGAAGAAACTCGCGGGGTTCCGGATCCCCGTGCGCACCGCTCGCCTGGTGCTCGCGGTGTGCACCGCTTGGCCGGCCGCCGCCTACGAGTTCCGGCCGGGGCAGGTTCTGGTCGCCGCGTCGCCGCCCGCGGTGACCGGCTTCGAGGTGGACCCCGGCCCTGGAGTGACCGTCCTGCGCCTGATCGCGGACGGCAAGTTGCGGCCCCCGGGGAACGGGCACTGGCGGGATCGCTTCCAGATACTGATGCCGGGGGTCGATCTCTCGGCCGTGGCGGGGTCGTGGGGTGTGGGGACGGCCGAGGTCCTCGAGGTACGCGTCTCGTCGGACGAGACCGAGGGCATTACGGTGGTGGCGGCGCCCGGCGCCCGGTGTACCCCGGCACTGTTCGACGCCGGTCTCGAAATCGCCTGCCGGGCCTCGCCCGAGCCTCGACCCGAAGAAGCGGCGGTCACCGCCGGAGACGCCGCGGACGCCGCCGAACCGCGTGTCAGCCTGGACTTCCGGGACGCGGACCTCCGGGATGTGCTCCGCGTGCTGAGCGAGGTGAGCGGGCTCGATTTCGTGTTGCAACCGGGGGTTTCGGGCCGGGTGTCCCTGCGGCTCCGGGAGATTCCCTGGAACCGGGCGCTGGAACTCGTGCTGCGGTCCCAGAGGCTCGGGCACGTGCTCGAGGACGGGGTGCTGCGCGTAGGTTCGGCCGCGGAACTGGTTGATGAATTCGAAGAGCGGCGGCGCCAGCGCGAAGCCCGGGAACTGGCCGGGGACCTGGTCACCTTCAGCCGCAGTCTGGCCTACGTGCGCCCGGAAGAGGTGCGGGAGGTGCTCGAAGATCGCCTGAGTGCGAGGGGCTCCCTCGTCGCCGACCAACGCACGGGAACCGTGCTCATCGCGGACGTGGAAAGCCGAATTCGCGAGATCGAGTCGGTGCTGAACGTTCTGGACATTCCGGTTCCGGGCGTGGAGATCGAGGCGCGCATCGTGCTGGCGACGCGAACCCTCACCAGCCGGCTCGGCATTCAGTGGGGCGGAGGACTGGTGCGGGAACACACCGGGAAGAAACTGCCGCAGTCCGTCCGCGTCGGCGCGGATGCCATCGGAGCGGCCTCCTCTTCCTTTTCCACCGGAGGGCCCGCCGGGGGGGTGTCGCCCCCGGCGAACGCGGATGGCGGGCGCCCGGGATACGGCGTCAACCTCCCCATCAGCGGTGCTCCGACCGGTGTGCTGGGGCTGGCGCTCGGCGCTCTGGACGGGGCGGCCCATCTCGACCTGGCGCTGAGCGCCGCCGAACGGCGGGGGGAGGTACGAATCCTCTCGGCGCCGCGGATCGTCGCCCAGAACGCCCGGCCGGCAACGATCAAGCAGGGCGTGACCTTCCCCGTTCAGGTGGTGGCCAACAACACCGTCACGGTGCAGTTCCGGGACGCGGTCCTGGAACTCACGGTCACGCCGCAGGTCAGCCCGGAGGGAACGGTGCTGCTCGACCTCACGGTCAACAACGACGCACTCGACTTCGGCCAGGCCGTCGGAGGAATTCCCAGCATCCTGACGCAGCACGCCACGACCCGCGTACGGGTCGAAGACGGCGCCACGACGGTGCTCGGAGGGGTCTTTGCCACCCAGCAATCGCAGGACCGCGGCCGGGTCCCGGGTCTTCACCGCATTCCTCTTCTGGGTCATCTGTTCCGGTCGCGGGAGCAGAACCATCGGGACGAAGAACTGCTGATCTTCCTCACCCCGCGGATCCGCTCGGTGGGGAGTCAAGAGGCGTCGGAAACACCCCCGCCGGCGCAGCGCTGAACCGGTGTTTGGGCGAGGGACGCGACCGTTCGTTTCCGCCGTGGAGGGACTTCCTTGTGCTACCGTTCGCGGCGTTGCGGGCCGAGCCCCGCTGCCGTTCGTGCCCGCATCTTCGTCCAAAGAGCCGACCCTCGCCGACCTGCTGGAGGCACTGGATCAGCTCGCCGGAACCGAGTTTCACGAGGTCGATCTCCGAGTCGGAGGGGCTCGGCTGCGCGTCGCCCGGGGGCCGGCCGCGACCGTTGCCGCTGCGAGTCCGCCGGAGGTAGCGGCGTCTGCGGCTCCCGCAGGCGACCAGCCGGCGGACGCGGACGAATCCGGGCTCGAAATCGTGACGGCGCCGATGGTGGGGACGTTTTACCGCCGTCCGCGGCCGGATGCGGAGCCGTTCGTCAGTGTCGGGGACCGCGTCCGCAAGGGACAGGTTCTGTGCATCATCGAAGCGATGAAACTGATGAACAACATCGAGGCCGATTGCAGCGGGGAGATCGTGGAGGTCGTTCCCGAAGACAGCTCGGCGGTGCAGTTCGGGGACCGGCTCTTCGTGATTCAGCCGGCCTGAACAGCTGCCGCGTGACGCTGTCTACAGGCCGCTGACGTGTTCCACAAGGTTCTCGTCGCAAACCGCGGGGAGATCGCAGTCAGGATCATCGCTGCCTGCCGCGATCTGGGCCTGCGGACCGTGGTCGCCTATTCCGATGCGGATCGCGAGGCCCTGCCGGTGCGGCTCGCCGACGAACGCGTCTGCATTGGGCCGGCGGCGCCGGCCGAGAGCTATCTCGACGTCCCCCGGATCCTGACCGCCGCGCAGATCTCCGGCGCCGACGCCATTCATCCGGGCTATGGATTCCTCGCCGAGAGCCACGCGCTCGCCGAGGTCTGCGAAGCCTGCCGGGTCACCTTCATCGGTCCGCCCCCGGAGAGCATTCGCACCATGGGGGACAAGGCGCTGGCGCGACGCGTCATGCGCGAGGCCGGGGTGCCGATCCTTCCGGGGACCGAGTCCGGGGTATCGGGCGCCGGCGAGGCGATCCGCGTGGCGGGTGAGGTCGGATATCCCGTCCTGCTCAAGGCCTCCTTCGGTGGCGGCGGGCGCGGCATGCGCATCGTGCGCGACGAATCCGAGCTGGCGCCGGCGCTCGCGTCCGCGGCGGCCGAGGCCCAGGCCGCCTTTGGTGATGCCGAGATGTACATCGAGCGATATCTGCCGAGCGTGCGTCATGTGGAGGTCCAGGTCTTCGCCGACAGTCAGGGAAACACGGTTCACCTGGGAGAACGGGATTGTTCGGTGCAACGCCGCCACCAGAAACTCGTGGAAGAGGCTCCGGGGCCCGGCCTCACCGAGGCCGCGCGCGCGAAACTCGGAGAGGCTGCGGTGAAGGCCGCGGAGGCGGTCGGATACCGCAATGCGGGAACCGTTGAGTTTCTGATGGATCCGGACGGGAACTTCTTCTTCAGCGAGATGAACGTGCGAATTCAGGTGGAACACCCGGTGACAGAAATGGTGACCGGACTCGACCTGGTGCGCGAGCAGATCCGGGTGGCGGCGGGGGACCCGCTGTCGTTCTCGCAGGAATCGGTGCGCATCTCGGGCGCCGCCATCGAATGCCGGATCAACGCGGAGGATCCCGAACGCTTCATTCCGAGCCCCGGAACCATCACGGCCTTCCACAGTCCCGGCGGACCGGGAGTGCGCGTGGATACCGCGGCGCACGCGGGCGCGGTCATTCCTCCCTACTACGACTCGCTGGTCGCCAAGCTCATCGTGCATGGCGAAGACCGGGCGCACGCCGTCGCGCGGATGCGGCGGGCGCTCGCCGAAATGGAAGTGCAGGGCATTCAGACCACTCTCCCGCTCCATCGCCGGATCATGGAGAGCGAGGAGTTTCTCGCTGGTGGCTTCAATACGGGGTTCATCGAGCGTCTCGACTGATCGGGACTCCCTCGAGATCGACCGGAGGGCGGCATCCTGGTGCTCCCGGGCCTTTTTCGCGGCGTGCCCCGTCTATCCCATTCTGGATGCGGGGGTGTTCGGCGACCGGGACCCGGGCCCGGCCATCCGCGCTCTCGGGACCCTGGGAATCCGGGTCGTCCAGCTTCGGGGGAAGGGGCTCCCCGGCGGCGCATTCTCGTCGTGGGTGTCCGCGGCAATGCGCGGCGCTTCGGGAGGCGGCGTCCGGGTGGTGGTGAACGATCGTGCCGATATCGCTTTGCTTGCCCGGGCCGATGGCGTCCATCTAGGACAGGAGGACCTGTCCGTCCGGACGGCCCGCCGGCTGCTCGGTCGTGGAGCGGTCATCGGTCTTTCGACCCACACCCGCGAGGAGTTGCGGCTCGCGCGGAACGAACGCGCCGACTATCTTGCCGTGGGACCCGTGTTCGAAACCTCCACGAAGGCCGACTCCGCTCCGGTGGTTTCGCTGTCCGGTGTCCGGGAAGCGCGGCGGCTCCACGATGGACCGCTGGTTGCCATCGGCGGGATCAGGCGGGGACGAATCGGTCCGGTGCTCGCCGCCGGAGCCGATGCGGCGGCGGTAATTTCGGCGGTGGCCGGTGTTTCTCCCGGGGAAATCGCGGAGAAGGCGCGGGCGTTGTTGGCCGAGGTCCGGCTCCGGCCGCAAGACGGCAGCAAGGCTTCGTCAACTACAAGTCATTGAGGAGAGATTGATGGCAGGGAAGATCCTCGACGGAAAGAAGATCGGCGCCGCAATTCGCGCCGACGCCGCGGAGGCGGCTCGCGAATTCGCCCGCTGTGGCCGTCCGCCCGGACTCGCGGTCGTGCTCGTGGGGGACGATCCCGCGTCCGCGATCTACGTGCGAGGCAAGGTCAAGGCGTCGCGCGAAGCGGGGATCGCCTCCGAGACGCATCGTCTCCCCGCTACCACGAAGGCTCCCGAACTGGCCCGTCTGCTCGACCGGCTGAATCAGGACGATGCGGTGGATGCGATCCTGCTGCAGCTTCCGCTGCCGGGGGGGCTTGATGCGTCGGAATTCCTGGCCCGCATTCGACCGGAGAAGGATGTGGACGGATTTCATCCCGAGAACGTGGGACGACTGGTGGCCAACCTTCCGGGCCCGCGCCCCTGCACTCCCGCCGGAATCATGGAGATGTTCCGCCGTGAGGGAATTCCGGTGAAGGGTTCGCGGGCGGTCGTCGTCGGACGAAGCGACATCGTGGGCAAACCTCTGGCGCTGCTCCTCCTCCACCAGCACGCCACGGTTACGGTCTGCCACTCGCGAACGCGCGATCTGCCCGCCGTGTGCCGCGAAGCGGACATTCTCTGCACCGCCATCGGCCGTGCCGCGATGGTGGGAGCGGATGGGATCCGCGAAGGCGCCGTCGTCGTGGACGTGGGGATGAACCGCGCCGAGACCGAAGCGCAGGTTCGCGACTTCTTCGGCGAAGATCCGAAACGGTTGGCCCGGTTCCGCAAGAACGGTTACACCCTGGTTGGCGATGTCCATCCGGTGGCGATGCGGGAACGGTCGTCGGCGTACACCCCGGTTCCGGGCGGGGTCGGGCCGCTCACCATCGCCATGCTGCTCGCGAACACCGTCGCCCTGGCGGTAGCGCGCCAGTCGCGGGCTTGAGGTGCTTGTGACACAGATCCGCCGGTCTTGGTTCGCGGTGCAGAGCACGGCAGGGGAGCGGCTGCGGGGTGCTTCCCCGACCGGGTACTGATGCTCCGGATCGGGCTCACCGGCGGGATCGCGTCCGGGAAGACCACGGTCCGGCGGGTGTTCGAGCGCACGGGAATTCCCATGCTCGATGCTGACGCCCTGACGCATGAGTTCTTCGCCCCGGGCGGAGAACTGGTTGAGGAGGTCGCCGGACACTTCGGCCGGGCGGTGCTCGATCGAGAGCGCGGAATCGACCGAAAAACGTTGGGGGCTCGCGTCTTCCAGAACCCCGCGGAGCGCGAATGGCTGAACCGCGTCGTACACCCGCGGATCTGGCAGCGAATCGGCGCCTTCCTGGAGGGGCGCCAGGAGGAGGGGAAACCGGTGGCGGGGGTCGAAGCCGCGCTCATGGTGGAAACCGGCAGCGCCGCCAACTACGACCGGCTGGTGGTGGTGGTCTGCCGGCCGGAACAGCAGTTCGAGCGGCTGGTGGCGCGATCCGGGATGAACCCGGAGGAGGCGCGTCTCCGGTTGGCCGCCCAGATGGATCCGCTCGAAAAAGCCCGGCAGGCCGACGACCTCGTGGATGCGTCCGGGACCGTGGAAGAGACGGAGGCGGCCGCCGCGGCGCTCGCCCGGAAACTTCTCGACCGGGCCGCATCCTGATGCGGCCGCAACGCTGGCCCGGATTTCTCATACTCACGGCCCGGGGCGGACCGCAATGGGTCGTAACCCACTCTGTCGCGGTGGTTTCTCCACCAGGTGCCAACCTGGACGCACCGAAC